>JAEEGK010000436.1_pt1 | contig 104732 bp, 91 predicted proteins | sample 8958771 | NCBI WGS metagenome assembly JAEEGK01 (sample SAMN16246547, study PRJNA631951) | gut metagenome | biome: gut microbiome; feature: rumen; material: SC-attached | host: Bos | place: Iran: Karaj | collected 2018-10 | reverse complement strand
GGGGGGCTGGGGGGGGGGGGGGGGCCGGGGGGGGGGGGGGTGCCCGGGGGGGGGGGGGGTGAGCTATGGGGACGGGGTTATGGTGTCATTTTATGACACCATAACCCCGTCCCCATAGCTCACCCCGCCCCCAAGGTATCATTTCGCGAAAAAACACGAAAAAGTTTATTGACATATGTAGGTTTTCAGAGTAATATAATATTGCATTACGAAAATTTACGAAAATTTTCGGGTTCAACATCCTGCGATCGAGCCAAGGAGGATATCATGAAAAAAAGTAAGAAGGAATTGGAAAGAGGAGCGGGGCTGTTGATGCCCATCAGTGCATTGAATTCGCCGTACGGAATAGGCACTTTGGGGAAAGCGGCCTATGATTTTGCGGATTTTGCAAAAAAAACCGGTGCCAAATACTGGCAGGTGCTTCCCATTGGTCCTACAAGCTACGGAGATTCGCCTTATCAATCTTTTTCGGCCTTTGCGGGAAACCCTTATTTCATAGATCTTGATGTCCTTAAGGCGGAGGGGCTTCTTACGGAGGCAGATCTCGAACCCTATGCAAAGAGCTGGGGAACGGATCCCTCCGATATAGATTACGAAGCGATCTACAACAATCGGTTCAAGGTGCTGAAGATCGCATACAAAAACAGCAGGCATAAAACAAAAGCTTCATATAAGAAGTTTGTTTCGGATAATGAATACTGGCTCGCAGACTATGCCTTTTATATGGCCGTAAAGACGGAAAACGGCGGAAGGTCATGGCAGGAATGGGACGACGGTATACGAAAGAGAAAGAAGAAATCGGTAGAGGCTTTAAAAAAGAAGCTTGCAGATGAGATCGATTTTTGGAGTTTTATACAATATAAGTTTGAAGAGCAGTGGAACAAGCTGAAGAAGTATGTAAACAATCTGGGGATTGAGATCGTCGGAGATATTCCGCTTTATGTGGCGTTGGATTCGACGGACGTGTGGGTGCATCCGGATCTGTTTGAACTGGATGAGGATCTCAGAGAGATCAATATCGCCGGAGTTCCGCCCGACATGTTTTCTGCAACCGGTCAGAGGTGGGGAAATCCCATATATCGCTGGACAGAGATGGAAAAGGACGGCTTTTCCTGGTGGGCTGAACGCATGAAGTCCTGCGGAAAGCGCTACGATGTGGTCAGGATCGATCATTTCATAGGTATAGTGAACTACTGGTCAATTCCCGCCACCTGCCCCACGGCAGTGGATGGCGCATGGATAAAGGGACCGGGAAAGAAACTGACTGACATGATCAATTCCGTTATACCGGATACGAAGCTGATCGCGGAGGATCTGGGAGTCCTCACCGAGCCTGTAAAGAAGCTCATAAACAGGAACAATTATCCCGGCATGAAGATTTTGGAGTTTGCGCTGGACGGAAATCCTGACAATCCTTATCTTCCTCACAATTTTACAACGGATAATCTTATTGTGTACACAGGTACCCATGACAATGAGACTCTGGCCGGCGCCTTACTTTCCTGCAAGGTTTCCGAAATGAAGAAGCTGATGGAGTACTACAATGCGGAAAGCGAGGACGAGCTTCCGAAAATGATGATCAGGGCTGCATATGCTTCCGTTGCCCGCGTGGCGATCATACAGGTGCAGGATCTTCTGGAACTCGACAATTCGGCGCGCATCAATTTCCCTTCCACCATAGGTCAAAACTGGCGGTGGAGAGTAACCGAAAAGCAGCTGAACAGTATTGATACCAAATACTATAAGAAAATGACGAAGACATACGGAAGAGCCTGAAACGAGGAAAAGGTTTGGGCTAAAAACACAAGTCGGAGGGTATAATGGATAATTTTAAGACGAATGTAATCGAAGCTTTGAAGCTGGACTACGGAAAAACCGTGAAAAACGCCACGATTGACGAGTTATATGCGGCAGTCGCAAAGGCATCGATAAACAGAGTGGGACATGATTTCCCGCAAAAGGCAACAGAAGCTTCGGGAAAGAAAGCAGCTTATCTTTCTGCGGAATTTCTGATCGGCAGACTGACCTACAACAATCTTCTCAATCTTGGACTTCTCGGTCAGTACACGGAGCTCATGTACGAAAACGGAAGAGATCCGGGAGAGCTTGAAGAAACGGAAGATCCGGCGCTCGGAAACGGCGGCCTCGGACGTCTTGCGGCCTGCTTCCTGGATTCCGGCGCCACTCTCGGATACAACCTGAACGGTTACGGTATCCGTTATAAATACGGGCTTTTTAAGCAGACCATCAAGGAAGGATTCCAGGTCGAGGAGCCCGATGACTGGATGAAGGACGGAGATCCCTGGTCCGTAAGATGCGAGGAGGAAAAGGTCCTTGTGCATTTTAAGGACGGCGATGTTTGGGCGGTTCCTTATGATATGCCTGTGATCGCTTACGGCGGAAAGAAGATCAACACCTTAAGACTCTGGCAGGCAGAGCCTGTGAAGGAGTTTGATTTCGAACTTTTTAACGATCAGGAGTATGCAAAGGAAGCGGCCAACAGGAATTCTGCTTTTGGCATATCCGCAGTCCTCTATCCCAATGATTCCACGAAAGCCGGAAAACAGCTGAGACTCAAGCAGCAGTACTTTTTCTCGGCGGCATCGATCCGCGATATGATCCGCACATTCAAAAAGAAGTACGGAAGCAACTTTAAAAAGTTTTCGTCGGAATATGCCATCCAGTTGAATGATACCCATCCGACCGTAGCCATTCCGGAATTCATACGGATCATGGTCGAGGAGGAAGGGCTTACCTTTAAGACGGCGTTGAAGATCGCCCGTGAGACCTTTGCATATACAAACCACACGGTAATGGCGGAGGCGCTGGAAAAGTGGGACGTGGCTCTCTTTAAGTCGGTGATCCCTCATGTGTATAAATATGTGCAGAGCCTGCAGAGGGCAATGGTTAAGGATCTGTCCAAACTTGATCTTGCACCCTATACGATAGAGAATTACAACCTGATCGACGGAAATCTCATTCATATGGCGCGAATGGCAATCTATGCAACACATTCCACAAACGGTGTTGCGGCCATACACACCGAGATCCTGAAGCACGACGCGCTGAAGGAGTGGTACAGGATCTATCCCGAGCGCTTCAACAACAAGACAAACGGTATTACGCAGCGCAGATGGCTGGCGCTCTGCAACAGAGAGCTTACCGGCTTTATCAATGATGCCATCGGACAGACATGGATCACCGATCTGGATGACCTGAAAAAGCTTGAAGTCCTTGCAAAGGATAACGAAGAGATCAGGAAATTCAATGAGATCAAACGCGTAAAGAAGGTGCAGCTTGCCGCTTACATAAAGGAAAAAGAGGGCATAGACATAAACCCGGATTTCATTTTCGATGTTCAGATGAAGCGTCTTCATGAGTACAAGAGGCAGCTCCTCAACGCCTTCTCGATCCTTGACATTTATTTCGGTTTAAAGGACGGCAGGATAAAAGAATTCACCCCCATGTGCTTTATATTCGGTGCAAAGGCAGCACCCGGATACTTCCGCGCAAAGGGGATAATCAAGTATATCAACGAGATCGGGAAGATGATAAACTCCGATCCCGACATGAAGGATAAGCTTCAGGTGGTATTTGTTCAGAACTACAATGTTTCCTACGCAGAAAAGCTTTGCACGGCAGCGGATCTTTCGGAACAGATCTCAACAGCGGGAACGGAAGCATCCGGAACAGGCAACATGAAGCTCATGCTTAACGGCGCGGTTACTCTCGGAACCTACGACGGAGCCAACGTTGAGATCGTCGCGGAAGCGGGAGAAGAAAACAACTACATTTTCGGCAAGAGAGTGGAAGAGATCGATGAATTAAAGGCTGAAGGATATGATTCGAAGAAGCTTTACAAGGCGGATCCCCGTCTCAAGAGAGTGGTGGACACCCTTGTGGACGGAACCTTCTCCGATGGAGGAACGGGCATGTTCAGGGAGCTTTACACATCGCTTCTTGAGGGTGCTTCCTGGCACAAACCCGACCACTACTTCATTTTTGCGGATTTCAATTCCTATGTTGAGACCAAGCTTCGTGCCAACCGCGACTACAAGGACAGACTTGCTTTCGGAAAGAAGTGCCTCATGAACGTGGCAAATGCAGGCAAGTTCTCTTCCGACCGCACCATTAAAGATTACGCAACAGACATATGGAAACTGTAAGCTAAAATTGTTAAAATCTATGAGTCAGAGGTTTATCCTTCTGACTCATTTGTGTTGTGCGCCCAGCGGCGCACGGGATCGGGGGCTTAAAACAACCTTGGGAGAAACGTACCCTTGCTCCTTGACAAAAACACGTTTCTACATTAAAGTAACTCTGTATAACTTTTAAAAGGAAAGTTAGCCTATAAAACGCAAAGGAGGACGCGTGCAAAGGGTGCACGTAAATAATCTAATGGCTAAAGAAAACACTAACAACAACAAAAAGATGGTGGAAGCGATCACCTCAATGGGTGAGGATTTCGCACAGTGGTACACCGACGTCGTCAAGAAGGCAGAGCTCATCGATTACTCTGCGGTCAAGGGATGTCTGATCATCAAGCCTTACGGCTATGCGATCTGGGAGAACATCCAGCGTGAACTTGACAGACGTTTTAAGGAAACAGGCGTAGAGAATGTATATATGCCTATGTTCATTCCCGAGAGCCTTTTGGAAAAGGAAAAGGATCACGTGGAAGGCTTTGCTCCCGAAGTAGCGTGGGTAACCCAGGGCGGATTACAGCCGTTACAGGAGAAGCTGTGTGTAAGACCTACTTCCGAAACACTTTTTTGTGATTTCTATAAAAATCTCATCCAGTCCTACAGAGATCTTCCGAAGGTTTACAACCAGTGGTGTTCTGTAGTTCGTTGGGAAAAGGAGACCAGACCTTTCCTTCGTTCGAGAGAATTTTTGTGGCAGGAAGGCCACACCATCCATGCTACCGCTGAGGAAGCGGAAGCACGCACGATACAGATGCTGAACCTGTATGCGGACTTCTGTGAGGACTTCCTTGCTATGCCCGTTATCCGCGGACAGAAAACCGAAAAGGAAAAATTCGCGGGTGCAAAGGACACCTACACCATCGAAGCACTCATGCATGACGGTAAGGCTTTACAGTCAGGTACCAGCCACAACTTCGGCGACGGATTTGCAAGAGCTTTCGGCATACAATATGCGGACAAGAACAATCAGCTTCAATATGCACATCAGACATCCTGGGGCATGACCACAAGACTCATCGGAGCCATCATCATGGTACACGGCGACGATTCCGGTCTTGTACTGCCTCCGAGAGTGGCTCCCACACAGGTTATGGTGATCCCCGTGCAGATGCAGAAGGAAGGCGTTCTTGAAAGAGCGACCGAACTTTACGAGAGGATCGCAAAGGTTGCCAGAACAAAGATCGATGATTCCGACAAGACACCCGGCTGGAAGTTTGCCGATTGCGAGATGAGAGGAATCCCCGTAAGAGTAGAGCTGGGACCCAAGGACATCGAAGCGGGTCATTGTGTAGTTGTAAGAAGAGATACAAGAGAAAAGATCATCGTAAGTCTTGATGAGATAGAGACCAAGATCCCCGAGATCCTTGAAACCATCCAGAAGGATATGTTCGAGCGCGCAAAGGCACATAGGGACAGCCACATCTGGGAAGCTCACAATTATGATGAACTCAAGGATATAGCGGCTAACAAGCCCGGCTTCATCCGCGCTATGTGGTGCGGCGATCGTGCATGCGAAGAGAAGATCAAGGACGAACTTGCCGTATCTTCAAGGTGTATGCCCTTCAACGATCGGGAACAGATAGCCGACGTCTGCGTATGCTGCGGAAAACCGGCAAAGAAGCTTGTTTACTGGGGTAAGGCATATTAATAATGGATATAAGATTGCCCGAAGAGGTTAAAAAAATAATAGGAGTGTTGCAGGAGGCGGGCTATGAGGCTTATGCCGTCGGAGGCTGCGTTAGAGATGCAATACTCGGAAGGACACCGCAGGATTGGGACATTACCACCTCCGCAAAGCCGGAGGAGGTAAAGGAATTGTTCCGTCATACGGTGGATACGGGAATTAAGCACGGTACCGTAACGGTCATGCTGAACCATGTGGGATACGAAGTCACCACCTATCGTATAGACGGTGAGTACGAGGACTGTCGCCATCCCAAGGAGGTCACTTTTACTTCCAAGCTTTCGGAAGACCTTTTAAGAAGAGATTTTACGATCAATGCCATGGCATTTAACGAAAAGGAAGGCCTGATCGATCTTTTCGGAGGCAGAGAGGATCTGGACAGAGGAGTGATCCGATGCGTGGGTTCGGCCGTGGATCGCTTTGACGAGGACGCACTCAGGATACTCAGAGCATTTCGTTTTGCAGCCCAGCTGGGTTTTGAGATCGATGAGGAGACGCTTGACGCCGCAAGGCAGAAGGCACCCAATCTCAGCAGGGTCAGCGCGGAGAGAATCAGAGTGGAACTCAACAAGATGCTGCTTTCCAAGGGACCTGACAGGCTGTTCGAAGCTCAAGCGGCAGGGATCACGAAGGTGATCCTTCCGGAGTTCGATGCCATCCTGGCGGGAGGTGCGGATGCAAGAGGCCTTGCGGGTGTGAGAAACGGTCGTGCCATGTCGGGTATGAAGGCAATAAAGGCGATCGCGCTTATAGGCACTGCAGCTACGGATCCTGACAATGCTTATGATGAAAAAGATCTTTTGATCCTTAAATGGGCCGCATTGCTCTCACAGTATGCGGATACTGACATATTCAAAGTGGATGCTGCCGATTTTACGGAGATCAAAGGTGAGGACAAGCCCGAGGACAGGTTTGAAGCCGTTTCGACGTCAGGTATGGCCGATGCGGAAGAGAACCTCAAGCACGAAAAGGTTCGGGCTGTCATGACAAGGCTGAAATTTGACAATGATACAAGAGACAAGGTGACAAGGCTTGTGGATTTTCACAGGCAGAAACTCATTCTCGTAAATGATGTGGCGGTCCGCGGTTTCATGAAAAAAGTGGGTCCCGCGCTCTGTCCGCTGTTGTTTGAACTTCAGACGGCGGATCTGCTTGCGGACGGCTTTGTGAATGTGGACGGAGATCACACGGTGTATGTTGCAAAGACATTGCCGAAACTGAAGAAAGCAAAAGAAACCTATAAACTGATCTGCGACAGAGGCGACTGTGTTTCCGTGAGTCAGCTTGCCGTTACGGGCAGCGATCTCATAGAAGCAGGGTTTGCCAAAGGTCCGGAGATCGGCAGGATGCTCGATTTTCTTTTGGGCAAGGTGCTGGTCGACCAGTCCCTGAACGTGAAGGAAAAACTGCTGGATCTTGCCTGTCTGAATTATTAAACGACATAAAACATGAGCGATAGCCCGGAATCAAAACAGAATAGCGGTTTGTACGAAGAACGCAGAGTCTACGGCTCCCGGAAGGAAATGGATAAACTGAATTCCGGGGAAAAGCCCCGGCCGAAAAAGAAGGGCGGTATGCCGAGTCAGACAGGCATATATGCACTCATCGCAGTCGGAGTTTTTGTAATAGCCATTACTGTAGGGCTGGCGGGTCTTTTTAAAAAACCTGCGGAAAAGCCCACGGCAAGACCCGACAATAAGACTGTGGAAGAGCCGGAGGTGACTGTCCGTGAGTTTTCGGCCGTGGTTCTCGGCACAGATACCGAAAACAGGACGATCACGGTTTTCGATGTCCGTGAAGACAGGGAGTTTTCCGTAAACTATGACGGAACCACCGTATTCAGAGGAAAAGAAGGAACAATTATTACCGCCGGGGTTCTGAAGGAGGGCGATCTTTTACATTTCACCTGTAAAGCCAAGGACCCGGAAAAGCTGGCGGAGGTCGGCTGGAGTAAGGACATATGGGAAAAGACCATGGTCGATGCTCCGGAGATCTATTCCGATGAGAACAGCATAGATATCAGAGGCAAGAAATACCACTATTCTCCGGATCTGTGTGTTATGGATAACGGAGTGAAAAAAAGCATTGAAGATCTTGTGCCCGCAGCGGACAGATATACGATACGCGGTGAAGGTACAACGATTTTGGAAATGATCGTAACTATCGGTCACGGTACATTGCAGCTCATTAATTATGAGAGTTTTGAAAACGGTTTGATTTTGATCGGCGACAGATACTACCTGGACATATGCGATCCCGCCACCTATACGGTAAGAGAGGGAACATATGAGGTGAAAGCCTCTATGGGCAGAAAGGAAGCAAGTCAGACGATTGAGATAAAAAGAAACGAAACAGTGATATTTGATCTTTTGCCATACGGTGAATAGAAAAGGAGATTTGATAATGAGAGATTATAGGAAAGTGTACGAGGAATGGCTCAGCAATCCCTACTTTGATGAGGACACAAAGGCGGAACTCAGAGCATTGGCCGACAATGACGATCAGATAAAGGAAAGGTTCTATACCGACCTTGAATTCGGTACGGGCGGACTTCGTGGCGTTATCGGTGCGGGAACAAACCGTATGAACGTTTACACCGTTCGTAAGGCAACTCAGGGACTTGCCAATTACATTAAGAGAATGAATGCCTGCGAAAAAGGTGTTGCGATCGCATTCGATTCCAGACGTATGTCACCCGAATTTGCGGATGTTGCGGCTTTATGCCTGAATGCCAACGGCATCAAGACATATGTTTTTGAATCCCTTCGTCCCACCCCCGTTCTTTCTTTTGCGGTAAGATATCTCGGAGCGACTGCGGGAATTAACATAACCGCAAGTCACAATCCTCCGGAGTACAACGGCTACAAGGTTTATTGGGAGGATGGCGCACAGATCATCCCTCCTCATGATGTGGAGATCCTTAAGGAAGTAAAGAACGTTACGGATTACAACAATGTACTTACCATGGATAAGGCAGAGGCAGTAAAGAAAGGTCTTTACAACGTGATCGGCAAGGAGATCGATGATTCCTATACGGAAACTTTGAAGAAGCTTGTTTTGAGACCCGAAGCCATTAAGGAATGGGGCGACAAGCTGAAGATCGTTTACACTCCCCTTCACGGAACAGGAAATCTTCCCGTTCGTCGCGTGCTGAAGGAACTTGGTTTTAAGAACGTTACGGTTGTTCCCGAACAGGAGCTTCCCGACGGAAACTTCCCCACAGTATCTTATCCCAACCCCGAAGCAAAGGAAGCCTTTGCACTGGGCCTTGCACTTGCAAAGAAGATCGACGCCGACCTGGTTCTCGCAAACGATCCCGATGCGGACAGACTCGGTGTTTATGTTAAGGATACAAAGAGCGGAGAGTACATCTCATTGACAGGAAACATGTCAGGCTGCCTTCTTGCGGATTATGAGATCATGTCCAGGAAGGAAAAGGACGGAAAGCTTCCCGCTGACGGAACACTTATCACCACCATCGTTTCCACCAATATGGCAAGAGATATCGCAGATTACTACAAGACAGACTACATTGAGGTTCTCACGGGCTTCAAGTTCATCGGCGGTAAGATGAGAGAGTTTGATGAGACAGGAAAGGGCACCTACCTCTTTGGTTTCGAAGAAAGCTACGGCTGCCTCATCGGAGATCATGCCCGTGATAAGGATGCGGTTGTTGCGACTATGGCACTCTGCGAAGCCGCCGCTTACTATAAGACACGCAATATGACCCTTTGGGATGCTATGATCGAGCTCTATGAGCGTTACGGCTACTACAAAGATGATATCATTTCCGTTACAATGAAGGGCATCACAGGCCTTCAGAAGATCTCGGAGATCATGGACACATTGAGGAATAACCCGGTTAAAGAGATCGGCGGTCTGAAGACTCTTGCGGTACGTGACTATAAGGCTGACACGAGAACGGATCTTAAGAACGGTGTTGTTACAAAAACAGGTCTTCCCAACTCAAATGTTCTTTATTATGAACTGGAGAACAATTCCTATCTTTGTGTACGTCCTTCGGGAACAGAGCCCAAGATCAAGCTGTACTTCGGTGTTAAGGGTACTTCCCTTGCGGATGCGGATGAGAGATCCAAAAAGCTCGGCACTGAGGTTAAAGCACTCCTTGAGTCAATGTGATCGCAGCACTAAAGTCAGGAGCAGTTTTTAATGATTAAATACGTTTTGGTCGATCTTGACGGTACGATCACGAATTCGGAAGAAGGCATTACAAAATGCATAGCATATGCCCTTGACTCCTTCGGGATCGGAACGAAGGATCTTAAAAGCCTCCGAAAGTATATAGGACCTCCGATAACCCGGTCCTTTGCGGATGCGGGACTCAGTGCGGAGCAGGTGGCTCCGGGCATACAAAGGTATCGCGAAAGATATGACCGGGAGGGACTTTATGAGGCAGAGGTTTACGACGGAGTCCCGGAAATGCTCAAAAAGCTTCGGGAAGCGGGGAAAACACTGATCCTTGCCACTTCCAAACCCATCGGGTTTGCGACAAGGATCATGAAGCATTTCAAGATGGATGTCTATATGGACGATCTTTGCGGAGCGGCTTCCGATACCGACAGAAACACAAAAGCAGAGGTAATAGAGTATATCCTGGAAAAACATGGTATTACCGACAGGTCTGAGGTACTGATGCTGGGTGACACCCGTTTTGACGTGGAAGGCGCAAACCTTTGCGGGATCAAGACCATGGGCGTTCTGTGGGGCTTCGGAAGTCGTGAAAGCCTTGAAAAGGAAGGCGCTGCCTACTTTGCTTCAACTCCTGCGGAGGCTGCGGAGAAAATAATAAATTTATAAAATATTCAAGTGCAACTGCCCAAATAGTTGCACTTTTTTTGAATCTTTGCTAAAATGGTATGAAATCGGATGGTATATAGTTGTACAGGAGGAATGCTTATGGCAAAGACAGTCGGTGAACAAATGGCTATCATTAACAGCCTTCATAAGAGACATGAAACCATTTACAGAAACTATGCCACCAAAATGGGTTTTGCTGAAATGAGTTTCTGGGTATTATATGCAATATGTTCCTATAAGCGCCCCATCACTCAATACGAATTGGTACGCGATTGGGGGTATTCCAAGCAAACGGTCAATTCCGCAACGATGAAGCTTATCGAGGAGGGCTACATTACCTCAACCGATGCAGGAACCAAAAGAAGAAAGAAGATGCTGGAACTTACGGAGGCGGGCGAGAAATTTGCCGAGGCAGTGGTTTATCCAATGATATTCGCGGAAAGAGCTTCTCTCAATTTCCTTTCCGTGGAAGAAAGAGAATTCTTTATCGATGTTTACAGTAAACAGATGGATTTCCTTGAGAGAGCGATAGCACCGGTTATGAACAAATGAGCTTGAAGCATTTTAATGAATGCGGCTTAAACCGCATTCATTTTTATATTTACGTTATACGGTTAAAATGGTAAAATGCTGAATTATATGTTAAAAAAGGCGGTAGCTGGGGATGAAGTATTACATTTCCGATCTGCATTTTTTTCATGAAGACATGAACAAAAATATGGATCGAAGAGGCTTTGACAGTGTTGAGGCGATGAATGCCCACATGATCGGGCAATGGAACAAAAAAGTCAAAAAGAACGATGAAACCGTTATCCTGGGAGATTTCTCCTTCGGTAAGCCTGCCGAGACCGAGGAGGTCCTGAAGGCGCTGAACGGAAAGAAATACATGATAATCGGTAATCATGACAGGTTTCTTACGAGCAAGAAATTTGACACTTCGCTGTTCAAGTGGATAGACCATTACCATGAGATCAAGGATAACAAGAGGAACGTCATATTGAGTCACTATCCCATCTTTTGCTATAAGGGACAGAACTACTATGACGAAAACGGAAATGCAAAGACCTATATGTTGTACGGTCATGTGCACAATACATTTGATGAGATCCTGGTCAACAAGTTTCAAAACATAAGCCGGAGCATGACCAGACCCGAGGCTTTAAAACCCGAAAAGGCGAAGATATCCTGTCAGATGATCAACTGCTTCTGCATGTTCTCGGATTATATGCCTCTTTCACTTGATGAATGGATAGAACTTGATGCCAAGAGAAGGGCGGAAATGCCGGATTTAAGCATATAGGGAGAGAGCATGACCGGGGTTGAGCAAAAAAAGCTTCTTCGGAGCGAAGCAAAAAGAATAAACGAGAGCTTTACCGAAGAAGAGATCAGGGCATCCGATGAGCGGATCATAGATAAAGTTCTTGCAAGCGAGGCTTTCAAAAAGGCAAAAAGCATTTTTGTATACGTGAGCCTTGAAAAGGAACCGGACACCTATCGGCTGATCAAGGCTGCACTTGAAGCGGGAAAGACCGTTTGTGTGCCGAAATGCGGCAAGAAACCCGAAATGAAAGCGGTAAGGATCACGTCCTTGGACGATCTCAGACCCGGACGTTTCGGGATTCCGGAACCGGCTTTGGATGAGGCATATGAGGGAAAAACAGACCTTTCCGTTGTTCCCTGTGTCAGAGCTGCAAAGGACGGACGCAGGCTGGGGCACGGAGGTGGCTTTTACGATTGGTTTCTGCAAAGAAATGAGAGCTACAAGCTGTGTTTATGCAGAAGCCGGTTGCTATGCGACAGCATTCCCATTGAAACCTTTGACGTTTTGATGGATGAGGTTGTGACGGATTAAATAAGGGGGCAAAAGAATGTACAGACATATTGTTCAATACTATGAAACGGATAAAATGGGAATAACGCATCATTCAAACTATGTGCGCTGGATGGAGGAAGCACGTGTGGATTTCCTCGAGAAGAAGGGGTGGCCTTTTGCGAGGCTTGAAGAGGAGGGCATCATTTCACCGGTTCTTTCCGTGGCAAGCAGCTACAAAAAGCCTTCCAAATTCTCGGACAAGGTGGACATCGAAGTCAGCGTGGCGGAATTCAGCGGAGTGAAGCTTAAACTCGTATATAAGATGTTCATTGGTGAAACGCTGATCTGTGAAGGCGAGAGCAGTCACTGCTTTGTGAACGAAAAGGGCATTCCCATCCGCCTGAAAAAAGAATTTCCCGACTTTTACTCAATGCTTGAGGAAGAATTGAATAAGTAAGAAAAAAAGAGCTTGAAACCTATATGCCCGGTTTCAAGCTCTGATTCTTTGCTACGGGAAGAACAAGAGGCTTGTTCTTTTTTTTGTCCTGTTTATCCTGTCTGATCCTGATGTTAACAACCTTATGGATTTTGTCCGGTCCCAGTTTTTCATCCACATCGAAGGCATCCTTGTGAGCCTTTACGAAGGAGGAGAAGCTGGAGTACTTGTAGTTTCTTACATCGAAACCGGGAACACTCTTCCTGATGGAATCTCCCACATTGGCAAGATTCTCCCATTCATCCTCAAGGAGTGAGGAGATCTTCTCAACAATGGCAGATTCGGAAGGGATCTCGATCTTCTTTGATTCCACGGGTATCTCCTGAGAAGCATCGTCAACGGAAATGACGGGGATGTCCACATCCTTTGCCTTCACCGCGCAGGCCTTAAAGAGAACGTCAAGAAGCTTGAATTCGTTGCAGGCCTGAGCGAGAGATTCGGGTGTCTTGGATTCACCCATTCCGATTATGGTCTTTCCGGATTCCTTGATCCTGTAAACCAGCTTTGTAAAATCGGAATCACTGGTCACAAGGAAAAAGACATCAACGATCTTCCTGTAAAGGATGTCCATTGCATCGATGGTGAGCGCCTGATCGGCTATGCTTTTATTGTTGGCATAGGAGAGCTGGAGCTCCGGTGTAATGCCGTATTTCGGCATGATGGACATCCACTGCCTTACAGTCGGAGAATTTATCGAACCGTAAAGCTTGAACAGGGTGATATCACCGTATTTATCGGCCTCTTCCTTGATCAGGGAGGCATATTTTTGAGAGATGTTGTCGCCATCGATCAGGATGGCAATTTTCTTTTCATCCATGAGCAAACTCTTACTTTGAAATCACGTTTGTGATGTGAGGCTGAGCTCCGTTGTACCAGTACAGGAAGCCCTCGATGTCGATGTTGTCGCCTGCTTTAAGTGCTTCAACAGCCTTGTAGGTCTCTGAATCCTTGTTGCAGAGGTAGGATTCGACTACCATGGTGTATTCCGTGTCGTTCAGCTTAACCTTGAGGTAGAGGTCGTCGCCCTGTGTTCCGGAACCGTCCCACTTGTAAGTTGCGGGAGCGACAACGGTAAGGCCCTTAACGGCGATCAACTGATTGATCTTCTCGTTTAAAGCTTCGGTTCCGTATATGCCTGTAACATCTGTAGGCTTTGCAACAAAGGTTTTGCTTGAGTTTGCGATCTCGAGCTCACAATCGGTGATCTCAACCTCGCCTGCCCATTCTGCCTTATATCCTTTTACAAGGAGTCTTACGCCGGGCTTCAGCTGATCGTAAACTTCTTTAGAACATTTTGTTTCATAAAGGAAGTAACCGCCGTTTTCATCCTGAGCATAGATCGTTGCAAGACCCTGTCCGTCCTTTTCCCACCAGGACTGAGCTGCCTGGAAATAAGGAGCAACGACTACTTCGCTATCCAAAGCAGCAGCTGCATAAGTTGCATAATCCATTACTCCGTCAAGTTTCTCATCCGTCTCGCCGTTTTTCTTGTCGCCGCATGCTGTAAGCGAAAGAACAAGTGTGGTTACGAGGAGAAGTGATAAAAATTTCTTCATTGTATTTTCCTCCAAAAAAAGTTTGTCGTATTATGACATTTTGGTTGCGCACATTATACTTCAAGGATTGTATAATGGCAAGGCTAAAATAAATAGTATTAGTTTTAATTATCAGTTTTTTTGTTCTTTATGTATTGTCTGATAAAAACTCCTCCGATCAGAAGCCATGCGGCTCCGAGACCTGCCAGAAGCACAACGGAAGTCTTCGGAAGCGGACCCAGATCCGTGGGAGCGGAACCGTTTATGGTCTTCATCTGATCCAGTCTGTAAAGGGCATTGATGTCCGTATACAGCGCGTCGATGAATTCCTTGTCAAAGGTTTTGCCTCTCCTCATGCCTTTAACCGTGTTTTCTATCAGAGCGCCCGCAGCTTCACGCAGAGAAGCGGAGCCGTTGAAAACAGGTGTTATAAACGTGTTGTCAATGTTATCGAGGAGCAGTTTGGCCGCCTTTATCTTGACCTCGTAGTGAGTCGTGTCGTCTTCGCCGATCCTTGCAAGGTAATCTTGATATTCGGGCGAATTCTGAGCCTTAAGGGTTACGGGGATGTAGCCTTCGGTCTGTGAATAGGCGATCTGCACTTCATTCGTCAAAAGGAACTGCGCAAAAAGCCATGAAGCCAGAACTTCACCCGGCTCCTCCGAGTTGAACAGGCATATGCTGGGACCCTGAGAGATCATCTTCGGGTGTTCGGGGTCAAACTGAGGTATCATGGTGACTTCCGTTTCAAAATCCCTCATCTGCTCCTTGCTGATGTCATGGAGAGGAGCCGCAGAGCCCATCCAGGTGGCACCGGCGGTAGAGTCTATGGCGAATATGCACTGATCTGCATTCAGGAAATTTCCCGGGTAGCTTGAGATCTTAAAGGTGGAGAAGGCCTTGGTCTTGCCGTGCTTCGAAACCTCTTCGAGAAGAAGCGAGGTGGTGTCGTTAAAGATCAAAATGTTGCCCACATCGTCCGAATAGCCCGCATCGAGCTGCTTCAGCTGCGTGATCATCATATTGTCCGTCGACTTGTAGATGAAGGGGATCATAACCTTCTGCCCGTTCACCTTATAGAGCCCGTCCGCGTCTGTTTCCAGCGCTTTTTCCGAGGTCTCCCAAATGAAATCCCATGTGATCCGCTCCGGTATCTCTATGCCCATATTGTCAAGCAAGGTCTTGTTGATGTAGAGCGCCTCCGTGGATCTCATGAAGGGCAGGGCATATTGATGCTCTTCCAGAACGCCCTCCTTAAGGAAGGAAGGAACGATCTCGGAGGTTTTAGGAGCATCGAAAACCACTTCGCTGCCGCCCAGTCCGAATTTCGGATCGTTCAGAAGATCATCCAGGGGAACGACCACGTTGTTGCCCATCTTATAGGTTGCGATGTGGTCCGGATAGGTAATGCATACATTTGGTGTTGTATTTGTGGAAATATTGGTGATAACGTCGTTGTATATGGCCGCATAATCGGTATAAAGCCTGATGTTTACGGTGATGTTGGGGTAGTACTCGGAGAAGGCGGAGACTGCCTTGTTGTAGATCTCCACCTGCCGCTTGTTGGTGTCGTTTTTTGCCCAGAAAGTGATCTCGTATTGCTTTGAGGCGTCAAAACTTTCGGGGATCACAAAACCGGTGTGATTTTTGGTGCCGTGACATCCCAAAGTCATTGATAGGCACCCGAGAAGCGCAAGTGCGAGAAGCACCGAAAAGATCTTTCTCATCCCTTTGTACCTCCTCTCGCAACTCCTGCCATTATCTTTCTCCTGAAGATCAGGAAAAGGATTATCAGCGGTAATGAAATGACTACGACCGCAGCCATCATGGCGGGGATGTTCTCACGCCCCATACCGTTTTCGCGCAGCTCCTGTATGCCGTTGGAAACAAGGAAGTAGGCCGGATCGTCGGTGATCAGTCTCGGCCATACGTAAGAGTTCCAGCATTCGATGACTTTAAGGATGATGATCGTGATGATCGTAGGTCTGCACATGGGTACCATGACCTTGAGCAGGTACTTCATATCCCTTGTGCCGTCAACCTTGGCTGCCCAATAGAGCTCATCGGGTATGGCGGCAAAGTTTTCTTTAAGCAGATAAATGTAAAAAACTGAAGCCGCGGAGGGCAGTATCAGACCAAGGAATGTGTTTCTCATGTTGAGGTCCGTGATCGTCACGAAGTTTGTGATGATGACCAGCTCGTTCGGTATCATCATCAGTGAAAGAAACAGCGTGAAGACCAGGTCGCGGCCTTTGAATTTCAGTCTTGCGAAAGCAAAAGCGGAGAGTATCGCTATGACCAAAAGAAGGAAGGTCGTAACAATTGTGTAGATCAGAGTGTTTAAAAGATATCTGCCGAGAGATATTTCCGTAAATACGTTTACGAAGTTCCCAAGGGTGGGCGGTACGGCGATGAATCTCGGTACATATTCGGCATTATATGAGGCATAGCTTTTGAATGAAGTGAGTATCATCCAATAAAAAGGAAAGATGACAATAAGGGCCCAAAGGACAAGACCTGCATAGATCAGGACGTTAGCTGCGGCCCTTTTTCGTTTTTCCGTATCTTTTATGCCTGCATAATTGGTTGTATTTTCCACGGATGCCTCCAAAAATAATAGTCTAGTTCATCCCGATCAGTAGTGTACATGTTTGCGACTTACCAAAAGGTTCACACAGGTAATGGTCATTATGATTGCGAAGAGAATGATCGCCGCTGCGGATGCAAAGGAAGGGAAGCCTCCTCCCGTTCCGTACAGCATATCATATACATAGCCTACGATGGTGTTCATACCGGCTGAATTAAGGTCGGTCCCGAAGATCGCTACCTCATCGCTGTATGCCTTGAAGGCTCCGATGAAGCCGGTGATGACAAGGTAGAAGACTGTGGGGCTGATCATGGGAAGAGTGATCTTCCTGAACATACGTCCCGGCGGAGTGCCGTCGACTCTTGCGGCGTTGTAGTATACGTCGCTGACCGATGCTATGGCTGAGGTCAGGAGCAATATCTTAAAAGGAAGTACTACCCAGACCGTGTAGAAACACATAACGAACATTTTTGCCCAATAGGGTCCGTCTATAAAGTCGATGGGTCCTGCGCCGAAAATTTTAATTACCATATTGACGAGTCCGTCCGTATAGGCTGTCTTCTTAAAAAGGATCATAAAGACAAGTCCTACGGCAAGAGTGTTTGTTACATAGGGGAGAAAGAATATTGTCTGGAAAAGTTCCCGGATCTTGCTGATCCTGCTTAAGCCGAGAGAGATCATCAGAGCAAGGAATGTGGAGACCGGAACCGTAATGATCACTATAATGAAAGTGTTTTGAACCGCCTGAAGGAAATAAGGATCATGCAGAACATAGGAGAAATTGTACAAACCTGTCCCGTAGTAGCTCTGGGAAGCAAAATCGAACCCCTCTTCGAAAGAGTAGATCAAAACATCGACAAGGGGATATACCATAAATACGCCGAGAAAAACAAGGGCCGGTAAAAGATATAGCCAGGCTTTTTTGTTATCTGTTTCCATAACGATCGTCCCGCTTAAATGTGGATTGGCTGTCTACAGCCTATTTATCATTATAACAAATAAATTTTAATAGTAAAGCGGACAAGAATAGTAAATGAGGTGGGAAATGTTGCAGGTGTTTTTTTTACCTTGGTGTTACAATATGTTGTGTTTTTTGTGCAAAATGTACAAAATCTGTTTAAGCGGCACCGGCGTTTTGTGCATAATGGTAAAAAATTTACGTCACAAGGTAAAGTATTTACGTTTACTTTACACAAAGTTTATCGGAAAATAATCATTGCAACAGGAGGTGATCGGCTATGAGGTTTAAGAGATCTGTAAAGATAGGATGTTTTGCCGTTGCGGCTTTATTGTTTGTGGGCTGCGGTAAAAGCAAGGATGAAGGTTCTTTCCCCTATCAAGGTAAATGGGCTTACAATCATGATCTTACAAAGGCTGCTTTGAAGATCGACTCTGAGGGAAATGCAAAACTTGACGGAAAAAAATATACCTGCAGAGAGGCTGAAGACGCGATCCTTCTTGAAAGCGAAAAGTACGACACCGTAATCGTTAAGTTTAAGGACGGTAACGATGAAGACATTATGGTTTACAAACCCACTGTTTATGTCGGCCAAGAGGGAAATGAAGGACTGATCGGAACATGGGTATGCGACAAGTGGAACTTTGTTTTTACCGATCAGGGTACATTTTTGGAAGACGGATATTTCCCGGGTTATTACGTTGTTGATTACGAGAATTCGGCAATAATGCTGATCTATAACGATCAATTCAGCAATACCGTGATCCCGTTTGAACTTACGGAGGAGGGACTTGTGCTCGACTATCCGTGGGAAATGATAAAGATATGACAACGGATTTATGACCGAAGGCATGTACAAGAAGTTATTCTTCAGGGAAGGGATGCCGAGGTCAAAAAATAAATCAAATCACCCGTTAATAAAACGAAGGGGGTACCACTTCAGGGAGGACAAACGGTACAGTGACCGAAAGGTCAAAACTACTAATTATTTCAGGAGGTATTTATGAAGAAAAGACTTATTGCATTGGCTCTTGCTACGGCAATGGTTGTTTCGCTTGCTGCATGTGGCAACGGCGGAAAAAGCGGAAAAGACGGCAAGACAAAACTTGAGATGTGGTGCATCGCCACAGAAACAGACTCAAACCGCAAGTCCTATGAAAAGGCTATTGATGCGGTAACAAAGGCTCATCCCGAGATTGAATTCACTTGGGAAGCAATTGAAAACGAAACCTACAAGACAAAGATCAAGGCTGCCGTACAGGCAAATGATATGCCCGACATCTTCTTCACATGGTCATGTGCATTCCTCGGCAGCTTTGTTGACGCAGGACGTGTTTATTGCCTTGATGATGAATATAAGAATTGGGCTAAAGAGCTTGATACCAAGATGTTAGCCAATACAACCTATAACGGAAAGCATTACGGCATTCCCACAACAATGAACATTGTTGTTATGTTCGCTAACATGGATATCCTCAATAAGGTTGGATACTCTGAGGTTCCCGGAACATACGAAGACCTCATCGCTTGCTGCGACAAGCTTATTGCTGCAGGCTACACTCCTTTCGGATGTTCAGGAAAAGAGAACTGGTGTGTAACAGAGTATGTTGAGCCCATCATCGAAAAGACGATCGGCGCAGATGCTTACAAAGATATCATGCTTTGCGAAGCTACATGGGACAATCAGGGCGTTGCAAAGGCTATCGGAATATTCCAGGATATGATCGACAAGAAGTACTTCGATCCCAACGGTGCAGCTCTCGGAAACAACGAAGTTAAGGCTAACTTCATGGCAGGCAAGTATGCATTCTATATGAACGGTTCTTGGAACTGTGCAGATTTCGCAGCAGATGCCAAATTCTTCCCCAAGGTTAAGCTTTCTGAGTTCCCTGTAATCGATTCTTCAGTTGCCAAGCTTGGTCAGCTCATCGGTGGTCCTTCGGATACTCTTGCGGTAGCAAAGGGCAGCAAGAACGCTGAAAAGGCAGCAGCATTTGCATTCGAACTCGGCAAAGAGATCTGCCATTTCGGTTACCTTGACGGTTGCGGACTTCCCGCTTGGACACCTTACTATGATATATCCGGCATTAACGGCCTTACAAAGGGCGTTTCTGAAATCGTAAATAATTCCGACGCTATGGTTCTTTTCGGAGATACAATTCTTGAAGCTGAGAAGGCTCAGATCTATCTCAGCTACATTGCTAAGGTTTACGGTAAGGAAATTGACGGTGCAGGATTCATCGCCGGACTTAAAAAAGATCTTCAGTAAATTTCATCTTCAATTTTTCTCCAATTAACGGGGCGGCCTTTCCCTATAATAAAATATAGGAAAAGGCCGTTTTTTAAAGATAACTAACACATCAGACAGGTTGATCGAAATGAAAGATAATAGAGATAAGGATAATACAATCCGTATTAAAACGAAAACAAAAACAGAGGTTATCAAGGGGATCAATATATTTCTTTTTCTTGCTCCCGCTCTTATTTTGTTCATAATGGTGCTGATAGCTCCCATTATGTTGTCTTTGTATTACAGCTTTTTTGACTGGAGCGGATACGGGGAAATGAAATTTATCGGTATTGACAACTATATTGAGCTGTTTACAAGTCAAGACATTCAATTTCTTCGAGCTGTGAAAAATTCACTGCTTCTTGCAGTTTTCTCCGTTTTTATACAATTACCGCTTTCACTTGCACTTGCACTTGCCCTCGGTAAGGGGATTAAGGGCGAAAGAGGTTATTTGTCGGTATTCTTTGCGCCGGTGTTGATCTCAACGGTTGTAATCGGTCAGTTATGGCTTAAAATATATAACCCCGATTACGGCCTTTTGAATACGGTATTGAGAAGCATAGGCCTTGAAGACGATATTATGAAACTGACGGGAGATATAAAGGACGTATTGTGGCTGGGAAATCCCAAGATCGCGCTTGGAGCGGCCTTTGTTCCGATACTGTGGCAATATGTGGGCTATCATATGCTGCTCATGTATGCCGGAGTTAAAGGCGTTCCGTTGGATCTTCGCGAAGCGGCTATGCTGGACGGAGCTTCTCAGGGGCAGGTAAACAGATATATTGTTCTTCCGCATATCAAATCAATCATAAAGATAAGTGTTATCTTTGCGGTTACAGGTTCACTTAAATCCTTCGATCTGCTTTATGTTTTGACACCTGACGGCGGACCGCTTCATTCCACAGAGGTTCCGAGTACACGTATGATCAGCATGCTGTTCCTGCGTAACCGTTACGGAATGGGAAGTTCCATAGCAGTAATGCTTATCGCGCTGTGCTTCCTTTTTGCGGTGATCATCAGTGCTGCTTTCAAGAAGGAGGACTAAGATGGAATCTACAGTATATTCAGTAAAGAAAAGCAGTAAGATCATCAGACCGATCATCTACACTTTACTTGTATTATGGACGTTGATAAACATTTTCCCGATCTATTTCATGCTCACGTTCTCTTTCAAGAGCAACGAAGAGATCTACGGAGCAAATATAGTAGGTCTTCCTCATGAGTGGTTATGGAGTAACTATAAAACAGCACTTCATACAGGAAAAATGGGTCTGTATTTCCTTAACAGCACCATCGTTGCAATAGCAACCATCATTCTTACATTGATCGCGGCAGTTATGGCGACCTATGCGATGCAGAGGATCGTATGGAGAGGCAGAAAGCTCATGAACAAGTTTTTCATGCTGGGACTTACCATTCCCATTCATGCTTCCATTGTTCCTGTTTATGTTACGCTTAAGAACCTTAAAATGCTTAACAGCTATCAGGCGTTGATCATACCCTATGCAGCGTTCTCATTGGCTATGGCGATCCTTATATGCATGGGCTTTATGGAGGACATCCCCATACAGCTTGACGAGGCTGCAAGAATTGACGGATGCGGTCTTTGGGGAACATTCATAAGGATAATTGTTCCGCTTATGAGACCTGCGCTTTCAACCGTTGGAATTTACTCCTTCCTTCAGTGCTGGAATGAGCTCATGTTTGCAAACATCTTCAATTCCAGGGAGGCGTTTCGAACCCTTCCCGTAGGCGTTCAACAGCTATCCGGACAGCACACGACACAATGGGGACCTATAGGAGCGGCGCTTGTTATTGCTACCTTCCCCACTCTGATCGTCTATGTTTTCCTGAGCAAAAAGATCCAGGCAAGCTTTATGGCGGGAGCAATTAAGGGTTGATCATTTAAAAAATGACAGAGATATGATATTATATTCGGTGTGGGATTATGACTATACCGGAGAAAAAGTATGAAGTGGGTTCATTATTTTTTTAATAACAAAAAAAACTCCGGCGCACATCAATCTATTGCTGTGCGCCTTCGTAACATCTTAGGGATGATATTTGCGCTGCTTTCCGCAACCTTTATTGCAGCCCTGGTCATGGTGATATTGAATTCCAGAAAAGAGAATTCAATAAGCGAATCGGAAACCGTGATCAACGGTATTGTTTCCACCATCAACGGAAACATGGGAAATTACAAGGATATCTCGCGCCTGGTAATGATAAACGATACCGTGACAAGGTTCATGAAAAAGGAAGAAGATGTGGGGCTGATCTATGATTCGGTGCACGCGATAAACGACATTCTGATAGTCTGTGATAATGTAGATTCTTTTTTTACCTTTCGCGATGACGGACAATATGTTACCACCGGTCGCGGCGATTACATAATAGATTATGTAACCATGGCAAGCGAAAAGTGGCAAAACCCCATTGATGAGAGAATGGGCGGAGCGGTCATCTTTATGAACGGAAACGGGGCGGTGTTTAGAAAAAACGGTAAGCAGTTTATTACGATCGCCAGAACATATTGTGATCTTAACACCCAGAAAAAGCAGGGTATCCTTCTGATGAATATTTCTACGGAGATGTTGGATCAATGCATAGGAGATATAACGAACGCTCAAATATGTGTGGTGGCCGAGGACGGATCGTATATAGCCGGAGATCCGGAACTGTGCAATAATTTCAGTATGTCTTTTCTTTCGGGCGAAATGGTTCACAGATACAACGGAGACGGTAAGTTCAATATGGTTTCCGGGTACAAACCCGAGGGCCTTCCTTTTGTCATCATGTGCAAGGTAATACCATCCGGTGTTTCCCTGCCCGTTACGGTGATAACGGTATTATTTCTTCTTGCTGCTGTTTTTGTGGCGTCAATAGTTAGGTTGGTATCCTACATTACAAAAAACATCAACGAGCCTATTCTGGAACTCACTGAAGCCATGGAGGATACGAAAAAGGCCGGATGGCTGAAAAAGATCGAGGTCAATATGCCCGACAACGAGATCGGACAATTGGCCACATCATACAACAGTATGAATGAATACCTGAACGATGTGCTGGACAGACTGATCGAAAAGGAAAAGGCAGTTCAGAGAGTAGAGATGCGCGTTCTTCAGGAACAGATAAAGCCTCATTTCTTATATAATTCGTTGGAAACCATAGGGTATATGGCATGTGAGGCGGGGGCAGACAAAGTGTATTCCGCATTGGAAACCCTGGGAAGCTTTTACAGGAATTTCCTTAGCAAAGGTGAAAGGGAGATTCCGCTGAAACGTGAGTTGCAGATCATTAAAGATTATCTTTCCATTCAAAAGCTGCGCTACGGTGATGCTGTCAATGACGAGTATGATATAGATGATGAAGTGCTTGAGTACAAGATACCGAAACTCATACTTCAACCATTGGTGGAAAACAGCATATATCACGGAGTCCGTTTAAAGGGCGAGCCCGGAATGATAAGGATATCCGCGCACAAAGAGAATGATAAACTGATCATTAAGGTTTACGACTCCGGTGTCGGAATGTCGGAGGAACAGATAGAAAAGATACTTAAAGGCGAAGAACAGGGGGATAAGTCCGCTGAAGAGCGACCTCTTTCGGGCTTTGGCCTGAGCGGCACCATCAAACGTATAAGATATTATTGCAAAGATGACGATGCGGTAAGGATATTCAGTGAAGAGGGAGAATATACCGAGATTGTACTTAAGATAGGAGTATAAAAGGGGAGGGAAAAAATGTATAGGGTTATGATCATCGATGACGAAATATCGGCAAGAAATCTTATGAAGGTTTCGGTTGATTGGGACAAGCTGGACATGTACGTTGTAGGAGAAGCCGGCAGCGGTATCGAAGCCATAAACATTATTGATGATGTAAAACCGGATATAGCCATAGTTGATATTTCAATGCCTTTTATGAACGGGATAGAGTTTACGGAAGTGGCTTCCAAGAGATATCCGGATCTGGCGATCATTATAATGACGGCAATGGATGATTTTGAATATGCCAGACGTTGTGTAAGTCTGCCGGTGTTTGAGTATATGCTTAAGCCCATAATAAGATCGGAAGTAAACGCAACACTTCAAAAGCTGAAGGAAAAGCTTGATCGCAGGAGAGCAGAATCAAAAGCCTTTGCAAATGATAATACATATGAGCCGGACATGGACCGCAGTATGATCGACAGGATCAAGGATTATATTTCCGTCAATTATCAGGACTCGAAGATCAATCTTACTTCGGTCGCCCAGCAGTTCGGCTTCAGTTCAAGTTATCTCAGTCGACGCTTTAAGCAGGAAACGGGAAAGAATTTTATCGAGTATCTTACCGAGTGCAGAATGGAAAGGGCAATACAGCTGGCGCATGACAATTGCAAGATGTTTTGCACTTCAAGTGAGGTTGGAATACCCGATACCGCCTATTTCGGAAAATGTTTTAAAAAGTATACGGGAATGAGCTACTCCGAGTTTATGGCGACGAAAAGAAAACAATGAAAAAGAAACAGCCTTCAAAGCAGGATGAAAATCTGAGCTTTGAAGGCTGTTTTTGTAAATACCGTAGCGCGGATATGTAATATTGACAAACAATTAACTATCCAAAATTGGGATAAAAATGTGGCGTTTTTGTTTCGTATGTGTTATATAATAATTATATGGGAAATAATGTATTTGCAAAGGGGGCTTACTGATGAAGAGAAAAGAGAAGAAGGATAAGACCGTCAAAGAGTCTAAAATCAAGGACAGGACAGGAAAAAAGCTTTTTGATCTCAAAAAGCTGGATATTAAAAAGTATATTCCGGAAGAAATAAAAAACTCTTTCGGAAAAAAGAAATCAAGCCTGATGCGCACTTTGACGGTTGCTTTTCTGATACCTGTGGTTTTGACGGTTATTCTTGGCGTAGTATCATACAACGTTGCGTCAAACAGTATAATCTCAACCTATAAGGAGACGGCAGAATCCACAGTCTGTGCGGAAGGATCGTACTTTTCGCTTGTCTGCGATTCCATTTCCCAGAAGGCATTGGAATTGATCCTGGAATCGGAGACTTCGGGATTTTATTCCAACTATTACAAAGACAAGACAAAGGACGGATATGCCGTAAAGCTTCTGGCAGCAAGAAAAGAATTACAAAATGTTACTGCCACCAATCCCAATATATATTCATATACGGTTATTGCCGATCAGGGGATGAATCTTACCTCTTTCAGTTTCAAAAACAAAGAGGAAGAGGGGGAGCAGCAGCATGCTGATTTTATAAGCAGTCCCGAGGGACAGTTCTTTATTGATAACCAGTATATCAGAAATGCATGGTTCGGCAGGCACAGTTACCTCGACAGCGCGACCAATTGCGACAGCACAAGATATGCCATAACATATATTCAAAAGCTTACCAAAGGCGATATCTACCTTATTTTTGATATGAAGACAGAGGTGGTTGAATCCATGCTTGCCACCATGGACTTCGGAAAGAAAAGCTATGTAGGCATAGTCACCAGAGACGATTATGAAGTCGTTATGGAATGCGGTACCGAAGGGCTCTTGAATCTTGAGGAAAATGAGAGCTGCATAGTCGGTGAAAAGTTTTATGAAAACGTTAAAAATCTGGAAGAGACTTACGTAAGTGACGTTACATACAACGGAAAGAAACACATCTTTATTGCAGAGCCTGTAGCAAAGTCGGGCATTATCATTTTTGCTCTGATCCCTCAGGCAAATGCGGTCGGACAGGTTAAATCCATCCGCTTGATCACATTCGTCATGGTTGCCGCAGCGGTAGTGATCGCGCTTACTATCGGCTACTTTATATCTACCGGCATTTCACGTGCCATGAGGCATATGACACGCGGACTTGAAAAAACAGCTCAGGGCGATCTTACCAGAGTGTTTAAGACGAGACGTAAGGATGAATTCGTTGTTCTTACCAACAGTCTGAATACGATGGTGACCGAAATAAGAAAAGTCCTGACTGATATGAAGGAATTCAGCGGAAAGGTTACATCACTTTCAAATGACGTTTCGGTTGACTCCATCAGTATCAGTGAAGCTGCTCACAATACCACCAAGGTAATGGAAGAAGTGGCGAGAGGCATATTGGATCAGGCTGATAACACCGAAAAGAGCAATCAGCTCATGGTCAGCTTCTCAGAGAATATTGCGGAGGTTACCAACAGGACAAACCTTATGGGAACGGCAGCGGACGACGTTATCGGCGCCGTAGGTGAAGGTAAGTCCATCATGAGTGCACTCAGCAAACAGTCGGATATTACGGTTAAACTCACAAGCGAACTTTTAAGTGACATAAAAGAAGTTGAAAAGAACTCTCTTGAAATACAGAACTTTGTAAATGTTATCAGTGATATAGCGGAGGAAACAAACCTTCTTTCCCTTAACGCATCCATTGAAGCGGCTCGTGCCGGCGATGCGGGAAGAGGCTTCTCGGTAGTTGCGGATGAGATCAGAAAGCTTGCTGATCAGTCCATGGAATCCGGTAACAATATCAATCGCTTTGCGGCCATCATTGAAGAAACGACCAAGAAGACTACCGAATCCGCTTCAAGAACGGAAAAGATGATACTTGAGCAGGCACAGTCGCTGGAAGAGACCGTCAGGGTATTTGCAAGGATCAACGAGAGCGTAGATGCGCTTGTCAAGGATATAAGAGAAACACTTGACATGTTGAACAGAGTCGATCAGGAGAAGAACGGTGTTCAGAACTCCCTGCAGAACATTTCCACCGTATCTCAGGAGGTTGCCGCTTCCGGAGAAGAAGTTACCGCGACTCTGACACAACAGGCAGAGATCATTGCTTCGCTGTCTTCCAAGGCTGCTGAACTCAATAAAGATGCAGATCAGTTGAATTCCGCAATTGCGAAGTTCACCATTTAAATCGCTTACAACTTTTTGTCTTTTTAAAGAATTTTCCTTTTATTATCGAAGAAAGGCACCTGCTTTGCAAGTGCCTTTTTTCGTGCCCTTGAAGGCTGTTTAGAAAAAATTTATAAAAATTGTTAGCACTCACACTTGACGAGTGCTAACAATCGTGGTATAACATGATCAGAACAAGGGAGATGTAAAAAACATCGACCGGTTCCAAAATACATATTAACACAAGTACCGGTGCCTAACGAACATGCACCGTATTCGAAAAGGAGGAATGACTTATGTTGATGCCCAGTATTTTTGGAGGAAACTATTTGGATGATTTCTTTGATCTTTTCCCTTATGTGGATGACAAGGATTTCAGGAACACTGAAAAGAAACTTTACGGTAAGAATGCCGGCCACATAATGAAAACCGATGTTAAGGAAAAAGATGATTCCTATGAACTGGAAATGGATCTTCCGGGCTTTGAAAAGGATGAGATCCAGATCTCACTTGATGACGGCTATATGACCATCAATGCTGTCAAGGGTCTTGACAAGGATGAAAAGGAAAAGGACAGCGGCAAGTACATCAGACGTGAGCGTTATGTCGGATCGTGCAGCAGAAGCTTCTACGTAGGAGATGATCTTACGGAAGAGGATATTAAGGCCGAGTTCAAGCATGGTATCCTGAAACTTACGGTTCCCAAGAAGGATCCCAAGAAAGAGATCAAGGAAAAGAAATATGTTGCCATTGCAGGATAACTTTCCTCAAACTAAGGTTCTCCCGATCAAGTTCGGGAGAACCGCTTTTTTTTCGGTATCTCAGCACAGGGCTATGAAGCATTGAAATGTTTGTATTGCTATAAAATATTTGATGAACCAGATCGAGATGTAATTAAGCCCCATTTTTCGTATATAAAACATAATAGCTCAATTGCGTTCCCGGCTGTATTAGTTTTGAAAAGTGTTCCGGATAAAATAGAATATGAAATGAGTTCAAAAAATACTTCGGAAGTAGTAAGAGGAACCTTTATCAATTCTGTAGGTTGAAATAACGGTTGTTTTGCGATTTCGAGAGCAGTGAAGGCACATTCTTCGTCTACAAAATGTCTACAAAAAACCTGAAAAAAGTCCAAAATGGGTGGAATAGATGGAATGAATATACCATATATGGGGTTCGGTGGAAACATTGGACTCATCATATGGTTGGAAACATCGAGATGGAGTGACCTGAGTGACGACAAATTGTTGTTTTTTCTAAGGAATAAACTCTATTATTTCGATGCCCGCCGCCTCAAAAATGGCGGGGGCATCGAAAATTTCAAATTTCAAAATCCCGATGCCCTGAATAGCATATTCCCCTGGCCTATGGCGTCGGAAATTCCCAAATTCAAAATCTCGATGCCCTGAATGACTGATTTCAAAAGTTTATGGCATCGATAATCCCTAAATTCAAAATCCCGATGCCCAAAATAGCATATTCCCCTGGCCTATGGCGTCGGAAATTCCCAAATTCAAAATCTCGATGCCCTAAAGGCTTGATTACAAGAAGATATGGCATCGGAAATTTCAAAATTAAAAATCCCGATGCCCTAAAGTCCTGATTTCAGTGACATGTGGCATCGGAAAATCCAGAATTCAAAGTCTCGATGCTCTGAGCCCTGTGAACTGAGGAAAAAGAGCATCGGGATTCTATAAATTCAATTAAAGGAAAAAATTTCATTCTTTAGTAGCCACGCTATCTTTTTATGTGACCGATTCTTTACTTTTCGGATTTTTTCGAGTATACTTACCGACTGTGAAGATATTGATATCTCGGAAAGGAAGTAAACCATGATTTCTTGGAAGAATTACAATGAACTTGTAACAGTAAAAAAACTTGAAAAGACAGCAAAGACCGATCTTCGTGAAGTGCTTGCGGGAAAAGAAGGTGCTGACAGAGTAGCAAAGTATGCGATACCCATGTCTGAGGGACTTTCCTACAATTATGCCGCGAAACAGGTTAATGACGAGACTATAGAGATTTTAAAAGAATTGGCCGAGGAAGCTCAGCTTGCGGATAAGTTTGAAGCCCTTTATAACGGCGAAGTGATCAATACCGGTGAAAAGAGAATGGTTCTCCACCATATGACCAGAGGCCGGCTCGGAAAGGCAGTACTTGACGGAGATACGGACAAGAGAGCCTTTTATGTTGAGCAGCAGAACAGGATCGCAGATTTCGCCAATGCGGTTCATGAAGGAAAGATCGTTAATGAAAAGGGAGAAAGATTTACAACAGCCGTACAGATAGGTATCGGCGGAAGTGATCTCGGCCCCAGAGCAATGTATCTTGCTCTTGAGAATTGGGCAAAGAAAAACGGATGCTTCAAGATGGAAGCTAAGTTTATTTCCAATGTAGATCCCGACGATGCGGCAGGAGTACTGAACGGTATAGATGTAGAGCGTTCGATCTTTATACTTGTATCAAAGTCGGGAACAACACTTGAAACCCTTACAAATGAATCCTTTGTTAAGGATGCATTGAAGAATAAGGGACTTGATGCTTCAAAGCATATGATCGCAGTTACCAGCGAAACCTCACCTCTTGCAAAGAGCGCGGATTATCTGGCTGCTTTCTTTATGGATGATTTTATCGGCGGACGCTACTCATCCACTTCTGCTGTGGGCGGTGCGGTTCTCTCACTTGCCTTCGGACCCGAAATATTTGCACGCTTCCTTAACGGAGCAGCCGCAGAGGATAAGAATGCTGCAAACAGAGATGTGATGAAGAATCCCGCTATGCTTGATGCATTGATCGGAGTATATGAAAGAAACGTACTTGGTTATCCTTCAACAGCTGTACTTCCGTACTCTCAGGCCATGAGCCGTTTCCCCGCTCATCTTCAGCAGCTGGACATGGAGTCAAACGGTAAGAGCGTAAACCGTTTCGGAGAGAAACTCGATTATGTGACGGGACCTGTGATCTTCGGTGAACCCGGAACCAACGGACAGCATTCCTTCTACCAGCTCCTTCATCAGGGAACCAACGCTATACCTATGCAGTTTATTGCATTCAGGCATAATCAGGCTGAAACGGATGTAGTGATCCAGGGAAGCACGAGCCAGCAGAAACTGTGTGCAAACGTTGCAGCACAGATCATGGCTTTTGCATGCGGTAAAAAGAGCGAGGATCTTAACAAAAACTTTGAAGGAAATCGTCCTTCAAGCATAATCATAGGCGAGCAGCTTAATCCCGAGGCTCTCGGTACCATTCTTGCGCATTTTGAGAACAAGGTGATGTTCCAGGGTTTCATTTGGAACGTTAACAGCTTCGATCAGGAAGGTGTTCAGCTCGGAAAGGTGCTTGCAAAGAAAGTTTTGGCACATGAAACAGACGGAGCTCTCAAAGCCTACAGCGATCTTTTGAATATTTAAGCAAAGGCTTGATTTCAAGGGCTTCCTGTGTTATAAAGTATGTGTTTAACTGAATATAAAGCATGTTCGGTTCCGGAGAGATCCGGATCAGGGGGAAGTTCGGTGAAAATCCGTCGCAACCACCATTACCGTGATCGGGCGTGAGCCCGTAAGTCGGAATACCTGCCGAACTTGTAAGGTTAACCGCTTTGACCTTTGTATCATCAAAGTGAGAGTGGACATTTTTGGGTAAGAAGAATGCAACCGTTTGTCGTTCCGGGACAGTGCCTTAACAGGCAGTGTCTTGGTTTAGTTTGCGTGCGAGAAACAGTTGCGTTTTGTTATCCTTAAGGAAAACAAAACGCTTTTTCTGTATTTAAGGATGGGTTATGGGAAAGTACACAAGGGAGATGAGTATTCAGCTGCTCATCGATAAAAAGAAAAGTATTGAGGAAGCGGGCGAAGACCGATTGCCAAAGAGATCCGATTTTGACAGTGAGGAAGTCTGTGCCATCAAAGCTTTTCTGGGACCGTGGCCGAGGGCGCTGGAAACCGCGGGACTGAAGGAAGTCAGAAACGACGACCGAAAACGCCTTAACTCCGAAAAAAGGATAAGGGCAAAAAGACGAAGGACCGAAGCGAAAAAGGGACGAGTCAAGGCTGAAAATACTAAATCTAAAGGAGACTGATACTATGAAAAAGTTTTTCGCAACATTGCTTGCCGCATTTCTTGTGATCGCGGCTGTAAATCCTGTTACCGTTAAGGCGGGCGGACTTTTGATCTCCCCCAGGCCTGCGGATGTGACGGTTTATGTTACTGTTTGCGACGGAGACGTAAAGCTTGCTCAGACAGCGGTTAAAGTGGCGGATATAGATGAGGACGGAGCACTTACGATCAATGATGCTCTTTACCTTGCTCATGAAGCTGAATTCAAGGGCGGCGCTGCTGCAGGCTACGGTTCGGCAAACAGCACCTGGGGTCTTTCCCTTACCAAACTCTGGGGCGTGGAAAACGGCGGAAGCTATGGCTATTACGTAAACAATGTGTCTGCTATGGGTCTTGCGGATCCCATTAAGGACGGAGATTACATCAATGCTTTTGTTTACACCGACACCGTAGGTTTTTCCGACATGTATACTTTCTTTGATGTAAATACGGTTGAAGATTACAACGGTAAGGAAGTAACACTTACACTTTCAGGCGCAGGCTATGATGCAAACTGGAATCCCGTTACTGTACAGGTTGCGGATGCAACTGTCACTGTGGACGGAAAGAAATCAACTTTTAAGACAGATGCAAACGGAAAGGTTACTATTAAGGTGGACAAAAAAGGAAGCCATGTGATCAGTGCGGTTTCCGAGAAAAATACAATTGTTCCTCCGGTCTGTGTTATCTCTGCTCCCGTAAAGGTTAATCCTCCTCTTACGGCAGATACCGCACACACAGCTGCAGTCGTATTATTGCTTGTGGCACTTGGCGGTGTTGGCATTTGTGTATTCTGCGGAAAGAAAGTTAATGAAAGATAAGCTAAAAAAATTCATAGGCGGTTTGATCGCGGCATTGATCTTTGTGTCAGCGATCCCGCCTTTTTATGCTGAAGCGGCTGCCGTCGGTGAACTGAATGAGGTCATCGACGGTATTGTTGCTTATGAAGAAAAAACAGAAGACTGTTTTGATGCCGTGGAATGGATAAAGGCATTGGAAGCCACAGCGGGAAGCGGCTCCGAGTGGTTTGTGATCGGGGCTTCGGCTGCAGGAATAGAGGCTGACTACGAAAGCTATGCCTGTAAGCTGGTTGAATATGCGGAGAACAACAGTATCCCGAGCGCAACCGCAAAGCAGAGGATAGCTATCGCTATGATGGCCTGCGGTGAAAAGGACAATGAATTTATAAGGAGTACGGCTGAGGAAGAGAGCGACAAGCTCGGGATCATGAGCCGGGTTTTCGGACTTCATCTGCTTAACAATGATGTTGCCGCAAACAAGGTTACAAAGGAGGAGCTGACAGAGCAGATCCTCGGTTTAAGGAAATCCGACGGCGGATGGGCCATTATGGGAACGGTATCGGATGTGGATGTTACCGCCATGGCGATCCAGGCTCTGGCGCCTCTTGTGAAGGAAAACAAAGAGGTTGAAGAAGCGGTTGACCGTGCGTTGGGGATACTGTCGGAAAAACAGCTCGATAACGGCGGATATGCAGGCTTCGGGAATGAGAACCCGGAGAGCGCGGCTCAGGTGGTGATCGCACTCACTTCCTTAGGTATCGATCCGCTTACGGATGAACGATTTATTAAAAACGAAAACACAGTCCTTGACGGATTTTTGAGATACAGAAGAGAGGACGGAAGCTTTGCTCACGTCATAGACGGAGAGGCAAATGTTTCCGCGACCTATCAGGCGCTTTTGGCCTTGGCTTCAATTAAAAAGATGAGGGAAGGCAGAGGGGGACTGTACGATCTGAGTGAAGCTCGGTTTGTGAAGTCCGAGGAACAGGGAACTACGGAAGAGGTCAAGCCCACGGCAACCGAAGCTCCGACACCCACGGCTGTTCCGACTGTAACGGTCGAAACACCCGCGGAGAGTGAAGATACGTCGAAAGCAGCAGATATCGATATTAAAACGGTTGTCATTACGGGGACGATCCTTTTGGGGATCGTGGCAGCTCTGGTGCTTTTCATTACAGGGCACAGAAACCGGAAAAACTATATCTTTGTGGGAGGCATATGCCTGCTAATCTGTGTTGCTGCCCTCTTTACAAGGTTCAGCACCCGTGAAGCCTATTATTCCGGTTCGGGGACCGGTAAAGAAGCGCCCATAGGAACCGTGACCCTGACCATAAGGTGCGACACGGTAAAGAATGAGGCGGACAGAAGGTACATACCCGAGGATGGGGTCATCCTGCCTGTCACGACCTATGAGATAGAAGAGGGCGACACGGTGTATGATATACTCGTGGAAGCCGTAAAGGAACATAATATACAGATGGAAAACAGAGGCTCCGCCACAGGTGCTCACGGAATGGTCTACATTGCGGGGATCGCCTATCTCTATGAGCAGCAGTTCGGAGAATTGTCCGGCTGGATATATCATGTGAACGGAGTTGCCCCGTCCTACGGCTGCGGAGATTGTGTGCTAAAGGACGGAGATGTGGTGGAGTGGCTGTACACAAGGGATCTTGGCAGGGATCTCGGTGAGAACTTCGATGACTGGGAGTGATGAACGGTGACGGCATATTCGGAATACAATCCAATAGTGATCTTCCTGTATTTCATAATGGTTGCGGGACCGGTAATGTTCATCATGAATCCGGTCCTTCCGGCAAGCTCTCTTTTTGGTGCGGTCATATGTTTCGCGCTACGGGAGCGGAGGGAAAAAGACCGTTCTATAGCCGCCTTCGTGCTCCTTTTTCTGTTGTTGGCTCTTTTGAATCCCTTGTTCCATCATAACGGTGTAACGGTGCTGTTTTTGATAAATGACAATCCTATCACGCTGGAGGCGCTGTTTTACGGACTTACTTCTTCAACCATGGTGATAGCCGTGATCTTTTGGTTCAGAAGCTTTTCGAGACTGATGACCGGAGACAGGCTGCTTTATGTATTCGGAAAGGCTTCCCCCAAATTTGCGCTGATGTTGTCAATGGCACTGAGGTATATTCCCTTGTTTGCAGAGCAGGCAAGGAAGATAAAGACGGCCAGACGGGCAATGGGGGCATATGAGGAGGAGAATCTCTGGGACACGGTAAGAGGCAGCGTGAAGGTTTTTGTGTCTCTTGCGGGTTGGAGTCTTGAAAACGGCATAATCACCGCCGACAGCATGGAAGCCAGAGGGTACGGCTCGGGGAAGAGGACGTTTTTTTCCAGATATGTATTCGGGAAAAAGGATTGGTTAGCACTATTGATCATTGCGGTTTCAAGCGGGGGAGTGATCGCCGGAAAGATCTTCGGTTGTCTGGACTTTGAGTTCTATCCGAAGGCTGAGGGAGATCTGTTTTCAAAAGGAGCCCTCTTGTCATATGCCTGCTACTTTGTTTTGACGATCCTGCCTTTGATCGATAGGATCGCGGAAAGGGAAAAATGGAAATATTTAGAGTCGAAGATCTGAATTTTACATATGCCTTGGGGAACAAGCCGGCATTGAAGCAGGTGAGTTTTAAGGTTTCACGCGGTGATCTTGTCACCGTCTGCGGAGCTACGGGATCGGGGAAATCCACTCTTTTAAGGCTTCTTAAAAAGGAGCTCTCGCCCGTGGGAAAGAAAGAGGGAAGGATACTCTTCAAAGGAAAGGATCTCGATTCCATGTCCGTGAGGGAGAGTGCTTCCGCAATCGGTTTTGTGATGCAGAAGCCGGAGCAGCAGATTGTGACCGACAAGGTGTGGCACGAGCTGGCTTTCGGTCTTGAAAATCTGGGCGTGGACAACGCTTCCGTAAGAAGGCGCGTGTCGGAGATGGCAAGCTATTTCGGCATAGAAAGCTGGTTTGAAAAAAGCGTTACGGAACTTTCGGGAGGACAGAAACAGCTTCTTAATCTGGCGGCTGTAATGGTGATGCAACCCGAGGTGCTTCTGTTGGATGAGCCCACAGCTCAGTTGGATCCCATAGCGGCAGCGGATTTTATGGCTACGGTGGCAAAGCTGAACAGGGAATTGGCCCTGACGGTGATAATTACCGAACACAGACTGGAGAATGTGATCTCCGTTTCGGACAAGCTCATGGCATTGGACAAGGGAGAAGTGAGGGCTTACGGAAAAACCGGGGAAACGGTAGCGGAACTGACAGGTGAAAAGACCTTGCTGGAGGGTATGCCTGCAGCGGTAAGACTTTATGCGGGATTAAAAAACGCGGGAGTTCCCATGAAAGGGGAGTGTCCTTTGGATGTGTGCGAAGGACGCCGCTTTATAGAAAGCAATTTTCCGAATCATATAGATACATTGAGCTTGAAAAAGAGAAAAAGAAGTGACGAAACGGTCCTGAAGTTTACGAATGTATTTTTCAGGTACGAAAAAAATATGCCTGATGCGGTCGGAAACATGAACTTCGAGGTGCACAGAGGCGAGATCTTCTGTCTCCTCGGAGGAAACGGTTCGGGAAAATCCACCACCCTTTCTCTGGCAGCGGGAGTAAGGAAAGCCTATGCGGGAGAGATCAGGATATTCGGCAAAAGGCTCAAGGATTACAAGGCAGGATCTCTTTACAAGGGCTGCGTATCCATGCTTCCACAGGATGTTCAGACGTTGTTCATAGCGGATACGGTGAAAGAGGAACTGGAGGAAGTAAGATTCAGACCGGAGCTCCTGCCCTTCGATCTTTCACAACTTTCAGAGCGTCATCCCTATGACCTTTCGGGCGGTGAACAGCAATTGCTCGGACTTGCGAAGGTGATGGCATCGGATCCCAAACTGCTGCTTCTGGATGAGCCCACAAAAGGGCTGGATGCATATGCAAAAAAGGAAATAGCGGGAGTTTTGAGGAAACTCAGAGACCGTGGGGTGACCATAGTGTTTGTTACCCATGATGTGGAGTTTGCAGCTGCGCTGGCAGACAGATGCGCTCTTGTATTCAGGGGAGAAGTGACATCGGAAGGAGAGACCGCCGGCTTCTTTTCGGAAAATAGCTTTTACACTACGGCCGCGAATCGCATGACCAGAGGCTACTATAACGGCATCCTGCGGGTTCGCGAGGCTGAGGAGATCATTAAATTAAATGTTTGTCATTAAGGATCGGACAATAAGAAATATTATCAGATTTGCTGTTCCGTTTTTGCTGATACCTGCGGCGGTGGCTGTTGGAGTGTTTGTATTCGACGACAAGTCATATGCCTTTGTGTCCCTGGCGGTTGCGGGGCTTTCGGTGCTGCTCTTTACTGCCGGATTCGAACGCAGGCGCACGGGAACAGGGCGCATGGCTGTGGTCGCCGTGATCGTGGCACTGACCGTGGTGGGGCGTTTCATCCCCTACTTTAAGCCGGTGGCGGCGCTGACAGTGATCGCAGGCATATATCTTGGCAGCGAAGCGGGCTTTCTCGTGGGGGCCTTGGCAGCGGTGATCTCCAACTTCTACTTCGGTCAGGGACCCTGGACACCCTTCCAGATGCTGGCATGGGGTATGATAGGCCTGATCGCGGGCTTTTTGGGCGAGATTTTAAAACGCAGCCGTGTTTCGCTTGCCGTATACGGTGTTTTTTCGGGTGTTTTCTTTTCTCTTGTGATGGATGTTTGGACCGTTCTCTGGTATAATAAAACATTTGACGGAAGCATGTATCTCGCGGCATTGGTCACCGCTGCGCCTTACACGGTCCTCTATGCGGTTTCCAACATATTTTTCCTGATGGTGCTGAAAAAGCCTTTCGGAGAAAAACTTGAACGCATATGCATAAAGTACAGATTATGACACCACAACCCCGTCCCCGGGTGTCAAATGAACCCCGGTGAACCCCGGGGACGGGGTTGTGGTGTCATTTTTACGGAGGTATGTTTATATGAAGATATGGGCACACAGAGGGTGCAGTCAGATGTACCCCGAGAACACGTTGACGGCTTTTGGAAAGGCGGCAAAGATCCCCGGTCTGGAGGGCATAGAACTGGATATTCAGTTTACTTCCGACGGGCATATGGTGGTGATACATGACGAAAGAGTGGACAGGACCACAAACGGAAAAGGGTTTGTAAGAGATTACACCCTTAAAGAGATACAGGCGCTCAGGATCGATTCCGTAAACGGAGAGATCGAGAAGATCCCCACCATCAACGAGGTTTTGGATCTGATCGGACCTGCCATGAGAAAAGGCCTGAAATTGAATATCGAGCTTAAAACGAGTGTTTATCCGTACATAGGCATAGAGAAAAAGATCGTGGAGCTGGTGAAAGAGAGAGGACTTACGGACAGGATCGTGTGGAGTTCTTTTTCGGCCCTGTCACTGCCCATAATACGTGAGCTTTTACCGGATGCGGACATAGGAATGCTGGCGGACAGAGCATCCGACTGCATGAGGATACACAAGGCGGGAATTGGCACAAATGCCCTCCATCCCTATGCTCGTGCAATGGATCTGAGCAAAGAAGAATTGGAGGGCATGACCGTTCGTGCCTGGTTTTTAAAGCATCTTTATCCTGAAAAACCCACGGGCAACAGGCTTGACTTTAAGGTGCTTGAGGAACAGGGCATTACCGATGTTTTCCTTAATGAACCTGAAGTGTACCTGCAATAAGCTGTTCTTTTTCAGCACGGGAGAGGTGTTTTATGTGCCATTCAAGGCTCATGGCCTCTTCCTTGGTTTCGGATTCCTTCACCCACACAAGTTCAACGGGGCGCTGGGAACGCGTGCATTTGCTGGCGGTACCCGCGTTGTGGGCGGCGAGACGTTTTTCGATGTCATTTGTCCACCCGCAATAGTAATTACCGTTTTTCAATTTCAGGATATAAGTATAATTCATTTTTTATTCTCTGTATTAAAACCCTTTATGACTCTGCTGAGAGGTTTGTAGATCAGAATAACTATTACGGAAGCGATCACGGACTTGATGACATTGAGGGGGATCGTACCGAAAAGAATGAGGGTGGTCATTCCGGTAATGCTTGAATTTGCTTTCGCGGCGCCTCCGATAACACGCTCCATTCCTCCGAAGGCCTTGGCATAGGCGGGAACAAGGAGATAGGCATTAAGCAGGCAGCCTGCGACAATGTTGCATACGGCTGCGATGCACAGTCCCACAAGAGCGCTCTTTTTGGTCTTCTTTACCTGATAGATGATGGAAGCGGGAAGGATAAAGGAAAGCCCGATAAGGAAATTCGCAAGCTCTCCGATACCTGCGGTAACAGTACCCTTGATCAGGAACTTGATGAGGATCTTGAAGGCTTCGATGATCACACCCGCAACAGGTCCCATGGCATATGCACCGATGAGCACCGGGATCTCACTGAAATCGATCTTATAAAAAGAAGGCAGGAAGGGTACGGGGAAATCAAGAAACATAAGAACTGCGGCAATGGCAGCGAGCATAGCTCCCGCGGTCATCAACCGGGGACTTTTAAAAAAGTTTTTCATAAAAAAATCCTTTCCGACGAAAAAACGTCCAACCGATTCTTCGTAAAAAAGGCAAACTCTTTCTTCTCACATCCAGACTATACTGTCGGTACCGGAATTACACCGGTTCATGCACCAAGGCTCGCGGACTTTACCGCCGGTAGGGAAATTTCGTCCCTCCCCGAAGAATCATTATTAAATTACAGGGGGAATTCTACTTCTTTGACAAGTAATTGTCAAGTGTTTTTTAATCACAGAAAATATGATATACTTATGTATTATATATCCTTTAAAATAGACAAAAAAGAAAAAAAGACTGCAAAATATATAGCATGGAGGCAGGATGAGACATAAAAAACTATTGACAATTGCATTAACTGCGGCGATTTTTTTGACAGGATGTTCCGGTGTTCAGGGTTCCGGACAGACCGTTACTCCGTTACCTTACGGAACGGAATTTAATGCCTTGGGGACACCCATCATAAAAGAAACTCCTGTACCGACGGATACTCCGAAGCCGACCGCAACAAGCACTCCCACAAATACTCCGAAGCCGACCGCAACAAAGAAACCCACAAACACCCCGAAGCCGACCGCAACAAAGAAACCCACATCAACCCCAAAACCTACAAATACACCGACTCCGATACCGGATCCCAATGGGGTACCGGAATGGAGAGAGATGCTCTCACAGATGGGGACGGGCTGGAACCTCGGTAACACTTTGGATGCAAAGGATGCCACATGGTTTACGGATGAGATGAAGTATGAGACTGCCTGGGTCGGAGAACCCAAGGTATCACAGAAGATGATAGACACCGTTGCGGAGGCGGGATTCACGACTATACGAGTTCCCGTTTCATGGCATAATCACGTGACCAAAACTGTAAGAGAGGACGGAAGCTCCTATTACAGGATCAGCGAAAAGTGGATGAAGAGAGTTCATGAGATAGTTGATTATTGCTATAACGCAGGGCTTTTTGTGATCCTTAACATACATCATGATGATGCGGATGCTTACTATGTTTATCCCGATTCCGCCCATGAAGCGGAGTCCATGAATTACGTCGTTTCCATTTGGGAACAGATCGCAACGGAGTTCGGAGATTATGACTATCATCTGATATTTGAGACGTTGAATGAGCCCAGACTTGTGGGCGCTTCTGAATGGAATCCCGGAGCCGCGGATGCGCGTGAGGCCCAAAAGTACATTAACCGCTATAATCAGGCGGCAGTATTCACGATCCGTACAACGGAAGGAGCCTACAACGGTGTTCGTTACATCGGATGTCCCGGATATGCGGCTTCAATGTGGTCGCTGGATGGCTTTGAACTTCCTCAGGATCCTTCGGGACTCGAGGGCAGGATCATGGCTTCCGTACATGCCTATACACCCTACAACTTCGCCACCGCGAAGGAAACCTCTTTTAATTCTTCGGTTAAAAACGAGGTTGACGGCGTGTTTAACATGATAAAGAACAAGCTTTTGAGTAAAAACATTCCCGCTTACATAGGAGAGTGGGGTGTATATGCCGAAAAGAACAACTATGACGCAAGGATGAAGTATGTTGACTACTACATCTCATCCTCATACAAGGTAAAGGATTCTTCGGGTACACAGATAAGGATCCCGATGATCATTTGGGACAACAACCAATATGCGACGGGTAATGAATCCTACGGCATATTGAACCGAAAGAACAATACCTGGTTTGAAGATGAATTTGTAAAAGCCATTGTAAACGCAGGGAAATAGAATAAAGCGGTGTCTGTGACGACACCGCTTTTTTAAATGATAGGATCAGACCTCAAAAAGCAAAAAAAGTGCGAGTAGAAATGGGGTTTTCATACTCGCTGAGGGGTAGTTAGGTTTAGGGTCTCTAACTGTTTTGTAGTATAGCATCCAACCTCAAAAAAGTGAATAGGTTTTTAGTCCCAATTTTTATTTTTTTAAAGTTATTGACAAATATCTGTATTAGGTGTATATATAACACATAAACAGTAAGCGGTCGTGTGTATCAATCCGGAAGATATATGCACGCATTAATAAGTAAAGGAGGCAGGGAGTTGAAAATATCACAGAACAACGGTATCCCGATATATAAACAGATAGCCGATTCTTTCCGTAACGACATACTTACGGGAAAGTTTAAGCAGGGGGAATATCTGCCGTCCATCAGAGAGTTGGCAAGAGATTTAAGGATCAGCGTCATTACAACCATGAAGGCATATGAACAGCTGGAAATCGAAGGGCTGGTTACGGCATCTCAGGGCAAGGGCTTTTACGTGAACGCCCAGGACAGTGAAATGCTCAAAGAACAGCATCTGCGAAAGGTTGAAGAGGCGCTTTCGGCAGCCATTGAAGCGGCGCGCATAGCCGGCATGAGCCGAAACGAACTTAAGAACACACTTGATACACTTCTTGGAATGGAAGATGTTCACTAATATCAATCGGAGGAAATTATGGAAAACAGTGTAATAAAGGTAAAAGATCTTAAAAAAGAATATAAGAGTTTCAAGCTGGATATTCCCGAGCTTGAGATACCGAGAGGATTTGCCACCGCACTCATCGGTGAGAACGGAGCCGGAAAGACCACACTTTTGGATATTTTAACCGGCATCAGGCTTGACTATACGGGCGAGCTGGAATATTTCGGAAAATATTCCTCCGAGGATATCGAGAAAAACCCGGAAGTCAAGGAAATGATAGGCTATACGGGCACGGAAAACTACTATATTCTGAGCTGGACCGTGGGCATGGTTAATGAGCTGTCGAAGCTCTTGTTTAAAAAGTATGACGAGGAGAAGTTTAAGAAGTATCGTGATGAGTTTGCGATCCTTGGCAAAAACAATCCGGGCTCCTCTTGCTCCGACAAAAAGAGAATCAGCGAGCTTTCGGACGGAACCAAGACAAAGCTGATGCTGGCGGGAGTTCTTGCAAGAGAGACGGAGATGCTCATCCTGGACGAGCCGGCATCTCCTTTGGACCCGCTGATGCGCGACAGGCTGTGTGAGGTGATCCGTGATTATCTGAATTCAGGTGAAGGAAGGAGCGTATTCTTTTCAACCCACAACATCGCAGATATGGAGGGCGTAACGGATTATGCCGTCATCATGGAGAACGGGCGCATTGCCGAGAAGGGGTTTGTAGAGGATCTCAAGGAAAAATATATTGCTGTAAAGGGCGAACCCAAGGACATTGAGGCTGCGAAAAAGGTGCTCTACAGCATCACTACGTCAAAATACGGATTTGAAGGCATATGCCTGGCGGAGGACCTTGACAAGCTTGCGGGAATGGACATTGTGACGGAGACGGCCAACCTTACGAAGATCGCTGTGGCGATCATGAAAAAGAATGCATCGATCGCATAATGAAAGGAGCTGTTGACATGAACAAATTAGAATGGGCATGTTATGCATGCTTTACGCCACGTTACTACAGGGGGATATCGATATTTTTTGCGGTATTGTGTTCGGCCGCAGGGGTGCTGGCATCGGTCGGTTTCGGTGTTTGGGGAGCCATGATAATGCCCTACTTGCTTTTCCTGGTCATGGGAATGACGGATTTCCTTGTGTTTGCGGGAAGTACTGAGAGAAATTCGGGGGATATGAATTTTATCAGGTCCTCGGGTTACGGCATGAGCTATATGAGAAATGTGTACAAGACAGACATAATATTTAAGACCGTCTTAAATGTCTTCGGAACGCTCGGAAGCATCGTATATTGTTTCATATTGGGACCGGTACAGGGCTTATATGCTTTGATGTGCTGTGAACTCCTGTTGGTGATCCTGATGCTTACGTTGGTGACAACAAGGCGAAAAGTAATGACTTTGAACGCACAAACCCCCTATTTTTATGCAGGGTCTATAGCATTGCTTCTCTGTGACGGCGCTATGGTGTTTCTGATCCTGAAATTCGGAAATGACAGGTTTTCATGGGTTTTGCCGTTGATCCTGGACATAGTTTTCGGGGAACTTACGGTTTGGGCTTGCTTAAGACTGTACAGAGAAAGCAATCGCGGTTTTGAAAGCGGCTACAGGCCGAATGAAAATGTGGTATAAGTTGCCGTATACGGCAGTATGTCAGAGGTGATGTTATGAAATTTAAGGATATATTTAAAATGTTGAAATTCGGTGGCCAGTGGAAGCAGATGCTGGTAATGACGATATTGTTCCCTATTATGGGATATATATTTGAAGTAGCTCTGATCGTCGATCTGTTCAGGTTTTCTGCGGATCCCGCCGCTTTCAACAGTGTAGCGGGTAACTGGGTGTTCAAAAGATGGGGTTACGAGCCGGGGTTTTACTTCGGGATATCATTTGTCTACCTATATACGGTAATGAAAACCCTTTGCGCGTCCAAAGCTGTGGGGGCATCTCCGTTAAAAAATGTTATCAGTACAAAGGCTCCCACGAAGATCAGTATGCTGGTGGCTGTTATCGTTAATACCGGTTTTGTGGCAATACAGATTGCTGTGACTCTGGTGTTCAGAGCAAAATATCCGGATCCGACGCCGTTGCAGTCAGAGCTTCTTGAAATGTTTTATGTATGGATGCTCATGGCGGTGATAAATTATCTGTTTGTTTATGTGTATCTGGGATTTGCGGTGACACGCTATTATATTCCGGCAATGATCTGTATTTTTGCCGTGGAGGCAGGATGGCTGGTGTTTGCGGGACAAACGGGAATGCAGCCTGTAAGGGATTATGTATACGGCGGACTGCTGAATGCCTTCGGAAGCGTGGGAGCTCATGTGGCAGTCTGTGTCGGCAGCTATCTGATCCTCTTCCTTTCAGGTTTGATCAACTATCTGATCAATAAGGCAATGTACAGAAAACCTATGCTCGGATTCATGTCAAGACTGTATATCAAGGGTAATGTTTAATTCTCACCAAACATTAATCCGATTTTAATCTTTCCGATATTTTAGATTAATTTTGATGCTTTATTATAGGATCATCGGTTGAGAGAAAACCGAAAATCAATTATAATAGTGATCGAAAATGATCGGAAAGGGAAATCATGGATAATTTAGAAAAAGTTGAAAAGATCAGGGAAAAAACAGGAGTTACATACGAGGCCGCAAAGGAAGCGCTGGAAGCATCGGAATATGATATTCTCGACGCCATAGTATATCTTGAGAAGAACGGCAAGGTTAAAGGTCCCGAGGTTCAGGTTGTTACCGTTGAAGAGGCTGAGGACAAGAAGGAAGGCCGTGAAAAGTTCAAGAAGACGCAGGATGAGTACGAGAAGAACTGCAAAAAGAAGAAAAAGAATTACATCAATGAGTTCTTCAAGTACATCGGCATTCTGTTAAAGAAGAGCGTTGACACAAGCTTTATTGTTGAAAGAAAGCATGAAAACCTTATCACAATGCCCGTGCTTGTTCTGATCATTTTACTGATCTTCATGTTCTGGCTTATCTGCCCGCTCATTATCGTTGGTCTGTTCTGCGATTGCAGATACAGATTTGAGAGTGAAAAGAACACAAAGTTTGATATCAACGAATTTTGCGACAAGTGCGCAGACGGTGCGGAAAACATAAAGAAGGATTTCTGCAACTGCGATGATGACAATCAATAAGCTGAATTTTGTAGGGTGAGAAAATGGAAAATCGGATCCTGATCGTTGAGGATGAAGTAAAAATTGCGCGCTTCGTGGAGCTAGAATTACTCCATGAGGGCTATACGGCAGAGAAAACAGGTGACGGCAGGGAGGGACTTGAAATGGCCCTCTCGGGCCGTTTTGACCTTTTAATCCTGGATATTATGCTGCCGGGACTTAACGGCGTCGAGGTTTTGAGACGTCTGAGAAAAGAAAGCGAAATGCCGGTGATCATGCTGACGGCACGTGACGCTGTTATGGACAAGGTTTCGGGACTTGATGCGGGGGCGGACGATTATATCACAAAACCCTTTGCCATTGAGGAATTGCTGGCGAGGATCCGTGTGGCACTAAAACGTAGATCGGGAAACACCGGGGAAAAACACATTATTGAAGTGGGCCCCGTAAGGCTTGACAGCGACAGATATGAGGTGACGGTAAACGGGGAGATCGTAGATCTCAGCAACCGTGAATTTGAGCTGCTTAAGCTTCTGATGACCAACCGTAACATTGTCATGAACAGAGAGACCATGATCAATGAGGTATGCGGCTATGATTATGTGGGGGAGACAAATATCATAGATGTTTATGTCCGCTATCTCCGGACCAAGATCGATGACAAGTACGGGATAAAGTTTATTCAAACAGTCCGAGGTGTCGGATATATCGTAAAGGATTAAGGCTATGACTGAGATTAAGAAAATGTCGTCCATAGCCAGAAAAATAAATTTCCGATATTGGTGCAAGAGGTTCTCTGCCTTTTTTGGCTTGGATATAGTGATAACGCTCGTTATAGTGTTCAGCTATATGTACTATAACGATCAACTGATACTGAAGTTTTGGGAGATACCGGATGAACACTGGACGAATATGATCGCCTGGGCTGACAAGTATCTGAGAGTTCCGGGCATAGTGGTCATTGGTTATGAGCAGCTCTCACTGTTTTCCGCGCTCTTTGACAGCAGTGAGGTGAGAAGAGATCTGAAACCCTTGAATGACCTTGCGATCAAGGCAGACAAGCTGAGCCGCATAGATCTTAACAACCTTAACGATCCGCTCACGGGTACTATGCCCCGAAAGCCGGCAGCCGACCAAAAGGCTGTTAAGCAGGAAGCGGAAAAGCTGAGCCGTGACGAACAGAAACGTGAGAAAAAGAGGCTTGAAAGCCTTGGTCACGCCATTGAGAGCATCTCTCCGGACGAACTGGAAAAAGGCGTGCACACGGGAGATTCCGATCTGCAGGGCATAGAAGTGGCGCTCAACAACCTTCTGCTCAGAATGAGAGACAATCAGAGACAGCAGGCACGCTTTGTATCGGATGCTTCTCACGAACTGAGAACACCCATAGCGGTCATTCAGGGCTATGTAAATATGCTTGACAGATGGGGGAAGACGGATGAATCCGTGCTTAACGAATCCATCGAAGCCTTAAAGAATGAGTCCGAGCATATGAAGACTCTTGTGGAACAGCTCCTGTTCCTTGCAAGAGGCGACAGCGGGCGAAATACGCTAAACAAGACGGAAATAGATCTGAATGAGATCGTCAAAGATGTATGGGAAGAATCGAGTATGATCGACGACAAGCATGTCTATGTCTTTGATGAAAAACCCGGAGCAATGATGAACGGTGATGTGGCTATGGTAAAGCAGTCGCTTAGGATCTTTATACAAAACGCGGCAAAGTACTCAAACGAGGGAGACACCATCAAGCTCAGGGTGCAGATGAGTGACGGACATCCCGCCTATGTGGTACAGGATGAAGGCATAGGAATGCAGGAGTCCGATGTTGCTCACATCTTTGAACGCTTCTACCGTTCCGATGATGCAAGAAATTCGCAGACCGGAGGCAGCGGACTCGGACTTTCCATTGCAAAATGGATAATCGATGCTCATGAAGGGCGCATAGAAGTCCTGTCCAGACCGGAATTCGGAACAAGATTTACGGTAACATTTTGACAAAAGAAAACCGTACCCGCATACAGATAAATGTCTGCAAAGGGTACGGTATTTTTTTGCTTTTAAAGGAGTTCGATCAAATATGTCTTCCGCCGCCACCGTGGGATCTTCCGGAAGAGCTGTGGTGCGTGGTGCTGTGATGTGAACCGCCGCTGCTTGTGGTTTCCTGCGGGATCGGAACTGCCGAAACTCTTTTGTAAAGGAAGTTGTCCGATTGCCGGTTCAATTTAAAGGAACCCAACTTAATGTATCCCGTGGCATTGGTTGCGGGAGCAACACTCAGGAGCTGGCTCTTCAGGACACTTGTCACGCTGAAACCAACAATGAGTCCCACACCGATGGCTACGGCCAGCCATATGGGATTGTAGGAAGTGTTTACAGGCCTTCTGTAAGGATCGTAGGGCACGTAAATGTCCGGATAGTATTCATAGGGGTCATCATACTCGAAATCGTCATCCGTAACGGCGCGGTTCAAAGCGTCCTCGTAGGCTTCCACAGCAGTCTTAACATTGTCTCCGAAGTTGTAGAAAGCCCTGAAGTAGTTACCGTCTATAATGTCATCCGCTATAAGGTCTATCTGACGTTGGATGGCATAGTCGGTGAAAACGGAGATCGCTTTACCGCAGGTGGAGATCCAGACATCATAATCTCTGCCATCCTCACTGATGTATCTCAAAAAGCATATTCCGCTGAATTGTTCATCCGGACCGTAGCCGCTGTAATCATAGAAGTCATCGCAGTAGGCTTCGGGAGTCTTTCCCTCCAGATCGTGAGTGGTAACCACCACGATGTCCAGATTCAGCTCGCTGCTCAGAGCCTTCAGATGTTCATCCAGTTCGGCGCATTCACTTTCCGTAAGAAGATCGGCGTCGTCGGTCACATAGTGATCGGGGTGAGGAGCAAGGGGCTCGGTTGAGCCTGCATATGCCTTCAAGGGAACTGCAAGTGCAACGGTAAGGAAGGTCAATAAAAGTAAATTAAACAGTTTTTTCATCTTTTCCCCTCCTTAATGGATCCTGATCAGGTGCAGTATGAAGGACAGTATGGAGATCACTGCCGCAGTGATGCCTGCATAAGACCAGAAATACTTGTTTTTAAGACTTTTGTCCATGGGCAGATTTCCGACGAACTTGCCTGTCTGTCCGTTCATGGCAAAGGTGAAATTGGTGTCGTTCCATTTGGTATTCAGTATCCAGACGGGAAGGAGAGCATATTTCGCCGAGGTGTTTGTAAGACTGACGGCGGAACTCTCCGTCTTAAGCGAGGAATAGCCTCTCACCGTGTCCTTCAGCATTGAGACCGAACTTGTCTTTATTCTTGAATTTGAGCGTTCTGCCGATTCTTCCGACGTAACGTCGTATTTGTCCGCAAGATAGCCTGCCATATAGGCGGTCTGAAAAGGAACCGCGGCCCTGTAGTCATAGGGCTCAAGTGAGTCCATAAGGGCGTTGTCCATCTTGGTGGAGGCATCGACGGGAACATTTTCAAAACGGAGATTTCCCTCTCTTGTAATGGAGTAAGTGGATTTCTCGGTATAGATGAACCTGCTGTCCCGCCAGGAACGGATCTTTTCTCCGGAGTAGCGGGCATTCGCTTCCGCATCCGCCGAGAAGAGCCAGAAGGGGACATAGACACCCAGGATCTCTTCAATATGATTTTCATCCTTAAAGACCTTGGGAAGCAGCTTTTTACCCATGAGATGCTGTGCCATGGCCTTTTTGGCGTCGTCCTTGTCCAGCTTAAAGGGAATCACCAGATCGGGCTTCAGTCCGCCCGCAAAGTTTCCCATTACCACCACGTTGTTTCCGCAATAGGGACATGAGGTGGCAGCCATATTTTCATCGCCTATGATCTCTCCAGCGCAGGAGGCGCAGGTGAAGACCCTCATGTTTTCCAATTCGGAGTTGCTCCATTCGGTGCTTTCTCCGAGATTCCATTCTATTTCGTCGGCTCTGTCATCCGCCAGATCTTTGTCTAATTGTTCCAGTGCGGACATTTCGAATTCCGTATCGCAATAGGGACATTTCATTTTTTGAATGTCCGAGTTGAACTCTATTGCACCGCCGCAGCATGGACACTTGTATTCCTGTAATCCGTTCATACTAAGATAGCCCTCCCTTTTGAGTTATAATTGTACAGTAAATGTCGCAAATGTGCAATCTGTCATTTCCGACAGTGAAAAATATCCTGTCATGTGAGATAATCCATATGGGGAACTTCTTGCCCTACGCCCCGCTTTAGGGTATATTAAATATGAATTCTTTTAAGCAAAGTATGGTCGGGACTGCAAGTCCCGCTTCGGAGAAGGAACATGCGTGAAAAGATCGGGAAAACACAGGTTAATACCGCGATATTTGTTGTAATGATAGCGTTTGCCGCAACTCTCAGGCACGTTCCGGTAAACGGAGAGTTTATGAGGCTGCTGGTTGCCATGCTTCGTCCGATTGTTTATATCATTCTTTTCGGACTTTGGGGCATATCCATCGGAAAGCGTATCGTTCATGAGAGTATCAGAAAGATACTGATGTCCATAGCGGCACTCATGATATTCTGGATCTGTGTAAGGACGCTTAAGTACAACAGCGAGAACTACGCCGTCATAAGATATTCCTGGTATTGCTACTACATCTCACAGCTTTTTATCCCCACTCTGTTTTTCATCGTGGCTTTTCTTTTGGGAAAGAAGGAGAGTAACGTGCATTCGGGCAAAAGAGTCATATATCCCGTGTTTGCAATAAGCCTTGCTCTTGTGCTTCTCGTACTTACCAACGATCTTCATATGCTTGTTTTTGTATTTGACGGTAAGCCTTACACCGAAAAGAACTATACCCACAACGTCGTGTTTTACCTGGTGTGGGGGTGGATGGTCCTCCTTGCCCTTTATTCTGTTGTTTCCATAGTCAGAAAGTGCAGGATCTATAAAAAGAAAAAATTTGCGGTTCTGCCGCTGGTAGCCATATCCCTTGCATTCTTATATGCAGTGCTGTCCATGCTCGGAAATCCCGTGATCAAATTTGTTGCGGGCGACATGACGGTAAGCTTTTGCGTTATATATATGTTTATAATCGAGAGCTGCCTAAGAAGCGGCCTTATTACGATAAACACCGGCTATGAGGAGTTGTTCAAGCGGTCAAGCATACGTGCCCAGATCCTGGACGAGTCCTACAACACCTTCCTTTCTTCCAAGGATGCGGTTACCTATCCCTTTGAAACTCTCAAAGAGACGGAGTGGGGGCCTGTTCTGCTTGAGGACGGGATCCGGCTTTCCAACTTCAAGATCAACTCCGGCCATGTTTTGTGGCAGGAGGATACGAGCGGTCTTGTCAAGGTAATGAGAGAACTGGATGAGGTAAAAAAGGAACTGGAGGGACGTAATGCGGTGCTTGCGGAGGCGTATAATACCGAGAGGAACATTCACCGTCTGGAGGAGCAGAACCGCCTTTACGACTCCATAAGAATGAAGACCAGCAAGCAGATCGATATGCTCTCACAGCTCCTCGGGGATTATCGTGAGGCAGAGACCCACGAAGAAAGGGCAAAGATACTTAAGCATATAATCGTTGTCGGAGTTTACATCAAACGACGCAACAATCTGATCTTTATCAACGAACAGAGCAATGTTATCCCGGTCCGTGAACTGGAACTTTGCTTTGAAGAAACCGTGAGCAATCTGGAATTGGCGGACATCAGAAGCAGCTGCTTCATAAATGTGGGAGACGAGATCGACCTGGAAACGGCGACCGCCATGTACGATCTTTACGAAAAGGTGTGTGAAGCCGTCTTCGGACGGATAGATTCCATGCTGATCCGGATATACAGGAAAGAGAACGAATATTATATGAGCATAGATGTGAGCTCGCTCGGGAAATTGGAGATCGACATCCCGGAGGTCAAGGTTTCCGAGGAGGACGGAGTCTATTGCATCTCCGGGAGTTTTGCGGCTCCGAAGGAGGTGGCGGAATGAAGCTTTTTAAAAGGAGAAAAGGGCTGAGCACCGATTCGATAAAGGAAGCCTTTGATAATCTTCCCACAGGCATATGCTTTTTCGACTCAAACGGCTTTGTAAAACTTTGCAATAAGACCATGCACAAGCTGTCCCATGATCTGAGCGGGCATGATGTGCAGTATCTCCGCGAGTTTGAGGATACACTGAAGAACCCCGGAAGCAAGTGTACGAGGCCTATGGACGGGAAGTACTACTTCATGGCGGACGGAACGGTCTGGATGTTCGGCAAGAACAGCATTGTGGGAGCACAGGGTGCAAAATACACGGAATTTGTGGCATCCGAGGTCTCCGAACTGTATCAGAGGCTGGATGAACTGAATACAGATAATAAAAAAATGCTGGAGATCTCGGGAGAGATCAAGAAAATGTCGGCAAATGTTCTGACCATAACAAGAGAAGAAGAAACACTTTCCATGAAAATGAGGGTACATGACGAGATGGGAAGGAGTCTTACGGCAGCGAGAAAGCTGCTTCAGCAGGGCGTGCTCCTGGAAAAGGACAATCCCGTGACCGAGACATGGCAGAGAGCGACCGAGATACTTAAACGAAGCAATGATGAGCCGGAGAAGAAGGATATGCTCGATGAACTCAGAGAAGCCTGCAAGGGAATGCTGAACATACACCTGAAGGGTACTTTGCCCGAGAAGGAAGAGACTGCCTATCTTTTAGTCGTGGCCATAAGAGAATGCATTACAAATGCCATAAGATACGGCAATGCCACCGAGCTTTATGTGAATGTTGAAAAGCAGGAAGGCAAAGTGATCGCAAAGATCACAAATAACGGAGAGCCGCCCAAGGGATGGATAGTCGAAGGCGGCGGCTTGTCATCACTCAGAAGAAAGATAGAAAGAGCGGGTGGTCTGATGGAGATCAGATCACTTCCGACCTTTGAATTAACCGTGATCCTGCCCTGCGATGAGCTGATGGGCAGGCTGATCTGACCGGGAGGGAACGGTATGGTAAGAGTATTGATAGTTGAAGACCAGAAAATGGCCAGAGACAGTATGGTGGGCTATGTGGAAAGCGGCAAGGACTATGTGCTTGCAGGTACCCTTAAAAATGCCGGCTCAGCGGAGGTCTTTTGTGCGGGACATCCGGTGGATCTCATACTTATGGATGTCTGTACCGAGTATGATGAAAGCGGCCTTGATGCTACGGCGGTAATTAAAAAACGTTATCCCTCCATAAAGATCATAATTGTGACATCCATGGTGGAATGCAGTTTTTTGGACAGAGCACGGGAAGCGGGTGCTGACAGCTTCTGGTACAAGGAGACCGAGACGGAGGAGCTTCTGAACGTCATGGACAGAACGATGGCGGGAGAGAGTGTCTATCCCGAAAGGACGCCCGAGGTGAGACTCGGACTTACCACCAGCTATCATCTTACGGGAACGGAGCTTTTGGTCCTGAGAACGATAATGGAGAGCAGCAACTATCAGGAAGCGGCGGATAAGATCGGCTGTACGGAAAGAAACATAAGGTTTCATCTTAATAATATTCTGGACAAGACCGGATACAGAAATCGCTTTGAATTGTGCATGGCTGTATCACAGAAAAAACTGATCATAGTCAACCCCGACAACGAATTGTTGTGAAAATGATCAAAACTGTCAAATGTGACAGTTTCTTTTGAAGGGTTTTATGCCATAATATGTCTTGCACCGAGACAAAGAGGAGGCATATATGGGCATTTTAAAAACCTTGTTTAAATCGCCCGTGCCCGTCGAAGAAAAGGGTGTGTCGGGTGGTTACACGGAAAAGAGAGCGGAAAGGATAGAGATCGCTTTCGCCGAGTTACCGAAGAATGTCAAAGAAATGAAAGAATTACCCGAAGCGACACTCGCAGATCCTTTTAAGACTGCGGCACTCACGGTTTGCGCATTCTGCGTTTATGTGTCCGATGCGGCAAAGGGCGTGGAAATGATCAACTATCTGAAAGGGCCTCAGGAGCTTTCGATCTATGACAGGCAATTGATAAAGGATAATCTTGAAGGAAAGAGTTACCTGCCGTTTTCATATTTCAAGGGAGCTTTTCCGGAAAATGAGTATCAGCCGTCGAAACCCTATATCATAGAGGTTCAATCCAATGCATACTCGTATAATGAAGACGGATATGCAAAGATGTATGTTCAATCGAGCGGATCGGATTCACTCAGATCCATAACTTTAAGAAAAAAGGCTGAACAATGGTTCTTATGGGAACAGATGATTTTGGCTGACATAAGGAAGCCGCTATCTGCTGATCCTTGGGCATAAAAAAACATATTTAAATCTGAAAGGAGATCTATATTATGGGACTTATTTCTGCAGTAATTAATTCAGCGGGTTCGGTATTGGCCGATCAATGGAAGGAATTCTTCTATTGTGATTCTCTCGCTAAAGACGTGTTGGTGGTAAAGGGGCAGAAAAGAATAGGACCGAATTCCTCGAACGTAAAAGGAGCAGACAACATTATTTCCAACGGCTCGGGTATTGCCGTAAATGAAGGACAATGCATGATCATTGTTGAACAGGGTAAGGTTGTTGAGATCTGTGCGGAACCCGGACAGTTCACGTGGGATTCATCCTCTGAACCTTCGATCTTCTGCGGTTCGCTCGGAAAGAATATCATTAACACTTTCAAAACCATCGGTAAGCGTATTTCTTACGGTGGAGATACAGGTAAAGATCAGAGAGTTTACTACTTCAATACGAAGGAACTTATTGATAATAAATTTGGTACGGCTAATCCCGTTCCCTTCAGAGTTGTTGATTCCAAGATCGGACTCGACATCGACGTATCACTTCGTTGCTCGGGCGTTTTCTCTTACAGGATCGCAGACCCCATTCTTTTCTACTCAAATGTTTGCGGTAACGTAACAAGTGCTTACACACGTTCCGAGATCGATGCCCAGCTTAAAACGGAATTCATATCCGCTTTACAGCCCGCCTTGGGAAGACTTTCCGCACTGGAACTTCGTCCCAACCAGATCGTGGCACATACAACGGAACTTGAAAATGCGATCAATGACGCACTTTCGTCCAAGTGGGCAGAGCTCAGAGGACTTACGGTTGTTTCCGTAGCTCTCGGCTCCGTAACACTTCCCGATGAAGATGCCGAACTCATCAAGCAGGCTCAGCGTACCGCTATCATGAGAGATCCTACCATGGCAGCAGCTACACTTGTAGGAGCTCAGGCAGATGCTATGAAGGCAGCGGCTTCTAACAGTGCAGGCGCAATGACCGGATTTATGGGACTTGGTTTTGCACAGAACGCAGGTGGCGGCGGAATGAACGCTCAGAACCTCTTTGCTATGGGACAGCAGAATCAGCAGCAGGCAGCACCTCAGGCAGCAGCGGCAGCACCCGCAGCAGCTCCCGCAGGAAGCTGGACATGTAAGTGCGGAACCGTCGTAACAGGCAAGTTCTGTCCCGAGTGTGGAAGTCCCAAGCCCGCAGAAGAAGGCTGGACATGTAAGTGCGGTGCGGTAAACAAGGGCAAGTTCTGCCAGAACTGCGGCGCAAAGAAGCCCGCCGGAGCACCTCTTTACAGATGCGATAAGTGCGGTTGGGAACCCGAAGATCCCTACAACCCTCCGAAATTCTGTCCCGAATGCGGTGATATTTTTGATGACAACGATGTAAAATAGACGATCGGAGGCGCTTTATATGGGATTATTTGACAAGAAGATATGCAGTATATGTAACAAAAAGATCGGAATTCTCGATCTAATAGGAAGCAGAAAGCTTGAAGACGGTTACCTTTGCAAGGATTGCGCAAAACGCCTCTCACCATGGTTCAGCGACAACCGTAAATCTACGGTTGAAGAGATCAGAGAACAGCTTTCATACCGTGAACTCAACAAGGAAGAGGTTGAAAGCTTTAATGCTACACGTACTATTGGCCAGAAATACAAGGTTATGATCGATGACAGATCAAACAAATTCCTTGTTACAAAAGAGTCAAAATGGCGTGAAGAAAATCCGGATGTATTGAAGTTTTCCCAGGTTACCGGTTGTGACATTGACATCAAGGAGAGCAAGGATGAGATGTATGACCGTGACAAGGACGGCAATCAGGTAAGCTTCAATCCGCCCCAGTTCAGCTACAAGTACAGTTTTGGTATTGTAATACATGTAAACCACAAGTACTTCAGTGAAATGAAGTTTGACGTTAATAATACACTCATTGTTGAGAAAGTTGTCATGAAGCCCGGCTTCGATCCGAAGAAGAGGGAGCATGAGAATGATTATCTGGAGTGCAAAAAAATTGCGGAAGACATTAAGGCGGCAATTCTCGGGATCCATGAGGAAGCAAGAAATGCGGAAGAGGAAGCAGAGAAGCCGAAGGCAGCTCTTGTATGTCCGTTCTGCGGAGCCACCACTGTTCCTGACGCTGCAGGAAACTGCGAATACTGTGGTGCCTGCATAGTGAGATAAAAGTTAAGTTATGATTTAGTGGAGGAAAGATATGGCGAATGATTTTTTGAATGATCTTTTGGGCAGCCTGGATGATGAAAATGTGGGTGACAGCATTGAAAAGACAATTACAAGTGCTATCGGGGCAAAAGTCAAAACCTCGCTTTCATCCTCGAAAGACAGAGTAAAAACCGATCTCGGTTCGTCAAAGAACAGAGTAAAGACCGATCTTTCCTCCGCCTCCGCTAAAGTGAAGACCACCTCCGGCGGAATGAAGCTTTCGGGAAGATCCGCATCTTTCAAAACCGGAGTCAGGAATGCTGTGAATACGATGATGAACGGCGTGGGAGAAAGCGACAATGTCGGACAGACTATTGAAGACAATATAATGTCTGCTTTTACAAATAAGTTTAAGTCCGAAAAAGACGACGAAAACGCTTCCGATCTGACAGAACTTAAGGATCTGACGGATCTGTTCAAGTAAAACAGGATTTTAAAAAAATTAAATCGCGATATAATGTATAGGCTTTCAATAAAAGGAGGCCATACAATATCATATGCAAAAGGGAAGGATCAAGCCCAAGGGATCCTTCCTCTTTGCTTTTTTGGGGAAAAACTGCACCTTGTGACAAACATTAGGTTACCTAATAAACTCTACAAAAACTTCTTGATTTAAAAGCGGTTTATGTTATAATGCTGATGAGAAAAGGGCGATGTTCAACGCCCGCAGATCAGGAGGGTATAATGAGACCGTTTATCGTATCTACAGATTCTACAGCAGACATTCCGGAGGATTATTTAAAAGAACATGGTGTACAGCTCCATCCGCTTCATTATATTGTTGATGGAGTGGAGTACGGCGCGGAACTTCCCGGGGGTGAGATACCTATAGTAAAATTTTATGAAATGATCGAAGCGGGAACGATCGCTACTACCAATGCCACCAACATGGGTTACGATATTGAATTGTTTGAAAAGGCCGCAAAAGAGGGAGTTGATGTTCTCCACATCAGCTTTGCGGCATATATGAGTGCAAGCTACAATAATGCGAAGGTGGCTGCCGATCAGGTCATGGAGGAGCATCCCGAGTGCAGGATAGTGGTGATCGATTCCAAAAAGGGATCCGGGGGCACAAATCTTCTGGTAAGAAAAGCGGTGGAAATGAAGGAGGCGGGAAAAGACTTTGATGAGACCGCAAAGTGGGTGGAAGAGGCTGTCAAAAGAACACAGGTTTACTTTTCCGTACCCAGTCTTATGAGCCTTTTTCGCGGCGGAAGACTTAAAAAATCGGCAGCCATACTCGGTACTATCCTTAAGATACAGCCCACTCTTTATATAGATGAAAAGGGAGCTTTGACTCTTCTGAACAAGGTCAGAGGAAGAAGAGCAGCAATGGATTTCCTGTGTGAAACCTTAAGACCGCTGATGGAAAGAGGGACCTTGCCCGATGAGATTGCCATCGAACACGGAAATTGTCTTGAAGATGCGGAGTTTTTGGGAGCAATGGCTGAGGACAGATTTGGCATTGAAAAAATCCATTACAATTTTCTTTGTCCGACTCTCGGAAGTCATACGGGACAGGGAATTTTAACCTTTAGCTTTATAGAAAAAGAGAAATCTTGAGGCAAAGACAAATATATGTTATAATCCCTTCATCTTGTTTGATCGGGGTGAAATGCTATGACGACAGAGAAATGGGTTTTGGATGCACTTGAAAAGATCAGAAAAAAGTTAGAGATTACATCCGAAAAGAATAAGGATAAGATTCCTTACAAAACTGATGAAAACGGAGATTATGACGATAATTCAGACATAAGGGACGACGGGAGCGGCCTTGACTGGTGGACAAACGGCTTCTGGGGCGGTACCCTTTGGAGAATGTATGAAGACACGGGCAAAGAAAGATATGCTGAAATAGCAAGGATTTCAGAAGAAAAACTTAAATCCTGTTTTGATAATTTCTACGGCCTTAATCATGATGTTGGCTTCATGTATATGCTTACAGCCGGTGTGGATTACAGACTGACAGGCAACAAAGATTCCCTTAAGACGGTTCTTCGCGCAGCCAATCTTCTTGCGGGACGTTTCAATCCCGTGGGAGGTTATATCCGTGCATGGAACGATATGTGGGGAAACAACGTAGGCTGGGCGATAATAGATTGCATGATGAATCTTTCGCTTTTGTATTATGCTTCGGAGATCACTCATGATCCGAGGTTTGCAAATGTGGCAAGATTGCATGCAAATACGGTTATCGACTGCTTTGTGCGAAAAGACGGTTCCTGCTGCCATATAGTTGAATTTGATCCCGATACGGGAAAGAGGATAAAGTCTCTCGGAGGACAGGGCTTTGGCACCGGGTCTTCCTGGACAAGAGGACAGGCTTGGGGCTTGTACGGTTTTATGATCAGCTACATTCATACCGGAGACAAGCGCTACCTTGATACAGCTGTCAGGATCGCCGATTACTGTCTTGCAAATATTCCGGACAACGGAATTATTCCCATCGACTTCCGTCAGCCTGCCGAACCTGCATTGGAGGACTCCTGCGGAGCCTGCATTATGGCCGGAGGCTATCTGGAACTTGCACGTGAGCTTGGAGAAAAGGGTAAGGTTTACCTTGACGCAGGAAAGAAGATACTTAAGGCTATAGCGGAAACAAGGTGTGATTATTCTCTTGACTGCGATGCCTTTGTGCAAAACTGTTCGGTGGCATATCATTCGAATGACCATCATATAACCATGAACTATGCGGATTATTTCTTTATAGAAGCCCTGCATAAGCTGGCGGATATAGGAAGTTTTTACTGGTAGACAAAAAAATGAGAAATCAAATCAGCATTTGATTTCTCGTTTTTTTTTTTTTTTAATACTTTTCGTATGCTTGTTTAAAGTCCTGTTTAAGGGTGTTCACAAGGCTTTCCGGAGAAAGGATGGTCACTTCCTTTACAAATTGGGTAGCCCATAATCTCATGGCTTGCAGGCTGGAAATGAGTGAGACCGTAACCTCGTCCTCCGTTTCTTCCGTAAAGGTCATTTCGGGTTCAAACCAGTCAAAGAGTTCGGAAAGAAGAGATTTTTTCATCCTGAACCTGACTCTTTCCGCCTTGTCCGAAAACATGAATACATGCTCGGACATATGCTTGGCCAGGGAGAAGTTGTCACTGTAGCCGTCGATCTCGGAAGCGGGACGACTGTCTTCTTCCAGGATCTTAATGTTTGTGATCCTGTCTATCCTGAAATGGGAAAGACCGTTTCCGAACCAGTCATTGTTGCATATAACGTAATAACGGTTGTTTGTGGCGGCAATACGATAGGGGCTTACGGTGAAGCGCCGGATCTTTCCGTTTCGTGTTATCCTCTTGTGCAGCTTTTTATCCGTATGGTATTCAAGATAGTTAAAATCTATGCGCTTACGATTGGCTATCGCCTCATCGATCATTTCTATATTATAGAAAAGCTCCTTACCTGCGGATTCTTCGCCCGAAACCGTGAGAATGTTTTTCGCTCCGGTTTTGAAATACTTGCTTGAAAGGTTTTCAAGCTTGCCTATGAGCTCACGACGTTGGCTGACGGGTATGTTTCGGGAGAAAAGTATACCGTCGATAAGAAGGTGCAGCTCAGCATCCGTAAAATCGTGGATCATGCTGAAATCAGTCCATTGGATGTTTTCCTCGTTCTCCTCCGCGGAGGCTCTGGGGATCTCGCGATAAGCGATGTCATAGGGGGAGTCCACAAGACCTTCCAGATATTTTTTGACCGATTTTCTGTCTGCGGTGATATCATAGTTTTTCTTCAGAAGATCCGAGACTTCTTTTTGAGTCAGGGTGTGGTTTTCATCCGTGTATCTTTTAAGGATCTCAAGGATATACAATATGACCATTTTCTTTTGAACGTCTGCCATGTAGCCCTCCTATTATATGTTCCATTAGTAAAAAGAATAGCACAAACGCAAACGAAGTGCTACAATAATTGTCTTGAAGATGTATAATTGCGAATCATCATTACTGTTCACAGATGTGTCGGTGATAAGCCGTTTTTGAAAATGTATTTTCAAAAACAGCTTAATACCGACATATTCTGCTTCGCAGAATACCATGATCAAACCGCGGTTTGATCATGGCGTGAACAGTAATGTCGTACATATATATCTGTGAACACCGTACTTTTACACTTGTTCCCCATTTTACGCCCTCGCTACACGAGCAATGGAGCGAAGCGGATTGCGAGTGCATGACAATGGGGCATTCGCAGGTACCATATAATCTCAGAAAGGTAAAACCATGGATTACAGAAAAGAATCGTTAAAAAAACATGCCGAATGGAAGGGAAAGATCGAGACCGCATGTCGCGTCCCGGTGGATTCCAGGGATGCTCTTTCACTTGCCTATACACCCGGTGTTGCAGAGCCCTGTCTGGCTATCAAAGAGGACATTAACAAGAGCTTCGAGCTCACAAGAAGATGGAATACGGTTCCGGTCATCACAGACGGAACAGCGATCCTCGGACTCGGAGATATAGGACCGGAAGCCGGCATGCCCGTTATGGAAGGGAAGGCCGCACTCTTCAAGGCATACGGAGATGTGGACGCCTATCCTCTCTGCATCCGTTCAAAGGATACGGAAGAAATCATCAGGACGATAGAATTGATGGCCGGCTCATGGGGCGGAATAAACCTTGAAGATATCTCCGGACCCAGATGCTTCGAAATAGAGACAAGGTTAAAGCAGGATCTGGACATTCCTGTTTTTCATGACGATCAGCACGGAACCGCGATCGTAATGACAGCGGCTCTCATAAATGCGTTAAAGCTTGCGGGTAAGAAGAAGGAAGAGATCAAGGTTGTGATCAACGGAGCGGGAGCTGCGGGCATAGCCATAGCAAGGTTCCTTCTTAACGTATACGGGATCAAAGATGTTATCCTTTGTGACAGATACGGTATCCTCTATGAAGGAAATTCGGAGATGAATCCGGTTCAGGCGGAGATGGCAAAGGTAACCAACAGAGGAATGCTCAAGGGAAGTCTTGCGGATGCAATGAAGGGGGCCGATGTTTTCATCGGTGTTTCAGCTCCTCATGTTGTTACAAAGGATATGGTCGGCTCCATGAACGACAAGGCTATCGTTTTCACCTGTGCAAATCCGGTTCCCGAGATCGAGAGAGAAGATGCCCTTGAAGCAGGCGCCTTTATAGTGGGAACAGGTTCATCCACAAAGCCTAACCAGATCAACAATGTTCTCGTATTCCCAGGCTTGTTCCGCGGAGCACTGGATGTTCGTGCCAATACTGTAAACTTTGAAATGATGATGGCTGCCTCCGAAGGTATTGCCGCCTATGTGGGCGACAGTCTTTCCACGGAACACATCCTTCCCTTTGCCTATGACAAGGGAGCGCATGAAGCGGTTGCAAAGGCGGTGGCTGAGGCTGCGATCAGAACAGGAGTGTCAAAACTGTATAATCAGCATTAAGGACGCATACATAGCGAACCCTTGTCGAATAAATAACAATGTGTTAAAATCAGTCATTGGTGAAAGCCAATGACTTTTTTTGGAGGAACAAATGCCTAAATACAAAATTGCCGTTTTTGATATGGACGGCACTATTCTCAATACACTTGACGATATGACCGTAGCCTGCAACTACACCCTCGATCGCATGGGAATGCCCCAAAGGACGATCGATGAGGTCAGGATGTTCGTGGGAAACGGTATTCCGAAGCTGGTGGAGCGCATAGCTCCCGCGGGCACGGATGCGGAGACTTTAAAGGAGATGCTGGACATCTTCATGCCCTTTTATTCGGCGCACAGCATGGACAAGACCGGTCCCTATGCGGGGATCCCCGAGCTTCTTAAGAGGCTTAAGGACAACGGCATAAGGCTTGCCTGTGTTTCGAACAAGGCGGATGCGGCTATGCGAAAGCTATGCGATGTGTTCTTTACCGGGCTGTTTGATGATGCGGAGGGCGAGAGAGCCGGCGTCAACAAGAAGCCTGCCCCCGACATGGTGTGGGCGGCACTGGACAAGATGGGCGCGCGCAAAGAGGACGCTGTCTACATCGGAGATTCTAACGTCGATTATGAGACGGCGGTTAATTCCGGGCTTGACTGCATATCCGTAACATGGGGCTTCAGAACAAGAGAATTCCTTGAAAAATTGGGTACAAAATGCATAGTTGATACACCCGATGAAGTTTTTGAAGTGATCATGGGCAGATGAGAGGGAGGAGAAAATGCATCCTTTCAGACATTTCAGGACAATTACAAAACACAGACACCTGGTGATGAGATACTGTTTTAAGGCCGGCATAGGTTTTCAGGGCCTGTTTCACGATCTTTCAAAGTACTCTCCCATGGAATTCATACCCGGAGCGAAGTACTGGACCGGAAAACATTCGCCGATCAGGGATGAGAGGAACGATGTCGGTTACAGCCTTGCCTGGATGCATCACAAGGGTAGGAACAAGCACCACTATGAGTACTGGATGGATTCGGATCCCGTAACCAAGGAGCTGTCGCCGGTGCCTATGCCCGACAGATACATTAAGGAAATGTTCTGCGACAGGCTGGCAGCGACCAAGGTTTATCTGGGAAAGGCCTACAAAAAGGACGAGCCTCTCAAATACCAGCAGTGGGAGACCTCCTTCTGGAAGATACATCCGGACACGGAGAAGAAACTGGTTTTCCTTCTTAACATGCTGGCGGAAAAAGGTGAAGAAGAAACATTTAAATACATAAAAAGCAGGCGGACATTGTGATCCGCCTGTTTGATCGCTTCAGAAGCATTTCTTTCTGCCTGCGCCCTTGCATTCCGCAACTTTTTCGCACTTGTAGCAAACTTCGTTGGGAAGAACGTCTTCGCCCGCGAAGAAGCCTTGGATGTTGGAAAGCGTGGTATCTGCGATGGCTTCGAGGGCTTCTCTCGTGAGAAAAGCCTGATGCGAGGTCAGGATAACATTGGGCATTGAGAGAAGACGTGCGAGGATGTCATCCTGCAGGATATGCCCGGAACGGTCATCGAAGAAGAGATCCGACTCCTCCTCGTATACATCAAGGCACGCAGCTCCGATACGGCGGGATTTTATGCCCTCGAGCAAGTCCTCGGCATCGATCAGACCGCCGCGAGAGGTGTTGATGATCACAACTCCTTTTTTCATATGCCCGATGGAGTCTTTGTTGAGCATATGATGATTATCCTCGGTGAGAGGGCAGTGAAGGGAAACGATGTCACTCTGCCTTAAAACTTCGTCCTGTGAAAGAAATTCCACTCCCGGAACCTCCGAAGGATACTTGTCGTAAGCGATCACGTGCATGCCGAAGCCGAGGCATATTTTTGCAAAGGCTTTTCCTATCTTGCCCATTCCTACGATGCCCACGGTCTTATCGTGGAGATTGAAGCCTACCAGTCCGTTGATGCTGAAGTTGAATTCGCGGGTGCGGTTGTAGGCCTTGTGGATGCGTCTGACAGATGTCAGGAGCATGGCCATGGCGTGCTCGGCAACAGCTTCGGGGGAGTAGGCGGGTACACGTACAACATGGATCTTTTTGTAGGCCGCGCGGACATCAACGTTATTGAATCCCGCACAGCGAAGAGCGATGAGCTTTACCCCGTACTCGTTCAGTTTGTCTATGACCTCTTTGGAAAGTTCGTCGTTAACGAACACTATGACCGTATCAAAACCTCTTGCAAGCTCGACGGTTTTGGGGTCAAGCTTTGTGTCAAAGTAGGTGATATCTACGTCCCGGCCCTTGACCTTTTCAAAACTCTCCCTGTCATAAGGCTTTGTATCAAACATTGCAGCTTTTATCATAATCAGCCCTCCTCGTATTATAAATTTAAGTAGTATTTTTAATAAGTTATGTTTCGGGGGTGTTGGAATCTTTGGAAACCCTTCTAACTTGTGAATAATATAACACACCTTCTCTAAAAGGGATGTTGTAAAAACAACGAAAATAAACGAAAATGTCAAAAAATACTGTTGACAAAGAGTAGTCTTTTATTATAATGAACTAAAGTGTTATTGTGCTACAAAAATATCACATTTATTTGCAGAATTAAACAGATTTTAGTAAAAAGAAGGAGAATTATTATGGCAGATAAGAAGATTACAACAGAGACAGAAGTTAAAAAGACAGTTGCCAAGAAGACAACAGCTAAAAAGCCGGCAGCAAAAAAGACTGAAGTAAAAGATACAGTAACCCAAGAAGCAGCAGTAGCAGCACCTAAGGCAGCAAAGTCGGCAGCTAAGGACATTAAGACCAAGATCGCCGTTCAGTTCGGCGGAAAGGGCTATGAAACGGAAGATTTCGTAAAGATGGCCAAGGACGTATGGAAATTCGATCTTAAGAGAGAAGTTGCGGATCTCAAGCAGATCGATCTCTATGTTAAACCCGAAGAGAGCAAGGTTTACTATGTATTTAACGGCAGTGAGCTCGGCTCCTTCGACATCTGATCAAAAAAACATCGCCTCGCGATAATTGCGAGGCGAATTTTTTTGTTGTGTACACTATCAGAACTTTTTGTCGACATGGATATCCATCTGATTGAAGGGGATCTCAATTCCGTTTTCGTTGAAGATGTTATTGATGGATTCCTGCAAGCGCCATTTGGTGTTCCAGTAGTCGGGGGAGTTTACCCAGACTCTGAAGCCCACATTTAAAGAGCTGTCCGCAAATTCGGAAAGGAAGATCACGGGTTCCTTATCCTTTAGAATGGCCTCATCGTTTTCATAAACCTTTGTAAGTATGCTCTTGACCAGAGCTATGTCTGTTCCGTAAGCAACGGGAAGCAGAAGATCGAGTCTTCTTTCGGGCTCATGGGAAACATTGGTTATGGTGCTGTTTGATAAAGTGCCGTTGGGAACAACGATCATCTTGTTGTCGGGAGTTTTCAGGGTTGTGTAGAAAATGTCGATCGAATCGACGGTACCTTCAACTCCGCAGCTTACAATGTAATCACCTACCACATAGGGTTTCAATACAAGGATCAGAACGCCTCCGGCAAAGTTTGAAAGTGAGCCCTGCAGAGCAAGACCGATGGTAAGACCGACAGAACCGAGCACCGCTACTATGGTGGTTGTGGCTATTCCGAAGATCTCAAAGATCGCAAATACCGTCAAGGCATAGAGTCCGATCTTGATCAGGGATAGAAGAAAGCTTTCAACACCTTTCTCGAATTTTGTTTTGTCCATTGCTTTTTTTGCAACATTTACAATAAGGTTTATCAGCTTGCGACAAACTATGTATATGATTATTGCAAAGACTACCTTCAGAAGTCCCGGCGCAACAACATTGATCAGAAAGTCCTGAAGATTGATCAGCCCTGTTTTTGCGTAATTTGCAATGTCCTCACCCATGTCCGCAAGGTCCGGAAGCGGTGTGGGGGAAGGAGTGGCAGTGGACTCGGCAGCCGCATAAAAAAAGGGGTTTGGAAAGAAATTCACTTTTAATCCTCCTTATTCTAAATCTTGTTAATTATTGATTATATCACATAAAGTACATCAAAGGTTGACTTTTTATATGCACTGATGTATTTTACAGGGGAAATGTTGTTTTTGCAACAAAAAATGACACCACAACCCCGTCCCCGGGTATCAAGGAGAAAGACCATGGAAAGAAAATGTTACAGTGAAGCCGCAAAGTGCCTGAATGTCGATGATATGCTGGCAGGCTGCGTGTTGTTCAAAGGGATCAAAAAAGAAGAGATCAATCCGCTGATGAGTTGCATGGGCGGGCAGGTGCTTCATTACAAAAAAGGAGAGTACCTGATCCGGGCAGGCGAACGGATCAAAAGCGCAAGCATATTGCTGAGAGGCAGAGTGATAGTGGAACAGGTGGACTACTGGGGAAACCGCGACATTCTGCAGGAGATCCATCCGGGAGAGCTGTTTGCGGTAAACTATGCGATCCCCGAGGGAGAAGTTGTACCCTCGAATGTGGTGGCTCTTGAGGATTCCTGCGTATTGGAAATGGATGCGGACAGGCTTGTAAAGGTTTGCGACAGAGGCTGCAATTGTCACAACAGCGTGAAGGATAATCTGATCCTGATGCTATCATCGAGAAACAGTGCGCTTACGCGCAAACTTCGCCATGTTTCAAAACGTTCCACAAGGGAAAAACTGATCTCCTACCTTACCGAGGCCTCTGTAGCTGCGGGGAAAAAGGAGTTTGACATACATCTGGACAGACAGCAGCTGGCAGATTATCTTGCCGTGGACAGGAGCGCCATGAGTTCCGAATTGTCCAGGATGAAAAATGAGGGCATGCTGGATTACAGGAAAAATCATTTTATTTTGCATGTAAGGTCGGAGCAGTTGTGATGGACAGGAAACCTAAGTATCGTTCCCTTGACTCTGAAATGAAAAAGCGTTTCGGCACCAAGGTATACAAGATATCACTGGATGCGGGCTGTACCTGCCCCAACAGAGACGGAAAGTGCGGCACGGGAGGGTGCATATTCTGTGCCGACGAGGCATATGCCTGCTTTGACCTTCCGATAGCGGAGCAGCTGAAGGCCGCGAAGGCCAAGGTTGCGGCCAAGATAAAGGGAGAAGGCAGGTATATAGCCTACTTTCAGTCCCATACCAACACCTACGGAGATCTGAACCGCCTGGAAAGGCTGTTCACGGAAGCGATTGCAGATCCTGAGGTTGTGGTGCTGTCCATAGGCACCAGACCGGATTGCATAGACGATAAGGTGATCGCCATGCTGAAGCGTTTGCAAAAGATCAAACCCGTATGGATCGAACTGGGGCTGCAGACAATACATGAGAGAACCGCGGAGCTCATCAATCGTGGCTACAGACTCGAAGTGTTTGAGAAAGCATATGCCTGCCTGAAAGCTGCCGGGATAGAAGTCATCGCGCATGTGATCATAGGTCTTCCGGGGGAGAGTAAGGAGGATGTGACGGAAACGGTAAGATACCTTGCGGGGCTCAAACCGACGCTGGACGGCATTAAGCTGCAGCTTCTGCACGTGCTGAAGGGGACTGCGCTTTATGACATGTATATGAAGGATCCGAAGATCATCCATGAATTTGAACTTGAGGAGTATGTGGAGTTTGTGACGGGGCTCGTGAAGCTTTTGCCGGAGACTACCGTGGTACACAGGCTGACGGGAGACGGACCGAGGAAACTTCTTGTGACTCCGATGTGGACAACCGACAAGAAAAGGGTGCTCAATTCATTTCAAAAGTCCTTGTAGACAAGAAAAAAAAGCGGTGATATAATCCAAGCAGATTAGGTGATAAGCCTGTTAACAACAGACTCTCTTGCCAAATTACGGAGGTAGATATTATGAATAACAGTAAAAGTAATCGCCAAGCCGGGTTCGAAGCGATGGCAAGAGGCAATAAAAAAGCGAATGCCAATCCTGCAATGAACGGCGGTAAAGGTAATGCTAAGGTGAACAGCGGAGCCGTAAACACCAATGTCAAGGGTGGACAGGCGATGCGTCGTCAGGGACAGCGCGGTCAATAAAACGTAAAGTTGAGAGGTTCAATCTTCGAACCTCCCTTTTTTTGATGTACTTTTCGTGATATAATAAGACGATCAACCAAGATGAAGGGAGACATTATGAACGGGCTTAAAGGTCTTGCATCGTTTATTTCGGAGAAGGACAATATCATCATATTCGTATTCGCCGGCATAAACATCTGCATATTTATTGCATCGCTCATTATCAGGGCAATCGGAAATTCGATCCGCTATCCGAAGGGAGAACTGATCACGGGAACCGGCGCCAGAGTGCAGGTTTCAAGAAAGACCGGTAAGGATCTGAGAGGTATAGGACGAACACTTCTCGTACTTTACCAGATATATGCAAATTTAACCGCGGTATTCCCGCTTTTGGGTATCATGGGTACGGTAGCGGCGCTGATCACCGTGGCGGAATCAAGCGATCTGATGGCTAACCTCATGGTGGCTCTTACCACCACGCTGAACGGCGTTATCTGGGCGATCATCTTCAAGTGCCTGGATGCGGTGCTCTCGGCACCCCTCGATTCCTTCCTCGGAGTGGTGGATTCGGTTGAGAATCTGCTGGAGGAAGCGGGAAAGGGCGACATAGAAATAATTGACGATAATGCAAAGGTTGTTTCACCGGTAGCAGGAGAGAAGCATGAAGAAGAGACGAACGCGTGACATTGTCATAGAGCTCACTTCGCTTCTGGACGTGGTAATGATCCTTATCTTTGCGGTAATGATCGAGAACAGTAAGATGGTGAAGGCTTCCGAAGCTGAGGCGGCAGCGGCCAATGAAGCCGTTCTGGAAATGCGGAACGAACTCAATGAGACCGTTCTGGAAATGCAGAACGAGCTCAAAGAGACTGAGGAAGAGATGCAGAACAGGCTCGATGAGGCCGAGGCTGAGAAAAGCCGTATCACCGATGAATTTCTCGGGCAGTTGAAGGACAAGGACAAAGAAATAAAAGAGGCTGAAGAAAAGCTGGGAAAGAGTGATGAAGAGCTTGCCATCGCAAAGCGTAAGCTTGCGGAGGGCGAGGTCGACGAGCTGCTCAACAGGATAGCGAATGCGGAGCGGAAGCTTGAAGGCTATGAGTACCTGAGCAAAATGGTCGCGGTGTACAATGTAGGTGTGGAAAGCATATATGCCGTTGACGATCCGGACAACGAATTGTATCGTATCCTTACATTCGGAAAGGCCGGAACATCCGATGAGGACAGGCTGTTTGAATTCAGGAACAAGGCGGAAAGATCCGAGGGCATAGGGCATATGAATACCTACCTCACAAGTAAGCTTGACGAGGTTTTGAAGGATGAGACCGCAGTTGCATTCGTAATATTCACCTACCATACGATAAATTCCAGAGGCTTGGACAGAGTGGCTGTGGAAGAGGCCCTCAACGAGCTTGTGGATAAATATACCGGAACGGGCTTACGTTATTCGGTAAATATAATAGATGATGAAGATAAAACGGAGGATCGATAAATGAAGAAGCTTTTTAAATTTTTGTTTTTTGTGACTGTACTTACGGTAGTGTTCCTGTTGGGAACCATCTTCGGCGGTGACAAGTGGGGAATCGGCAAGGGCATCGGTCTTGTGGATGAAAACGGAGATGTAACAAAGGATTCCGTATCTCAGTTTGTGGATAACACAAAGGAGAATGTTATCGATGGGACCGAAAAGGTGAAGGATACCATTAACGACAAGAAGGAAGCAATAAACAACACCATTAACACTCCGGCACCGACACCTCATCCCTACGTATCCGCCAAAGAGATCATGATCACCGCGGGAAAGGACAATTACAGCATCTATTCGGAGCCGTGCGATACTCTTGAGGAGCTGGAAAACAAGATCCTTGAGGTTAATGCTGTGAACAAGGATGTAGTTTATGTTGTGGACTTTACCATCGCGTCCGATAAGACAATGAACAAGCTTAAGGAAGTCATTGAAAGGCAGATAAAGGCTAACGGCATAAAGGTCAGATACACTGAAGAGAAATAGACGGGCATATAAAAAAAGGCGTTTTATACGCCCTTTTTTGATGCCGTTTCAACAGCTTCCCCGAACAGCCTGTCGAGCTCCTGCCTTATGGAGAGCATTTCGTTGCGGAGCACCTTGCAAACCTTTCTGTCATAGGTGAAAAGACCATTGGTCTCGTCTTCTATGTCGGAAAGCTGGGTATAGATGCACCCGCATCCACCCGAGGCGATGATCGGAAAGATCATCTCGTCATACATCTTCCTGACCAGAGCAGTAAGCTCTGCGGGAGAGTGGGATATGCCGTAGTTGAAATGATTGTACTTTGAAAAATAATGTTCCGGGATCATATAGGAAAAGCCGCCGCATTCCGAGAGGAGCAGAGGACGTATGCCCGGTGTGAACAAAACGTTGTTGAAGTATTGGTGTCGGCTGTCAAAGTCGCTCTTTTTCTGAACGAACCAGCCGGACGTGGAATCATACAGGCGGGTGCCGTCTTTTTCCTTGAGCTTGTCGAATAGGCTGTCACTGTCAAACTGTCCCCAGCCCTCGTTGAATATGGTGTAAGCCACGACAGAGGGATGGTTATGGAGCTGGCGTAAAGTGCCAAGGCAGTGATTTATAAAGAATTCCCTGCGCTTTTTGGAATGACATTTCCCAACATCCGATTTGTGTTTTGTGGTAATGTTGGGCATAATGGTGTCTCTCAGAAAGTTGTATCTTCCGCTGTTTACCATGTCCTGCATGACAAGTATGCCCAGGGTGTCGCAATAATAATAAAAGATATCCGGCTCGATCTTTATATGCTTTCTCAGGCAGTTAAAGCCCAGCTCCTTGATCCGCAGGATGTCCTTTGCATATTCGCGGGAGGTGGCGGGGGTGAACAGCCCGTCCGGATAATAGCCCTGATCCAAAACCCCGTGAAGATAGACGGGTTTGTTGTTCAGGCATACACGGACTATGCCGTTTATCTCTTTAAGGGCTATCGTTCTTAAACCGAAGTAGGTTTCGATCTCATCCGACCCATAGCATATGCTCATCCTGTAAAGGTACGGGGAGTCGGGAGTCCAGAGGCGCAGCGGTTCTGTCAGGCCCACACTTGCATATGCGTCCTCGAGATTAATGTATTGCCTCTGATCGGAGGATTCCCCGTGCCATATGTGACCACCCGGCAGGTGTATGTCTACGCTGTATTTTTCAATTGATTCGGGCTCGCCTTCCGTAACGATCTTTAAGTATATGCCTTTAAGATCGGGAGTGATCTTGATTCGACGGATGTGATTCTCGGGAACGGGCTCCAGCCATACCGTCTGCCATATGCCGCTTACGGGTGTGTACCACATGCCTCCTCTCGGTATGCGTTGTTTGCCGTAGGGATACTTCTTGGAAAGGAAGTCGAAGGCACGCACCTCGATCAGATTGTCCGCGTACATATTCAGAGCGTCCGTGACATCAAAGGAAAAGGGCAGGTAGCCTCCCTCGTGGGAACCTATGCGTTTATTGTTTATCCAGATCTCGCAGATCTGGTCCACGGCTCCGAAATGGAGAATTATGCGCTTTTCACCCCATTCTGCGGGAATACGGAAGGTCCTTGAATAGAACAGAACATTTGTATTGGCACCTTTATGGCAGGCAAGTGCCGCCTGCGGAGGAAAAGGAACATAGATCGTGTTTGTGTTGAGTTTCCAGACTCCGTTCAGGTTCAGCCAGTCATTACGTCTCATCTGAGGACGGGGATATTCCGTCCAGGTCACGGGGGTGTCCGAGGAGTCGACAAATTCTTTCCATATCCTGGGTTCGATCAGGTCTCCGCTTTCCGTGAAAAGATCAAAATGAGAGGTGCGGATTATCAGATATACCGCCGAAAGAGAAATGAATGCGAGGATGTCTATGACAGCCGCCAAAAGGAAAGTGTTTCTCCCTGAAAAAACGGGGATCTTAAGCAAAAAATAGGAACAGACCGGAGCAAGAGCAACAGCAAGCGATCTTTCCAGATAGCTGAGAAATTGTTTGTGCTTCGGAGTATAGTTGTTTAAAAGGGAAGCGATCACGCTTAATGTACAGTACTGCCCGGTAAATATGAAGAAAAGTGAAATGAGGATCGGGATGAACATTGAGGATACACAAAGCAGCAGACAACCTGACATCTGCAAAGCCAAGGCCGGTATGACGGCGGTGGAAAAGCCCTGCGTATCATAGAGTGAGCCGTAAAAAAAGACAACATCCAGTGCGAGGAAAAGAGCAATACCGATCAGGATGAGACTTTTGTTATAGGTGATCGTGTCGGAGCAAAAGCCGGGTATACCCAAAAAAGCCACGGAACCTGACAGAGAGATCAAAAAAAGGGAGATCGATGTCGTGCCGTTCAGGCCTGAAGAGGATTCTTTGGTAACGGGAGTCTCGGCAAGTTCCTGAAGGCCTCTGAGGCCTATGACCGAAAAAAGTGTGGCAATAGCGCCTGTTACTAAAAATATCGGCTCTTTGCAAAAAAAAGTATTAGCCGAGAATATGATGAGCATGATAAAGCTGTATAAAATTTTTGAACCTAAAGAAGGTTTGTTCACGATCGGCCCCCTGAGAAAATGTGTGAGTATTATATCACATAAGTGTTTTTTTGGGTATGTATTTCTGTTACTCAAACCGTTCTTCTCCATTTCGAATGGGACTTGATGGTTTATTGATACTGTGGTATAATCCACCTTCGGAAAAAATGATACAGAAAGTTTTTATGGTTTTTATATTGAGATAAACCGTAAAAGATGGTATACTTTAGCCATCCTGAGGTGTACGACAACTCCTTGCTATTTTGAACCTACAAAACTTTAAACGGGATTCCTAATTGCGTGACGGATGTCAGGCCGCAACTTCATCGCCGGCCTTCGGATTGGACGAAGATCTTCTTCATTCAATCCGAAGGTCGCCGCAGCGGAAGACAGCAAATCAGGCTGCGGTTACCCACCTGGCATGATGCTAGGAGTCAAAATGCGGGAAACGGCACTTTGGGTTTTTTGTTACTTTCAAAGCGATCATTTTTTTGGTCGCATTTTTTTAATGAAACGTTAATGAGTTTTTTACGAGTTATATAGATATGATAACTTTTATTTTAATCATACAGTTTTACACTGTCGGTAGGTGAGCGTTGGAATGTTGATTTTCAACGGCCGGCCGATTTTTGGAGGGTAAGTTTATGGATATGCCTGAACAGGCATTTGAGAATGCTGTTATTAAAACTTCTCAAAATGCAAAGGACGGTAAAAAAACCGCAAGGCAAATGGTGATCTCGCTCGCATCGTTTTTTATTATTGCGTTTGTTTTGGTTTTTGTAGTCATCTTTGCAAAGGCCTTTTTTGACGGAAAGTTTAAATCGGTCGAATCTTTACAACTGTATATGGAGCAATACGGAGTGTTTGCGCCGGTCATTTTAACGATCATTCAGGCCATGCAGGTCATCATACCGGTTCTTCCGGGCTTTTTCGGCTGTGCGGTTGGATCTGTTATGTTCGGACCGATGGTGGGCTTCATCTGCAATTATCTCGGTATCGGATTGGGCTCCGTGATCGCGTTCTTTCTTGCGAGAAAGTTCGGAAAGCCGCTGATACAGGACCTTTTCCCGTCAGGCAGATACAACAAATGGTCAAACTGGGCATCCAAAAGCAAGTCATATACCGCTTTTCTGTTTATGGCGATGCTACTGCCGCTGTTTCCGGACGATTACCTTTGTTATCTGACGGGTATATCGAAGATGACGGCAAGAAAATTCATATGGATCATAATATTGGGAAAACCTTGGTGCATATTGGCATACAGCCTTGGGTTTTCTTTGATAAAGTAAATGAGGGATCAAAAGGAGAGAAAAATGAACACTAAACACGGACCTTTGGGCTACTACAACTACACGGTCATTCTTACCTATATCGGTATGTTGATCGGATTCATCGGTATTGCATATGCCTTTGAGGGAAACACATGCGCTTCCGTTATCTGTCTGATGGCAGCGGGCTTTTGCGATATGTTTGACGGCGCGGTCGCATCCACAAGAGTACGTACGGTACAGGAAAAAACCTTCGGCATACAGATCGACTCCCTGAGCGATCTCATCTGCTTCGGAGTTTTGCCGGCAGTGATCGTATATCGCATGAGCGTCCACAACAATCTTGTTTTGGCGGTATGCGCATTATATGTGCTTTGTGCCCTGATCAGACTTGCATACTTTAATGTGGACGAGCAGGATCGTCAGAAGACAAGCAATTCTTCAAGAGAACTTTACTATGGTATGCCTGTTACTTTATCGGCTTTGTTCTTCCCAATCGTAAATGCCGCCGCAAGAGCGTTTTCATGGAAGACAAACATTGCTCAGACCGTTACGTTGTTTGTAATGGCAGTACTGTTCCTTACACCTGTTCCGATCAAGAAGCCCAAGCTCATAGGAAAGATATGCGTGTTACTCTGCGGTATCGTTGAAGTGGGCTTTGTGATCATGACATTGGATGGGGTATGATGAACGCTGATTTTTTCTATACAAATGCATTCGGGCGGGGCGTATTGAAGATAATGCTTAAGGCGCATATGTTTAAGCCTGTTGCATGGTATCTTCATACGAAAGCGTCCAAACGCATGATCTCCCGCTATATCCAAAAGAACGGGATAGACATGCGGCCATACGGCGATCGGGTTTACGGCTCCTTCGCCGATTTTTTCGGCAGAAGAAGGGCATATGATTTCTCAACGGACAAGAAAACGTTGATAGCTCCCTGTGACAGTCTTTTGTCGGCTTATGACATTACACCGGAACTGGAAATGCCGATCAAGGGATCACTTTATACAGTTGAGGATCTTGTACCCGACAGAGAGACCGCCGGAAAGTTTAAAGACGGACTGGCTCTTGTTTTCAGGCTTGAAGCCTCGGATTACCATCATTTCTGTTTCTTTGACGACGGAAAGATCCTTAAAACCGGATTTATCCCCGGAAGCCTTCACAGTGTACAGCCCATTGCCCTGAGACATTTTCCGGTGTTCAGGCTTAATCGCAGATGGTGGAGTGTTTTTGAAACGGAGCACTTCGGAACCGCAGTCCAGACAGAGATAGGAGCTATGGCTGTCGGCGGGATCACGTTTGCCGAAGGAAAGGAAAACTTCAGCCGCGGTGAGGAAATGGGTAACTTTGAACTTGCGGGTTCGACAATTGTTGTTTTGCTGACTGCAGAAGTTAAGAGCAGATTAAACATGGATATTGTTGGGGTCAAGACGGGACCCTGTGATCCGAAGGCTGATGAAGTCAGGGTTACGATCGGGTCCGCGATAGGGATTTTAAAAGATGAAGATTAAAAAAGAAACTTTTAACAGATTGTTATTGCTTGCCGGAGCCGCGGGACTGAATTTTGCGGGTTATTTTGCCGGAAGGATCATTGCACACGACTTCAGGCATTTTGATTTTACGACGCCGATCGATGAAATGATCCCGTTCATTCCCTGGACGATCATGATATACTGGTTGGGATACGGGCTTTGGGTGGCAAATTATTGCCTTGGCACTTTTTATGACAAAAGCGGCTATAACCGCGCATTGCTGGCTCACTATATGGGCGAGGTGGTATGTTTCCTCTGCTTTGTATTTCTTCCCACAACGATGACACGTGCGGAGATCGCGGGTACAGGCTTCTTTGATCGCTTGATGATGGGAACCTATACGGTGGACAGTGCGGACAATCTTCTCCCCTCAATCCATTGCTTTGTGAGCTGGATCAGCTGGATAGCGGTCAGAGGTAATGACAGGATTCCAAAGTGGTATCAGGTTTTCTCCTTCATTTTTGCCGCAGCAGTATGTATCTCCACAGTAACGGTAAAGCAACACGTCGTTCTTGACATAGTTACGGGGATAGGACTTGCCGAGCTTTGCTATTTCCTGGCTGGGAAGATCGGAAAAGCATACTTGAATAAAAAACAGGGTAAATAAGATTTTGGAAAGTAAGGGAATTTAAAAAATGAAGAAGATCATTCTAATGCTCTCGGTTGCTGCGCTTGTTGCGCTGGCAGGCTGCGGAGAAGGAAAGGCTGAACCTACACCTTCACCGACGATCACGCCGACACCGACGATCACGCCGACACCGACCAACACGCCGACACCGACCAACACACCTACACCAACGAACACACCAACACCGTCACCGACTCCGTATGTTCACGTCAGCTCAGATGATATATCTTACGGAGACACCTTTATAGTGGAGCTGGTCAATGCCGAAGTTGCCACACAAGAGCTTCTCAATGAAAGTGTATTGAAGTATAACGGTAACGGGGAATACTATGCACACGGTACGGGAAACACCATTATTACCGTTACCGACACCAATGGGAATGTTTATGAGGTTGAGATCCAATCCTTGCCCGTGCAGATGGAGGTGGAGTTAACCTACAGTGACTGGAACGATGATAATATCTCCTATTATGATACGGTGGTTAAAGGAAACTACTACGGAGATATGAAAAACGATCTTCCGAACGGAAACGGAAGTTTTAAGGCTCTTGACGATAGCTTTACATATAAGGGCGGATTTGTCGACGGCTTTTTCCAAGGTTGGGGTTGTATGGAAAAGTTTTCCGGTAAATTGAAAATAAGAGACAGCTGGTTTGAAAAAGGTCTGTTCACGCCCACAGCTTTGGATACGATCAGATTATTTTTTAAAGAAGCATATAACGCGTCCGTGCCTGAAACAAGTTTGAACAACATCTCCATGAATTCAATGTACTTCAATGAGACCAGGGATTTTCTTGACAGTAAGGCAACGATTGCAGATCTGAATGATGTTGAAAAAAGAGTTCAATCGTATTTAGGCGACTTCCATTTAATCAAAGATATAGAACTGTCATATAGTTACGAAGGCGTACTGTTCGGACAGAAAATCAGTCTTCTGGAAGGCTACAGTAACGGACATCATGTCTACGGCATTTATCCGGGAACCAATGAATGGGATGTGGGAGATATTGTTGATATCTACGCATTCCCCATAGGTTTGTTGCTAATGCGAAACGGAGCAACCGGCGGCTTCGAGATCATCACAACCTACATACCTGCGCAAGTATACAAAAAAACAGACGCAGATTTATAATTCACATCAAAAAAAGACCGCGCAGGTCTTTTTTTGATACCTTGGGGACGGGGTTATGGTGTCAAAAAATGACACCATAACCCCGTCCCCGGGGGCTCAATTTCAGGCAGCCACACTTAGCGACGGAATCCGTGTTTTCGTCCGTTTCCGACGCGGGCTTTTAGGTTGCACCCCATGATTCCCGCAAACACTGCTGAGATCGGAGTAACAGGGTCACGTGAAATTTTGTGCATTACCCCCCGCGCGGGAGAATGTGGTGGGAAGAAAAACATGTGAGGACAAAAAATTACCTGTGATGACACCATAACCCCGTCCCCAAGGCTCATTCTTTACATTTATTCTGCGGTGGGATAAAATATTTGGCAGGAATCAAGCGGGAGGGAAACATGAGCCTTCGACCTATATTGGGACCCGCAGGCAGCGGGAAAACAAAAAAGCTGTTTGAAACAGCCATAAAAGAAGCGGAGAAGAATCCGGAGACAACGTATTATTTTCTTGTGCCTGAACAGTTTTCGCTCCGTACACAATATGACCTGCTGTCGGTACATCCGCAGGGAGGCATATTAAACATCGACGTGACCAGCCTTGCAAGGCTTGCAAATGCCGCTTTCGCTAAGCTGTCGGGGATGAAGCACGAGTTTATTCCCGAGATCGGAAAGAGCATGATAATTAAAAAGGTCCTGAACGATAACAGCGAGAAGCTGGTTATGTATGGGAGAAATTCGCGACATACCGGCTTTGTGGCCGAAGCTAAGGCTTTGCTTTCCGAGCTTCTGCAGTACGGGGTTACGGAAGAGGACCTGAAGGATTGTATGGAAAGGGCGGGAAATGAGCCTGTGCTTCAAAGGAAGCTGAAGGATGTGATCACCTTGATCTCAGGTTTCAAGACCTGTCTCGGAGATCGCCTGCTTACGAATGAGAGTATGTATGATGCTTTCGCGGCCATCCTTGAAAAAAGCGGGCTTGCACGGAATGCGGTGTTCATCCTGGACGGCTTTACAGGCTTTACCCCTTCGCAGAACGGCATACTTCGTGAATTTCTGCGCCTCGGAAAAGACGTATGGGTTTCCTTTACGATAGATGAAGCCGCTTCAAAAGCGGTTCTTCCGGAATACGATCTCTATCATATGAGTGCCGAAGCTCTGCGTAAGCTGACCGAGCTTGCGGAGGAAGTGGGTTGCGATGTAAAGGCGCCCGTATATACAAACCATAACAAGTATGAGACCGAGACACTCCACAGGCTGGAACGCGGTCTTTTCAGACACGGAAACAAGAAGGTTCCGGCGGGTGACAGTCTCGTTATTTATAATGCGAGCAACATCGAAGAGGAAACAAAGCGTGCGGCGGCTGAGATAGAGAGGCTTGTAAGAAAAGAGGGCTACCGTTACTCGGACATAGCCATAGTGTGCGGCGATATGGATCTGTACGGTGAACGTATGTGCAATGAACTGGATGTTATCAGAGCACATTATTTCCATGACCGTAAAAAGACTCTTCATGAAAATGAGTGCTCGGGTTTTCTTGAGATCGTTCTTAAACTGATGGAAAAGGGAGCGGACACGGAGCTCCTGATCGCCTATGCAAAGAACAGTCTTTCGGGCATAGTTTATGACGACGCGTGTCTTCTGGAAAACTATTGCGCCGCTTTCGGGACAAAGGGAGGCTCCTTCAGCCGAGAATTCAAAAGGGAGTTTTACGGAAGACAGGACATTTCGCTTGAACATGTGAATGAGGTGAGAAAGCAGATAATGAGCGAACTGTCGGGAATGCTCAAAGTGAAGAAGAACAAGGCACGGGTGTTCTCCGATAAGGTGCTCGCTTTTCTTGAAAAGTTGGGGGTTGAAGAAAAGCTTAAGAAGATAGCGGAGGATTTTGAACAGAAGGAAGAATACCTTAAAGCCAAGGAATATGCGGGGGTATATGAGGCTCTTCGGGAAATTCTGGATCAATCCGTTGAATTTCTCGGGGATGCAGAGATGACTTCATCGGAATACAGGGGACTGATCGAAGCGGGGCTTTCCGAAGCGAAGGTGGGCCTTGTCCCTCACGGCTCCGACAACATAATCATCGGAGATATAGAAAGGACGAGACTCAGCCGCGTAAAGGCGCTGTTCCTTTTGGGAGCCAATGAGAACAAGCTGCCGAAACCCTCGGGCGGTCACGGGATCATAAGCGACAATGACAAGAAAAGTCTGTTGAGCAAGGGCATAGAACTTTCGCCTTCTCATCTCAAAAAGGTGGGAAATGACAAGTTTTATATTTATCTCACTCTTACCAAGCCTACCTCCAGATTGTGGATATCCTACCCTTCTTTAAGCGGAAGCGAGAGAGTTAAGCCCGCGGCGGTATTGAATGAGATCGCAGAGTTATATACGGATCTGAAGCCGATCCGTAGAGAGGATCTGGATCCGGTTACCGGAGTTCTGGAAAACGATCTGGGCCTCAGGATGCTTTTGGCAGAGGAAAGACGGGAAAACGAGCATAGGATCAAGACCACGGATTATGTACCGGAGACCATCTCTGCTGCGGAAGCGGAAGGGCTCTACGGGAAAACGCTCACCGGCAGCATTTCGCGCCTGGAAACCTTTGCAAACTGCCCTTTCAAGCATTTCCTAAGCTACGGTCTGGGAATAGAAAAAAAGGCCAGCTACAGGCTTGAAAGCTCAGATTTCGGTGAGATATCCCATGCTGCCCTGGAAATGTACGGACGGGCCGTCAGAGAAAGCGGAAGGGACTGGGTTTCCATTCCCGATGACGAGAGGGAAAAACTGATCGCCGAGTGTGCTTTCAATGCGGTCAACGATCACAAGAAGGGCGTATTTAAGGACACCTCCAAGAATAAATACATTGCTGACAGGATCAGGGATGTGCTGACCCTGACGGTTGAGATGTTCACCGAGCAGCTTAAGGATACCGACTTCAGACCCTATGCCTTTGAGCAAAAGTTCAAGGTGCCCGGAGACAGGTTTATCCTTAACGGAAAGATAGACCGTATAGATGTATGCGATACGGAGAATCTGAAGGCGGTCAAGGTGGTGGATTACAAATCCGGCAGCCACAGATTTGACCCGGAAAAGCTGTATTACGGTCTTTCATTGCAGCTACCCACCTATCTGAACGTAGCTACGGAGATGATGAGTCCCGGTATCAAAGGCATAGAGGGAATGAAGGCGTCCGAAAGAGTGAAACTGAAGACCCAAAGGCCCGAAGGCTACAGACCTGCGGCTATGTTGTATGATATTATCAACGATCCCGTATTGGATAACACCGGAAAACCGTCGGATGACAGCGAAGAGGTACGGGCAGCGGTCAGGGAAGCGATAAAGAAGGAGTTCAAACCCTCAGGCCTTGTCAATGAGGATCAGACTATCGTAAAAAGTCTCGATCATGCATTCGGAGAACAGGGAGAGGAGATACGCGGCAAAGTTTCTTCTTACAAGATCCCGGTAGAGACCAACACAAAGAAAAACAATTCAAGTGAGCCTCCGGCTTACAGTGCGCACTCGGCCGTAATATCCGAGAAAAACCTGAGGATGCTGATGGAATATGCCGTTGATAAAATGGGATCCGGAGCACGGGAGATCATGGCGGGAAAAACAGCCAAGACACCCGTAAAAGACAAGGACAGCAGTGCATGCAAATATTGTGATTTTAAGAGTGTATGCGGCTTTGATCCAAAAAACGGAGACAAAGAAAAACGGCTTAAGAAGATGGACGGGGAAGAACTGCTGGAGAAGATGACCAAAGGAGAAACGGAAAATGGCTGACATTAAACTTACACCTGCACAGCAACAGGTTGTGGATGCAAGAGACTGTTCTCTTTTGGTGGCCGCGGCTGCGGGCTCCGGAAAAACGGCAGTTCTTGTCAGAAGGATAATAGACAGGATAAGGAGCGGACAGACCTCTCTGGACCGCCTTATTATTGTGACCTTTACCAATGCCGCAGCGGCTGAGATGAAGGAAAGGATCGGAAAGGCACTGAGGGAAGAAGCTGACAAAAACCCGGAGGTAAAAAGGTTTAAAGAGCAACTGGCACTTCTTTCGGAAGCAAAGATATCGACCATAGACAGCTTTTGCAATTCGATAGTCAGGGAGAATTTTCAGGCGTTGGGAATAGATCCCGGCTTTTCGATCATGGAGCCGGTAGAAAACGAGCTCATTATGGCGGATGTGCTCGAAGAACTTTTTGAGGAGGAATATGAGAAGCAGTCGGAGGATTTCATGACCCTTGTGTCTTCTTACGGAGCATACAAGGATGACGACGGCGTAAAAAAGCTGGTCATCGATCTGGCAAGATTTGCGGATAACGAACCGCGTCCCACCGAATGGCTTGAAAACTGCATTTCCGACTTTGACAAGGCTGAGCATCCCGAATTGGTGAAAAACATTCTTTTTGAATACAAGCGGGTCCTGAAGGACATCCTAAAACTCTGCGAACATTGCATAGAGCTCTGTGAAGCCGAAAGCGGGCTGCCTTCCGCAACCAAGAATTTTATCGCGGACAGGGAGATGCTTAAGGAACTTTTAGAAAATTCAGGGGATTTTGACACTGCGGTGAGAGGGATCAATGCCGCTTCTTTGGGAAGGTTTTCTGCGGCAACCAAGCTTTCGGATGAGGAAGCGATACTCAAGGATAAGGTCATGAACATCAGAAACGGCTACAAAAAAGCTCTTAAAGATGTCAGAGACACTTACTTTTTCGATACCCTCGAAAAGGCCGAGGAAACATATGCAAAGACGCGCCCTGCCGTGTCTGCGCTTGTACGCATCACCCTCGAGTTTATGAAAAGGGTTGATGAGACAAAGAGAGAAAAGAGCAGTTTTTCTTTTTCCGATATCGAGCATATGGCATTTAGGATACTGTGCGAGAGGGACAAGGACGGGAATGAAGGCCCCACGGCGGTAGCGAGGGAGCTGGCCAAGGGCTTTGACGAGATAATGATAGACGAGTATCAGGATTCCAGCTACATTCAGGAGTATATGCTTAAAAGCATATCCGGAGAGTACGGGGAAGGGATACCCAACCTTTTTATGGTCGGAGATGTAAAGCAGAGCATTTACAGCTTCCGTCAGGCAAGACCGGAGCTTTTTCAAAAGAAATACGATTATTTTAAAGATGCGGGAGCGCATAGGAAGATAGATCTGTCCGAGAATTTCCGAAGCAGAAAGAGCGTGCTGGATGCGGTAAACGTGCTGCTGGCGCCGGTAATGAAAAAAGATATGACCGAGATAGAGTATGACGGTGCGGCTGCGTTGCATTTCGGTTCGACGGTGTACACCGAGGACGATCCGAAGAATCCTGTGTACAACACCGAGGTGATACTGATCGACAGGGAGCTTTCGGATGGAACGGAGGAAGATGAGACCGATGAAGAAGAGCCTGAAGAAAGCATAGCGGAGGGGAGACCCAATGACATAGAAAGAGAAGCCCTGACGGTAGCAAAGAAGATAAGGGAGATGATAGATTCGGGCTTTCTTGTCTCCGACGGAAAAACCGAAGCGGGAGAAAAAAAGACAAGACCCGTGCGCCCCGGTGATTTTGCGGTGCTAACAAGAAACGGCAAACAGACCACAGAGATATTCGTGAAGCAGTTGAGCAAGCTGAGGCTTCCTGCGGTAGCAGAAACGGGAACGGGTTTCTTTGCGGCGGTGGAGATCAGGAAAACACTTGCTTTTCTCAGGATACTTGATAATCCTTATGATGACATATCTTTTGCAGCGGCGCTCTACTCCCCCTATGCGGAGTTCACCGCTTCGGATCTGGCGGAGCTGAAGATACGTTACGGCAAAACTCAGAAGCAGGGAAAGAAAAAGCTGCTCTATGAATGCCTTCTAACCGCGATGGAAGATGAAGAGGCCAATGATGCGCTCAGCGTAAAGATCCGGGAATTCATGGAGATCCTTTTTTCTATGCGCGCTTTGAATGAGACGCTCACGGTGCATGAACTGATCAAAGCCTTTTATAAAATAACAAATTACAAGAACACGGTCACTTCTCAGCCCGGAGGCGAAAACAGAAGGGGAAACCTCGATCTGCTTGTGATGATCGCGGAGAAATATGAGAAGAGTTCTTTTGCGGGACTTCATGACTTTATCCGTTATATCGATCGACTGAACGAAAATAACAGTGATTTCGGAGAAGCGGACACGGAAGGCACCGGAGATGCGGTGAAGGTTACAACCATGCACAGATCAAAAGGCCTCGAATATCCGATAGTATTTGTATGCCGTCTGTCCAAGGAATTCAATCAAAGGAGTTCGAGAGAGAATGTGATGCTTGATCGGGAACTGGGCATAGGCTCGAACTTTGTGGACAGGAAAAAGAGGATAAAGTCCAAAACTCTAAAACAGGTGTTTTTGCAGAAAAGGGAAAGACAAAAGAGCCTGTCTGAAGAACTCCGCATATTGTACGTTGCTCTGACGCGTGCAAAGGAAAAGCTGTTTATAGTGGCATCGGAGAAGAAACCCGCGGAAGCAATGAAAAAGTGGAATAATACGCTGATCGTGAATGAGAGCCCGACCTATCTGGATCTTAAAGGCAGCAAGAGCTTTATGGATTTTGTGGGAGCAACTCTGTTCAGCGGTCTTTTCGCTGCGGACATAGAAGAACTGGACGAGGGAAAGGAAAAGAATATCACCGTAACACGACATGCGGGAAAGGAAAAATATGCCGCAGGTTTCGGGCTCAGGCTTGTACGATACGATGAGAAGTCCGCCAAGGAGTTGGCCGAGCAGACTCCGGCCGGGAAAACGGAAAGATTTAAGAAGGTGACCGTTAGGAGCTTTACGGATGCGCCGGGAGTCAGAGAGGAGATCAGGGCGCAGAGCGAGTTTGTCTATCCGGGAGAGGAGAAAGCAAAGGCACCCATGCGAGTGTCCGTATCGGCTCTTAAGCATATTGAGATAGAGAACCTCATGAAGCGGGAGGAACGTGAAGAAGAGTTTACACCCTTACTTAAGGGTATGCCCGACGAAAGCGGGAAGGACGGAGTTTCTGCGGGAGCTGCCAGAGGAACCCTTTATCACGAGGTATTTGAAAAGCTTCGCTACGAGGGAGATTACAGCTCGAAGGAAAAAGCAAAACAAAGCGTTCGGGAAGACATAGAGGGACTGATCGCCGAACAGTTTTTGGAAAAAGATATTACTAAAACCGTGTCCGTCAATGATATAGCCGAATTCTGCATGAGCGGTATCGGAAAGAGGATGATCGGGGCGTGCAAGAAGGGAAAACTCAGAAGAGAGCAGCCTTTTGTATACGGTCTTTCTCCCGAGGAATACAGGCATTATTCAAAGACCGAAGAGGAAACCGACATGGTCATGGTGCAGGGTATCATAGATGCCTATATCGATGATGAGGACGGTATAACTCTGGTTGACTATAAGACGGACAAGGTGTACGGAAATGCTGCAGAGGAGCTGGTCACAAAATACAGGGTTCAGCTGGAACTTTATGCAAAAGCGCTGGAAAGGATCACCGGAAAGAAAGTTAAGGAAAAGGTGATCTATTCGGTTTCTGCGGGCATTGACATTTATTTGTAGGTTGCAAAATGGATGACGATCTTATTTTAAAAAGGCTTAAGGATCTTTCCAAGAGATCCTATAACAACAACACTTTCGAGTTCAGTGATTTCCTTACGGTACAGGAGCAGGATGAGCTGGATCTCAATAGATCTGTATTTGCGGGAAGCAGGTTCAGGCTTTTCGGAGGATATAAACTTGCAGAGCGCCGAATGGTGCGTTTCGGGGATGAGGAGGAATTCGGCTACAATGTGGAATTCCCCATCTCCTGCATAGAGATTTCCCCGGTTTCCGAAAAGTTTGCAAAGGCATATACACACAGGGATTTTTTGGGGGCTCTCATGAGTCTCGGACTTGAAAGACGGATATTTGGTGATATAATCGTAAAGGATAAATGCGCTTATCTGTTCTGTGAGGAGCGGTTTGCCTCCTTCATATGCGATAATCTGGTTTCTGTGGGACGGAATCCCGTTCATTGTGAGATATGTTTGTTTCCCGAGGAAAATGTAAAGAAGGAAAGAGAGAAGATATCGGTTCAGGTAAATTCACCGAGAGCCGATGCGGTGGTCGCCAAGGTATGCAGGCTATCCAGAGGAGCGGTGCTGCCGCTGTTTATGCAAAAGCATGTGATACTTAACGGGCAGACGCTGGAAAACAAGGACAAGGCTCTTAAGGAGGGAGACATATTCTCCGTTCGGGGCTACGGCAAATTTGTTGTGGGAGAGAGTACGGGGCTCAGCAGAAAAGGAAAGGAAAACGTAAACATCTACAAATACATGTAGTTTTTGGATTTACAGACAGAGGAATGGCAGAAGAAAAAAGACTCCCGACATCGGGAGAAAAAATGTATAAAAAAATGACGGAAACACCGGTATCCGCGCTTGTGATCACGCTGGGCATACCAACCACCATCAGTATGCTTGTAACGAGTGTATATAATATGGCGGATACTTATTTTGTAAGTGAGGAAGGAAACAGTGCATCCGGTGCGGTTGGAGTGGTCTTCGGTCTTATGGCCGTGATCCAGGCATTCGGATTCATGTTCGGACAAGGCTCGGGAGTTGTGGCTTCCAAAGCGTTGGGGGCAAGAGACCGGGACAGGGCATACAGAAGTGATTCCACCGGCTTTACCCTGGCATTAATGGTGGGAGCGCTGATAAGCATTATCGGACTTGTGTTTTTGGATCCCGTGATGAGGCTTCTCGGAAGTACCGAAACCATTCTTCCCTATGCGAGGGATTATTCGATCTTCATCCTTATCGCCTCGCCGGTGATGTGTGCCAGCTGTGTACTTAACAATATCCTTCGTTTTGAAGGAAAGGCTTTTTATTCCATGATCGGACTCTGCACGGGAGCGGGACTGAACATATTCGGAGACTGGCTTCTTATCCACCGGATGGGAATGGGCGTAAAAGGAGCGGGTATTGCAACCGCGATCTCTCAGTGCATCAGTTTTTGCCTGCTGCTGATCCCGTTCCTTATCGGTAAAAGCGAAGGAAAGCTCAGACTCAGATCCGTTACTCTTACCTTTAAAATGATAGGGGATATATGCAAAACAGGTCTTGCAAGCCTTATAAGGCAAGGCCTTGCCAGTCTGTCCACCATGCTTTTGAACAATTGCGCAAAGAAATACGGAGATGCTGCGGTGGCGGCAATGTCCATAGTCAATCGTGTATGCTTCTTTACTTTTGCGACTGCTCTGGGCATCGGTCAGGGATTTCAGCCCGTATGCTCGTTTAACTTCGGGGCAAAGAGATATGACAGGGTCAGGAAGGCATATACTTTTACGTTCATTGTGGGTGAGATACTTTTGGGAGTTGCGGCGATCGTTGGCTTTTTCCTTTCGGACCGTATCATTGCGATTTTCCGCGACGATCCCGAAGTTGTCCGGATCGGGACAACTGCTCTCGCCGCTCAGTTTATCGGCCAGCTGTTTCAGCCGTTGACGGTTTGTTCAAATATGCTTTTCCAAAGCGTTGGAAAGAGCTTTATGGCAAGCGCGGTATCGGTCTGCAGAAACGGGTTGTGCTTTATACCGGTTTTGCTGCTTCTGACAGCCACGCTGGGACTGCCGGGAGTCCAGTATTCGCAGGCGATAGCGGATGTATTGACATTCTTTGTGGTAGCGCCCTTCGGTCTCAGATATGTTAACGAATTGAAGAAAATGGAACAACAAAAGACAGTGTAAAGAAAAGCCGCAGGTTTGAAACCTGCGGTTGATTTTTTAGAATACATATAACAGATAGCTTATTAAGCCTTCGACAAAAGCCGACACCAAAAGCCCTATTCCGAAGCAGGCGAGATAGGCGGCATAAACCTTCATTTGCCGGATCAGCGCCGTCCAAGTGAAGGATATGGTCTTGTAGTGGATGATGATGGAGGCAAGCCCCACACCCAGCGACCAAAGAACAAGCGCTTTATATTCAGAAGGAGTGAAGATCCCTTTACTTGAAAAGAAAATCAGTGAGAACAACAAAGGGATCAACATTCCGAGTACAGCGACCAAAGTGAACCTGTCACAGATCGCTTCTGCGATCTTCTCGGGATTGTTTCTTACGGAAACAGGACCTTTTGAGGCCTTGGCGAGTGATCTGAACTCACGGAGTTTAAGGGCTACTTCATGATAGTCCTTTTCCTGATAGGTTTTGTAGATCTCGTCCGCAAGATGCTGCAATACATCATTATAGGGATTGGCGGTAAGGTAGTTCTTTTTCTCACCGCAATCATAATACATAAGATAAACCTTTTCGTTAAAGGTGTATGTGATCTTTAAAAATATGCGCTGGAAAACATTTACGCGATACTTAACGATCTTCATTGATTCGGAGTTTGTGTCCAGATCCTCGGTCATTTTGTCAAAGACGGGGCCGGTGTTAAAGGTGGTTTCACGCACGCGGAAATTGAAATCGGCGGTGCTGATGGAATCAATGCGGGTGCTGCTTTCGTAACGTGCTACCGCATGTGTCTCAAACTCGGGCCTGTAGTCGGAAAAGAAAGGGACCATATCTTCCCTGAGCGAGGACATGAAAAGTATATTGTGATCTTCTCTCACAAAGATCTCCGAAGAGACCTCAACTTCATTGATGATCGAGCCTGAGCCTTTACAGGTCGGGCATTTGATCTTGCCTGTTCCGCCGCATCGCTTACAGCCCGTTTCACCGGTACCGTGGCAGACGGGACACGGAATACGGCCTATACCGTCGCAGGATTTACAGAAAACGCGGCCTGTTCCGTCGCAGTCGGGGCAGGGGATGATGTGGCCCTGTTTGGACTTTTCATCGGATTCATCCACAAGTTTTCCCGTTCCGTTACAGGTTGGACAAGGGGTGTTGCCTTCACCTTGACAGTCGGGACAGGGTAGCTCGCCGGTTCCTCCGCATTTAGCACACTCTGTCTTTCCGGAGCCTTCACAGTCGGGGCAGGTGATTATGCCCGAGCCTCCGCAATCGGGGCAGTTTTCGGTAAAGGTGGTCCCGGGAATGGTAAGAACGCGCTTTTCCTCCTTGAAGTAATCCTGAATATCAAATTTAAAATCCCAAACGGAGTATTCCGAAGCAGAGTGCTTATGATCCGTATCCTTCCGGGCTTCTCCGCCGCGGGTGGTTTCATAGATGCTTCTTTGTTCGTAAGAAATAAGATTTTGAACGAAGGTTTCGGGACAGACTTCGATCTTTTGAATGGTCATTTCGCTTTCAAGCTTGCGAAGATAGGGAGTTGAGCCAACGTTAAAAACGGCAGTCATTGCTCTTCTGACTGCCGGCTCGAATTTTTTGCCGTCTCCGGCCATATACATCTCGCCGTTCTTAATACAGGTCTGATTTCCCATGTAACCCCCAAACGATTTTACATAAAACGTTTATATATATTGTAGCGATATTTTGATATTTTTCAAGTCCCAGTGTAACATATCATGTTTTGGGCGGATACTGTTCACCGGTATTCATAACGCTTCCCCCACTTAACCCTTTATTTATTGGACAAAACCACTGAATATTGGTAAGATTAAAAAATGATCAAAGGCCGCTTCACGGCTTAAGATAAGGAGAAGGAAAATGAAAAAAACACCGCAAGACAAGAAGAATCTGATCTTCTATCCCCTGGGAACCGTAGGCAGAGACATGGTCTATGCCATGGTATCCACCTTCCTGTTTACATACGTTTTATTTACCAGGAACCTTACAAAGGCACAGCTTCTGGCCATCACCGGTATCATGGTATTTGCCAGGGTATTTGATGCCTTGAACGACCCTATCATGGGAAACATAATCGAATCGACAAGAAGTAAATGGGGTAAATTTAAGCCGTGGTTGCTTGCGGGGTGTATAACAACAGGCGGTGTTCTGATCACCGTATTCAATTCAAAGCTTCAGGGCTGGCCCTTTATCGTATTGTTCGGATGCATGTATATACTTTATTCCATAACCTATACCATGAGCGACATTTCCTATTGGGGAATGGTTCCCGCTCTTTCATCGGATGCGGACACAAGAAACAGCCTGACCAGCCGTGCGACCCTCTTTGCGGGCATCGGCGGTACGGCAGTGGGTACGCTGGTTCCCATGTTTACCGCGGGTGATATGGCCTTAGGCGGAAACGCTCAGACTGCATATGGTGTCATTGCGATAATCATCGCGATATTGACGCCGCTGTTTGCTCTTTTCACAGTTTTCGGAGTTCAGGAGACGAGAGACGTGAATTCCGAGCCAAAGGTAAGGGTAAGCTTCAAAAAGATAATCTCAACCATCACCGGAAACGATCAGCTCATGTGGATAGCGTTGATCTTTTTGATCCAGCAGGTCGGAAACGGATTGATCGCGGGGGGCATAGGCTCTACCTATCTGTACTTTGAGCTTGGCTACAAGGGCAGCAATTACTCATTGTTCAATACTGTGGGAATGATGGCGACCGCGGTTCTCATGATCACCTATCCCATGATTTCGAGAAAAGTAAAAAGAAAGCCTTTGATGGGCATAATGATGATCATATCCGCAACAGGCTATCTCCTCATGCTCATTTCGGGTCTTTTCCTGCCGACGGGCGTCAAGTTCTGGGGACTCACCATCGGATATATGTTCGGTAACTTCGGTAACTACAGCTACTATCTGATCATGATGATCTCCATCATGAATACGGTGGAATACAACGAGTATAAAAGAGGCACCAGAGACGAGGGCATCATCACATCCCTCCGACCCTTTATCACCAAGATGGCTTCCGCACTTTTCCTTTTGATAACATCCCTGATCTACCTGATCTTTGGTGTTACCGATTTCACGAATGAGATCTCCGATGTGGAGCGCATGGCAAATGCGGGAACCATCGAAGAAGAAGAAAAGGCGGCAAAGATAGCCGATATCCTGAAAGGTGTAACAACCACCGAGACCAACGGTCTTCTCATATGCATGGTATTCATCCCGCTGATCCTTATGTTCCTTTCCTATGTACTCTACAAGAAGAAGTACAAGCTGGATGAGGACGAATTTGACCGCATATGCAAGGAATTGGAAGCCGGGAGGCATGAGATAGGTGAGGGCGGTGATCTGACTATAAAAGAGGAAGAGGTTCGGAATTAATATGCTTAACATATCGGAAGAGATGAAGTCGCTCCTTGAAGGGGTGGACTACACCATATCAAATCTTGCCAATGCTTCGGCATTGATCTATGACTCAATGGAAGGCCTGAACTGGGCGGGATTTTATATCCTCGAGGGAGACAGGCTGTTGCTCGGTCCTTTTCAGGGAAAGATCGCCTGCACCTCAATAAAGGTGGGGAAGGGTGTGTGCGGTACGGCGGTAGCCAAGGACGAGACACTTGTTGTGGACGATGTGCACAGATTCCCCGGGCATATAGCCTGCGATTCCGCTTCCAATTCGGAGATCGTCATTCCACTCCACAAAGCAGGAAGGATCTATGGCGTGCTGGACATAGACAGTACTGTTTTTGCGCGATTTTCAGAGGAGGACAGACGGGAATTGGAGAAATGTGCGGCAATAATTGAGAATTCATTGTAATTTCATTGTTTTTTGGATAAAAACAGGGTAAAATAAAACTTAACTTGGGCGGTAAAACGAATGCTTTCGTTTTATTGCCCTTTTTATTTCACATTATTAAACAGGAGGCCTATGCCATGACCGAAAAAGAATTGTTCTTCGAGGAAAACGATCGTAAGGTGTGCGAGAAACTCACTAAAATATCAGTTTGGCTTACACTTGTTTTTCCTGTCTTGTTCCTGCTCACCACCATTAAGGTATTCAGTATTCCCGTTTCGGCATTGCTGATCCTTACACCCATTGGCTGTATAGGGACCATTGGACCGCGTCTGTTGTACAAGCTGGGTGTTCCCACAAAGGCAATGAAATACATCAGCGTGCTCTCACTGGGATTTGCGGTAATGCTTTTGGGCGGTCAGTGGAGCATAGGCATATACATGACCTACGGACTTGCCATGGCTTTCAGCTGTCTCTTCTTTGATCCGAAATTCACATTGAGGATCTCGATCTTCAGCTTTGTGATGTTGACGATCTCGGTTTATATGCGTTCCATTGAGGTGCCGCAGATCGAAAATCCCACGAATTTCGAGTGGTTCATAGGAAGAATGATAGGCTTTGCAATAGAGCAGGTTGTAATGACATTGGTATTTATCAGTGTGGCAAAGGCTTCAAGATCCGTGCTTGAAAATCTGCATGACAAGGAAAAGATCGGAGAGATCGTAAAAGAGTGCGGACATGCGTCGGGAGAGCTTGTGGACATGATGAATGAGCTGGAAGGCAATATCGGAAGATCGAGGGATGCAAACAAGCTGATCACAGACTCTGCAAAGAATACGGTTAACGGCTGCGAAGAAAGCCGTACTCAGGTTAAATCCATACAGGGCAGCGTCGATGAGATGAATGAACTCATCGTGGGCATATATGACCATACGGGAGACATTACGAAAATATCCGGTGACATATCCGACAGGACCGCGGAAGTGGTGGAGACCATGGATATCGCCGCCGACAGCATGAAAGTGATCGAAGAGACCTCCAACAGGACGGGAGCTTCCATCAACGAGCTTGAAAACGGTGTTCAGGAGATTTTTGGGTTTGTCGATCAGATATCAAGCATATCCGCTCAGACCAACCTGCTTGCCCTTAACGCTTCCATTGAGGCGGCAAGAGCCGGGGAACAGGGTAAAGGTTTTGCGGTGGTTGCGGAAAACGTAAGAGTTCTCGCGGAGAATTCCAAAACCGCTACGGAGGCCATAGCTGCTCTGGTTGATCGTGTAAGGGAAATGCTCAATGAGGTTAAGCATACTAATGAGCAAAATGCTTCAAGTGTTGCGAACGGAATGGAAAAGATAGCCGGAGCAAAGGAGAGGACAGCAACTCTTGATGCCATCAGAGCCGTTTTGAATGAAAAGACCGAAGAGATAAGCAATCGTACTGAGGCTACAAGAAAGCACAGCGAGTTGGTCAAGGAATTGGCTGCTTCACTGGATATGCTTGTTGCCGGTTTCAGCGATCGTGCCAAAGAGATCATGGAAGAAGCGGAAAATGAGGACCGGATCACGGTATCCACAGCCGAAGCATTCGGACGCGTAAAGGTGATCGCCAACGAGCTGGCAGAAGTCAGTCAGGCAACCTCTTGACTTTTAAATGCCGTCAGCGTTATACTATGAAGACCTTGAAAAAGGTTCAATTCATATAAAAACTATCAGTGAGGAAAAGATAAATGAGTAAGATACGTACACGTTATGCACCCAGCCCTACGGGTAAGATGCATGTTGGTAATCTGAGGACGGCTTTGTATGAGTATCTTGTAGCTAAACACGAAGGCGGCGACTTTTTATTCAGAATAGAGGATACGGATCAGGGACGTTTTGTTGAAGGAGCAACGGATCTGATCTACAGAGTGCTGAAGAAAACAGGACTGAATTACGATGAGGGACCGGATAAGGACAAGGGCAACGGACCCTATGTTCAGAGCGAAAGAGTTAAGAGCGGACTTTATATGAAGTACGCAAAGATGCTGGTTGAAAAGGGAGAGGCTTACTACTGCTTCTGCACCAAGGAAAGACTGGACTCTTTGAAAACACCCGTAAATGCGGTATCTGAGGATGATGAGGATTCCAAAGAGGTTAAGGAGATCAGAAAGTATGACAAGCATTGTCTTCATCTTTCAAAGGAAGAGGTTGAGGCAAATCTTAAAGCGGGTATGCCTTTTGTTATCCGTCAGAACATTCCCACCGAGGGAACAACTTCCTTTACGGATGCAAACTACGGTACGATAACCGTAAACAACGAAGATCTTGACGACATGATCCTCATCAAGTCCGACGGTTTCCCTACTTACAATTTTGCTAATGTTGTGGATGATCATCTTATGGGCATCACACATGTTGTCAGAGGAAATGAGTATCTTTCCTCGACACCCAAATATACAAGACTTTACAAAGCTTTCGGATGGCAGGAGCCGATTTACATTCATTGCCCGCTCATCACCAATGAGGAGCATCAGAAGCTGTCCAAGAGAAGCGGACATTCATCTTTTGAGGATCTTGAAGAGCAGGGCTTCCTTCCCGAAGCCATCGTAAACTTCATGGCTCTTCTCGGATGGAGTTCCGGAACCGACAGAGAGATCTTTTCTTTGCAGGAGCTTATCGAGGTGTTTGACTATCATCACATCAACAAGTCTCCTTCGGTGTTTGACATGAACAAGCTCCGCTGGATGAACGGTGAATACATAAAGGCACTTGATGACAAGCGTTACCTTGAATATGCGATCCCTTACATAAAGAAGGTTATCAGCAAGGATCTCGATCTTGAAAAGATCGCAATGCTTGTAAAGACACGTATCGAGACCTTCTGCGATATCGCGGAGAAGATAGATTTCTTCGAGGAGCTTCCCGATTATGATACCGAGATGTATGTACATAAGAAGATGAAGACCACGAAGGAGAGCTCTCTTGAGGTCCTTAAGGAACTGCTTCCAAGGCTTGAGGCTTTGAATGATTATTCCTTTGCAGGGGTTGAGAAAACACTCATGGATTACATTACCGAAAAGGGTATCAAGAACGGTCAGGGACTCTGGCCCATCCGTACCGCGGTCTCCGGAAAGCAGATGACTCCCGGCGGAGCATATGAGATCATGGAGATACTCGGAAAAGAGGAATCTTTGAGAAGAGTCAGAAAGGCCATAGAGCTTCTGGAAAAATAATTGTAAAAAATTCAAAAGACGGGTGCAAAAGCCCGTCTTTTTTGATACAATGGGCAGGCATAATTCTTTTTAATCATAAATGGATCTTAACACAGAACAAAAAAAGGCGGTGGACGTTACATTTGGCCCCGCTGTAGTGCTTGCAGGCCCGGGATCGGGCAAAACAGCCGTAATTACCGAACGTACAATTAAATTGATCAGAGAAGAGGGGATACCTGCGGGAAATATATTGGTGGTTACCTTTACCCGTGCAGCGGCCGAGGAAATGAAGCGGCGTGTTCAAAAAGCCGCGGTGAACGAGGAGGAAAAACAGGTTTCCTTCGGAACCTTTCACAGTATATTTTTCAAGATACTCCGCTTTTCGCTAAATCTTGACGGATCGGCGGTGGTGAGAGAAAGCGATGCACTTCGTTTTCTTGCCTCTATGGCAAGAGAATGCGGTCTTACGGCAGACGGCAACGAAGTGATATCAGAGATCAGGGGAGAGATAGCGAAGGTTAAAAGCGAGGGCGGGCTGAAAACCGGATACAGGCCGATCTCCTGTCCCGGAGATATGTTCGGGAAATTATATGCAGGCTATTCGGACTATCTGAAAAAGAATCGGCAGGTGGACTTTGAAGACATGCTCCTGATGACGGAAAGACTGTTCGAGGAAAGGCCGGAGATTCTGGACATATGGCGTGATAAGTTCCGCTTTATCATGATAGACGAGTTTCAGGACATAAACCGCCTGCAATACAAGCTGATCCGGATGCTGGCAGAACCGGAAAACAATCTTTTTATAGTGGGGGACGACGATCAGGCGATCTACGGCTTTCGGGGCTCAGACCCGAAGATAATGCTGGGGTTTGAGAAGGACTATCCCGATGCGGTGAAGATAGTATTGAACAAGAATTATCGTTCCCAAGAAAGCATATTAAACGCAGCCGGCAATCTGATCGGAAAAAACAGAGACCGATTTCAAAAGAAGATCACGGCAATGAATAAAGGCGGAAGCGGACCGGATATAAGAAGCTTTTCCACGAGCAGGGACGAGAATCTCGGGATCAGCGAGCTGATCGGGGAATACAGGGCCAAAGGCTATGCATGGAAGCAGATGGCAATAATCTATCGTACCAATCGTTTGGCGGAACAGGTGGCATCGGCGCTGGCGGCAGCGGGCATCCCTTTCTCGTTAAAGGGAAATTTTCAAAGCATCTATTCCCACTTTGCTGTACAGGATGTGCTTTCCTACATAAAGCTGGCTCTGGGAGACAGAAAGCGGGAAACCATACTTTCGGTTATCAATCGGCCGAAAAGGTTCATCCCGAGAGATATGTTTTTATCCGAGACCTTTTCATTTGAGGGACTTAAAGCAGCAACGAACGGAAAAGGCAGGCTTTCGGAGACCATCGACAAGCTTGAATACGATCTTGCATATGTTAAGAGAGGCACGCCGTTGTCGGCCATTGTGTACATACGCAAAGGCATAGGCTATGATGACCATTTGCGGGCATATGCCTCCCAAAGGGGAGTGAGGGAAGAGGAATTCTTGAAGGTCCTGGATCAAATGGAAGAGGAAGCTGAGGGGTTCAAGGATTTTGAGGGATGGTTTGAGAATATTACGATGCTGAAGAGCGAATTTGAACGACGCAGGGACATGGAAACAGGTGAGGCAAAGGATGCGGTCACGATCACGACCATGCACGGGGCAAAGGGACTGGAATACGATATTGTGTTCCTGCCCGACGCAAATGAAGGGATCACGCCGTATCAAAAAGCCCTGACAAGAGAGGAAGAGGAGCAGGAAAGAAGGATGTTCTACGTTGCGGTGACCAGAGCGGCTCAAAAGTTGCATGTTTTCAGTGTTCGGAAACTTAACGGGAAAGATGCCGCAGAGTCACGGTTCATAAAAGAAATGCTTGATTTTTCGTAAAACCGGGTGTATATTACCGCACGTTGCAGATAATTTCTTTATAATAAGGAGATAAAATGAACGAGTTAAAACCGAAGCTTTTTGAAATCTTTAAGGATTACAGCGGAAAACAGCTTGTGAAGGATGTGATCGCGGGTATCATCGTCGGTATCATCGCGCTGCCTCTTTCCATCGCACTGGCGATAGCATCGGGAGTGGGCCCCGAGCAGGGCTTATACACGGCTATCGTGGCAGGATTTTTCATCGCGGTATTCGGCGGGAGCAGGGTACAGATAGGTGGACCTACCGCTGCATTTGTCGTTATCATATACGGTATTATCGCCAAGTACGGAACAGGCGGATTGACCGTGGCCACCATTATGGCGGGTCTGATCCTGGTACTGTTCGGTGTTTTTCACTTCGGTTCATTGATCAAATATATTCCCTATACGATCACCTGCGGCTTTACCTGCGGTATTGCCGTAACGTTGTTCGTCGGACAGCTTAAGGACTTTTTCGGCCTGGAAATGGAAAAGGTTCCTTCCGAATTTGTGGAAAAGCTGATCGCCTACGGAAAGGCTGTGGGGACAACAAATCCCGTTGCCCTGGCACTGGGTGTCGGAGCGGTTTTGATCATGCTGATCTGGCCGAAACTTACAAAAAAACTCCCCGGCTTTTTCGGGGCTATCCCGGGTTCACTGCTTGCAATCGTGATAACCACCGTTGTTGCGGCGCTTGCAAAACTTCCCGTCAACACGATCGGAAGCGTTTACGGGGAATTGTCTTCAAAGTTCCCCACTCCTCAGCTTCCCAAAGTTGATTTTGAAATGATACAGGAGCTGATCCGGCCCGCATTCACGATCGCCATTCTTGCGGGCATAGAGAGCCTGCTCTCGGCGGTTGTTTCCGACGGAATGATCGGAGACACTCACAAATCCAATGCGGAGCTTGTGGGACAGGGACTCGGAAACATCTTTTCCGGCCTTTTCGGCGGTATTCCCGCTACGGGCGCAATCGCAAGAACAGCGGCGAACGTTCGAAACGGCGGACGCACTCCCATTGCGGGTATCATGCACTGCGTAACCCTTACGGCGGTATTGATCCTGCTCATGCCCATTGCCTCCTACATACCCATGACGACCCTTGCTGCGGTACTGCTTGTGGTTGCTGCGGGAATGGCTGATTGGAAGGCATTCGGCAGACTTGTGAAAAAAGCCCCCAAGAGTGATGTTATCATTCTGATGGTAACTTTCCTGCTTACCGTCATCTTCGATCTGGTCATCGCCATTGAAGTGGGCGTTGTGCTGGCTGCGCTTTTCTTTATGAAGAGAATGTCGGATACAACGGGTGTCTCGGCATGGAAATATACGGACGATCCCGACGTGACTCCCGGGGAAGCGGAGAAACTTCACGCTCTTCCCCGTTCCATTAAGGTATATGAGATCTCCGGACCTCTTTTCTTCGCAGCTACCGACAGGATACTGAAGATAGGTGTGGATGAAAAAACGAAGATCGTGATCGTAAGAATGCGTGCTGTCACGGCAATTGACGCCTCTGCTCTCAAGACACTTGAGGAATTGGCTCTTTCCATTATGAAGGAGGGGAAAAAGATCGTTTTCTCGCATGTTAATGAGCAACCCTTAAAGGCTATGGAAAAAGCTGGATTTGTAAACATCGTCGGAGAGGAAAACTTTAAGCCCGATATAGTTAAAGCCCTTGAATATGCCGAGAGCATTGCAGGTCAAAAGGATTGACCGGGCATATGCTTTGCGGATTTTTTCTTTACAACGTCACTGTTTTAGCATGTGATAAAATTTTTTAAATTTATTGCATTATTATTCATTTATGGTAAGATATTGAGTTGAATTAATAAAGTGGTAGGGGATTAATTGATATCTCGGCCTTTGGAGGGTTATATGAAAACAATACTGGTCATTGATGATGACAAAATGAACCTTGACCGTGATGAACTGATACTGGGGCAGGAAGGCTTCAATGTTGTTACTGCTCAGTCCGGTATCGAGGGCATATCCGCAATGTGCGAGGGAGGGATCGATCTGGTCCTCCTTGATATAGATATGCCTGAAATCAATGGTATTCAAACTTTAAAAGCAATCAGGGCTCGAGAGGAATTTGCGGATATTCCCGTTGTTTTTCTCACGTCCATAGCAGATTTCGATCATGTTAAGGAAGCCGGCCGACTGGGGGCAGTCGATTATGTCAGAAAGCCCTTTAGAAAGCAGGATCTTGTAGACCGTGTGAATAAGATCCTCGGTTGTTGAGTGAATCGATCTCAAAAGGGGAACGTTTATATGCTACGTTCTCCTTTTTTTTAAGGAAGAGGGTTATGAAGCTGAACAATAGGACAAAAACAAGAAGAAGAACTGCCTTTGTGCTGACGCTGTTACTTACGATTTCGCTGGTTTCGGCGGTTGTTTACTATTCCTTCAGGTCGTTTTACGATCTGGCACAGAAGAAGGAGATCGAGCTCTGCAAAACCACCCTTGAGGAAGAGGCTGCAAAGATAAAAGAAGTCATTTCGGTTGGTACGGATACTGTCCGTACAACTGCAGTTTTCATAGAAAGCAGTATGGAACGGGGAGAAAGCAGCAAGGAGATCGACAAGCTTCTCACCAGTATAACCAAAACCTACAGAGAAGCGGTGGAGTCTGATTTTACCGGAGTTTACGGCCTTTTTGACGGCAAATATATTGACGGTGCGGGATGGATCCCGGACGAGGATTATGTACCTCAAAAACGTCCCTGGTACTGGAATGCCGTTGAGGCTAAAGGTGTTCCTGCTTTTGCACGTCCCTATGTGGATGCGGAGACTATGCAGCAGGTTATTTCCATAAGCGTAATGCTGAAGGACGGAGAGAGTGTTCTTGCCATCGATGTCAAGGCGGAAAAGATACAGGCTGTGATCGATGCGCTCTCAAACAGCTCCGATACCTACGGCCTGATAATGGATTCGGAAGGGTATGTGCTGTTTAACGATGATATCAACTGTAACGGGATGAACATCAGAAACGAAGAAGGAAGAAAGCGTTTCGGCGGTGAAAAGACCGATACTGTCAGAAAAGTAGTCGGTGAATCCAAGCTTGACGGAGAAACGGATCACATATTTTCCGAAATAGACGGTAAAAAGGTTATGGCCTTTGCATATCCGATCTTTTCGAATTGGTATATAGTAATGGTGAAGGACTATGACAGCATTTTCCGACAGGAAATGGAGGTGCTTTACAACAGTATCCTCCTTTCTCTGCTGATCGTGGCGGTTGTCGCTTATTTCTGTACTTCCGTAACGATATCAAGAGGCCGTGTGGAGGATCAGGCCGTTGAGCTTAATGAAAAGGCGTCCGAGCTAAAGAGGGCAAGCACCGAAAAGAGCAAGTTCCTTGCAAACATGTCCCACGAGATCCGGACCCCTATCAATGCGGTTCTCGGAATGAACGAAATGATCCTGAGAGAGAGTACAAACAGTACGATCACAGGCTATTCGGAAAAAATCAGGAGTGCAAGCAAGACACTTCTTTCCATTGTTAACGATGTACTTGATTTTTCAAAGATAGAAGCCGGGGAAATGTCAATAATTCCCGTCGAATACAACACCATGACTTTGCTGCGCGATGCCTACAATGTTGTGGAGCAGAGGGCTGCGGACAAGAAGGTGGAGCTTCGTGTTTTCAACAATACGGTCATGCCTCTCGGCCTTTTCGGTGATGAGACCAGAATACGTCAGATACTCACCAATCTTTTGAACAATGCGATAAAATACACCACCGAAGGTCTCGTCACGGTGGAAATGGATTTCAATAAAGAGGACGAGAACAGCGGAAACCTGTTCATTTCGGTTACGGATACGGGCATAGGCATCTCCGACGAGGACAAGAATAAGCTGTTTGCTTCATATGTCCGCGTAGATCAGAAGAGAAACCGTAATATCGAAGGAACCGGACTGGGGCTTTCCATTACAAAGCAGCTTGTGGCACTGATGGGCGGACGTATCATGCTTGAGAGTGAATACGGCATGGGGTCCAAATTCTCCGTCGAGATCCCTCAGAAGATTACGGACAACACTCCTATGGGAGTGTTCGCGGAAACCCATTCCTTAGACGACAAGAGCTCCGGGAAATACAAGGAAAGCTTCCGTGCACCTGATGCTCAGATCCTTGTGGTTGATGACGTGGACATGAACCTTGAAGTAATGAAGGGGCTTTTGAAGACTACCGGAGTTAAGATCACTACAGCCACCAACGGACTTGACTGCATAGATCTTGCGAAGCAGAACCGTTATGACATCATCTTCATGGATCATCTTATGCCCGATATGGACGGCGTAGAGACCTTTAAGAAACTGAAAAACATCAAGAACTGTATTAATGCCGACACGCCCGTTATTGTTCTTACGGCCAATGCCGTAGCGGGTGCGAAGGAAGAATATATTAAGGAAGGTTTTGCGGATTATCTTTCAAAGCCCGTTCAGGGAGCTGTTTTGGAGGAGATGGTTCATCGTTTCCTGCCCAAGGAAAAGATCGCTTGGGAGGAAAGAGAAGTGGAAAGGCAAACCTTTGTACAAGCACCTGTTTCTTCTGTCGAAGAAGGGAACAAGAAAGCCGATACGGAAAGCAAGCCTGCTTCGGTTAAGACTGCAGCCGAAAAGGCGAAGAATGTTGTCGAAACCAAGGCGTCATTCATAACCTTTAAGAGCGACGGGAATAAGCCTGTCAAGGCGATAAAACGTGTGGGATCGGGCATTAAGAAGCGTTTCTTCGGCAATGATACGGAAATGAACGATATGATGTTCAATGCCTGTGTTATCTTCCTTTTGGTCGGCTGCACCATAACAACGATCACTTCGTGGATCATAGGAAATCCGCTTACCGTTTTTTTGGCTGATGTCGCAAATGTTGTGCTCAGTCTGATCTGTGTTGCTATTATATATATGAAAAAACAGGGCGGAATAGCGACCCCGATAATCCTGTTCATAGCAATTGATATTTCGATCCCGCTCATATTCTTCCGGCACGGAGGACTTGATTCCGCGATCCCGCTTTGGATGGTGCTGGGGCTCGTATTGCCATGGATCCTTACAAGGGGGATCGCGCCCTATGTTCTTTACGGCATTTCCGTCCTGGTCTATGCGGCTGCAATGCTTGTTTCGGAGATTTATCCCGAGACTGTTATCGGAAGGCTGACAGGAACGGAACTGGTGATCCACAGCTCTGTGAGTCTCTTATTTATCACTCTGTTTTTCGGCCTGTTCATTAAGTACCAGTCCATTGCCTTCAACCGGCAGAGAACAGAACTTCTGGAGACCACCAATGAGCTGGAGAGCAGCTTCAAGGAGATCGAGAAGGCAAACAATGCCAAGACCGAGTTCCTTACCAACATGTCTCACGAACTGAGGACACCCATCAATGCGATCCTTGGTTACACCGAGATGATCGCGATAAAAACTGCCGAACCGAAAACTGCGGAATATGCGGCAAACGTCGGTCAGGCGGGACGTAATCTTCTTGCGGTGGTGAGCGATATTCTGGATTACACGGGAATGGGAACCTCTGATTTCGAGATCGAGTTCGTTCCCAGCGAGACGATTCCTTCCATGGTGGATATTATTTCTTACGCACAATACAATGCGGGAAAGAAGAACCTCGCTGTGGAATTTAAAGTCAATCCCGAACTTCCCTCAAAGATCAAGGGGGATTCCATGCGCTATACACAGGTTTGTACAAACCTTGTATCGAACGCGGTCAAATATACCGAAAAGGGTAAGATATCAATCGATATAGACTATGCACCGATACCGGGAACCGACAAGTGCGAGATCACTTTCTCGGTGGAAGATACAGGCATAGGCATTAAGCCCGAGGATATGGAAAGGATCTCCAAGCAGTATCTCAGAGTGGATAAATCCCAAAACGGCAGTAAGCAAGGGGCGGGCATAGGCCTGGCCTTCGCTGTAAGGATCCTTGAGAAGATGGGAACCGAGCTTCATGCCGAGAGCAGATACGGCAGGGGAAGCAGGTTCTGGTTCACGATACGCCCCCATATCATAGATCCTACGCCGGTCGGAGAGATTAATTTCAGCGGAGAGCTGTACAGAAGCCCCAAGGAAGAGAAGATCACCATTGTGGCACCCGATGCGAATGTGCTTGCGGTTGATGATAATGCAATGAATCTCGATCTTTTCGGAAAACTCCTCGAGGATACAAAGATGAAGATCGATTATGCCGAGGACGGACTGGAAGCGGTGGACAAGGCAAAGAGAAAGCATTACGATCTCATATTCATGGACCATATGCTTCCGGTAATGGACGGAATGGAAGCACTCAATGTTTTGAGACGAGAGCATATATGCGATGATACGCCCATTATTGTTCTTACCGCCAACGCAGTTGCGGGCGAAAAGAAAAAGTATCTGGATGCCGGCTTTGATGAGTATCTGTCCAAGCCTGTTGACAGACAGCGCCTGTTAAAGGTGATCTCGGAACATCTGCCCGTCTCGCTTTTCGAGACCTTTGTGACGGAGAAGAACGTTTCTTCAAATGCTTCTGACCGTGAGACGGAGATCATACTGGAAGCAGAGAGAGAGGCGGAAAAGCAGGAGGATGACAGCAGCCTTTCGCAGGAGGATAAAGAGTTCCTTAAGGCAGCGGAATTCCTTGATACGACGACGGGAATGAGCTACTGCTGCGACGATGTGAGCTTTTATAAGAAGATGTTGCAGTCCTATATTACCAACGCAAGAGCGGAGGAGATCAAGCAGGCATATGCCGAAAGAAATTTCGAGAACTACAGGATCTTCGTTCATGCGGTAAAGGGAACATCGCTTACGATCGGAGCAACAACGCTTTCCGAACATATGAAATCCATGGAGTTTGCGTCCAGGGACGGCAAGATCGACTTTGTCGACGAGCATCATGAGGAATATTTAAAGGAATATGAAGAAATGATCGCGAAAATAGAGAAGTTACTGTCAACATAGCAGTGGAGGACTTTCTCCCTTGGTATTACACTCGCAATCCGCTTCGCTCTATTGCTCGTGTGGAGGGGGCGAAAGTATTTTGTGTTACTGTTCACACGATATAAAAGGTCACCGTTTTACAGTGATTGATGCTCGCGCCGCGTGTTCCACGCGGACTTCTGCAACGCAGAAGTTGCCGTTATTAAGCCGTTTCTGGAAAAACGTGTTTTTCCAGAAACGGCTTATCAACGGCACATCTGCGAGCATCAATCACCTGATAACGTGTGAACAGTAACTGTTTACCGTAATACCCGTGATAAGAATAAAAAATTTTCTTGACAATACAAATCCATGTGGCTATAATATCCCGTGCGTGTGCCAGAAGCGCACGGGTTTTTTGCGCAATAAACGCCGGAGTCTTGTTTCATAAGGCTTGCAGAGGTAAGAAGCGCAAAAAGGGCAAATTGTTTGCAAGACAGGCAGCCACCAATTTTAAAATTTTTACAGGAGGAAATAGTTAATGCCTACATTTAACCAGTTAGTAAGAAAAGGCAGACAGACCGTAGAGAAGAAGTCCACAGCTCCCGCTCTGTTAAGAGGATACAACTCCCTTAGCAAGGATGCTACAGAAACACAGTCTCCTCAGAAGCGCGGTGTGTGCACAGCTGTACGTACAGCTACACCCAAGAAGCCTAACTCAGCTCTCAGAAAGATCGCCAGAGTTCGTCTTTCCAACGGAATCGAAGTAACAAGCTACATTCCCGGTGAAGGTCACAACCTTCAGGAGCATAGCGTTGTTCTCATCCGTGGCGGACGTGTTAAGGACCTTCCCGGTACACGTTACCACATCATCAGAGGTACACTTGATACAGCAGGTGTTGCCAAGAGACGTCAGGCACGTTCCAAGTACGGTGCTAAGAGACCTAAGGACGCTAAATAGAAATCTGACGAAACAGTTTAAATTGTAACCAGTTAATCAATTAGTTATTCCATTGCATTACTCGATTTAATCGCAGGGTTAACAATCCTTTCAAACTTAAATCCGTGGCTGTCGGTTTGAAATCGATATAGACTCAAGCGCGAACACAGGAGTAAATGTGAGTACCTATGAATTAATAGACCGTAAGACCGGTCAATATTAAGGAGGGAAGTACCGTGCCTAGAAAAGGACATATAACAAAAAGAGATGTACTGGCTGATCCTTTATACAACAGCAAGCTTGTAACAAAGCTCGTCAACAACATCATGCTTGACGGTAAGAAGGGTACAGCTCAGAAGATCGTTTACGGTGCATTCGACACTGTTGCTGAGAAGACAGGTAAGGAAGCACTTGAAGTATTTGATCAGGCTATGAACAATCTTATGCCTGTTCTTGAAGTTAAGGCTCGCCGTATCGGTGGTGCTACATATCAGGTACCTATCGAGGTTAGACCTGAGAGAAGACAGGCTCTTGCTCTTCGTTGGCTTACAATGTTTTCACGTAAGCGCGGTGAGAAGACAATGCAGGATAAGCTTGCGGCTGAGATCATGGATGCTGCAAACAATACCGGTAACGCAGTTAAGAGAAAAGAAGATATGCACAAGATGGCAGAGTCCAACAAGGCTTTTGCTCATTATCGCTGGTAATTGATAAGGCAGTCGAATTTAGGAGGAAAAAACCTTGGCAGACAGAGAATATTCACTTGAGCATACCAGAAATATTGGTATCATGGCTCACATCGATGCCGGTAAGACTACTCTGACAGAGCGTATTCTTTACTACACCGGTGTAAACCACAAGATCGGTGATACTCATGACGGAACCGCTACCATGGACTGGATGGCCCAGGAGCAGGAAAGAGGTATCACGATCACATCAGCAGCTACAACATGTCACTGGACACAGGAGTACCAGCATAAGAAGATTGCCGGCGCTCCCGAGTATAGGATCAACATCATCGATACACCCGGACACGTTGACTTCACGGTTGAAGTTGAGCGTTCCCTGAGAGTACTCGATGGCGCAGTAGGTGTTTTCTGCGCAAAGGGTGGTGTTGAGCCTCAGTCCGAGACAGTTTGGCGTCAGGCTGATAAGTATAACGTACCCAGAATGGCATTCGTTAACAAGATGGACATTTCGGGCGCAAACTTCTATAACGTTATTTCGATGATCAAGACAAGACTCGGAAAGAATCCTTGCCCTATCATGCTCCCTATCGGTGCTGAAGATACATTCAAGGGCATCATCGATCTTTTCGAAGAGAAGGCTTACTACTATCTTGATGATAAGGGTGATCAGATCGAGATCAAAGAGATTCCCGATGACATGAAGGACGATGCTGAAGCATATCGTCAGGAAATGATCGAGAAGATCTGTGAAACAGACGATGCACTTCTTGAGAAGTATCTTGAGGGCGAAGTACCCGATGAGAAGGCACTTAAGAAGGCTCTCAGAAAAGCGACCATCGCAGGAACCATCATTCCTGTATGCTGCGGATCCGCATACAAGAACAAGGGTGTTCAGAAGCTTCTTGACGCCGTTGTTGAGTTTATGCCCGCTCCTACAGACGTTCCCGACATCAAGGGCGTTGACCTTCAGGGTAACGAAGTTACCAGAAAGTCTTCCGACAGCGAACCTTTTGCAGCTCTTGCATTTAAGATCATGGCTGATCCCTTCGTAGGTAAGCTTGCATTCTTCAGAGTTTACTCCGGAACATGCAACGCGGGTTCCTATGTTCTTAACGCAACAAAAGATAAAAAGGAAAGAATCGGACGTATTCTTCAGATGCATGCAAATCACAGACAGGACCTTGAAAAGGTTTATTCCGGCGATATTGCGGCAGCTGTAGGTTTTAAATTTACATCAACAGGTGATACGATCTGTGACGAGCAGCATCCTGTAATTCTTGAATCCATGGAATTCCCGGAGCCTGTTATCGATATCGCGATCGAGCCTAAGACCAAAGCGGGTCAGGATAAGATGGGCGAAGCTCTTGCAAAGCTTGCAGAAGAAGATCCCACCTTCCGTGTTTCCACAAACGAGGAAACAGGCCAGACCATCATCGCAGGTATGGGTGAGCTTCACCTTGAGATCATTGTTGACCGTCTTCTTCGTGAGTTCCACGTTGAAGCTAATGTAGGCGCTCCTCAGGTTGCTTATAAGGAAGGGATCACTAAGGAAGTTAACATTGATTCCAAGTACGCTAAGCAGTCCGGTGGTCGTGGACAGTACGGTCATTGTAAGGTTATCTTCACGCCCATGGACGTTAACGGAGAGAAAGTTTTCGAATTCGAAAACACCGTTGTCGGCGGCGCTATTCCCAAGGAATACATCCCTGCTGTTCAGGCGGGTATCGAAGAGGCTATGAAGTGCGGTATCCTTGGCGGATTCCCTGTTCTCGGCGTTCATGCAAACTGCTGGGACGGTTCCTACCATGAAGTCGACTCTTCCGAAATGGCATTCAAGATCGCCGGTTCCATGGCTTTCAAGGAAGCTATGCAGAAAGCTGCACCCGTTCTTCTTGAGCCTATCATGAGAGTTGAGATCACAGTTCCCGAAGAGTACATGGGAGATGTTATCGGTGACGTTTCATCTCGTCGCGGACGTATCGAGGGATCTGAAGATGTTAACGGATCCAAGCTCATCAGTGCATTCGTTCCTCTTGCTGAGATGTTCGGATACGCTACAGCACTTCGTTCAAAGACTCAGGGACGTGGAGCATATTCAATGTTCTTCTCAACCTACGAGCCTGTTCCGAAGTCGGTTCAGGAGAAAGTTCTTGCGGCTAAGAACGGAAAATAAGCCGTAAAATTTACTTGAAAAAAATCATACTATGCAATATAATGGCGAGTATGAGGCTCATTGATATTTACCGTAGTCCGATGGGGCGTACGGAGTAAATAGAGCAAACACAATTTATCATTCTTTTTAAGGAGGATTATTTCAAATGGCAAAGCAGAAATTTGAAAGAGGCACAAAGCCGCATTGTA
>JAEEGK010000435.1_pt1 | contig 104799 bp, 81 predicted proteins | sample 8958771 | NCBI WGS metagenome assembly JAEEGK01 (sample SAMN16246547, study PRJNA631951) | gut metagenome | biome: gut microbiome; feature: rumen; material: SC-attached | host: Bos | place: Iran: Karaj | collected 2018-10 | reverse complement strand
TTTTGCAAAGCCTCGAGTTGATTTTTCAGAGCTTCGTTTTCGGCTTTTAGCCTGCGGTTTTCGGTTTCGAGTTCCTTCAGGCGGTTCTTCATCTCTTGGCGGTAGCTGGTGCGGGCGTCGCTCATACGCTCCTTAACGCCGCCTTCCTCCACAAAACGCTGCTCCAACTGCTTGAGATAGGAGGCAAACATCTTGTCGGTGATATGGCAGAGGGTGAGAGCTATATTGCAAAACTCTTCGGCGGTGCATTTCTGTGCGAAGGGGCGGTAGGCGTCCACGTGGTTGTTTGTGCGGCAGTAGGCCAGCATCTTTTCGTATCGCGGGTGGGTGCTGTTCCAGATGGGTAGGTTGTTCTTGTTGAGGTAGTCCTCGTAGTCTTCCCTCAGTTCTTGGAAACTGGCTCGGCCAACGTTTACAAGTTTCACCTCGGTTTCGGAGCTTGTCATGGCTGCCTCACTGCCCTCAACTATGTTCTGCTTGCCACTGCGCGCGGCCTGGTTCATCTGGTCCACGGTGCGGTCGCCATAGCGCGGAAGGAAGCGCTTGCAGAAGATATCGGTTATGATAACCAGCACCTCAGCTTTCTGGTAAATGTGCAAGCTTCGGTAATTCGCAACACGCTTGAAGATGCTTTTTTTATTAGAGGGTTTGGGCATACAATATAGTCTTTTGTTAATAATGTTATAGTGGTGGTTATTATCTCTAGTACTACTAGTCAAACTAGTCATACTAGTTGATCTAGTAACACTAGTTATACTAGTTTCTTATGTTAGACAGAGTGGAAACTGTTACTAATCTTTCTTCCTCTCTTTCAGCTTCAGCTCCCAGTTCCAAGCGTCGCGGGTCATGTCGTCGAGGGTTTGTTGGGCTTTCCAGCCGAGCTCTTTGTTGGAGAGCGTGGTGTCGGCCCAGATTTTCACTATGTCGCCCTCGCGCCGGCCGGCAATGCGGTAGTTGAGCTTGACGCCGGACATCTTCTCGAAACTCTTTATCACTTCCATCACCGAAAAGCCGTTACCGGTACCGATGTTGAACACCTCGAAAGCGGCTTTGCCCTTGCCATTGAGAAGCCGTTCCACGGCCACCACATGCGACTTGGCCAAATCCACCACATGTATGAAGTCGCGGATGCAGGTGCCGTCGGGGGTGTCGTAGTCGTTGCCGAAGACGCTCAGCTGCTGGCGTATGCCGATGGCAGTCTGCGTGATAAAAGGCATAAGGTTGTTGGGCACTCCGCGCGGCAGCTCGCCGATAAGTCCCGAAGGATGGGCTCCGATTGGGTTGAAATAGCGCAAGGCTATGGCGTGGACTTTGTCCTGCTTGGCGCAGTCGGCAAGTATCTCCTCCACAATCTTTTTAGTGTTGCCGTAAGGCGAAACGGCCGGTTTCAACGGCGACTGCTCGCTGATGGGCAACGTGTCGGGCTCGCCGTACACCGTGCACGACGACGACTGCACGAAGTTCTTGATGCCGAGGCGTTCCATGTTCGACAACACGTTGAACACGATGGAGAGGTTGTTGTTGTAATATTTCAGCGGCTCGCTAACCGACTCACCCACAGCCTTGTAGGCAGCAAAATTAATTACCGCCACAATGTCGGGATGACGGTCGAAAAGCTGCGTTGCCTGAGTTTTGTCCGAAAGGTCGATTTGTTCAAAGAGGGGACGCACGCCGGTAATTTTTTCAATGCTATCCACCACATCGGCGGAGGAGTTGCTCAGGTTGTCGGCGATAAGCACCGTATATCCTTTACTTATCAGTTCGACAGTGGTGTGCGAGCCTATATAGCCGGCACCTCCGGTAACAAGTATTTTTGCCATAACTATTTCTTTCTTTTTGTAAAACGCACCTCCCGACTTTCGAAAGTGCTTTTTTTTAAAAAGACGGGGACACAGATGGTGCGTCCCCGTCAAAAATTTTGTCAAACAAATTATTTGAAAGCGTTCTCGCTGAGGCCTTTGCCTGTGATGGCGAGGTCTTTCATATAACCGGGCACGTCGTGTCCGAGGTATTTCTCCACATACAGTTTGGCGAGGTACTGTCCGAGCATGAAGCCGTGTCCGCGCAGACCTACAAGCAGTCCCACTTCGGGGTCGACGATGTAGCGCGGCTCGGTGTACCAGCCTGCCCACACTGCGTGGATGCCCACCTCGCGGAGGTTGGGGATCCATTCGCAGAACATCTCGCAAACGATTTCGAGGAACTCCTTGCTGTTGAATTTCAAGTTCTGACGAGCCTCGTAGCTGTCGCAGTCGGGACTAGCGCAGCCGATAATCTGGCCGGTGTGGTGGAACTGCTGTCCGTAAACGGCACTGAAGCCTTTGTAATGACGACGGTCGATAATCATGTCGAGGGCATCGCCGTTGACGCCCATCATAGGCAGACGGCGGGTGATAAAGGCTTGGTGCTTAACTGGATACAGACCTGTATCGATGCCCAGCTGGTCGGTGAAACGTTCTGCACCCCAGCCCATTGCATTTACAAAGTGTTCGCAGTCGTATTCCACATATTTTCCTTCGTGGGTGCGTACCAGAGCCAGCACGTGGCTGCCGTTGCGCTGCACCTGAAGCAGCTCGCAGTCCTCGTAGTAGCGTCCGCCTTTCGAAACGCCTATGCCGCGGATATAGTCGATAACACGGCCGGGTGTTGCCTGCCAGCAGTCGCGGGTCATAAGGGCGTGGCTATAGGTGGTTTTGGTGTCGTCCCAAAGGGGAGAAATCTCTTTCTTAAAATCCTTTCGTTCAACCATATAGGCATCGCTCCAAGCGCGCGAGGCGTCGAGGGATTTGTAGGTGGCTTCGTCGTGGACGAGGTTCACATAACGGGTCGGTTTGTATCCGATGTCATGGACTTTGGATATCTCTTTGAAAATCTCGTGGTTATGCTGAGCGATGTCGGCGATGTCGGGGTTGGAGAAGGCCGGACGGCCGCCGCCGATGTTACGCCACGAAGCGCCACGGTTGTAGTTCACCATCACAGGGTTGAAACCTGCCTCGCTGAAATAGCGGAACAGTCCGCTGCCAGCGATACCGCCGCCTGCGATGAGCACACGCACGCTCTCGCGGGTAACTTGGTTGCTCTTGGGGAACACCAGCACATCTTTCTGACCTTCGGTGTAAACATCGCCGAGGGTAACTTGATTGCTGAGCGGTGCACGCGGAGTGGCGTCGCCGGTAACTTCGATGCCGTGGGCACGCAAAGTCTGACGGGCACGTGCTATGCAGCGTTTTCCGCGGCAGGGACCCATACCCATACGGGTGATATGTTTCAGCTCGTCGACCGAGATATATTTGCGGTTGCCGATGGCGGCAAGCAAGCCTTCGAGTGTAACATCCTCGCAGTGACAGATATATGTCTCGCCTTTCTCGTCGAACAGAGGTTTCATGTTCAGCGGTTCAGGATAGCGGTCTTTGGCGATGAAGCCTTTAATGTCGGTGATAACGCCTTCGATATTAGCCACATGCACACGTGCAACGTTGGTTTTGTTCTCTTTCTTCATCACCTTTTCCACCACGCCTTCGCCGATTTTCTTGCCGTTGTTGTCGACAAGATAGACCTCGGTGCCTTCGTTCACGGCGTATTCTATAGGCAGGAAACACCAGTTTTTGGCGGTGTTGTAGCCGAAGATGGCCAATCCCGGGCAGTGGTTGACACACTCCATACAGCCAATACATTTTTCATAATCCACTGTGGGAGTGTTACTTGTGGTAGGCTTGCTGATAGCGCCCTGCGGACAGCTGAAGGTACAGGGGTTGCAGGCGAAGCCGTAAAGACAGTCGAGCTGGACGAAAGGTTTCATCTGCATACGCTCGGGGGTAGGCAGGTTTGGTTTTTCCAAAATACGCACCGGATGCTGCTGCGAGTCGATGTATTGACGGGAGATGTCGAGATATTCGTCGTAGTTGAAACGGATGGAGAGGTCCTGAGCAATCTCGTAGGCAGCCTGTTTTCCGCGGAGCACAGCGCTTGTGCCCTCGCCGATACGCACTGCGTCGCCGATGCCGTAAACACGATGTCCGAACAACTCACGGCCTTTAGTAAGCAGCTGGTTGTCAGGCGTCAAGCCAGTGCAGATATTGATTATGTCGATATCGTCGATAACCTGCTCGGTTCCGGCGATAGGTTTGAAATTCTCGCATTTGGCGATAACCGCTCCCACAATGCCTGTGCGGTCGTCGTTGGGAATGGCGCGGACGAGGGTGTAGCCCGTCATGATGGGGATACCGAGACGGCGCACACGGTTGGCCTGCACGGGGAAACCGCCCTCGCGGGGCATTGCCTCGATGATGGCTTTGATGGTGGCACCTGCCTGCATTCCCTGATAGGAAGTGAGGTAGCCGATATTTCCCGCACCGACGGTGAGCACACGTTTGCCGAGGAGCGTATGTTCCTGATTCATCATCTTTTGGAACACTGCAGCGGTGTAAACGCCCGGCACATCGTCGTTTTCGAAAGCAGGCATGAAAGGAACGGCACCCGTTGCCACAACGAGCTGCTGTGCATCAACGTAAGCCAGTTCGCCGCTGACGATGTTCTTTATTGCCAGACGGCAGCCTTCGAGGATGTCCCAAACGGTGTAGTTGAGCAGAATGCCCTCCTGGTTGTCGCCGGCAAGGGTTTTGGCAATGTCGAAGCCACGCATGCCGCCGTATTTCTTCTCGCGTTCGAAGAAGAAAAACTGGTGGGTCTGCATATTGAACTGTCCGCCAATGCGGGCGTTGTTATCGATAACGATATTGTCGATGCCGAAAGCGTTGAGCTGTTCGCGGCAGGCAAGTCCGGCAGGACCGGCACCCACGATGGCGACGGTGGTTTTGTATATTTTATGCTGGACATCGGCGTTTTGAGGCTGGAGTTCGGGCATTGCCTCGTCGGGGTTGAGCATGGCGACGTTTTTAACGCCATCGACGGGGGTTATGCAGATACGGCGCACTTTGCCGTCGACAAGCATCTCGCATGCACCGCATTTGCCGATACCGCACTCCAACGAGCGGTTACGGCCTTGCAGCGAATGGCTGTGCACGGGAAATCCCGCTTCGTGCAACGCTTTGGCGATGGTGTAGCCCTTGCGCGCCTGTACTTTCTGTCCATTGTAAAGAAATTCGGTTATCTCGCTTTGCGGGATGTCCAAAATAGGGTGATTCTCAATCTTATACATACTATTAAGAGAGATTTTACTGGCAGGCTCAAAAAACTTTATTCAGCCGAGTTGGGCGGCGAGCCAATTATCCGCATCACCCGACGTAACAGGTTGCAAAGATACATTTTTTTTCACAAATAAGGAATATTTTTATGAATTTTATTAAACAACCGACACACCGTGCTATATTTCAGTTTATTACCACGACAGACGAAGGTCGGCAAACACCATTTTCACAGCATTTGCAACATATATATAATATAGTATAAGGGGCAACACCTATTTCTCGAAGAATTTTTTTAGATATTTGGCGGTGTACGACTGCTTGCACTTCACAAGTTTTTCGGGAGTGCCGGCAAAAACCACGTTGCCGCCGCCCACGCCGCCTTCGGGACCCATATCTATCACATAGTCAGCCACTTTTATAATATCGGGATGATGTTCTATCACAATGATGGAGTGTCCACGCTCAATGAGACGGTTAAACGAGGTGATAAGTTTTTGTATGTCAAACAGATGCAATCCCGTCGAAGGCTCGTCGAAAATAAACAGCAGCGGCGATGTGGCGGTGCCTTTCACAAGGAACGACGCCAGTTTAACGCGTTGCGCCTCGCCGCCGGAGAGCGAACTCGACGACTGCCCGAGCTTGAGATATCCCAAACCTACGTCCTGCAAGGGTTTCAGCCTCTCCACGATGCGCTGCGGAGTGGCGGCAGTGTCGGCAGCGAAGAAGTCTATCGCCTGATCCACAGTCATTTCGAGCACCTCGAAGATATTTTTGCCGTTGTACAGCACTTCGAGGGTGTCCTCCTTGTAACGTTTGCCGTGACAGTCCTCGCAAACGAGGTGCACATCGGCCATAAACTGCATCTCGATGGTGACTGTGCCTTCGCCCTGACAGGTGTCGCAGCGTCCGCCTTCCACGTTGAACGAGAAAAATCCGGGCTTGTAGCCACGTTTCACCGCCAAGGGCTGCGATGCGTACAGCTGACGGATTTCGTCGAAAGCTTTGATGTAACTTGCGGGGTTTGAGCGTGTTGAACGTCCAATAGGGTTCTGGTCGATCAGCTCCACGCCGGTAATCCTGCTCAAGTCGCCGGAGACATCGGTGCATTTGCCCGTATAGTCGACCATCTCTTCGTTGAGACGTTTCTGAAGCACGTCGTAGAGCACATGTTTCACAAGGCTGGTCTTTCCCGACCCGCTCACGCCCGTCACAACTGTCAGATTGTTAAGCGGAAACGCCACGTCGATAGTTTTGAGGTTGTTCTCCCAAGCGCCTGAGATGCGGATGAAATCGCGGGGCTGACGACGCGAGGCGGGCAAGGGTATGGAGCGTTCGCCACGCATATAAGCCGCTGTAAGCGAGCGACTTTTCTCTTCAAGAAGCTGGTCGAAAGTGCCGGCAAAGACAATCTCGCCGCCAAGACGTCCGGCGTAGGGTCCCACATCTATTATATAGTCCGCCGAGCGGATGATGTCCTCGTCGTGCTCCACCACGACAACGGTGTTGCCCAAGTCGCGGAGCTGTTTCAGCACTTTAATAAGACGGTCGGTGTCGCGAGGATGCAGACCGATACTCGGCTCATCGAGTATATACATCGAGCCCACCAGCGAGCTGCCGAGACTTGTGGCCAAGTTGATACGCTGCGACTCGCCACCGGAGAGGGTGTTCGAAAAACGGTTGAGGGTTAGGTATCCCAACCCCACGTCGAGCAGGTATTTCAGGCGGTTGCGAAGCTCCACCAAGATGCGTTGCGACACAGACTGCTCGTATGGCGTAAGTTCCAGATTTTCAACAAAGTCGTAAAGCTCGTCGACAGGCATCAAAACCAAATCGGTGATGGATTTGCCGTTGATTTTCACATAGTTGGCATCCTTGCGCAGACGCGAGCCACGGCAGTCGGGACAAACGGTCTTGCCACGGTAGCGGGCCAGCATCACGCGGTATTGTATCTTATACGCCTGACTTTCAATCCATTCGAAAAAGCCGTAGATACCCGGAAAATCGCCCGAGCCATTCCAAAGCATATCTTTCTGATGCTCGTCAAGTTGAAAATAAGGACGGTGGATTGGGAATCCAATCTTGCCCGACTGCTTGATTAACAGCGCTTTCCACTCGCGCATCTTCTCCCCTTTCCAGCACACCACAGCGTCCTCGTAGATGGAGAGTTTTTTGTTAGGCACAACGATATTTTCGTCGATGCCGATGGTGCTGCCGAAGCCCTGACAGGTGGGGCAGGCACCGTATGGGTTATTGAAACTGAAGAAGTTAGGATTCGGTTTCTCGAAAGTGATGCCGTCGGCCTCGAAACGGTTGGAGAACTCGTGCCGCTGACGGCCGTTATCGTCCTCTGTCTCGATATAGCAGAGTCCGCGGCCCTCGTAGAAAGCCGCTTCGATGGAGTCGGAAACGCGCACCAGAAAGTCGTTCTCGGCGTCGGCGAGGTGCAGGGTGATACGGTCGATAATCAGCAGCAGCTCCTTGGCGGAACGCAGAAGCGATTTGTCGGCCATCAGATCCTCGATACGCATGGCCTTGCCATCCACGAGGACACGCAGAAAGCCTTCCTGCAAAAGGATTTCGAGCATGGCGGCACGTGCGTTGGCGTTGTCGGCATCGATGGGTGCAAGCAGCATCAGCCGCGACTCGTCGGGCAGGGATTTCACGAACTCCAGCACGTCGTTCACCGAATGGCGGCGCACCTCCTTGCCGGAAACGGGCGAAAAAGTGCGGCCGATACGTGCGAAAAGCAGTTTCAGATATTCGTAAATCTCTGTAGATGTACCCACTGTTGAACGCGGGTTGTTGGTCTTAACCCGTTGCTCGATAGCCACTGCCGGCGAAATGCCGTGAATGTAGTCCACATCGGGCTTGGACATGCGTCCCATAAACTGGCGGGCGTAGGAGCTGAGGCTCTCCACGTAGCGGCGCTGTCCTTCAGCGTACAGAGTGTCGAACGCCAGCGACGACTTGCCGGAGCCCGACAAACCGGTGATTACCACGAGTTTGTTGCGGGGTATGGCCACATCGATGTTCTTGAGGTTGTTTACACGAGCCCCTTTTATAAAGATGTATTCGTCTGACTGTCGGTCGTTTGCGCTCATTTATCGTTTCGATTACTGGTCTGCAAAAATACACTTTTTTCGGCAGAAAACCAAACATGCCACAAATCAATATTTTGTGGTAAAGACTATAGCGAATCGTCGCAGTTCTGTCGTTTGGGTTGTAGAGACGTGGTGCACCGCGTCTCTACAGACAATCAATCGCACCATCATTCTTTTTCTCAGTTCACACTTCTCAGTTAACTCAAAAATCAACAATCAAACAATTAAACGTTCAACAATTCAACAAAAAATCGTATCTTTGCACAAACTTTTAAAACCCACGCAACCATGATAAACATAGCATTATTCGGGGCTCCGGGCGCTGGTAAAGGCACCCAGTCCAAGATGTTAGTCGAGAAATACGACCTCACCTACGTCTCCACAGGCGACGCCCTTCGCAAGGAAATCGCCGACAAAACCCCTCTAGGACTTCGCATAAAAGACATTATGGACGCCGGTCAGCTGGTGTCGGACGAGATTGTGGTGGAGATGATAGAAAAAATCATCGCAGGAAACACCCGCAAGGGCGTGCTGTTCGACGGCTTCCCGCGCAACGTGGCCCAGGCCGAGACTCTGGACAAACTTCTGGCCAAGTACAACACCTCGCTGCTCTGCATGATAAGCCTCGACGTGCCCCGCGAGGAGCTAGTGCGCCGCATGCTGGAACGCGCCAAAATCTCCGGCCGCTCCGACGACAACGAGGAGACCATCAAAAACCGTCTGCGCGAATACGAGAACAAAACCCTCCCCGTGGCCGACTACTACAAAGGCAAAGGCCTCTACATCCCCGTCATCGGCTTCGGCAATATCGATGACATCTCCCGCAACATAATGAAAGAAATAGACGCAAAGATAATTAACAATTGACAATGAACAATTGACAATTAGTTTGAAGTTTGTAGTTTTGAGTTTGCAGTTACACATTTTCACATCTTAACGCCTTAACATCTTAACGCCTTAACATCTTAACACCTTCACAAATAAAATGGCATCAAACTTTGTTGATTACGTAAAAATCTGTTGCCGTTCGGGCAAAGGCGGTGCCGGTTCGGCGCACCTGCTTCGCGTGAAATACAACGCCAAGGCGGGTCCCGACGGCGGCGACGGCGGTCGCGGAGGACATATCATCCTGCGTGGCAACCGTCAGCTGTGGACGCTGCTGCACCTGAAATACACCAAGCACGTGATAGCCAAAAACGGCGTGGCCGGCGGACAGAACCTCTGCACCGGCGCTCAGGGCGACGACGTGATTCTCGACGTGCCCCTTGGCTGCATAGCCCGCGATGCCGAAACTGGCGAACAGCTGTGCGAGATTGTTGAGGACGGTCAGCAGGCCATCATAGCTCCGGGCGGCCGCGGAGGCTGGGGCAACGACCATTTCAAGTCGCCCACCAACCGCACCCCGCGCTACGCGCAACCCGGCGAGCCGGGCGTGGAACGATGGGTTATCATCGAGCTGAAAATCCTTGCCGACGTGGGTCTGGTCGGTTTCCCCAACGCGGGCAAGTCAACGCTGCTCTCCGTGGTGTCGGCAGCCAAGCCCGAAATTGCCGACTACCCTTTCACCACCCTCGTGCCAAACCTCGGCATGGTGCGTTACCGCGACGACAAATCGTTCGTAATGAGCGACATCCCGGGCATTATCGAAGGGGCCTCGCAGGGCAAAGGGCTGGGAATCCGCTTTTTGCGACACATCGAGCGAAACTCCATACTGCTATTCATGATTCCCTGCGACTGCGACGACATCAGAGCGCAATACAAGATACTGCTCAACGAGCTGAAACAGTACAACCCCGAACTGCTTGACAAAGAGCGCATTCTGGCCATCACCAAATGCGACATCCTCGACGACATTCTGGAAAAGCAGATGAAAAAGACGCTTCCGCGCAACATCGACACCATTATGATAAGTGCGGTGAGCGGAAAAAACATAATGGAACTTAAGGACTTGATTTGGAAAAAGTTAAACACCCCTGCCGATGGAGACGACAACAATTGACTACCTTAACAGCGTGGACACTGAGCTGTTCTACTGGATAAACCAGCACCACTGCACCGTGGCCGACTACGTGCTTTATGCTTTCACACAGCACTGGTCGTGGATGGTGATGATTGTCCTTTTCTTCGCCGTGGCGGTGGTCAAGGCGCCAAAAAAACGCTGGTGGTGGCTGCTTGTGGCAGGCATAGCCCTCTGTTTCCTGCTTGCCGACCGCATAACGGTGATGTGTTTCAAGGATGTGTTCCAGAGGCTGCGGCCGTGTCATTCCCTGCCCGACGTGCGAATGATTTTCGGCATGGGCTGCGGCGGACAGTACGGATTTGTGTCGGGACATGCCGCCAACAGTTTCGCCACGGCGATGTTTTTCGCTCTGTGGTGCCGAAAATACGTGAAAGCCATGCCTTACGTGGCTTTCGGCTGGGCGGCGATAGTGAGCTACAGCCGTCCCTACCTTGGCAAGCACTACCCCGGCGACATCATCTGCGGCGCCCTGCTCGGACTCCTTATCGGATGGCTGGTGTACCTGCTCGCCACCTTCGTCCGCAACAAAATCGAACAACGTAAAAATAGCAATACCAAAGAGCCCTGTAAGGGCGAAAGATAACAGCCGGGGGCAACGCCCCCGGATAATAAAAAGAATATGAAAAAAACAATCATAACAATCGCAGTCATAGTCCTCTGTGCGAGGGCCTCAGCGCAGGACACCATCACCATACTGCAGTACAACTTGCTCAACTACGGCAACGTAACCTCCTACTGTCCAGCCGATTCCAACACCGTGCCCGACAAAAACGCGTGGACCAAGACCATCTTCGACTACATAAAACCCACCATATTCACCGTCAACGAGCTGAACCGCCAGCCGGTGATGCACGACTCGCTGTTGCACAACGTAATGAATACCAACGGAGTAACCTACTACAAGCTGGCTCCCGTTACCAACACCACCAACACCTACCTGATGAACGCCCTGTACTACGACAGCCGCAAGGTGGAATGTGCAGCCCGCTATGTGGCGCAGAACTACGTACGCGATGCCACGGTATATAAGATGTACTACCTCAGTCCCGACCTACAGAGGGGCGACACAGTGTTTTTCTTCTGCTCCCTTGTGCACCTCAAAGCCGGCTCCTACGAGGGCGACGACGAGGATCGCGCTGTGATGGCCGACAACCTGATGTCGTGGATTGAAGATTTCGACACTCTCGGTGAACAGAATTTCATGGTAATGGGCGATTTCAACGTTTACACCCACACCGAAGCTGCTTTCCAGCTGTTTATCAACCACAGCGACAGTCTGATACGTTTCTACGACCCCATCAACCAGATTGGCAGCTGGAACAGCAATCCCGCCTTTGCTGCCTACCACACACAGTCCACACGTGGCGGCGGCGGCTCGGGATGCGCCTCCACCGGCGGTTTGGACGACCGTTTCGACTACATACTCTTCAACCGCAACATCAAGGACAACAGCCACGGACTCAGCTATGTAACAGGCAGTTACAAAGCCCTTGGCAACGACGGCAACCACTACAACAAATCCATCATCGCCGACGGCAACAGCTCCGTGCCCTCCGCCGTGCTCAACGCCCTGTACCACAACTCCGACCACCTGCCCATTGTTATGAAACTGGCCGTGGACGCCACGCCAGCAAACCTCGGCATTGCCGCACCGGAATACCAGCCATTGGGGGTGACGCTAACGCCCAATCCTGCGCAAGACTTTGTAAATGTGGACATTTCCGACAACGCCGAAGGCACTTGGTACACCATAAGCATAGTGGCACCCAACGGACGTGTGATGCGGTGCGTGAACACTCAGGAACGTCGCTGCAGCATACCCGTAGCCATACTGCACAAAGGCACTTACGTGATGGTCATAGCCACCGGCGACGGCCGCCACTGCGCAATGAAAATCGTGAAACGTTAGTATTTAGGGGGCAGGATTCAGGATTCAGGATTCAGGATTCAGGATTCAGGGGTCAGGATTCAGGGTCAGTTATCAGGGGTCAGTTATCAGTTAAACAACTAAACGATTCAACAATTCAACACCCCATCCCATCTTGCTTTGTATCAAATAATTAAAATCACTTTATAAACTTTTTTGCCTAAAAAACTATTGTAATAGGAAAAAAAGTCATAACTTTGTACCATGAATTACAAAAGAATATTTTTCCTTATCAGCATCCTTGCACTTGCCTTGTTTGGCGGTGTGGAGGCCCAAACGCAGAGCGGCGTGGTGAAGACCCGCGGACGTATGGTGAACGGCAAACTGGTGCCAGGCACGCTACTTTCGGGCGTTACGGTACAAATCGATGGCCGTCAGGCGATTCTGGCCAAGGACGGAAAGTTCTCGTTTCCCGTGAAAGACGGCAAATTCACCCTTAAATCCGTCACCAAGCAGGGCTACCAGCTTGTGGATGCCGACGCCTGCCGCCAGTACCTGTATTCCCCCACCCCGCTGCAGATAGTGATGGAGGAACCCGGAACGCTGCAGGCCGACCAGCTGGCCACCGAGCGCAAGCTGCGCCGCGAGCTGCAACGCCGTCTGCAACAGCGCGAAGACGAAATAGAGGAGATGCAGCTCTCGCTCGACGAGAAAAACCGCATGCTCGCAAAGATAAACCAAGAACGCGAGGACAACGAGAAAATCATCGCCTCCATGTCGCAATACTACGCCACCATCGACTACGACCAGCTTGACTCATTCCAACAACGTGTAACACAGCTGCTTGAAAACGGAGATCTGGAACGTGCCGACTCGCTTTTGCGCACCCGCGGCAATATGACCGACCGCATACGTCAGATGCGTCAGGAGCAGGAAGCCGAGGCGAAAGAAGAAGCGGAACTTGCTCAGCAGCAGCAGTTTATCGACCAAGTGGCCGAAGGGGTGAAGAAAAATATCGAAATTACCGCCGCCGACTGCCAGAATTTTATAAATCGTTTCAACGACGCACACCTGTTCGACTCCGCCGCACGCTATTACGACCTTCGCGCCAAGCTCGACACTAACAATGTTGATTGGCAGTTCGAGGCGGGATATTATTATTACGACAAAATCGGTGATTACGACAAAGCGCAACGGTATTTCTCTAAGGCAGGCTTTATAGCATCGGTATCAAGCGATTTGGAAACAGCACTAATGGCACCGATGTGCCATGACTACGAGGGCCGCGCCCTGATGATGAAAGGCCGGTACCAGCAAGCCGCCGAGTTGCAGCAACGTGCTTTGAATTATGATATAGCGGGTGAAAGTGTCGACAGACATTTTGTCTTGGTGTGTTGTAAAAACTTAGCGGATATCCATGCCCTTTCGGGAAAATACAACGAAGCCAAGGAACAATACAACAAAGTGATAGAAATGACCGATTCTTACTTTGGCGACAAGACTCTGTTTGCCTCGGCATACACAGGACTTGCCTACGTTCTGAAAACACGTGGGAAGTACAAAGATGCGAATAATTACATCGAAAAAGCGTTCCAAATTTACGAAGGCGACGACGGTCTCGCATGCGGCTTGGCAATGGCGAATGTCGTGAAAGCGATGAACAACAAAAACGACGAAGCTCTGAAATGTTACCAAAAAGCTTTGGATATCGCCAAAGACAATATCAGCTACCGACACCCTTTCTACGCATTGATCTATCTTAATTTAGGCTTGACACAGGAGAAGATGAAAGATCGCGCAAAAGCCCTTGAGAACTACCAAAAAGCCAAGTCCATAGCCGAAAAAGCCTTGGGTTTAGACCATCCTTTCACAAAATACATCGAAGAACATCTCGGAAATGAAATATTATTCGACAGAAAATGAGAAAATTAGTCCTGACATTTGCGGTTCTTTCGGTATTTTGTGCCTCTGTTGCCTTTGCCCAGACACAGAGCGGCGTGGTGAAGACACGTGGCAAAATGGTAAATGGCAAACTGGTGCCAGGAACGCTGATTTCCGGCGCCACAGTGCAAATCGATGGCCGTCAAGCGATTCTGGCCAAGGACGGAAAGTTCTCGTTCCCTGTGAAAGACGGCAAATACACTCTGAAATCCGCCAGCAAGCAAGGCTACCAGCTTGTGGATGCCGACGCTTGCCGCCAGTACCTGTATTCCGCCAACCCGTTGCAGATAGTGATGGAGGAGCCCGACAAGCTGACATCGGAAAGACTGGCCTCCGAACGCAAGCTGCGCCGCGAGCTGCAACGCCGTCTGCAGCAGCGCGAGGACGAGATTGACGCCCTCAACGTGTCGGTGGAGGAGAAAAACCGTATGTTGCTACAACTCAACAAAGAACGCGAGGACAACGAAAAAATAGTGAAAACGATGGCTGCCTACTACTCCACCCTCGACTACGACCAGCTCGACGCTTTCCAACAGCGCGTGAGCGACTTGCTCGAGAACTGCGAACTGGAACGCGCCGACTCCCTTCTGCGCAGTCGCGGCGACATGGACAGCCGCATTAACCGCATACAGCAGGAGCAGAAAGCCCTTGCCGAAGCACAGGCAGAACAAAACGAGCGGCAGAAACGCCTTGACGAAAGCAAAGCGGGCACACAGCGCAAACTCGAAACAATAGCCGCCGACTGCTACAGTTTCTTCCAGCGTTTCCTTATGGCTCACCAGAACGACAGCGCCGCCTACTACATCGAACTTCGAGCCAGTCTCGACACCACAAATGCCACCTGGCAAAACGATGCAGGAGTGTTTGTCGGCGAATACCTCGGTAAATACGACAAAGCGTTGCGATATTACAACAAAGCACTGGAAATCAGGAAAAAGACATTGGGAAAAGAGCATCCAGAAGTGGCTACGATTTACAACAATATCGCAAGCACCTATTCATCGCAAGGGGATTATCCCAAAGCGTTGGAGTACCACAACAAAGCCCTTACAATCTGGAAAAAGGCCTTTGGCAACGAGCATCCCGACGTGGCCCTTTCCTATCATAACATCGGATACGTCTATTTCAAACAAAGCGACTATAACAATGCACTGAATTATTACGGCAAAGCTGTGTCCATAAAAGAGAAGCTCTTGGGCAACGACAACCCCGATGTAGCGACGTCGTACAACGGATTAGGAGATGTTTACGATATGAAAGCGGACTATGACAAGGCGCTGGAATGCTACCAAAAGGCGTTGGACATCCTTGAAAAGGTTCTGAACAAAGAAGACCCCGACATTGCACTGTGTTACAACAATATAGGCAGTTTGTACAACGACCAAGGGGAATATGCCAAAGCGTTGGAATATTACAACAATGCTCTGACCATTTGGGAAAAGGTTTTCGGCAACGAGCATCCCTTGGTCGCAACGGCGTACAACAATATCGGCAACATTTATAACGCCCAAAATGACTATGATAAAGCGTTGGAATACTACAACATAGCCCTGCACATAAGGGAAAAGTGCTTGGGTAACGAGCATTCCGATGTGGCGACATCATACAACAACATAGGAAGTGTGTACGACAACCAAGAAAATCATGAAAAAGCGTTAGATTATTTCTTCAATGCTTTGTCTATCGATGAAAAAGTTTTTGGAGACGGACATCCCAACACGGCGCTGACATACAACAATATCGGAATCGCGTATACCAACACAAGCGACTATGCAAAAGCGTTGAGGTATCTCAACAAGGCGTTGAAGATCAAGATAGAGGTTTTTGGCAACGAACATCCCTCAGTGGCGATTACTTGCAACAATATCGGCTACGCGTATGCACTAGAGGGAAATTATTCCTTGGCTTTGGAGTATTACAACAAGACCCTGTCCATCCTGAAGAAAACCTTGGGCGACAAACATCCCGATGTGGCACAATCGTACTTCAACATTGGAAATACGTATTACAAGCTGGGCGACACCGCCAAGGCGTTGGAAAATTGCAAAAAGGCACTGGCCATCTGGGAGAAAGCTTTAGGCAAGGATCACTCTTCGACAAAACAAGCCCAGAAAGCCGTGGATTATCTCAAGTAGTTAGTTTGCAGTTTGGAGTTAAGTCCTTCACATCTTAACGCCTTAACATCTTCACGTTTTCACCTTAACCAAATTTTCAACTTTCAACTTTCAATTTTCTTTATCTCACATCCTGCACAAGACGCACAGAAGATCCGTAACAACGGAATTCACTAGACTGTGGGTTCAACATAATAGCTCTGAAGTAAAAAAGATAAGCGTTGCAACTCGAGCTTTGCGTCGACGACCAATAGCAGCCTTCGGGAGGGTCGTTGTAGGTGTAAATCCAGTGGCGGTCGCCGGCGGCGGGGAGGAACACACACCCAGCGGCCTCCAACTCCTGCCAACCTGCATAGGTGCAAGAGGTACTCCACTGAGTAGGATTGTTTATAGTACCCCAAGTTATGTTGGCATTGCTAACACCGTTGAAATTGTCGGGAATCAGGATTAAGCCACTAACAGCGGTGCTATCGGTATTTATCATTGCCAAAGTATAGCGGCAGTCGGGCTGGCCGTCCACTATTCCGCCATTGCGGGTATTGAGCAGATACACCCATTCCTCGCGTGTAGGAGTGCGCCAAAAGCCAGGGGCGTCGCCGCCGTTGCTTATTGCGTTGTACACTCCCCAGTCGGCATTGGCATACGCCCCTAACAGGGAATAGGTATATGAACTGCCGTCGGTGGGACCATAGCCGTAACCATTAGTAAAATCCAAGGGACCTAAACCGGAAACGTTATTGTCGGAGGTGTTAAACGGCTGATAGAAATAATTGCCATTGTTCCAGCCACTTGTGCCCCATCCGAAAAGGTCTATCCATCCCGTGTATGTCGAATCGGCATTGTTGTTGCCCGAAACGATGCAATCCCATTGGTTGGGGGCAAAACGCCAAGTGCCGTACGCTGTGCCGCCGCCCGCCACGGTATGGGTGGTAGGCACAGAGCCGCCGCCAGTGGCGCTCCATTGCAGGTTGCCCTGCGAAAAACGCACCCATGTGCTATCCGAAACGGAGAACAATCCGTTGAGCGCGCCCGGCACAAAGGTCAGGACGATGTCCTCGCTCGCCAATCTGTTGCGTTTTGCAAAGGCGCTGGCAACCTCACCGTTGATGGTGGCATAGCCGATATAAAGCATTGTGTCGGTATTATGGCACGTTTGCGTCGACTGCCGTTTTTCGGTGCCCGATGTCATTCCGTGGAAAACGATGGCATTGTCGGTGCCGCCACAGCCTATCAGCTTTATGGTGCTTTGTCCCTGTGGAGTGCTGACGGTGAGCAGTGCCACCTGCGCTTTTTTCAGCGACACGCCGAAAAGGTTGACACCCGATTGCAGGCGCCGCTTCGACGTGGCTATAGTCTGTCCTGCAAGGTTGTGCAAACACAAAGTGGCATCACAACCTTCTGTAACCGAAACAATTACCGAGGCAGTGCCGCGGAAAGGATTGGGGTAGCTTTGCAGAGCCACCGCTTCGGACTGCGCCACTACAATGCCTATCGGGGAAACCTCAAAAACAGTGTCGGGATAGGCTAAAGCCTCTGTCCAAGAACGACTTACATTACAAACTTGCACCGAGTCCAAACGGACGTACGAGTTATCGGCACTGGCTCCGGAAAATCTCAAGGTTACAGTTTGAGATGAAACACTGTTGGCCATCAATAGCATCGCTGCTGCAACAATAATTTTTGTAAATCTTTTATACATAGCTTTTTATTTTTATATGTTTATTCTTTCTCTTACCAACCTCTCAATTCTTTTGGAGGGAACTCCTCGTCCAATTCCCATTTCTTGGTGGTTTCGGAATATTTATAATAGAGGACAATACTGGATTCCCCTTCTACCTCATAAATTTTTCCTTCTTTTTTGTCAATATATATTTTGCTAAAACTGAAACCGATTCTTACACGACCTTTGTCGTCCAAATCCCAACGAAATTCTATTGTCCGAACACCCTTGCGGCCGAATCTATCTTCTTTAGCACTACGTTTATATCGTTTAATCATTTTTGGATGCCGAGAATCCACCCACTCTATTTCTTTGGCAGCTTTTTCAACAATACTGTCGGGTATATCCCACAAATAAGACTCCGGCAATGTACGTATGTCGAAAGTCGTGATTTCTCTTTTAATACCCATTTCTTGAAAATATTCACGAAAATATTTACATTCCGTCAAAAGACGGTCCATTGCCTGATTTATGAGGTCATTGCGGTAATAGACCGGCCTTTCCTGTTTCTGTTCCTGTTCATCTTCCTGCTCCTGCGCAAAAGTATTTGCCATCGGCAGAAGCATCAAAAGCAGTGCAATCCTAAATATTTTCTTCATATCATATTTTATTCCTTTTGTAAAAAAACATAGCAGTCTATCCCTTAACATCTTAACATCTTAACATCTTAACGCCTTAACATCTTCACATAAACCAAATTTTCAACTCTCAACTTTCAATTTACTCGGTGTAAATCTCGAACATGGCGTTGATTGCCCTTTTGCACACAGCGCAGAAGCCGCCGCCGGTGCCCATCATGCAGCGCACTGCCGGACGGTAGATGCCCTGTTTGCGGTAGCCGCCGCCCTCGTAGGCCCCTATCTTGTTAAGGTTTGCGGCCGAAACGGGAGTAGGAATAGGCAGGCCCTCCTCCACGAGGTCTTTCCATTTCTTGTCGAAATTCACCAGCGAGGTGATATTGGGCTGAAGGGGCTCGGTTTTGGTGCTGTGCAACTCCTCGTACGATATATCTTCGTCGATGTATTCGTCGGCAAGTCCCGCAAAGGTATGGCCGAACTCGTGCGGCAGCACGGTGGCCGTGGCAGACGACACCACCACATTGGCGTAGAAATTGTAGATTGCTCCGCCGCCGTACACATCGCTGTTCGACATGATGATAATCTGCTCGTAGGGAGCGTTGTCGAGCAGGTCGTGCAGGGTGAAAATTTCGTAGGTCATCAGGTAGCGGGCAATGCCCATAATGTTGTACGACGAGCCGATGGCGGTGTTGCGTTTCACGCCCTTGATGGGATTGGTGATGCCGCTCTCCTTAGAGATTGCCGGCACGCCCCAGATGTTGAAATCGTTCTTATGGTCCTTGTAAGGTTTCATTTTCACCAGCGCTTCGGCGAAAGTCTGGAAGTCCTTCTCCATTTTTTTCATCTCCTTTTTGGTGTAGCCGTCGGCAACGATGACAACGTCGAGTTTCTTGTGCGAGTCGCCGGAATAGAGCAGTTTCTTGGCGGGAGGAGCGGCAGGGGCTACCACCACTTTCGTAGTGGCCGGGTCGAACGACACCTCTTTCTGGTTGACGAACTGCTGTTTGGCGTTGCGTTGCTGGAACACGATTTTCACCTTGGCCTTGGGATAAGGCACGAGCACCGTCTCTTGAAAGGTAGCCGTGCTGTCGGCACCCGCAGGTGTGGCCACATACTCCTGAAACAGAGTGCTGTAGGTACGTATGTAGAGCTCCGTGCCTGTGGCGTCGTCCTTCACCACCACGCGGAAAGCGCCGTAGTCGAAGGGGTCGATAGTGTGCACAAGGGATCCGGCCCAGCCGCCCGCCTTGGCCACGAAATTTTTCACCTCGATGGTGTTAGATTTGGCAGTGCCGGTGCGCAGGTAGTCGATACGCAGGGTGCGGTCGTGGAAATACTGCGCAAAATCGATGGCACGGACAGTGGCGGAGAAAACGGTCATCGCCGTCGCAAACAACATAAATACAATACGTTTCGTCATAAAGCAAGAAGATTTGTCAAATCAGTTAATATACACTTAGCATTTGCAAATATACGATTTTTTTTCAAATTCGGTTTTTCGGATTGTATGACATTAAGAAAATCAACATCTCGACAAACGCAAACTGTGAGAACAAAAAAGGGACGCAAACATTGCGTCCCTAAAATTATTGATTATCTAAAATTTTAATTCCGAATTCCGAACTCCGAATTCCGAACTCATTTCAGCCATTTGTCGAACCAGTCGATGAAGTTGCGGTGCCACAGCAGGCTGTTCTGCGGTTGCAGTACCCAGTGGTTTTCGTCGGGGAAATAGAGGTAACGTGCGGGGATTCCGCGCATCACGGCGGCGTTGTAGGCTGCCATGCCCTGCGAGGCCACTATGCGGTAGTCCAGCTCGCCGTGGATACAGCAGATGGGGGTGTCCCAGTTCTGCACGAATTTGTGGGGCGAGTTGGCGAAACTCTTCTGTGCAGTGGCGTTTTTCTTGTCCCAGAACGGGCCGCCGAGGTCCCAGTTGACGAACCACAGTTCTTCGGTTTCGCAGTACTGCTGTTCGAGGTTGAACATGCCGTTGTGTGCGAGGAAGGCTTTGAAACGTTTGTTGTGGTTGCCGGCCAGCCAGTACACCGAGAAAGCGCCGTAGCTTGCGCCGCAGGCTCCCACGCGGTTCTCGTCGATGTTGGGGTGCTGTTTGGCAATAACATCGTAGGCCTGCATGTAGTCTTTCATGTTCTGTCCACCGTAGTCGCCGCTGATTTGCTCGTTCCATTTGCAGCCGAAGCCGGGCACGCCGTGACGGTTGGGGGCTATGATGAAATATCCTGCTCCCGACATTATCTGGAAATTCCAGCGTGTGGACCAGAACTGGCTCACCATATCCTGCGGTCCGCCTTGGCAGTAGAGCAGGGCGGGATAGGTCTTGGTGCTGTCGTAGTTGTAAGGATAGATGACCCACACCAGCATATTTTCGCCGTTGGTGGTCTTAATCCAGCGTTCCTCTACCTTGCCCATGTTGACCTGTTTCAGCACATCGGTGTTCACCTGCGAGAGCTGCGTGCCTTTGGCTGTATCGCCGTTGAGGTCGTAGCTGAAAATTTCAGCGGGACGCGACATCGACACCTCTTGAGTGAATATCTTGCCGTCGGCAATTTGGAAAGCGTTGATGTCGTGCAAGTCCTTGGTAACCTGTTTGAAAGCATTGTCGGCGAAGCTGTAGCAGAAAATCTCGCGTGTGCCGAAATAGGGGCTGATGAAGAAAATACGGTCGTCGTTGTCGCTCCAAGCGTAGCTGTAGCAGGTTTGGTCGAGGTTGGCGGTGAGGTCGGTGCGTTCACCTTTCTCCATGTCGTACAGCATAATGCGCTGTTTGTCGCTCTCGTAGCCGTCGTGTTCCATGCTCTCCCATACGAGCTTTTTGCCGTCGTGCGAGAAAACGGGGTTCTGGTCGTAGCCCATAATGCCCTCGCTGAGGTTTTTCACGCTCTTGTCGGCGATGGTGTAGAGGAAAATGTCGGAGTTTGTGGAGAGTGCGTATTCCTTGCCGATTTTCTTGCGGCAGGTGTAAGCGATGGTCTTGCCGTCGGGCGAGAAAGCCACCTGTTCAAGGCCGCCCCACGGACGCATCGGGCATTCGAAAGGCTCGCCCTCAAGCACGTCGGTGGCGTTTTTCACGGAAGTGCCGTCGAAATCGGCCACGTAGATATGCGGTATGGCGTCAACCCATTCGTCCCAGTGGCGGTACAGCAGGTCCTCGTTGATACGGCCTGTGGCTTTGGGCAGACCCTCATACAGCTTGGCGATGTCGGCGGGTTTCTCCTTGGCCACAGTGGCGGTGTAGACAATCTTTTTGCCGTCGGGCGAGATTTTGAAACCCTCTATTCCGCCTTCGATTTCGGAGATCTGTTTCTCAGCGGTGCCGTCGGCTTTCATGGTGAAAATCTGAGGGCCGCCCTCGGTGCCGCGTGCGAAAGCCAGAGTCTCGTTGTCGAGCCACACGGGGTTGAACTCGCTCTTGGCGGTGGTGGTGATCTGTTTGGCGTCGGAGCCGTCGGCGTTCATCACATAGATTTCGGCGTTGCCTTTGTTAGCCTCTATGTCGTAGTAAGTTACGGTGTAGGCGATGCGTTTGGCGTCGGGCGAGATGGCGTATTCTCCCATTTTGCCCAAGCCCCACATCACTTCGGGGGTGAACTGCCCGTTTTCCACTTTCACTTCGGGCTTGCCGATAACGGATTCCTCTTCGTTATCCTTCGAAATTTTGCACGATGTTGCCAACAGTGCGATGGCAAGTGCGCTTATAAGTGCTTTTTTCATTGGTTGTGTGTTAATTTGTTAAAAACTGAAAATTATCAAAAGTTGTGCCGTGAGAATCCTCAGGAACATCGTAAGAGGATACACGGTGGCGTAGCCCATGTTGGGCAGTTTGCAGCCTTCGGGTGCCACGGTGTTGGCGAAAGCCAGCGTCGGCGGGTCGGTGTGGCTGCCGCCGATAAAGCCCATAAGGGTGTAGTAGTTCATCTTCAGGACTTTGCGTCCGAAAAGGGTGACGATAATCGGTGGCACCATCGTTATTATCACACCATAGACCACCCACATATAATGCACTTTCACCGTTGCCACGAAACTGCCGCCGGCGCCGAGTCCCACGCAGGCGAGGAACAGCGCTATGCCCACTTCGCGCAGCATGTGTACGCCCTGTCCGTCGGTGAAGTCGGTGCCGAACCAGCCTTTCTTCACGCCTAGCCATCCGGCCACGAGGGCCACTACCAGCGGTCCGCCCGCCAGTCCCAGTTTGATGGGGGCTTTCAGTCCCACGGGGATGGGGATTGAGCCGAGCAGTATGCCCAGAACGATGATGATAAATATGGGTATGAGCTTGATGCCGCCTTTGTGGACGTCGTTGCCCAGCGTGTTGCCGCTATCTTCGAGGGTTGTAGGCTCGTTGGCGAGGTTGCGAGGACGGATGAGGAGGCAGGTGACAATCATTCCCACCACGGCCAATGGGTAGGCCACGGCGTAGCCCGCCGCCAGACGGTCAGAGGCACCTTCGATACCGAGGTCGCCCACAGCCTGCTGCGCGGCCGAGAGTCCGGGAGTGTTGGTGATGGCTCCGGTGTAAACGCCGGCCATGTCGGTAAGCTCTTGGTTGGCCAGTTTGGCGATAAGCACGGTGATGCCCACGCCCAGCGCCACGTTGACCAGCGCCATAATGTTCATGGCAAGGCCGCCTTTGCGGAAACTGCGGAAAAACCCCGGTCCCACCTGCAGACCCACGCCGGTAACAAAGAGTATCAGCCCGAATTCCTTAATAAGGTGGAGCATTTCGGCATGCGTTTGTATGCCCAGCGCGCCCAAAGCGATACCCGCAAAGAGTATCCACGTGATACCCAGCGAGATGCCTTTGATTTTAATCTTGCTCAGAATCATACCCGCCACTATGGTAAGCGACAGTAGGATTATCGTCTGCCCGACACCGGGCTGTGTGAAAAGGTTGGTTAGCCAGTCCATGGGGGGATTAATTGTTTAATTGTTGGGTGTTTAGTTGTTTAATTGTTGTTGGATGTTCCGACAGAATTTGTGCGATGTTGTCGCACTTTTTCCATAGGTGTATTCTTTGTTATTGTTAGTTTTGTCCATTGTTTTAGCCTAAACTATTATATCGTTTCAAATGCCGAAATATTGTGCCACGGGTGTTATTTTTGATGAAGCGGGATGAGGTCTTTTCCGAAGAAAAACAGTGTCCGTGAATAGCTCAAGTATGTCGTACTACGGCTACAGTTTCAGCGACTTGATATACTGTTTTGCGTATTCTTTCAGTTCGGGGGCCTCCACAATAGTGATGTGCGAGGCCAGACCCATATAGAACCGGCCTACGCCCTCGATGCGGTATACGTCGGTCTCAAGCCGCCAAATGCCGTTTTTGTAGTCGGTGAGTTCGGCTTCGCAGCCTTCGAATTCCTCGACAAGAAAGTTACGTGCCATAACGTCGAGTTCCAAGACGATGTGTATCGGTTTTTCGCCAGTATTATGGAACAAGTCCTCTTTCAGTTCCTTGTGCGAGGCGGTGTTTGTCCAAGGGTCTTCGGTAACCTCCACGTTGCCGATTCTTGCCAGCGAGAACAGTTTGTTGGTGCCGCTGTCGCAATCGAAGCACCACACGTGTTTGTGGCCTTTGGCGAAGTCGAACGGCTCCACCAGACGGTCTTTCTTTTCTTCGCTGTTGTTGGAGAGGTATCCGTGCAGTATGGCTTTGCGCTTGCCTTCCATGGCTTTGGTGAGGGCGAACTCCGTCTTAGCTTTGTCCTGGTCGAAATGGCGTTTATTGGCCAGTATCTGCGCCTCGGTGTATTCGTCCATCAACCTCGACTCAGCGTTGATTCTAATGTAGGCGTTGCCTTCCAGACGCGCTATCTTGAATTGGCTGGGCGACACCTGTATGGCCACGACGGTATTGTCGAACATCGGTACTATGCGTATGCAGGTCATAAGGTCGAGGCCGAAGGCAGCCTTGGCTTCGTCGTTGATGTAACGCATATATGCGTCGATGGTGCTGTGTCGGAGGTAGGTAAGGTCGTTTTGAACGCCCACTACATATCCCAAGTCGTTCACCCCAAGGTACAGGGTGCCTCCAGTTGATGAGTTGAGAAAAGCGCACACACCTTTGAATACGTTGATTTTCTGTGTACTCGGTGCAGGCTGCATGCCGTTGTTCGACGGATACACGATGGAGGTCTTGAACTCCTTGTTAAGGTCCTCGGTGCCGAGGTAGATTCCGTTTTCTTGGTCCAGTCCGGTGGTGGACTCGTCGTCCATCGAGAGCATCTTAAGTATTTCGCGTTGTATGCTGTTGAGCAGCGGCCTGTCGAGCAAGTCTTTCATGCGGTAGCTCATAAGCACAAGCGATGCCAGTTTGGCGAGGAAGGAGTCGGAGCCTTGTATGGCGTTTTCCAGAAATTCCTCATCGGCGAGGGTGTCGTAGTTGCGGAGGATTTTGACGATGGCGGTGCGTTTGTCGGTGGCCACGTTTTCGGCGATAAGCTCGCCATGTTCCAGCTCTGTGATTTTGGAGTAGTTGCTTTGTGCGAAATAGATGGTGAGGCGTATGTATTTCGCTGCGAAATCGACCATCTGGAACGACTTTTCGTCGCCGATCATCTTGCACAGTATGGCAATGGAGCACAGTATGCGGTAACGCTCACGGGGCAGTTCCACCGATTTCTGAAGCAGATACAGCGTGCGCGCTATGCCGGCAAGGTTGGCGGTGGACAAAGTATGTATTTTGTCTTGTTCGGAATAATCATTTTCAGTGTCGGAGTCGAGACAGAAGCCGAGAAGGCATTCGCGGCGGGATTCCTGGTCATCCAGGATCTCGTTCGATGGATATTGGTAGTTGGCGTAGATGTAGCCGTTGGGATTCATCTTGTAAATGGTGAGCAGGGCCACTTCGTCGGTCTCGTGGACGTCGCGTTGGGTGTGGACGAGAACGCCCGCGCTGGTCATCCACATGGTGTTGCCGTTTTTGGTGTTCACGGCATGGCCGATAACTTCATCGCCGACGGACAGATGCTCTTCCACAACGTATTTGATGAATTCCTCCGTCATATCAAAAACAGACACCTCGTCTTCGACGCCTACATACCTTGTGGGTATTATCGATTCGCGGGGCAGGAAAGTGATGCAGTTGATGAGGTTGCATCCCATAGTACCGATTTTTTCGTCGGTGCCGAATTTCAGTTTTCCGCGCAGTTTCTGGTATGCTGGGTCCACGGTCTCCACCTCGATGAGGTTATATCCTTTGTTTACGATTCGCACATCGACAGTAACTGTGTCGTCGGGGGTGTATTCGGCCAGCACATTCACGGTGGGTTCCACTTTCTTTAAGCCAGCGATGTACTCGTTGGTGAATTTCATCACGGTGTCGATATCGTCGCGTTTGCTCTGTTTCAGTCTGTCGCCCTGCGGCGAAAGCACTTCTACTTTTCCGTTGGCCACCGACAACGATGCAACATGGGGCAGTTTTGTGTAATCGAGCTTGTTGCACGGCATCAGACGTATTTTTCCTTTTGCCAGACGTGCCGAGCCTATGCCCTCGAACCAGTATTCGGAGTTGCGCTCGCTGCATTTGCCGTAGGTTATTATTTTGTTGGCGAGCACGTCGGCGGAGTAGCTCTGCAAGTCGGTCCAGCTGTAGCCCAGATATTCGATGCTCTGCGAGATGGCGGTATCCATCGCTTTCTCGGCCATGGCTTTTTTTAGGCCCGGCGAGCACAGCTGAGAGAGCAACAGTTGCTGGAAAAGATAAGCCCGCATGATATGTGCACTTTCGGCTCCGCTTTTGCAGGTGAGCAGGTAGAGTCCGAGCAGCCGTACTCCGAAATAGAGATTGTCCTTCTGTTCAGGGTTCAGCTCGTCGCCAACACGGTCTATCTCGTTCAAAGGCTCAGTTGAAAGAGTTTCGACATACTGATTGACACGGCGTGTGAGAAGCGACAGGGTTTCGTCGTACAAGCTGTCTTTCCTTAGCGATTTGGCACCGTTTTTCAGGTATTCGGTAAGGCTCTCGAAATTGGTGTCGATATATTCGGGTTGCATTTTCAGCCATGTGGGGACCGATTGTGCGGTGTTGTTGCGGTTTGTCGTTAGTCTCTTTTTTTCCATTATATCGTAAAAATAAATTTTTTTGCCTTACTTCCTGTCGAAAAACGGGCTTTTGCCTTTGGCGGCGAGGGGCAGGGCGAGTATCATGGTGCAGCCGGGGAGGAGTCCCATCTCCATGGCGGTGCGGCCTGCCGAGAACATCACGCGGTTGTCGAGGCGCAGGTCGGCGGCGCGCGACACTGCCGAGCCTATGGCGATGCCCATGTCGTTGGCGTTGAAGAAACAGGGCACTTCGGGACCTTTTTCGCCGCAGGTGTCGAACCCGCAGTAGCCGCAGTTGAGGCCGAGGGGCGACACCCGTGTGCCGAACAGTATCACGGCTCCGCACTGGCGGATGTTCTCCGCGTCGCGGGCAAAGAATGCCTGTCCTGTGGCGTCGGCTATGCTCTGCATACGGTCGGCCAGATGCGCTATATCGTCGCCCGAAAGCACTGCTATTTCGAGGTTGTCGGTGCCGCGGGCCTTGGGGGCTGTACGCGCTGCCACGGCTATCTGCTTGGCCATCTCCAGAATGGCGTCGTTGCGGAAGTTTTCTTCTTTTTCTATCATTTTTTTTTCGTTTTTCCCCCACACTGCGCTTCGCTTGTATGGGGTTATTGAGATTCAGCCTCTCCAAGGCTGGTGGAATTATTAACTATAAACTATTTACAAAGACCTTCGACCTTTGACTTTTGACCTTTGACCAGCGACCCTTAGAAATAAAAAAAGCACGTTATGCCAATGACATAACGTGCTTTTAGGTTCAAGATTTATTTTTTGTCGTTGCCGGTGGCGGGTTTGGCGATGGATTCGCGCATTCCGGTGTCGGCTTGTATGTTTTTCATGCGGTAGTAGTCCATAATGCCGAGGTTGCCGCTGCGGAAGGCTTCGGCCATGGCTTTGGGTACTTCGGCTTCGGCTTCGATAACGCGGGCGCGTGCCTCCTGAGCCTTGGCTTTCATCTCCTGCTCGGTGGCTACGGCCATAGCACGACGTTCCTCTGCCTTGGCCTGGGCGATGTTCTTGTCGGCGTTGGCCTGGTCCATCTGCAGCTGAGCGCCGATGTTCTTACCCACGTCGATGTCGGCGATGTCGATGGAGAGGATTTCGAAAGCTGTGCCGCTGTCGAGGCCTTTCTGCAACACCAGTTTGGAGATGGAGTCGGGGTTTTCGAGCACCGATTTGTGGCTTGTGGCCGAACCGATGGAGGTTACAATGCCTTCGCCCACACGTGCGAGGATGGTCTCTTCGCCGGCGCCGCCCACCAGCTGTTTGATGTTGGTGCGCACCGTTACACGTGCCTTGGCTATCAGCTGTATGCCGTCTTTAGCCACGGCTGCCACTGGCGGAGTGTCGATAACTTTGGGGTTTACCGACATCTGTACGGCTTTGAACACGTCGCGGCCTGCGAGGTCGATGGCGGTGGCGGTCTTGAAATCGAGGCTCATGTTGGCCTTGTCGGCGGAGATAAGGGCGTTTACCACAGGGCTTACGCGGCCTCCGGCCAGATAGTGGGCCTCCAGCTCGTTCTGGTTGAGGTGCAGACCGGCTTTGGTGGACGAGATGAGGTTGCTCACGATAAGCGCGGCGGGCACTTTACGCAGACGCATGAAGAACAGCTGCACCAGCGAGATGTGCACTCCCGAAACAAGGGCTTTGAACCAAAGTCCCACGGGCACAAGGTAGAAAAATATGGCCAGAAAAACGACACATACTGCTACGATAAGAATTAGAATTGGTTCCATAAATAATTGGTTTTTAAAGTGTTATTACTGATTTATTTCTTTAACGATGATGAGGTAGCCGTCGATTTTGATGACTTCCACGGGACGGTTTTCGTCGATAAATGCGCTAATGGTGTGCACTTCGCACGTCTGCCCGTTGATGACGGCCTTGCCGGCGGGGGCGAGGCGCGAGATGGTGGTTCCTGTGGCACCTACGGCAATTTTTTCTTCGTCAACGGTGTTTACTTTACTGTCCACCTCTTCCTTGAGGCCCATGCGTTTCCACGTCTTGTTGCGCATAAGCAGCAGCAGAAGTGCCACCACCACAATCACCGACACTATCAGCACTATGTTTCCGGCTACTATGCCGTATTGCGCGTAGCTTTGCCAGATGGCGATAATCATGGCCACTCCGCCGAGGATTCCGGCCACGCCGCCCGGCAGCGCCACCAGCTCGAGGGCTATAAGCACGGCGCCCACAACCAAAAATACTATTATCGCAATCCAGTTCATAACTATTGTACTATTTCGGAGGTTAGCGACTGTCCCAGCAGGGCCTGATGCATGGGCATAAGGGCTTCGCGGGTGCCGTTTTTCACCACGCATTTGCCTTTGTAGTGCACCAAAACGGTGCATTGCTCGGCCTGTTCGGGAGTTTGTTTGCAAATCTTTATCAGCGAGTCGATTACGTAGTCGAAAGTGTGGTAGTCGTCGTTGTAGAGCATCAGTTTGTAGCCGTTATTGGTTTCAACGTCAGCTACTTGCAATTCTTCTTTTTCTTTCAGTGTGTGGTTCATTGTTCTTGTTTTTGGAAATGCAAAGATACGAAAAAAAAGTGAATAGTGGATAGTGATTGGTGAAAAGTTTTTTAATGTGCAGTTAAAAAAAAGAATACGTTGAGAGGTTCATGAGTAAAATAGTCAAATCTAAATCAAACTACAAACTCAAAAACATCAACCGATTCAGAAATCCGAACTATCTTTGTGCTTTTGTTTGCGGGTGTAGATTTTACGGTTGTGGCGAAGGTGTGTGCGACTGTGGAAGCCGTCGCCGAGCAGTTCACGTTCCAGCTCGCGGTTGGCAATGCGAGCCGCAAGCAGCTCGGGAGGAATTTTCTTTTTACTTTTCTTTTTCATAAAGTACTAATCATCAATCACTATTTCCTACTTTTCTCCAATCTCATGCTCAGTCGCAGCGACTTAACGGCCATCTTGGTGAGGTCGGCTTCGGCTAGGCGGTTACCGCTTTTGAATTGGAAGCAGAGACGTTTGCCCTGCAAAAAACGTTTCACCACGAAACATGTCGCCACGCTGTTTTCACCGAGTTTGCCGCCCCATGTAGCCAATCGGCAGGGGAATTCGAAGGCCGAACCTTTCTCTTCGTCGAACAACGTCAAAAGGGTATCGAGGTACGCGATGGCCTCTTCGGGCGTTTGACCGATATTCAGACAGAACTCGTCGATGTGGTCGAGAGTGAAGTTACCTAAAATACCGCCTTCCACTTCCAAAATGTTGTACTCGCGACCAAGACTCAAATAGTAAGCCACCATGCCGTCGTCGTCCTTGTAGGAAAAGATGGAATATGTGTTGTCGTCACTTCCGCACTCCGCCACCTCCATACGCATCCCAATAGGCATATCATCCTGAGCCACAACTGTTTGCATAGACAACAAACAAAACACTGCTATAATTTCGAACAATAACTTTTTCATATTAAATATGTATTAAAAATTACTCATTACTAATCAACAAAGTTTCTGCAAACCGCATTCCGTTCACCGTTACATTAAGCACGTAACTGCCTATTGCCAAACGGCTCACGTCGAGTCGGTATTTGTCCAATCCCAGCAACATACGTCCCGACTGCACTGCCACACCCATCTGGTTGTAGATAACGTATTCGGCAATGCCCGTCTCACCAATTTCGATATTCACAAAACGCTTGGCAGGATTAGGATACAGCGTCATCCCGCCAGTGAAGTTTGCTTCGGGAGCCGTATTGCCCACAGGGTCGGAGGCGTAGCGGCCATCGAGGTAGCTAACGTTGGAGCCTGTGGGGTCGAGCCAATCTGAGAGGCGTGTTGTAGATGAGTTGCCGCCAGTCCACGAACTGTAGAACTTGCCGTACCAGTCGGTGCCGTCGAGAGTGTCGCAGTACGAGAGTCCGGCGTAGAGCTGACCGATGATACGTTTGCTCGTATTGAACAGCGGTGAGCCCGACGAGCCCTGCTCAGTAACGCCTTTGTTTGTCGATGGGTTGGTAATCCACTGCACCTCCCACATAGGAGTGGTGGACCTTTGCATATAATAAACCCTTTGCGGGATACTGATTTTCTTGATGTCACCGCCGGGGTGGTGTATGCACGAGCCCACAAGTCCGGTGTTTCCGTTGGTACGGTCCCAACCGTTGTAATACACGTTGAATGAAGGGTTTATGGTCCCCGTCACTTTAAGTAAAAGAAAATCGGAACCGCTTATCGACCACGAACCCGCCGACTTTTTGGCAACAATTGTGGCACCCGTGGCCGATTTATTGACAGCACCGTTAGTTCCACTACATGTGGTGGCTTGGTATAGGAAATAGAACGTCCACGCGCGGATGCTCAGTCCATCCTGACAGTGGTGAGCCGAAAGCAGGTACTGGGTGTTGTCGTTGGCGGTGTTGTTTATCATAGAGCCGGAGCAGCTGTAGATGCCGTCCCTTGCGGTGATTTCGATACACACGACGCCGTTAATCTGGTCGCGCCAGTCGTCGCCCTCGCTGCAAGCCACGTTGATATGGCAACGACCCTTGGCATTGCCCAACTGTCCTTTTGCATTGTCGCGCATAGTGGCGAACGCATCGCGGTGTCCACGGCCTATCTGGTTGATTGTCAACTGTCCGTGGAAGTCGGCGTCGGCAGGCTCATAGTACTCGAAAACGAAAGTCTCGCCGGGGATAATCTGTGTGTGGAAACGGCCTTCGTCGGCATTTTCGTTGGTGAACTTGCCAATCACGAAATCCTGACTGGGGTTATACACGAAGACCTCGGCTCCGTCGGGGATTACATATGTGTCGAGGATGGGACGCACAAAGGTGGCGCCTTTCGAAGTAACGGCCACACGCCACAGGCGGTCGCCATTGGGCAAGGTGTCCCAAACGCCGTCTGTGGCGTTGCTGATAAGAACATCGTGTACAGTGCCAATGCGGAAGGGACGGCCTTTGCGGTTAAGTTCCTCGTCCTCAAGCAAAAGAGCTTGATTGTCGATGGCAGGAAGTTCGTACACCGGAAGGGATTTGGCGTTTTTCAGGTCATTCACATGCGGCTGTCCGCCATAACTCATCTGTGCCGAAACATGGGAAGCAATCAACAAAAGTCCCGAAAAAACGAAAATAGCAAATATCTTGTTCATTATTTTTGTTGTAATTCGTTAAATATAAATTCATTGACTAACATACGGAGCTCCATTTCCGTCTTTCAAAATTACACTTTTTTTGTCAATAAATTGGAGAAAACAAAAAAGGCCTTTGAAAATTCGAAAAAAAAACGTATTTTTGTTGTTTGCAAAAACAAAATTGCGGCAAACGGTTTTTTAATCACAAAAAGCCGTATGTCAATATTTTGCAACGGAAGCATTATAAAAACAAACACAACGAAACAACGACAAAAAATGATAAAAAACATCTTTCGACTGTCCGGAGCCGTAATGGTGATATGCTTTTTGAGTGCCACTATAAGCTGTTCGCACCAAAAAAGCGTCATTCAAGATCCGCGGATGCTACTGGACTACAACCTGATGCCCAACGACTCCACCCTCGCCCACCTTTCCGACGATTACCGCACCACCATAGACAAGGTGAAGAAACGCGACTCGGTGAAAGCAGGTGTCTATGCCGACTACGCCGTCACCCTCGCCCTCGCCATGCGTTTCGACGAGGCCGACACTTTCTTCGACAAAGAGATGGCGGCATATCCCGAATCTCGACAATATGTAACGTTCCTGAAGGACCGAATGACATCACCCGCCGGACGTGAGAGAGTGGCCCAGCAACGTGTGCAGGACAGCATCGACCGTGAAATCGCTAAGAAAGAAGCCCTAGGCAACGACTTCGAATTCGAGAAAATACGCTATCCGAAAGGCTCTAAAGAATACAAACAGCAGCAGAGAGAGAAAAAAGCCGCTCGTAAAGCAAAAGAAAAAGAGAAAAAAGCCGCCCGCAAAGCCAAACAGAAGGAACGCGACCAGATGAGAGACGACCGCGACAGCAAGAAAAAAGCCGCTCAGAAAGAACGCGAGCAACAAAAGAAAACAGCACAAAAAGAGCGCGAAAAACAGAAAAAAGAGGCTCTGAAAGAACGCGAACAGAAGAAAAAAGAGACTCAGGCAGCCCGCGAACAACAGAAAAAAATGCAGCAGAACGAACGTGAACAAAAACGCGAACAACTGCAGAAAGAACGTGAGCAGAAACGTCAACAGGCCAGCAAAAACACTGCCGCAGACACCACCAACACACAAAACAACGAATAGAAAGGACATACAATGAAAAAAATATCAACCATACTTGTCATAGCAGCCATAGCAGCCATAAACTTTGGCTGTAAGACAGAGAAAAAGGTTACACGTTACGAGAATATGTACAACGAGAAACCGGCAGTGATTTACATAGCACCCATCATCGACAAAATTCAACGCAAAAAAGTTGTTTACGCCGACGACCTCGTTTTTAACCGCGAAGTGAACACCGCCCATGCCTATATGTACCAAACCCTGCAGAATCCCGTCATACGCAAAGGATACTACGTTATCGGTCCCATGGCCACAAAAGAGATAGCACGTGCAGACACATCCACCTCCGAAGACTTGAGATTTTCGCACAACCTATTGGAATACAACACCAAATACGGCATCGACGCAATACTGTTCGTCACCATCAACCGCTGGGTGGAGGAAAACGGAGAGTGGATAGTATACCTCAACTACACCCTGAAATCGACCAAAACCGCGAAAACGCTTATGAACTACAATGTTAAAGCGCACAAAGTGGTGATACTCGACTCCAAACGCGACCCGCAGATGTCCGTAGCCGACTGGGATTTCGCCGACGAATTCGGCACCGACAACGGCACTACACAGCGCGCACGTATCTTGGAGTGCGTTAGTGAATATGTGCTGAAAAACATGCCTGCAGGCTCGAAACACAAAAAATTCGAACAGGACATATACAACATAGCCAACCCCGAATGTTTCGACTACATGATTGACGAAGAAGACATCATCAACTTCGCCACAATGGAACTCGAAGAGTACGAAAAAGAGTGTTTCGACTTATAAAAACAACAGCATCGTGGAGCAAATCATTTTGGGCATCGACCCCGGAACCCGTCTGATGGGATACGCCATACTAAGCGTGGAAGGCAACAAAGCCACCCTTGTAACTATGGACGTGCTCAACGTGCAAAAAATAGCGAGTCACGAACTGCGAATAAAAAAGATTTTCGAAGCCACCCGCGACATCATCGACACACACCTGCCCGATTTCCTTGCCATCGAGGCGCCGTTCTACGGCAAAAACGTGCAGTCGATGCTCAAGCTGGGACGCGCTCAAGGTGTGGCCATCGCCGCGGCACTCGCCCACGACATACCTTTCTGCGAATACGAGCCACGAAGGGTAAAACAGTCCGTTACCGGCAACGGAGCAGCCTCCAAGGAACAGGTAGCAGCCATGTTGCAACGGCTTCTGCGGTTCCCCGAGATGCCCGACCACCTCGACGCCACCGACGCCCTCGCAGTGGCCTACTGCCATTTTCTGAACAACTTCGGCGGCATAGCGCAAGCCGCGCCCAAAGGCAAGAAACACTCATCGTGGGCAAGCTTCATAAGCGAAAACCAATCAAGAGTAACAAAATTCTAACCTCTTTACAATATGAGACGACACATAACCGCAATCACAATAATAACAACAGCTATCGTCATACTTACGGCAGCCTGCTCGGGCGGCGGCAAAAAGCGTTCGTCATTCGATCCCGCCAAAATCAACTTCGAGGTAACCTACAACAACAGTCTCGACAACACACTATACCCCTCTTTCATTTTGGGGATGGCCAACTACAACGGCAAAACAGAATCGGAACTGTTTACCATAGGCGTAACCTCGCCAAAACGCAACTCCGTTGTGAGGATTGTGCTCGACTCGTCGAAACTCAACTACATAACCACCATACAGATGACTCTCGAAGATGCCAACACACGCTACCGCATAACCCCTCTCATCAAATGGAAATACGACAAACTCGCAATGCTCAAACAACCTGGGATGGTGGACCTTACCTTTACCTGCTACATCAACGACGAAGAGGTGGATGTGAAGAACATGCGTCTTAACTACCGCGGCGTTAACGAATGTCTGCTCGGACTGAGGGACTCCGCCAACAACTACATCGACTACCGATGGCTCTTTGCGGCCTACGTCAACGAAGAGCACCCCTACCTCGACAAGATATTAGAAGAGATTCTCCAGCAAGGCATCGTGGACCGTTTCACCGGCTATCAGGTGAACGAAAACTACGTCAACGAACAGGTGTTCGCCATCTGGTACTACCTGCAGACCAAAGGCATACACTATAGTTCGATAACCAACACCAGCCAACACTCCAAAAAAGTGAACACCCAATACATACGTTTCTTCGACGAAGTGTATAAAAACAAACAGGCCAACTGCATAGACGCATGCGTGTTCATGGCTTCGATATTGAAAAAAATAGGAATACACACTGTTATTTTCATCGAACCCGCCCACGCCTATCTGGGATATTACAAGGACAAGAAAAACAAAAAGATGGCGCTGCTCGAGACCACCCTCGCAGGCAACGTAAACCTTGCCTCCATAAACGAGAACGGCAGTCCCGAACAAATATCGCGCCAACTGTCGCGGTATCGCAAATACATGAAAAACAACGAACTGCAAAAATACAACAATGGACTTATCTCGGCAAAGAAAGTGAAAGAAAGCATCTCGCGAGAGAGTTTCCGCAGAGCGACCAACTTCGACATAGAACGTTTCAACAAAAACAAACGCCTTTACAACGACCCGCAGAAAAATACTTACGCAATGCTGGACATCAACGAGTTGCGCGAAAAAGTACAGCCCATAGTGCGTGACATCGATTTGGGAAAATAATTTAAAAACGTAATAAATCAATAATAAAAGACACAAAATAGCTATAACCACAAAAAAAATCATTTTTATGAAAAGAACTGTAATTATCTTGACAACGGCGCTTTTCTGCCTCGTCAACGTAGCAAAGGCAGTTACAGCCTACCCCTACCCTATCCGTTTCACACAACCCGACAAAAGCACAGTCCTGACCCTTACCATGAAAGGCGACGAACGTATCAAATGGGCCGAGACCGAAGACGGATACTCGCTTATCTACAACAACGAGGGTTATTTCTGCTACGCCACAAAAGACAGCGAAGGCAATATGATACCTTCGCAATACATTGCCACCGACATATCGGCTCGCAGCTCCGAAGTGAACGCTTTCCTTGAACAAACGCCCAAAAGACTGTTCTACAGCGACTCTCAAGTCAAAGATTTACTCAGGATATGGAACATGGTGGCCGACAAAAGTGCAAAATCGAACGAAAAAGCGGCTACTTTAGGTACAGTGAAATTTCCTGTGATACTTGCATCGTTCAGCAACAAAGCCTTCACCAAAACGAAAACACAATTCAGCAACTTGCTCAACCAAGTGAGCTACGGCACTACCGGCAGCGTGCACGACTACTACTATGAGAACTCTTACGGCAAGATGAATCTCGAATTCGTAGTTATAGGTCCCATACAGCTACCGCAAACGATAGCCTACTACGGCAACAACAGCAACGGTAACTCGCAGCAGTTTGCCCGCGATGCTATAACCCGTGCCAACGACAGTGTCGATTTCTCCCAATTCGACAACGACAACGACGGTTATGTTGACGGAGTACACATCTTCTTTGCCGGTTACGGTGAGGAGAGCGGCGGCGGCGCCGACTGCATCTGGTCGCACCGAGGCACGCTGCTCACAGCCTGCGCTGTAGACGGCAGGTCGCTACGCGACTACTCCTGCTCGCCCGAATTGAGAGGCAGCTCCGGATCAGCACTGACCAACATCGGCGTTATCTGCCACGAGCTGGGACATGTGTTTGGCGCCCCCGATTTCTACGACACCGACTATGAGAGCTCCGGCGGAAAATACCCCGGCACAGGCACTTGGGACATTATGGCCAGCGGCAGCTGGAACGGCAACGGAGCCTTGCCCGCACACCACAACCCTTATACAAAATGTTACATCTACCGCTGGGCGACACCCCGCACAATTTCATCTCCCGAGGCAATCGTAATGTTTGACGCCGAAACCCACGACAACTCCTTCTACCGTGTTGAGACCAACACCTACCATGAATATTTTTTGCTTGAGAACCGACAAAACTATAAATTCGACAACAACATACCCGGATATGGAATGTTGGTTTACCGCGTACACCGCTCAGGTGTTCCCGGCTACAATGTGAACATCACCCACCCCCAAAAATTTTACGTTGTCTCGTCGGTCAACAGCAACGCTATACCCAACAGTGCTGTTAGTTCATACGGTACCGTCGAAAGTGCCTCATGCCCCTTTGGAGCTTATCGCAACAGTTTTACCGATGCCACAACACCATCGGCAAAATCGTGGGACGGCACCGCCACCAACAAACCGATAACCAACGTCACCCGTGTGACACGTAACAAGACTGTGTGCTTCACCTTTATGGGTGCCGACATCAACCCTGGTTCTTTTGCAGCAACTCCATCCACATCCACATCAATAAAACTCACATGGGGACTCTGGGACTACGAAAAAGTGTTGCTGGTTTATTCCCCCAACGGCGTTTTTGGAACACCACAAGGTGACACATATACCAATGGAAGCACCATAACTGGCGGTGGCACTGTGATTTATCAAGGATACAGCACTACATTCACCCATACCGGACTTACACCTGAGACACTTTACAAATATAAAATTTTCTCACTTCACAACAACGAATGGACTTCAGGAGTAGAAGTATCCGCAACAACACCACACGATGCTCTCCCGATACCTTACTCAGCTAATTTCGACGCCGACAGCAACAATTTGCCAGCATTCTGGACTACCGAATCCACTACCAACAACTACCATTGGCGTGTGGCCTACGGAAACGACAACGCCTACGCTCCCTACAGTCCTACAAACTGCATGTTCTGCGCTGCCACCTCCAGCGACTACGACAACCACGAAGCAATATTGGCTACAGCTCCGGTAAACACTTCCAACGCCGGTGCGGCACACATATCTTTCTGGGTAAGGAACCAGAAACGACTGAACTACCAAGATGTGCTTACCGTGAAATACCGCACAGCCCTATCCGATGATTGGATAACCTTGGAAACATACAGCTCAAGCATCTCGTCGTGGCGCGAAGAATCGTTGAATCTACCTTGCGCACCCTTCCTGCAAGTGGCATTTGTAGGCACAAGCCATTTCGGTCGCGGCGTTGGTATCGATAATGTTACAATAGCCCAAGGAGCAGGAATAAACACATTGCTTGCCGAAACCATCAACATAAACATATACCCCAACCCAGCAAGCGGTAAAGTGAATATTTCGGCCATCAACAGCGACGAAAATATTGGCTACGAAGTGTTCGACATTATGGGCAGACAATTTGCCAAAGGCGATGTAGACGCCCACCAGTCGACAGCAATCAACACCTCCAACTGGAAACCCGGCGTTTATGTGATCAAACTTCGTGCCGGCAACAACGAGAAAACCCAGCAGTTGATTATCAAATAAGAATTTAGTTCATTTTTAATCCCTTTTAAAAGAAGCCTCTCCTAATCGGGGAGGCTTTCTTGTTATTCAGTTTCAACAATTTACAAAAGCACATAGCGTATGTCGCAAAAAAATCGTATCTTTGCAAAACAAATAATGATACAATGTTAGACAAATTAGAAGCCATAAACGCCCGTTATTTAGAGCTTGAGAAAGAGATCAACGATCCGAACATAATGTCGGACATGAAACGTTTTGTGAAACTTTCGAAGGACTACAAGGACCTGCAGCCTGTCATCGAGGCCTACAAGGAATACAAGGACATCATCGGCAATATCGCCAACTGCAAGGACATCCTCAGCAACGAGAAAGACGAGGAATTCCGCAACATGGCCAAGGAAGAGCTGGCATCCTACACCGAGAAACGCGACAAACTGGAGGAGGACATCCGTCTGATGCTCATCCCCGCCGACCCGCAGGACCACAAAAACGCAGTGTTCGAGATACGCGGCGGCACCGGCGGCGACGAAGCCAGCATCTTTGCCGGCGACCTCTACCGCATGTACGTGCGCTACTGCGAGAAACGCAACTGGAAAATCGAAGTGGTGGACTATACCGAAGGCACCGCTGGCGGTTATAAGGAAATAGTTTTCAACGTGATAGGCGACGGCGTGTACGGAGTGATGAAATACGAATCGGGAGTACACCGCGTGCAGCGCGTGCCGCAGACCGAGACACAAGGCCGTGTGCATACCTCCGCAGCATCGGTGGTGGTGCTGCCCGAAGCCGAGGAGTTCGACGTGGAGCTAAAACAGTCGGACATCAAGAAAGAGATTTTCTGCGCATCGGGTCCCGGAGGACAGTCGGTGAACACCACCTACTCCGCCGTGCGTCTCACCCACATACCCACAGGCATAGTGGTGTCGTGCCAGGACCAGAAATCGCAGATAAAGAACATGGAAAAAGCCCTTGTGGTGATGCGTACACGACTGTTCGAACGCGAGTACAACAAATATCTCGAGGAGATGTCGTCGAAACGCAAGACCATGGTCTCCACCGGCGACCGTTCAGCAAAGATTCGCACCTACAACTACCCGCAGAGCCGCGTTACCGACCACCGCATCAACTACACCATGTATAACCTTTCTGCCTTTATGGACGGCGACATACAGGATTTGATCGACGCACTGCAGCTGGCCGAAAATGCCGAACGTCTGAAAGAAGCGGTCGGTTGACAATTGAAAATTGATAATTGACAATTGATAATTAAAAAAACGCACTGACGTGCGTTTTTTTTGTTATGTACGGCATGGCAAATCACAACACAATAAAACACCCGACACGCCGTTATTCTTTTTATAATTATCAAAAAAATACCAATTTTATGAAGAAACTGACCATCGCAGCGATAGCCCTTTGCGTTTTGACGATGACGGCCAACGCACAGGAAATCAAGAACCTTTATCCGAAAGGAAAGAACATCTACCTCACCGACAAAGGTGCGGCGGATTACGACAAAGCCATTGCTTTTGCCAAGAAGAAAGGCTGGGACAAGCTGACCGAGTCCGATTTTGAATATATGGCAAAACTTGGTTACGATGAAACTCACAGCAGTTACTGGGATATAGTGGGCGAAGGATGCTCGTGGTATTGTGGCGACGGCGGTCCTATAAAAATCACGGCTTCAAGCCGACTGAAAAGTCAGGGCAAGAACGACTACAACGAGAAGAACCTCCACGACCTGATGTACAACACCCCGTGGGTGGAAGGTGTAAAAGGCTATGGCATAGGCCAATGGGTGGAATACACTTTCAAAGCCAACAATCCACGTATAACCGAAATCCACGTGGTGAACGGATATGTCAAGAGTCAAGCCGCATGGAAAAACAACTCGCGGGTAAAACGCCTGAAAGTGTATGTCAACGGCCAACCGCTGGCCATCCTCAACCTCGAGGACAGCCGCAGCGACCAGACTTTCGAAATTGAGCCGCTGACTTTCAAACAGCAGTGGACGATGCGTTTCGAGATTCTCGAAGTTTACGAAGGCGACAAATTCGACGACACCGCCCTTTCGGAGATTTATTTCAACGGACTTGACGTGCACTGTCTCGCCCCCGGCACAAAAATCACCATGGCCGACGGCACTTTCAAAAACATCGAAGACATCGAACTCGGCGACCAAGTGCTAAGTTTCGACAAAGCTGGCAAAAGCATTGCCGCCACCGTGGAAGAGACTGCCAACGCAAAGCACTGCAACCTTGTTACCTACACTTTCGACAACGGCACCACCCTCACCGCCACCACCGACCATCCCCTGCGCACCGCCAACGGCTGGGCCTCCTACGCCCCCGAAAAATCGGCTAACTACAAAGGTTTTGACAATATCAACAAAATCCAAGTCGGCGACAGCTTTGAAACACCCGACGGCAATATGCTGAAACTCGTCGCCATCAGCCTGTCGCACGAAGTTTCGGAGACCTACACCATAGTAAGACTCTCGCAGGGCAACACTTTCATCGCCAACGGCATCATCACCGCTGTGGAGGAGTTGAACCCTGAACTTGCTACAACGCGTTGAAATTGAAGTAAAACACAGTAATTCAAGCACATAACAATTGCGGCGGATTTCTTCGAAATCCGCCGCAATTTTATTTAAATATCAAGACTGTATTACATCAGTCCCATCAGTTTCTGGAACGAGGTGAGGCATTCCAGAGCGTTGGTCTTGATATGGATGAACTCGTCGATACCGGCGGCCTTGAACTCTTCCACCTGTTCTTTCGGGAAACCGGCCAGAACGATGCTCTTGACTTTGCCTTTCAGACCTTTGCAGGCGTCGGCAACTATCTCGGCGTACTCGTCGTCGGAGGAGCAGAGCACCACGATGTCGGCGTTGGCTTTGAGGGCGGCCTCAACACCTTCCTGTGCTGTGGCGAATCCCACATTGTCGATAATCTCGTATCCCACCACGCCGAAGAAATTGGTGGCGAATCCCGCACGGGCGCGACGCATTGCCACATTGCCATAGGTGAGCAAAAACACTTTCGGTTTGCGGCCCGAACGCTCGGTGGCCAGACGCAGCTCCTCGAAAGCCTCGGCGCCACGGTACTGGTGCAGCTTGCGGATAGGACCTTCCTCGGAATTGCAGCAACAACAGCATTTATCCTTCTTGTCGATCTTTTCCAGCATCTCGTCCTTGAGGTTGGGGTACTGGTTGGTGCCAAGGATAACGGTCTTACGCATAGCGATGTCGTTGTTGCGTTTGGTGGCAGTTGCCTCGATTTCGTCCTGAACGAAACCCTGACGGATAGCCTGTGCGAAACCGCCTTTTTCCTCAACGGCGAGGAAGTTCTTCCATGCGTACTGTGCGATGGAATCGGTGAGGTTTTCGATATAATAGGAACCGGCAGCGGGGTCGGCAATTTTGTCGAAATACGACTCTTCTTTGAGCAGTATCTGCTGGTTGCGGGCGATGCGGTACGAGAAATCGTCGGCCTCTTTGTAGGCGATGTCGAACGGAGCCACGGCGATGGAGTCGGCGCCGGCGATGGCGACACTCATAGTCTCGGTGGTGGTGCGCAGCATGTTCACATGTGCGTCGTACATCGACTTGTTCCAAACCGCGGAGGCGGCGTGGATAAACACCTTGTAAGCGCAGTCGCAGGCAGGTTTGTACTGTTCCACAATCTTCGACCACAGCATACGTGCGGCACGGATTTTGGCCATCTCCATGAAATAGTTGGAGCCGATGGCGAAGCTGAACACCATGTTCTTGGCCACTTTTTCGGAAGCCACGCCCTTGTCGGTGAGGTTTGCCATAAGCTCGTTGGCGGCGGCAAGGGTGAAGCCGAGTTCCTGAACGATGCTGGAACCCGCATTCTGGAACAGGTTGCCGTTCACTGTAAGCACGCGGAAACCGGGCAAGTTGCTGTCGGCAAATTCGATGAGAGATTTTGCCAGAGCATACTCCCCTTCTTCGCCACCGCAGAAATCGCCGTGGTTGAGGGCGTGTTTGAACATATCGAAATTGACGCTTCCCTGCACGCTCTTGGGGTCGATGCCCTCGGTGCCGAGATACTCCACAAAGAGTTTCAGCAGAGCCACGAAATCCTTGGCGCAGTTGAAGTTTATCTTAACCTTGGTGAGGTCGATGTCCTTTAGCAGGGCTGCCATTGCGTTGAGGTCGGTAACCTGCTTTGCGCAGAAGCCCAGCGAGTTGCATCCGCCTTTCACTGCATCGACGGCGAAGCGGTTGGCCTCCACGGGGTCTTTCACTTTTATGTCCTGACGGATGTCCCACACGTTGGAATGGGCCTGTTTGCCGCGTGTGTAGGGAAATTCGGCGGGGTTGGTGTTGAGGTACGACAGGTTTTCCAAATCTTCGGCACGGTAGTAAGGTCTCACGTTGAAACCTTCGATGGTTTTCCATACCAGTTTCTTGTCGTAATCGGCACCTTTGAGGTCTTTGTTAATCACTTCCTCCCACTGCTGGGTGGAAACGGGCGGGAATTCCGCAAACAACTTATTATCTTCCATTATGTTAGCTATTATTTTTCTGTATCAGTAAGAAATGCAAATATACGATTTTTTTTTGAATTCGGAGTTCGGAATTCGGAATTCGGAAGTTTTTATAGTGTACTAGAACGACAACTTTCAATTTTCAACTTTCATTTTTCAATTTTCAACTACTTGACAATCAGCTTGTCGCAGGAATAATCCGTTTTCAGGAAATAGATGCCGCTTTCGAGTTCACGGATGTCGATTACGGCGGTGCCTGCCGTGGCGCGCTGGCATTTCACCGTCCTGCCTTGCAGGTCGATAATACGTATCTCCGTGTCGCCTTCCATTCCGCCGACGGTAACGCTGCCCTTGGCGGGATTGGGGGTGATTGTCAGCCGGCTGTGTTCGGCAGTTTCGATGCCTTGACCGCAGACGTATGTGCCGTTGGTGGAATGCACTTGGTAGTTGTTTGAATCGAAAACCGACCAATGCTTTGCGATGGCATTACGCACATTGGCGTCGTAAAAAGCATCGTTGCTGTCGGTGACATCTCCCATTGGCACAAGGATGCCGCTGTTCACCGTAGGCAGGGAGCACATCATTTCATCTAAAGCTCTGGCGGAAAGACTGTTGCCATAGCATCTAACGTGTTCAATAGCTGTGTTGGCAGAGAAGTCCAACGAAGAAAGTCTGTTGTTGGAGCAATCGAAATCAACAAGCAGAGGGTTGTTACTGATGTCCAAAGATGCGATGCTGTTATTATCGCAGTAGAAGGTCTCCAATACTGGGGCGCTCAATATGTTGATAGATGAGATATTGTTGTAGCTGCAATTGAAATAAGTCAGGTTGGGGCATCTGCGAAGGGATTGTGCCGTAATGTTGTTGTGGCTCATGTCAAGTTCCTCAATCATAATGTTTTCTGCAAAAGGAATCGAAGGCGATATGGCGTTATAGCTGCAGTTTAGTTTCTTCAAATAAGGATTCTGGCTTACGTCGAGAGACCACACTTTGTTTTGGTTGCCTGAACAATAGAAACTCTTCACATCACCGTAGATATCCATGATCACAGCATCGGCATGCACCCGTATGCTTCTCATCGTAAAAACGGTATCGGCGATGAAGACAGTATCGAGCGAACCACACAGGACACGTATCGGGGTATTGGAGGTGTCTGCGGCAAAATTGATAGATATATCGTTGTCGGGAAGCACTTTCACACGTATTTTCCGAGTTGTAGTTGGCGGACAAAGGAACGTGCCGTTGCTGGTATTGACGGGAAAATAAAAGGTATCACAAACAGACCACCCCTTGTCATATGCATTTCTAACATTGGCTGCATAAGTTGCATCGTTACTGTCGTTTCTATCCTTAATCGACATAATATAATAAGACAAGAAACCTCCAGAACCATTAGGCAGGGCACATATCATGTCATCCAAAACCGAAGCACTGATAGGATTGCCATAGCACCTAATGATTCTTATGCCATGATTGGAACTTATATCCAAAGTCGGGATCTGGTTGTTGGAACAATCCATTCCAGTAAGCAGAGGGTTGTGGCTGACATCCAACGAAGTCAGGCGATTGTTCTGACAAGAGAATGTCTCCAACATCGGATTGCGCGAGATGTCGAGGGTTGAGATGCGGTTGTTGCGAATATTGAAATGTCGCAAGCGAGGACAAGCTCTCAAATCGATGGATGAAAGGCTGCACCACGGCGCATAAAGGATTTCAAGATTATTGACTCCGCCAAGATTTATATAAGACACGGCATTATTGCCACACTCAAGCCTTTTTAGATATGGATTTTGGCTTATGTCGACACTCACCACATTGTTATGATTGTTTGGACAATAAAACTCTTTTAAATTTCCGTAAATGTCCATATAGCTGCCTTCGGCAAACACACCATAATTTTGCCATATAATAGATGTACCTATGCGAAATGTCGTGTCGGTAGTGCCACTTACAACGCGTATGGGCGAATTGGCAGAGTCGGCAACGAAGTTGAGGTTTATAATGCTGTCGAAGCGTACTTTGAGGCGGATTCTGCGCATAGGCGGCGGACATAAGTATGTGCCGGTGGTCTGCACTGTCGTCGCGCCTGAAAAGCGGTCGTAGAAAGTCCAGTTTTTATTGAGAGCAATTTGCGAGTTCGACGAATAGAATGTCGTGTCGATATTCCAACCATTATAGTCGCTTATAAAGAATTTGGCAGAATCCGACGGCTGCCACTGTGGCAGCTGGCACATAAGCTCGTCGTAGGCTTGTGCCGAGAAATGGGTCTCGTGGCTTCTAACCATCTTTAACGAAGGACAGCCGCTCACATCAATTCCGGCAAGACTGGTGGTGCCGAAAGTAAGGATTTCAAGTCTGGGCTGATAGCCGAGAATAACACTGTCGAGGTAACGATTACTGTCGCACATTACCACACGTAGCATATCGTTGGCGGTAAAATCGAATTTTCTACAAACATTCCAATGCAAACGTGTGCTAAAGAACGACACATCGCCATAAATCATTATGGTATCAAAAAGGTTTACGGAGTCGAATCTTTCGTAATAACAACGAGCGATATAAGGATCAAAATGGCGACTGGAGATACTGTCCAAATATAAGATGGTGTCCCACGTGCCACAGACAATTTTCACAGGAGTATTCGTTGTATCGGCGGCCAGGACAAGCCGAGGCAAAGCTGACGTAGTGTTCGTATGAATAACTATGCGCCGGTTCATATTAACCTGTGCATTGGCCGAGAGCGACGCTAACGTCAGCGACAACACAGCCATAACCACAAATAACTGTTTTACAGATTGTTGAAATTTCGTTTTCATTTTATTCTTTATTAATTGTAAAGGTTTTGGTTCGCAATAATCAATTTGCAAAGATAAGTAAAAAAATTGAAAGTTGAAAAATAAAAATTGAAAACGTTGTGCCGACAAAAAATCCGTAGTACTGACACAATTGCGTGCATCACAAAATATCTACCGCATTTCGACGTTAATGGCATACACAAAAATCGACAACCGACATGTCAGCGAAGAAATACCCATTGGGAATAGCCCTCGGCGGCGGGGGTGCCAAAGCCGCGGCACACTGCGGGGCGTTGCAGGCGCTCAAGGAGTTCGGCATACTGCCCGACATCATCTCCGGCACCAGTGCGGGAGCCATAGTGGCGGTGCTTCATGCATCTGGCTACACACCGGCACAGATGATAGAGCTGTTTTCGGGACTCAACTTTTTCAAGGACATCATCACGCCGGGACTGCCCAAAGGCGGCTTTTTCGACTCCAAGCCGTTGGTGGAATACCTGCGGAAGGTAGTCCCCTACTCCCGTATCGAAGATCTGCCCCTGCCCGTGCATATCGTGGCGTCGGACATGGAACACGGCATGGCCAAGGTGTTCACCAAAGGCGAGCTGGCACCGCGCGTGGTGGCGTCGTGCTCAATACCGGTGGTGTTCCGTCCCATGGCCATAAACGGAGTGCATTATGTGGATGGCGGCGCTTTCCAGAACCTGCCCGTCACCGCCATACGTGAGAAATGCGAGAAAGTTCTGGCTTTCAACCTGATACACATCAACGAAGGCAAGTACCGCGACAATGTGGTTTCGGTGGCCTACCGCACTTTTTCAATGATGTTCATGTCCACCACCATCGCCGACTCGCGTTTGGCCGACCTCTGCATCAACCTCGACACCGCAGGCTGCGCCATGTACGACATGTCGAAACTGGAAATGCTCTTCGAACGCGGCTACCACGACACCGTCACCGCCCTCGAAAACAACGGCTACCAACGCATCTCCGAGCCGGAGAAAATCTCTTTTGCAACAAAAAGGAAAAAGAAAAAGTAGTCAATTCGGAATTCGGAGTTCGGTACTTTTAGCTCGGAGCAGCCAATTCAGGAATTCCCTATCGGATAATTCTTTTCCAATCAATCATTGTCAATTTGAGTTAAAACCACATTTATTTACAAAACAAAACGGCTACTCACTTGGACAATCGGCAATTATAAACCATTAAAATTCAAACACATACAAAAACTTTCAACTTTCAACTTTCAATTTTCAACTATTTAACGTATTTTTGCAGTCCGAAAAATGCCGCAACCGTTCTATCGCCGGCCACGCGAGTGGCGGGAGGAAAGTCCGGGCAACACAGGGTCCCATACTTCCTAACAGGAAGGTGTCCCGCAAGGGGCAACAGAGAGCGCCACAGAAAATATACCGCCTGCGATATCACGGCACCGCCGGAGCAGGTAAGGGTGAAAACGCGAGGCAAGAGCTCACGACGCATTGCAGCGATGCATGTGATGGCAAGCCTTATGGGTTGAAAGACCAAATATACCGGCAGTCAAGGGCTGACCCGTCCGTTGCCGGGGGGTAGGTTGATTGAGGCGTCGGGCGACCGCCGTCCTAGATAAATGATAGAACGCTTTACAGCGACAGAACCCGGCTTACAGGTTGCGGCTTTTTTCTTTATTATACAATAATATAACAGAAAGCAGAACACAATAACCGAACACAGCGAACACCCGAAACGCGATGAACCTCCACTCCACCCTATTGCACAACGCCGCCGAACATCCCGACAAAACGGCCATAGTATATTTCCGCACTCCAATTTCGTACGGCGAGCTGTCGGCAATGATACGGCGCTACGCCTCGGTGCTGTACCACAAAATGGGACTGCGTGCCGGCGACATCGTCACAGTTTCGCTGCCCACCACCCCCGAGAGCATCGCCATCACCTACGCCCTCAACATGCTGGGAGTTACGGCTTGCAACGTCGACGTGCGTTTCACCGCCGGACAGATAGCCAAAATCGTCGCCCGCACCAACTCCAAAGCGTTGTTCATAATGGATTTCAACATAAAGACCATTGCCCGTAAGGCAAAAGATCTTGGTGTGGAACACATCGTGGTGCTCCGAGGCAACGAGTATTTCCCCAAGGTAATAGTGTGGTCCGAGATTTGGGATTGCCTCAACGGCAGACGCCGCCACATACGTCGTGACCGACGTTTCGGCTACTGGTGCAAGATAGCCAAAGTCCAAAATCTGCCCGAAGCCCCCGTCTATGAATGGCCTGCCGACTCGCCACAGCTGATTTTCCAGACCTCCGGCACCACGGGCAACTCCAAAAGTGCCATAATTTCGGCGGAGAACATGAACAACCCCATGCATTGTGCCAACAAGTTGTACAACGACTGGAGCGCCGACGACAAATTCCTATGCATGCTGCCGCTGTTCACCATGTCGGGATTCCAATCCTCCATTCATGCACCGCTGAGCTTGGGCAACACCGTGGACATCGTCCCCATCTGGAAAGCGTCGGAGTTTATCAAACTGCTGCAGAGCCACCGCCCGCAGCACATATTCTCGGTGCCTTCGTTCTGGACACCGCTTTTCAAAAAGAAAAACGCCGGCCTCGATTTTTCTTTCCTCAAGACCGCCATACTTGCCGGCGACATAATGAAACCCGAAAACGAAAAGAAAATCAACCACTTCCTTGCCACTCACGGCTACCCCTATGGTTTGAGGAAACTATACGGAATGACCGAGACCTCGGGAATCATAGCACTTACACCAAACTACGACGAAAACCAATACAAAGCAGGCTTCTCTGGAAAAATCACCGCCGGTCACAAAGTCAAAATTGTGGACGGAGAGATTTGTGTGCAAACCGCCACCAAAGCCCTTGGCTACTACGACGACCCCGAAGCCACCGCCAACCTGCTGCGGCAACACGACGACGGCCTTGTATGGCTGCACACCGGCGACCTCGGTCATTTCGACGAGCAAGGCAACCTATACGTGGATGGCCGTATAAAAAGGATGATAGTACGCCACGACGGCACCAAGATTTTCCCCGTGGAGATAGAGAACGCCCTGACACGACATCCGCACATAAACGACTGCGCAGTGGTAGGCATGCCCGACCGAAACCACCCGCAGAGCCTCCTGCCCGCCGCCTTCGTCACCCTTACCGACAGCAGCGCCAACGAACACGAAATACGCAAATACGCACAAGAAAAACTACCCGTCCACCTACAGCCCTCCAAAATACACATTGTCAAAGAGTTGCCCGTTACAAAAGCAGGCAAAACCGACTACAAAAAACTTGAACAATTAACAATTGACAATTAACAATGAACAATTATAAAATATGAGAAATAAATAATTTCTGCTTATTTTCAATTTTTTTGCTTATATTTGCACTTGAAAAACAAAAACAAAAAAAATATGTAACAGCATAATATACAAAGACATATAAGAAAGCGTTTGCGCTGAAGGATATTCTTGAAACGTTCCAAATAATTACAAGTCACAATCCTGTAAAGCAGAAACGCCTACGTCGTTTATCGTGGGCTTTACTTCGGATTGTGCGGGTTTGGAACACCTCAAGAATATCGAGCGAAGTCCACGACTTTTTTATTGTTTTGTATTGTAAATAAAACAATATAAGCAAATGAATCCTTATTCCAACTTTTTCTATAATGCAGAAAAAAATCCGGAGAAAACTGCCCTTATATACTACGGCAAAAGTATTTCTTACGGGCAATTAGCAAACGACATCCGATGCTACACGTCGGTTTTTTACAACCTTGGACTGCGAGCTGGCGACACTGTTACACTCTCATTACCCACAACTCCCGAAAGCATTGTTGTAACATACGCACTTAATATGATAGGTGTGCTCGTCTGTTTTGTGGATGTTCGTTTTACAGCCAGACAAATTTCATCAATTGTGCGACGAACAAATTCCAAGATGTTGTTCATAATGAATTTCCAAACAAAAGCAATAGCTCGCAGAGCAAGGAAAATGAGTGTTGAACACATTGTGGTTCTCCGTGGTGTCGAATCCCTGCCAAAATCAATAAGCTTTTGGTATTCATTCGGGGATTACCTTAATGGGAGGCATCGGCATTTCCGTTCCGACAAACGTTTCAAACATTGGAACGAATTATCTACAACGATACATTTTTCAGATGTTCCCATTTATGAATGGCCAGCCAATTCCTCACAATTCATTTTCCAAACCTCGGGCACAACTGGCAAGGCAAAAAGCGTCCTGATTAGCGCGGAAAACCTATACAACGGCATATTGGATTATCCAAACATGACAAATGATTATAGCCCTGATGACAAAATCCTGTGCATAATGCCTTTGTTCACCCTGTTCGGATTCCAGTCGTCGGTGTTTGCGCCTTTGAATTTCGGCAATACGATTGATATTGTCCCCATTTGGGAAATCTCCGATTTCATCAAGATAATATGTGCTCATCGCCCACAACACATACACTCGGTGCCTTCACATTGGGAATCGATATTCGACAAAAAAAACAGCAATGCCGACCTCTCATTTCTCAAAACAGCAATCGTTGCTGGAGATATAGTAAAACCCGATTTTGAGAAAGCAATAAACGACTATCTAAAGACTCACGGACATAAATATAGTATCCGTAAAGCGTATGGCATGACAGAAACCTCCGGATTGGTGGCACACACTTTTAACGACGACAAAAACAAATATGAATTCGGCTTTTCAGGCAAAGTGGCGGACAATCTCAAAGTACAAATATGTGAAAACGAAATCTGTGTCCTTACTGCTACCAAATCCATAGGCTATCTCAACAACCCCGATGCGACAACCCTCCTACTCCGAAAACACGATGATGGATTAACTTGGTTACACACAGGCGACACCGGCCATTTCGATGAGCAGGGCAACCTATATATTACAGGAAGATTGAAAAATATGATTGTACGATACGACGGCTCAAAAATTTTCCCTTCGGAGATTGAAAACGCTTTTCTCAAACATCCTGACATACAAAATTGCGCAGTAGTTGGGGCACCCGACAAAAAACACCCTCAAAGCTATCTTCCTTGGGCTTTTGTAACCCTCAAAAAAAACAGCCACAAAAATGAGGACAACCTACACAAATTCGCAAAAAAAGTACTACCCGAATACTTGTTGCCATACAAAATTCTAATTATCAAAGAAATACCCCTGACGAAAGTCGGGAAAACTGATTATAGCAAACTTTTAGAAACAATAAAAACAAAACAAAAATGAGATTAGGAATATTAGTCATTATCCAAACACTGCTTTTGTCAGCAGGAAACATTTTCTTGAAGGTATTAACAATTCATTTACCGAAATTCAGCTGGAACAAAGAGTTTTTCTACGTTTTGATAATCAAAAATTGGTATAGAATATGGGCATTTGGCATCCCATTTACAGCCGCCGCGATACTTTGGATATACATTCTAAAACACTTCGAAGTGTCGAAAGCATATCCGCTTACTGCCTTGAGCTACGTTTTCGGTATGATATTGGCCGCCATTTTTTTGAAAGAAGGCATAAGCGCCATACAATGGCTCGGTGCCGGGATGATTATCGCAGGCTGCTTTCTAATTTTAAGCTGACATGCCTATATATTTGATTGGATTGCATTTCGCACCTGTCAAAAATCACATTTCACCCAGTGAGCCGCGTCAGCGGCGAACAAATCCGTGTGTTAAATTATTAATCCCCAATCAGTTCCGAGTTCCGAGTTCCGATTTCCGAACTAACTTTCAATTTCCAATTTTCAACTTTCAACTTTTTTTCGTATTTTTGCATTTCATTTCCATCGGCAAAAAACACTATGGACGATAATCAACAACAGCAGTTCGAACAGCAGCAGGAGCAGTTCCGCATTATGCGGGAGACCGAGCAAAACCGCATCTTTTTGGAGATGCAGGACGAGGCAAAGCCGTCGAAAAACGGCTGGAAAGTGCTTGTGGCGTTCATCGTCATAGCGGCAATCGCCATCATACTTTTTTGCAATTATTTTTAAAATCACATAACCAATTTAACATGAAACGTTTTTCAATCCTTTTACTGAGTTTTTTTGCGTTTATCGCAACCGTTCCTTCTATTTCAATGGCGCAGATACCCACTCCCCCCGACCCGAGCTGTGCCTCCTGCGGCGTGAACCTGCGAAAGAACGAACCTCATAAACCGTGGTGCGAATATGTGAAAGCCGCACAGTCGCACGACGACGACGACGAGCAAACTTCATCGCAACCTACAAAACCCAAACCACAAGCCAAGCCACAAACCAAACCAAAGCCCTCCACCCATCTGCAGGACTACAAACCCTCCGCCGAAGCAACTATAGCAAAATGGAAAAGGGAAGAAGACGAGGAATACCAGCGCAAGTATCGCAACGGCGAAATTTCGTACGAATATTTGGAAAGGCATCTTGCTAAGGTCGAAGATTTTGAATATTCCTCCAATAATTCATCATACTCCACATATTATGTTGCTGGCAAAGGCGTAGGGATGTGGTTTTTCGACGCAACTGCCAACAACAAAACCGAGATGAACAAGGGTTGGCACTACTCTCCGCACTACGAACGCATCTGCTTTATGAAAGGCGAAAGAGCGGCCATGCAGCTGAAAACCACCAAGAAATGGGGCGTCGAAAATTACGAAAAACACGAAAACCTTGTAAATTTCGAGTACGACGAAATCAAATATTTCAAAGAGTCGTACGAAAAGTATCCGGCATTTTTCCTCAACCAGAAGGACGAGTTGGGCCGCGACCGATGGTATCTGTACGACGGCAACGATTTCCCCGTGGAGTTTCCTTTCAAATCGGTAGAGCTTAAAAGCGAATCGGGCGACTATCGCGCTTACGCACAGACACTTGGCGGCGACTGGTATCTTATCACCGGTTTCAGGCAAGCTCCGGGCAACCTGAATATTTTCGGTCCTTTCAAGGAGATGTCCGAAAACACGCTCTGTACTTACTCCAAACACCTCATAGTCTCAAAAATGGACGACGACGGACGCATACGCTACGGCATCCTCAGCCTTGAAGGCCAAGTGCTTTACAACTTCGAATACGACAAAATCGAACATTCGCCAAGTTCGTTGGCCAACTACGTAAAAGTGTGGAAAGACGGTCATTTGGGCGTGCTCGAACTGATGACGATGAAAGGTCAGGACGGCAAGGAGTACAAGCGCTATGTGGAGAGCATCGAACCGAAATACGACATGTTCAAAATCTCAAGAGTCTGGGTGTCGAAACTATCGCGGAGTTACCAATACTGCGTGGTGGGCAACAACGACCGCTATGCGCTGACACTCGGCGACATATACGAGCCCATCACCCTCCCCACCATCTACACCATCACCGAAGTGGAGAATTTCGCAGAGCGTTTTTTCACTGAGAGCAACAACAGCAAACCGGTAAAACAGAAAAAGGACGACAATTTCAAACAGTTCTGCGAGACTCAGGCGATAAACCTATACAAAGAGCTGAAAAGCAAAGCGATAACTCCCGAAGATGCAAAAGAGATGCTTGACGAAGAACGGCTGATGAAAGACTATCTTTTCTCCCAGACACAGCTCCGCCAGACCGAACTCAAGCTGGGCAAATACGACGAGTCGAAACAGGCCTTCGAGGTGTCATCGCCTTGGGGCACCATCTCGCTACCCGTCCCCAAAGAGGAGGCCGAGGGCGTGAAAAAAGGCTGGAAAAGCAGTCTCTCCGACCACACCATACGTCCCTGCCTGCAACTCAACCCCGACACATACCGTCCCGTGATGTGGAACGTACAGGCACTTGTAAACGGCAAATACTACGGCTACCGCGAAGAATAAAGTGATTGGTGATTGGTGATTGGTGATGAAGAAACATCCAGTGGATGTTTCGATAGCACGAAGTGCGGAGAAAAGAAATGATTAGACATTAGTCCTCTGACCTCTGACTTTCAATTGTCAATTTTCAATTATCAACGTAATGAACGGTTTCAGTTCGCCGAAGCGGGTGAAATGGTGGCCGCAGTTGTCCAGCTCTATCACCTTGCCGCAGTTGGCGAAACGCTGTTTGGTGGGCTCATGACTGCCCAGCAGGTCGTCGTCGAGGGCGAGGGCGAGATTCACATTTTTGTTGGGCAATGGAATTTTCTCAAACACATTTTCTTGAAAATCAACATATTTGTCGTAGAAATTATCGTAGAAGAATGGATCTTGTTCGCGGGTAACCATGTGGCGGAATAGTTCGGGGGAGTTTGTCACGGGATTCACCGCCAGCACAGGCACCTGCACCTCCGACAGCACCGAAAGACCGTAATAGCCTCCCGTGCTGCTTCCAACAATAAGTAGTATGTCGTTGGATTTCACAATATCCACAATCTGCCGCAGCACATCGCGTGGCGCGGTGGTCTTGTAATGGAAATCGGGACTGATAAAGCCGTATTCGGGGAACATGGCGTGCAACTGCTGTGCCTTGAAGGCGTTGCCGTTCGAGTTGTAACCGTGAAGGTAAAGAAAGGATTTTTCCATCGTATTGATCTATTATTCGTTATGATAAGGTTCGTTTTTAAGAATGGTGAAGGCGCGGTACAGCTGTTCCACAAAGAAAAGCCGTATCATCTGGTGCGAGAATGTCATCTGCGAGAGTGCAATTTTGCCGTTGGCACGGGCATACACGTCGGGCGAAAAGCCATAAGCACCGCCCACCACAAAACTTAGTGTGCGTATGCCGCTGTTCATCTGCTTTTGCAGAAACTGCGAGAACTCCACCGAAGTGTATTCCTTTCCGTGCTCGTCGAGCAGAACCACGTAGTCGGATTTCTCCACCGCTTTGAGAATCAACACTCCCTCGCGCTCTTTCATATCGGCGGGCGAAAGGTTCTTGGTGTCGCGCAGGGCGGGAATCACCACCATCTCGAAATTGACGTAATGTGCCAGCCGGCGGACATAAATGTCGATGCCTTCCTGCAGATATTTCTCGTCGGTCTTGGCCACCACCACAAGTCGTATATTCATAGCTTAATACTTGGTTTTCAGAATTATAAATGGTGCAACACAACGTCCCAGATGGGGAAACAGCCGAATTATGCCGTTGAGCAAGGCCCGGAAAGCCTTTTGCGGCTGGGTGCGATTGGTGTCGTAGAAACCGTTTTCCACACAAAGTATGCGTTTATACTTGGAAAACAGACGTTTATAGTCGGACAACGGCAGCACCCGCTCCGTCCAACTGCCAGTGGCGGGGTCGCAAGTGTTGTAGCGGTCGATGGCGGTGTTGGGACGCTTTTCGGCAACGGCCTTTTCAATGTCGTCAAACACAAGTCCTCTCGTATTCCGTGCCCAATATTCCAACTCATTTTCAGTAAGTTGCGGGAAACGCTGACGGATAAAATCAAGCCGTTGGGCGTAGAAACCTTTTTCATCCCACCTTCCCTGCTCGTCGGAAAGCATCACCTTGCGCAACTTACGTACTTTCAACCTATTGCAAGGATTGGAAGCCGTAGTGAACACCATCTTCATCGAAGGGTTGACGGAAAGCAGGTCGCCGAAAAAGGCGTCGAGGTCGTAGATATGCTCGATAACGTCAACGGAGACAAGGCAATCGGGGACCAAATTATTTTCGGCGCACCAGTCCTTAAAATCGCGGGAGTCGCCATGGATAATCACATCCGGACCAATGCCGAGCACACGTTTCAGTTCTGCAGCGGTCTGTGCAGACTCTGTATTTATATCGACATAAATCACCTTTGCCACGCCAAGACGTTTGGCAAACTGCGAAAGAAAAGCGCATCCGCCGCCGTAATCCACAAGGACAGTGTTGGCAACGTCGGTAAGACCGCTTAAACAGCAGGAATAAATTTTCGAATAATAAGGAAGCGTGTCTACATTGCGTCTCACTTTCTCGATATACTGCTCCGAAACCGAAATGCTGCCGAAGTCGGTGCCAGCAATCTGTTTGCAGAGGTCAGCAAACAGCGTTTCCATTTCTTTCGAAGCGTTATTTTTCATCCAAGACGTTTTTTTAACGAAACCAAAGCGCTGAACAGCAGACTGTTACTTTTAACAATTTGGAAATAAGGCACTTGCTTGGTGCCGTAGTAGCGGAACGAATATTCCACGTTCTCATCCATACTTCCCTCAAAATCAAACACTTTCACCTTTCCCGACAGCTGTTTGATGATATTCCACACAAGCAAGGCGGTCATGCCGTTCACATTCTTCTGTTTGTCGAAAGCCGACATCAAGGCGTAGGCGGTAGTGCTGTCGTAGGCAATGAAATAGGCTGCCACAAGGCAGTTTTCGGCATCGTAAAGTCCTGCAATGAGACCTTGGTTGCGATTTAGCGCCTCGGTGCACAGCCTTACCACAAAGTCGCGCGGCAGCGACTCCTCTCCTCCCCTGCTCTGCCAGTAGCTGGCGTGGAAATTGTAAAAATCCTCTGGCTGGAGGTCGAAACGCACTTGGTAGCTCTCCTCCAACGCCTGTATCTTGCTCTGCTGCCGCTTTTTATCCATATTGGCGAAAACAGCATCGAGGTCGTCCAAGTCCTGAATCTGGTAAGTGTAACGGGTTGTTTGGCGGAAGCCGTTCCAATAAAACGGAAGCCAGTTGGTGAACTGTGGCGCGAAATTTTGCGAAAAATACTTCAATCTTAAGTCTTTGAGACGTCCCACAAACTCATTACAGACTTTTTTTTCGAAACTGAGACGCTCGTTTTCGCTCTTGAAATCGCTTTTCAGGTACCATACGCCGTTGTACTGCGTCAGTAGCGGCATCAGCACATAGCGCATCCACAGCTTTTTGCCGATAAGGAACGGCATCACGGCCTGCACTTCGCCCTCGCCGTTGCTGTAAAGCAGCACGTCCCACTGTTTGCCTGCGCACACCGCCTCCATCCACCAATGTTGCATAAACAGAGGTATTTCGGGATGCGATTCGCAAATCTGCCTATATTGCTCCTTGTCAGTCATTTATAAAAAAGAAAAGCAACAGAGCGTTGTCCGTTGCTTTTATCTTGTTCATTTTCAAACTATTGTATTACAACATCCACACGGTTGTTGGCCACCTTGCCCTCGTAGGTGAGGTTGTCGCCGATGGGGTTCTCCGAGCCGAGAGCCTCAATTTCGATGCGGTGAGGCGCAATATTGCGTTTCACAAGTGCTTTTTTGATGATTTCGGCACGTTTTTTCGAAATGGCGATGTTGTAGGTCTCGGTGCCGTTGTCGTCGGTGTAGCTCTTCAGAAGCACCTCCAGACGCTCATTCTGCTCCAGGTATTCGGCCAGTTCGTCGAGTTCCTTGTCGAAACTGTCGTACAGCTCGGTGCTGTTGGGCAGGAACTTGATGGTGCGGAAAGTCTGCGCGCCCTCGGCGGCGTTGGGGAAGAAATCTATCTTCTTGGTGGCGAAGAAGAGCACCTCGCCCACGATGATGATGTCGTCGGTAGGTTTATCCATGTTCACATAATCGGAGCCGAACCAGTAGCGGTAGTCGATTTGTGCTACCTGAATGGTGATTTTGTTGCGGTATTCGCGCATTTTCATCCATCCCGAGAAGTTTTCGAGAGCCTCCTTGGCGGCCTCGCCGGCCTCCTGTTCGAGACGCATGCGTTTAACCTTGTCGGTGATTTCGGGGTTGATGGCGTAGATTGCACATATCTTCACAGGGACACGGGAGTTCATCTCCAGATAGTTCATAATCGGTTTGAACTCGCCCCAAATCTCCTGCTTGGAGTCCTTGATTGGCTTCTCTGCGTCGTTTATCGAGTTGAACGTCAGGTAATTGAAATTACAATAGTATTTCTTTTTGGTGTTGAAAGTGGTAAAACGCCAAACGGAGTCGAAGTCGGTCTTGCGGACTTTCTTTTTGCCCTCCAGAATGGGGTTCACTTCCTTTTTGCCTTTTTTCTGTGCCATCGTAACCGACGGTGCCACAAGCAACAGGGCTGCTAATATTATCAATATACGTTTCATCGCTGTAATGGTTTTATTCGTTGGTATTGTTGGTATTATTGATGTTGTTTGGTTCGTAAACGGAATGGTTTTCGCAATAGAGCAGACGTGCCTTGAATTTGTCTATCATTATGTAGTCGTGGGTGGAGATTAGTATGGTGGTGTTGTATTCGCGGTTGATGCTCACAAAGAGGTTCATAATCTCTTCGGAGGTCTGCGGGTCGAGGTTGCCGGTGGGCTCGTCGGCGAGGATGAGTTCGGGGTTGTTGAGCAACGCCCTTGCAATGCCCACGCGCTGCTGTTCGCCTTCGGAGAGACGGTGTATGGGATAGAGCAGTTTGTCGGGCAGTCCCACCGACTCCATCACCTGCTGTATGCGGGTGTCGATGTCGTTTTTGTTTTTCCAGCCGGTGGCGCGCATCACAAACGACAGGTTGTCGTACACGTTGCGGTCCTTGAGCAGGTTGAAATTCTGGAACACTATGCCCAGTTTGCGGCGCAGCATCGGTATTTTGGATTTCTTTATCTTGGCCACGTCGAAGCCGCACACAAATGCCTCGCCTTCGGAGACGCAGGTGTCGGCGTAGAGGGCGCGGAAGAGCGTAGTCTTGCCCGCTCCGCTTTTCCCGATAAGGTAAACGAACTCGCCTTTGTTCACGCTAAGGCTGACGTTCTGCAATATCGGGTAGTCGTCGTTCTTGATGGTGGCGTGCTGCAATAATATAATCGGTTGTGTTTCCATCGTTTCTGTTTGGTTACTATACGTATTTTTGTCGGTTTTATTGCTTTTTTATTACGTTAATGATTGTTTTATTCGATAAATTCCATCAGTTGTCGGTCCACATTCATCACTACCACGCTCGACACGCACTGGATACGCACCGCGAAGTTGCCGTCCTTGCAGTCGGAGATCAGCTCACCCTCCAGCCCGTCGAAAACGCCGCCGGAGATAAGCCGCACCCGCGAGCCTTTTTTCATCTGCGACATGTTCTGTACAAAGAGTTCCCGTTCGGAGGCTATCATGCGGCGCAGGGCGTCGATTTCGGTCTCGGAAAGCACCGCGACCTCGTCGCCGAAACGCACATAGCGCGTGATGCAGGGCTGCTCCAGCACCTGATACAGCTGTTTGTAGTATATATTCACAAAGATATACGAGCTGAACAACGGCATCTCCACCCATTTCTTGCGGTCGTGCCATTTGTGCAAGCGACGTTGCAGGGGCAGATACGGCTCGAAACCGCTACGCTCGAGCTGCGCGAAGGCCTTTTTCTCGGACCGCGGCTTGGTGTAGAAGGTTACCCAGTGTTTTTCCGTATCTTTCTGCATCACAGCTGTTTATTTCTTTATGTACGACAAGAAGTCCAAATCCAGCGAGAGAGCGAAGAATAATGTCACTTTCCATTGGTCAACAATCTGGTCTTTTATTGAAAATCCGCTCGGAAGTGGATCGCCCTCTTTGTAATCGCCTGCAAGCACCTTATATTCAGCAATATTGGCACCCACAGTGAAATGGAAGAAATCCATAAACTTGAAACTAGGCCCAACGTAGAAGTTCTTGAAAAGGTTTGAACCACCGAATCCGACATAGATACCTAAATCGTAAGTAAAATCTTGGTCGAAGCGTTTGAAATTGACTCCCTGACTGGGAGTAGTGTCTCTTTTGCCCTTGTGGAAATAAGGTGTTAAATCCCAAAGCATTACGGAAGCGCCTGTGATAAAGTCAAATTCCACAGTGCCGGAGTTTTTGTTTGTAATCAAATACTCCACGGTTCCTTCGGAAGTTTTCGACGGTCGTATATACCAGTCGGGGGTGCGGTAGAAACGCATTGCAATACCTTGAATTACACGCACTTTCTTTTTCTTGTTGGTGGCATTGTTTATCTTTGCTTCGGCTTCTTCGGCACGTTTTTTTGTATATTTCAGTTCTTCTTCTTTCTGAATTACAATCTTTTGCGTAGCCATAAGCTCGTTACGCAACGAATCGGAGAGATTGAGGTAATGGTCGCGGTCGTTGCGCACACGGCGGTAGTTGGCTCTCTGGTTAAAAATCTCGGTATCGCGCATGCTCAGCTCGCGGCGCAGGTATTCCACCTCGCGCTGCTTGGCCTCGATGTTCACCTCCTGGGCTTTTATCAGGCCTTCCAATCGGGTGGTTTCCACGCGGGTGTTGCCCATCGAATCGCGGTAGGTGCTCTCGCTGCGGGCCACACGCAGTTCCATATCCTGCAACAGACGCACTTTTTCGATAAGTTGGTTGTTCTTTTCGTCGAGTTGGCGCACCAGCTCCGAGTTGGCGCTGAGCAACGAGTCTTTCAAACGCATGTTGGAACGCAGGCTCTTGCGCAGACTTTCAACAGTTTGCTGCTGTTTGATGATAATCTGTTTCATCTTGGCTATGGAGTCGCTGCTCGACTTGGTCTCGGCCAATTGTGCCTGTGCGTTGGCAAGCATCGTCTGCAGTGTTTTTATGCGTTTTGCCATAGCTGCGGAGTCTTCGGCGTAGTTGCGTCGTGCCTCCTGGGCTTCGCGCGCCGCCTGCTGCTGTTGCCTGCGGGCGTCGTTCAAAGCATTGTCGTCCTGTGCATTGGCAACGTTTGCCGACAGTACAACAACAAGCACCAACGCTATGAATTTCAACGCGTTGAAAACACCCGTCAATCTGTGCTCATATAGTTTTTTTGCCATTATTGTCTATAAATTTAGCGTTGCAAAAATATAGTTTTTTGACTTAACAGAATCACTGTCCTAACATTACTTTTCAACATCGATTTGTTGTAATCGCATCAATTGCCGTTGAGTATCGCCAAAAGTATTTTTGCCACCAGCGGACGCACTGTGGAGGCGGAGACCTTTTGGTTGTTCAACAGGACGGCAAAACAAATTTTCTCCCCGTTGGCGCGGGTGGCGTAGCCTGCATACGAGCAGACGCCGCTCATAGTGCCGGTTTTCACGCTCATATCGGTATTTGCGGGCATCTGTCCGGCAAGCATATTGCGTGCGGTGCCGCTTTCGCCAATTTTGGGCAGGGTTTTGCGGAAGTCGTTATAGTAATTGGTTTTAGCCACTTTGGCAAGGAAATCGGTGAAGAACCGTGCCGTAGCCATGCCGCTTTTCGAGAGTCCCGAGCCATCCACGATGTTCACTGCCGTCATATCCATTCCTTTGTCTTTCAGGAATTTGTTAACGGCGTCAGCGCCGCTCTTGAAATTGCCTTTGCCCGATGCCTCATAGCCGAGATATTTGAAGATGCTCTCGGCGTAGAGGTTGTTGCTCGTCATATTGGTGTATTGTGCTATAACGCTGTAAGGCACTGAGTAATAGTCGAAAATCACATTCACTTTGTCGGAAGAGTTCACCTCGTCGGAGGCGTGAGACATAACGTTGAAGTTTTTGTTGCGAAGATAGACGGAGAACAGCTCGGCGCAGGTCTTGCCGGGGTTGGGCAGCGCGCCACGCACCTTGAAATTTTTCTGTCCCATAGGCACCGTGCCTTCGTAGTAGCGCATCGAGGCGGTGGGAGCGCCGTAGATCACCACTTGGTCGCCGGAGTTGGCCGGTCCTGTTGTCACGTGGTTCTGTGCCCTCACGTCGATGCCCTTGGGCTGCACGTGGTCGATGGAGGCGGGGAATCCCACACGGCGGTCGGGATTGAAATACACGAAGTACATGTTTTCATGGAAGTTAAGTCCCGTGGCACCACATCCATAGTAGTTGCCGATGTCGCCCCAAGGCCAAGTGTCGTGCAGCTGCGGACCGTCGAAGATGGTACCATCGGCCACCACCCTTCCGCTTACGCTGATAATGCTTTCTTTACGTAAAGCGTTGTACCACAGACGGAAAAGGGTGTCCATCACCGTCTGTTTGTATCGGTACGAGCCAAGCAGCGGGTCGCCGCCGCCCACAATGACCAAATCGCCGTTGAGCACTCCGCTGGAATTGATGCTGCCGGTGTAGCCAAGCGAGGTCTTGAAACGGAAGTTCTTGCCCAGTTTTTCGAATCCTGCGGCGGTGGTGAAAATCTTCATCAGCGAGGCGGGCGACATCAGTCGGTCGGCATCGTAGGCATATTCCTCCTTGCCTTGGGTGATGTTGTAAACGCACACCGACACGGAGGCGTGTTTCAGATTGGCGTCGGAAGTCGCTTTCTTCACCTCGTCGGCGAGTTTCTTGTTCTGGGCCGAGACGTTGCCGAAGCTTATCGCAAGAGCGACAAAAGTTAATATTAAAGTATTACGGTTAAATATTTTGGTCATCGTTGTTAAATGTTTGGTTCATATTGTCGATATTATCAAGGATGATGTCGCGTCCGTATCCCGTAACCGATGACGAATTGAACATCGGCGGCAGCTCCTCCCAGTCCTGCAGCATACGGTTTTTGAAATCGGCAACATTCTGCGCAAGCTTGCCGTTGGACAGCTTGTCGGTTTTGGTGAAGATGATGCTGAGGGGCACTCCGTTTTCGCCGAGAAAGTTAATAAACTCTATATCAATCTTCTGCGGCGGTATACGCGAATCCACAAGCACAAAGACGCACATCAGGTTGGTGCGGTTGAGCAGGTAGCCTTTCATCATCTTCTCCCATTTCTCGCGCTGTGTTTTGGAGATGCGGGCGTAGCCGTAGCCGGGCAGGTCCACAAGGTACCAGTCGCCGTTTATGTCGAAATGGTTGATAAGCTGCGTCTTGCCGGGCTGCACGCTGGTTTTGGCCAGTTTGCCGTTGCCCGTGAGCATATTTATCAGCGACGATTTGCCCACGTTGCTGCGTCCCACAAAGGCGTACTCCGGCCTCACGGGCGGGGGACATTTGCGGTAGTCGGTGTTGCTAACAACAAAAGTGGCGTTTTTTATCTTCATCGCTAAACGGTTATTCTATTCTTCGTTTTTTTCGTTTCGTTTGGCCCTACGGGCACGGGTGCGCTTTCCTATCTCGGTGATTTTCAGTTTACTCCAATCAATCTGGAAGAACAGAGGACGTTTGAAATAGCGGTTGCGCTTGTTGTACGACAGCAGGTGACGGTCTTTCTTTTCGGGATAGATATCCTCCACGGTGACAAGGATTCCGGTCTCGTCCACATCGCCGAAAGGATGGTTGATGGCGGTGCCGAAGGTGCGCATTGTCGAAGAGAGGTTCATATAGGCGTTAATCAGCGGCGGCACGGCACTTCCGAGCTCACGCACGCTGCGCACAAGTATCTGATAGTCTTCCTTGTAGTTGCGGCCGTTGAATTTCTTCACCAGCTCGTTGTAGTCCTGCGTTATCTCCATGGCGTCGAAAGGCCACACAAGTCCGTCGCGGTCGGGGAAATGTTTCTGATAGAAATAAAGTATGTACTCCTTGGCAATGCGGTTCATGTCGGGATACATGGTAACCTTGCCGAAGAAATATTTGGTGTTGGGCATCTCCACGGCAATGGTGCCGAGGCCGTCCCAAAGGTTGTCGAGCGAATACATGCCCTTGCGGAGATTGTTGGATGGCTGGAAATCGGGCTGAACAAAGGAACGTCCCAGCTCCACGGTGTAGGGCAGGTAGTTTTCAGCAAACTTTTCGGTGAAATTGAAAAGCTCGGCGGTGGGACTGAAATAGGTGCCGTCCACTTTGCGTAACATATTGGAACCGTGTATAAAACGGTATCCGCCAACGATTTCCTCGAATTCGGGATTCCACACGAACAGCTGTTTGAAGCAGTAAGGCTCGGGAGCTGTGTCGAACTCGTCGATGTCCACCTCCTTGCCTGTGCCTCCGCCTTCGGTGGCGAAACTTATTTCGCGCAAACGCCCAATCTCGCGCATTATGTTGGGCGAGTGTTCGGCGGTTGTGACATAAATCTCGTTGTTGCCGAAATTGGAGCGACGGAGAAAGATGTCGCGTTTCAACTCTTTCTTTATCAACGCTTTGTCAACGGGTGGTATAATATAGCTGAGGTCTATCATTGCAGTTTATTTTTCAAAATGAAGGTTGGGGTTTTCGGCCAGCTGGTACACATATTCGCGCACCTTGGCGGCCCATTGTTCGGGTTTCAGGGTTTTATCGAAAGTGGTGTGAGGTATGGTAGGACCGAAAACGAGACGTATCTTACCGTTGCGCATGCGGAACATCTCGCTCGGCAGCAGTAGCTGCTCGAAATTGAATTTTATGTGCAATGCCTTGCGGATGTTGGCCCAGCGGTAGAAACGCTTGGAGTTGTGAGCATCGACGTAAACAGGGGTGATGTCGCGGCCGTAGCGCTCCGATTTTTTCACGAAAGTGCGTTTCCACTCCAAGTCGCGGATAACGCCTTTTTTCTTGCGGGAACAGAGTCCGGCGGGGAAATAGAGCAGGGTATTCTGTCCGGCGAAAGCCTCCTCGAGCACCTTCACGTTTTCGGTGTTCTTGCCGAATTTGTTGATGGGCACGAAACTCTTGCGCAGTCCCGGCAGGTAGAGCAGTATGTCGTTTACGGGGAACAGTATGTCGGGACGGATGCGGCCCACTTCGGCGATAAGCGCCATGCCGTCCACGCCGCCGAGCGGGTGGTTGCCCACAATCATCGGGTTGATGGCGGAAGAAGGGATGTTTTCGGGATTCACTATCTCCATCTCCACGTTAAGCTCCGTAAGGATGGCCTGTGCGAAATCGGGACCGAACTTGTCGCGATATTTGTAAATAAGGTAGTTGATTTCATCGACGTGGAGCAGACGTCCCACCCATCGTACCACGAACTTGGGCAGCCAGCGGTGCAGACGCTCGCTCTTGGATTTTATCACCTTGTCCAAATCGATGAAACGCTCGCCAATCTCTATATTTTCGGTATTGTCTGACATTTTTTACAGTTTAAAACAATCTGCAAAGATACGATTTTTTTTTAATATATGCAAGTGATTAGTGATTGGTGAATAGTGATTAGACAGTGAACAGTGATGAATAACGGGGTTGAATTAGGTTAAGTTGTTAATATGTTAAGATGTAAAACCGTGGCTTCGACAGGCTCAGCCACCGATTAGGCTTTGCGGTCACTGAGCTTGTCGAAGTGCCGCCACTAACTGCAAACTCACCACTGCAAACTACAAACTAAAAATCATTGTCAATTGTTCTTTGTTAATTGTCAATTGTTCATTGTCCTAACAAAAAATTCAACTTTTTTTAGTATATTTGCATTTTTACAGCCAACGGTAAATGAACGGCAGTCGACTATCAATCAAATCATTACAACAAAATGTCGGAACTTACGGCTCGAATACCCAACAACAACGTGGAGGAACGGAAATACATCATCTCCGTTCTGTTCCGGGATTTTCTGCACACCGAGCCGCCGCAGATAGAGGTGGCCGACACCGACTGCACCACGCTTTTATACGAAGACAATAAAATCGTTTTCCGCGACCATTTCTGGAACACCCACCCTGAACCTCTCTCCTACCTCGACATCCGCAACCTGCCCAAACCAACTTTCTTCAAGTCAAAAACGTATCACGAGGCAGAAGATAATCCTATCATTTATTACAACATAGAAATACCCTTTGTTTTAGGCAACGAAGAATACGAAATCCCCGTCCTCTACGGTAATGACGAGTGCAAAATAAAACACGATGTCCTAACAAACACAATCACCTGTGGCATAGACATTTGGGCATCAGCTTTCTTTATGCTGACACGCTGGGAGGAATATGTAAACCCCACCCGCGACGAGCATGGACGTTTCCCAGCAAGCGCAAGCACGGCACTGAAACACAACTTTTTACATCTTCCAGTCGTAAATCTCTACGCCGAACTGTTGAATAAAATGTTGCGTTACATCGATTATTACCCGGAAGACGACGAGAACTGCAACGCTGGAAACGACATTCTTGAAAAAACGCTTATTCCCACCCACGACATCGACATTCTGCAAAGCAACCCTAAATGGAAGTCCATTGGCGGCGACATACTCAAACGCCACGACCTGAAAATGGCGTTTCACCGTCTTTTCACCTTCCGCGACCCGCTGGACTGTTACGACTATCTGATGGACAAATCGGAACATATTTGGACAAAGTCCATTTTCTTTTTCATGGCCGCCGACCACCGCGAGGGGTACTCCGACAACTACCTGAACACCAAGAAGTTTGCCCAGACCATAGATAAAATTAAAAAACGCGGACACCTCATTGGCTTCCACGCCGGACACGGCACCGCCGACAATCCCGAGCGCTACGCCGAGGAACTGCAACTGCTGCGACAGCACACAGGGGTGGACATAACCTTCTCGCGCCAGCATTTTCTGAAATTCGACATGCCAAACACTTTCAACATATTGGAAGCCAACGGCATAACCCACGATTTCAGTCTCGGCTACAGCGACAGCGAAGGGTTCCGCTGCGGCACGGGCAACAGCTACCAAGTGTTCGACTTCCTTGCCCGCAAAACTCTGAACGTGCGCGAAGTGCCGCTGATAATCATGGACAGCACTCTGAACCACACAAAACATCTTTCCACCGCCCAAGCCGAAGAACTTTTTGAGAATTACATACCCAACTATACACCAGTCAGCATCCTTTTCCACAACTCCAGTTTCGACAACTACACTTGGAAAGGCTGGAAAAAACTTTATGACAAAATCATCGACCAATCATTAATAATAAACGATTAAATCATTCCACAAATGAAACATCTTCTAATGATATTGGACCACTTCCCGCCGGCTTTCGCACCGCGTATGGGATACCTGTGCAAATACCTTAACGACATGGGCTGGGATGCCGTGGCACTTTCAACGCCTCACCCCAATCGCGAAACAGGATTTGAGTTTCTGGAAAATTTTGCCGAATCGTATGTACTAAAAGAGGCAAATTACACCGAAAGCAATCTCATAAAACGCATTTACAATGAATCATACGGCATCATCAAACGTCGTCCATATTGGTCGCACGCCGATGAGAAGATGTACAAAAAGGCAATGGAACTGATGCAAACTCACAAGTTCGACGCAATACTCTGTTCCACAGCAAGTTTCTTCCCCTTACATTGTGCATCACGCATCGCTGAAGAATGCAACCTACCCATTTTGATCGATTTACGCGATATATACGAACAAGAAGATAAATTGTTAGCACACAGCATTTTATCAAAACATCTTCACAAACGTCAGATTGCTAAACGCAACATCATCTTGTCTAAAGCCAATGCCGTTACCACCGTATCTACGTGGCACAAGGAACATCTTTCGCAGTTCAACCCTAACACAACTCTGATTTTCAACGGTTTCGACAAAGATTTATTCACTTTTCCCCAACCCGTAGAAACCGACAAATTCACCATAACCTACACAGGCAGCATACGTGAGCCCGGTGCCAACGGAGAGCACACACAAAGTCCCGAGATGCTCTTCCAAGTCATTGCCGAACTGCTGGAGCAAGGCATCCTAAACCAAAACTCCCTCATAATACGTTTCTTCAGCGACAAAGAGTCTCAATCGTTAGTGGCCCAGCTTGCATCAAAATACGACCTTCAATTTTTGGTTCAACAAAACGACTGGGTTGCCGCTACCGAAATCCCGCAGATACTTGCGGAAAGCAACGTACTGCTTTTACTGCAATCGGAAAGCAACACCCACGGCATCCTCACCACCAAGCTGTTCGAATATATGGCATCCAACCGCGAAATACTGTGCATCCCCAACAGCGGAGGAGAAATCGAGACCATACTCTCGGACGCCAATGCCGGATGTTGCATTGATTTCCAGCCGGAACTCATCAGCTACATCAAATTCAAATACAACGAGTGGCAAAAAAATCACTTCGTGGAGCCGCACACCAATCGCACCTTTGTTGAAAACTTTTCACGCGAACGCGAAGCAATGCAATTCGTCAATATCCTGAACCAGATAACCAAAAAATAAGCTATGACACCCTTAGCCGAACAGCTGCGTCCCACATCGCTCGACAACTACATCGGGCAGACCCACCTTGTGGGCAAAGGCGCCATACTGCGCAACGCCATCGAGTCGGGCAAAATACCGTCGATGATACTGTGGGGACCTCCGGGCATAGGCAAGACCACCCTTGCCAGCATCATCTCCAAAACGCTGAACCGCCCTTTCCACGTGCTAAGCGCCATAAGCTCAGGCGTTAAGGACGTGCGTGCCGTGATCGACGCCGCCGAAAACGAGGAGAACGCCATCCTTTTTATCGACGAGATACACCGTTTCAACAAAAGTCAGCAGGACTCGCTGCTCGGAGCCGTGGAGAAAGGCATCATCACCCTTATCGGCGCCACCACCGAAAACCCGTCGTTCGAGGTGATTTCGGCACTGCTGTCGCGATGTCAGGTGTACATACTGAAAGAGTTTGGCGTTGAGGAACTTACGCAACTGCTCAACACTGCCGTTGATTTCATCAAAAAGTCGCAGAACCGCACTCTGGAGGTGAAAGAGACCGAAGCTCTGTTCCGTCTTTCGGGAGGCGACGCCCGCAAACTGCTCAACGCCCTTGAACTGATAATAAACAGCACCGGCGAACCGACCATTGTTATCGACAACGCCCACGTTTTGAACGTGATACAGAAAAACCTCGCCATCTACGACAAAAAAGGCGAGATGCACTACGACATCATTTCGGCATTCATCAAATCGATGCGCGGCAGCGACCCCAATGCGGCCGTGTACTGGCTTGCGCGAATGATAGAGGGCGGCGAGGACCCACTGTTCATCGCTCGACGGATGCTTATCTTCGCCTCCGAAGACATAGGCAACTCCAACCCCAACGCCCTGCTCCTGGCCAACGCCTGTTTCGATGCTGTGAACAAGATAGGCTATCCCGAATGTCGCATCATACTGTCGCAAACCGCTGTGTATCTGGCATCTTCGGTAAAAAGCAACAGCACCTACATGGCCATCGACAACGCCCTGGCCACCGTAAAGCAGACCGGCGACCTTGCCGTGCCGCTGCACATACGCAACGCCCCCACCAAACTGATGAAAGATCTCGGCTACCACAAAGGTTACAAATACGCCCACGACTACACCGGCAACTTCGTGGAGCAGGAGTTCCTTCCCGACCAGCTGCAAGGCACCCGTTTCTACGACCCCGGCGACAACCCGCGCGAACGCGAAACACGAAAACTGCTTGCCGAAAGATGGGGCAAAAAATACGGCTATTGAACGACAAAAAATGTTAAAAAACACTTTTTTGCTTGCACTTTCAAAAATAACACCTATATTTGCAAAACAAACAAACAAAGTATCATCATTAAAATTTTAAAGTCATGAAACAGATTTTCAGTTTTTTAGGCATTGCCCTCGTGGCATCGTGCATGATCTTAGTATCGTGCGACAAAGAAGAAAATAACAACAACAATCAAAACAATCAGCAGCAATATCCCGATTTCAACCTCGATGGTTTCAACCTAGCACACCAGTGGGATATTTATGTAGATGATTTCAATTGTCCTGATTTTTCCGAAACAGTTATGGGAAAAATACAAGATGGTATTGACGCAGGCAATCTAGAAATATCATTCTACGGCGGTGACGAAGCAGATGAATCCAACAATTACAGAAATTGGATATTGGATTTCACAGTTCCTAACACCCAAACTGGTAATGGCTCGTTGGTTGTAGCCAGAATGGATATCAACTACTACAATCCCCAGACTCAAAGATTATATCTCGGAACAAACGAAGATGATTACGACAACACCGTAACCTTAACCCAAGACGGTAAAAAAATCAAATTTTACTGGGAAGCCGAAAGCGAACGCGGCGGTGCCGAAAATTCTTGGATTGGCGGTTACATAAACAAAGCCGATGTAAGATTCTAAACAATCGCACATCTCATAAAAAAACGGGTGGACGAACGTTCACCCGTTTTTTATTTGTCTAACAGCAAATTCACAGTCCCAGCGTTTCCATGATGAGGTTCCACACATCGTTGTATTTATTGATAGCGCAGCCCTCGCAGGTGTCGGTGGGCGAATGGTAGCCGCCGTAGGCACCGCCTTTGGTGAGGATGAAAATGGCGGGGCAACCTCTCTCCACAAAATAATAATGGTCGCTGTTGGCGGAGTTTTTGCGCGGCTCTATGTCCTTCACATAGCCGTGTTTTTCGTTCACCTGTTTCATTTTTTCGAATAACGCCTTGGTGTCGTCGGCCTCGGCGTTGAACACGATGATTCCGTCGTCGCCACCGCAGAAAAGGTCGATATTCACCATCATCTTAACGTTGTATAGGTCTATCAACGGGTGCTCGGAGAAATACTTGGAACCCATCAGTCCCGACTCCTCGCCGCTGAAAAAGAGGAACACCGTGGTGTATTTTGCCGGATGGTGTGCGAAATGGCGCGCCATGTCCATCACCGCCGCCGTGCCGCTGGCGTTGTCGTGGGCTCCCGGATAGACCACTGTCCCCACCTGTCCCACATGGTCGTAGTGGGCCATAAACACTATCATGCTGTCGGGGCGCTCGGTGCCGGGCACGTAAGCCACCACGTTCTGGGTACGGTGTATCACAAGTTTGCTATCATATTTTATCTCGGCTGTTTTCGGTTGTTTGGCCAACATTTCGGAACGCACGAAAAACAGCGAGTGGTCGAGCTGTTGGGCGTTGGCCGGAATCGACATGGCGGAGATGGACTCCACGCCTATCAGATAGCCGGCCACACCGAAGATATTCTCGCGCTTGAGCTGGTTTATGGTGCGCAAAGCCTTCTTGCTGAGGTCTTTTTCGTTGCCTTTGTCGATACACAGGAAACTCTTTGACAGTTTTTTGCGGTTTTTGTCGCAGAACTGCTGAACGGCGTCGGGGTCGGTTATCTTCTCGGCATCGAAATAGAGTATGTCCACTTTTCCATGGAAATCCTTCGACATTGCGTGGACGCTGAAATCGACGCCCGGCTCGAGGACTTTGCCGGCAAGCGATATGGAGAAGTCGCCTTCCATCTTGAAAGTCCTGAAACTGTAATGCTGCAGGTAGTCGTCGGCCAGAGGCTTGGCGCCGAACAGCGAGAGTTTCTCGGCTATGTAGCTTGCCGCGATGCTGTCGCCGTTGAAAGCCCCTCCCCTTCCGTGGAACTCCTTGGAAGCGAGGTTTTTGATAAAGACACGTGCCAATGTGCTGTCCTGCGCGCTAACGGTGGCAAGGGCTATGCAGAGACACGAAAACAGGATGATTCTTTTCATATAATTACGACTGTTTTTTCATTTAACATATAATTGCCGCAAATGCATCATAAATTAATGGTTAATTATATGGCAATTCATGTTCACTAACGATAAAATCAAAAAAAGGAGAAAGCCTTGAAAGAACTTTCTCCCTATGATTTCACATGATAAGCGTTTTACGCACCGATGAGGTTGTGGTAAGCGGCAGCGTCGAGCAGTGTGTCAGCTTCGGCGGCGTCGGTAACTTTGATTTTCACCAACCAGCCTTCGCCGTAAGGATCGCTGTTGACGATAGCGGCGTCGCTTTCGAGAGCAGCGTTCACCTCAACTATCTCACCGCCAACGGGCAGCATGATGTCGGAAACGGTTTTCACAGCTTCGATGGAGCCGAAAACTTCGCCTTTTCCAAGGGTCTCACCTTCGGTGGTGATGTCAACAAATACGATGTCGCCCAGTTCGTGCTGTGCGTAATCAGTAATTCCTACAAAAGCAAATTCGCCTTCTACACGCAACCATTCGTGGTCTTCGGTGTACTTCAAATTTTCGGGTACTTTCATTTTTTGAGTTTGTTTTTAATTATGTTTCGTTTACTATTATTTTTCTTTAATCGTTATATTTCAACATTTTACACCAATTTCCAAAACCTTTTTGGGTGTGCCAAATGTTTTTCAAAAATACGTTTTTTCTTTCAATTATCAAAATCCGCACAAAACTTTTACAACTTTTTTTCAACAAAGCACGAAAAAGTGTTGTGGCACAGTGTTTTTTACCAGTCGTAGTCCCAGTCGGCGTCGTTGTCCTGCTCCTCCTCCACATACACCTCCTCGCGTTCCTTGCGCTCTTTTTTGCTGTAGAGTTTTTCCAGACCTTTGTTGGCGGAGGCTTTCACATTGTCTTTCTTGTCCTCTTCGATAATCTTTTTCAGATCGTTGGCAACGCCCTGATATTTCGGGTCCACGATGCTCATATCGCGGTAGATAATGGCGCCTTTGTAGTAGTGCATCAGTATCTCCTGATACTTGTAGCCGAGGGTCACCATACGTATCGCGCCCTCCTGGCTGAGTCCTACGCCGTGACCGTAGCCGCGGCCGTTGAGGGTAACTTTGTTGCCATTGGCGGAGACCGAGAAAAAGGTGGATTTCAGTTTGAAATCGGTGCGGATTTTAGTGAGCGATATGTTATGGATACGGGCTTTGCGCTCGTCCTGACGGAAATTGAGCAGCTCGTCGCAAAGGGCGGAGTCGGAGATGTCGAGTTTGTGCTTTTTGGAGAAATAGTTAAGCCACTCGTTGCGAGTGAGTTCCTTTTTCCATACGGACTGTTTCATGCGGTACGAGAAGGTGTCGGGCACGGAACGGAGGTAGGGAATCTTTGCCGACCACACGTCCTCGGAGTTGGCGGTCTGTCCGCCGGAATTGGAGTGGAAGGGCGTGTCGATGGGCTTGCCGTCCTTGTCAACAAGTATCTCGCCAACGCTCTGCAGGGTGCCGTACACTATCTCGGGACGGATGCAGCGGTTGTAGTAAGCCTGGCAGTGCACATCGTCGCAGAAGTTGTAGCCGTCGGCTTTGTGTTTGTTCTTGTTGCGCAGAGCCCATGTGCGCGAGATGATGGCCTGCACACGGAAAATGTCGGTCTGGTCGGGCTTACCGTAAATCTCCGACTGCACCACACCGGCAATATATGTCTCGAAATCAACTAACGAAACAAACTCCAAAGAATTGTTTTTCAATACTTTGATATAGACATCTCCCTCGTAAGTGCGTTGTTTCTTGCCTGTGGGATTGATGCAGAACAGGTTTGCCGAATCCACAGCGGTGATGGAAATCTTGTCGAAAGTGCCTAACTCGTAAGCATTTGCGGCCACCCACACCTTTCCGCCCTGGGCCCTTACCTCCACGCTGCGGTTGAGGTCGAGGGTGTCGGAGATGATGTTGCCGCTGGCGTCGCGTACCACGTAACGACCTACGTCGAAGGAGATTACTGCCTGCGTGATTTTGGTGGCGGAGTAGATACGCACCTTTACCTTTTCGGCGGAAAGCAACAAAGGAACGGAAACAGCAATTATAAGCAGTATGACACGTTTAAGCATCGGCAGAGGGTTTTAAGTAATTAAGTATCGAATTTACAGTACGTTGCGAAGCACCCACACCGCCGAGCTGCTCTTTCAGAAGGTCGTATTCGTGTTGCAGATTTTGGCGATAGGATTCGTCAACGGTTATTTTTCTGAACTCGGCCTCAAGGTCGTTGGCGTTCAAATCATTCTGTATCAACTCTTTGACAACGGGCTTGTCGGCAATGAGATTGACCAGCGAGATGTAATTCACTTTGGCAAAGCGTTTTGCGATGAACACCGAAAGGGCGTTGGCCTTGTAGCACACCACCAGCGGCAGGTCGAACAGTGCGGCCTCGAGTGTGGCTGTGCCTGAGGTTATTACGCCCGCGAAAGCAGTTTTCAGCAAGGGATAAGTCTGGTCGTAAACGATGGATACGTTGTCGGAATGGATATAGGGAATGTACATCGAGCTTCCAAGTAGTTTCATTCCCGCAATAACAAACTGATATTCAGGATGTTGTGCAGCCAGATGACACATGTCGGGCATCATCTTGCGGAGCTCCATCTTGCGGCTGCCGGGCATTAGTGCTATGATGGGACGCTCGTCGAAGCCGTTGCGGGAGCGGAAATCGTCGGCAAGCTGGGCGTTTTTGTCGAACTCGGCGATGGCGTCCAGCAAGGGATGTCCCACAAACTCCACATTCTGCACGTTGTTGCGGTCGTAGAAAGACTTTTCGAACGGCAGAATGACGTACATCATATCCAGCACCTTGCGCATTGTCTTGATGCGACCTTTCTTCCACGCCCACACCTGCGGGGATATGTAGTAGAAGTTTTTAAAACCTTGAGCGTGAGTAAATTTGGCTATCTTGAGGTTAAAACCCGGGTAATCGATAAAAATGACGGCGTCGGGGTGGAACTCCACAATGTCCTTTTTGCACAAAGCGATGTTTTTAAACACCGTACGCAGGTTTGCCACCACTTCCACAAAACCCATAAAAGCAAGGTCGCGGATGTGTTTCACCAGCGTCCCGCCCACCGACTGCATCAGGTCGCCGCCCCAGAAACGGATTTCCGCCTGAGGGTCGTTGCGCAAAATGGCTTTCATAAGATTGGAGCCGTGCAAATCGCCCGAAGCCTCGCCTGCTATGATGTAGTATTTCATTGACTCAGAACATTTTTTTACATAAGTAAAGAGCGCGTCTCTCCGAGACGCTGATTATCGGCAGTTTTGCATTTCCCCAGACTGCACTGCGTTCGTCTGGGGTTATTGAGAGTAAGCCTCTCCGAGGCATTTTGAATATAGTATTTACAAATCATTGATTCAAAACTATTTAAGCATCACTTCAAAACTACGCACCAAAAACACTATATAGGCCGTAAGAGTTACGAAAAGGACAACGGCGATAGCCTTGGCGGTTTTCATAAACTGCAGATTTTTAGTATAATAGCGCAACAGCACTATTGCCGGCACAAAAGCCACAAGGAAATATTTGAGATTGTTGGCCGGAGGTATGCCAAAGGCGAAGAAAACCGCTATTACAATGGCGGCCGTAAGAGCTATGGAAGCCACGGAAACTAAAACGCCGAAAAGGAAACTGTCTTTTTTCATAACTTATTAAAGTTCATACCGTTGTTGCAATATGTTTATCTTGTTTTGACTACTTCTTTTTACCTGAGTAAAGATCGCGTCTCTCCGAGACGCTGGGTTTCGAGGAGTGTATTATCACCCCCACACTGCGTTCCTTGTGTGGGGTTATTGAAATCATGTGTCTCCGACACATTTTTGGTAAAAAATATAGTAATCATATTTCTTTTCACTGTTTATAATAACTTACAGAACTCCAACCTATTGAAAACAAAACAGATGAAATTTGTGACAATCCAATTGGCACAAATTCCTTGTGCTGTAATTGCAACACTTTACCTTCTACAACCTTTATGCTATTTTTTTTCATTTCCATGAAACTTATATGTCAAAGTTCATACCGTTGTTGCAGACTTTCTATATTTTTGTAATCGGTGTAGTCGAAATGTGTGGGGACGATGGAAACGTAGCCGTTGTCGAGGGCGTGGATGTCGGAGCCTGGCTCGCGGTCGTCGCATATAAACTCGCCGGTAAGCCACCAGTAAGGTTTTCCGATGGGGTCGATACGTTTTTCGTGGCTGTCGGCCCAGAAAGCCTCGGACTGACGGCACACGCGCATCCCTTTTATCTGCTCGTAAGGCAGGTCGGGGATGTTCACATTGAGCGAAGTTCCTTTTGGCAGACCGTTTTTCAGCACATCGGCCACAATCTTGCGCACTATCGGCACGCAGGCCGAGAAATCGGCGTCGAGGTCGTGGTTGAGCAGCGAAAAACCTATGGCGTCGTAGCCTTTCATCGAAGCCTCGATAACGGCGCCCATAGTACCGGAATAGACCACGTTGATGGAGGCGTTGCTGCCGTTGTTGATACCCGAAAGCACGAGGTCGGGACGGCGGGGGGAGTAGTATCCCGCGCCGAGGTCGAAGCAGTCCACGGGGGTGCCGTTGCAGGAGTAGATGCAGAGTCCCTCCTCCTCGCTCACCACGCGCGTACGCAGCGGTACAGCGGAGGTGAGGGCGTGCGACATGCCTGAGCCGTTCACATCGCTCGACATCACCACAATATCGCCGAAATCGCGCACGGCGTCGATAAGCACACGCAGTCCCTTGGCGTGGACGGTGTCGTCGTTGGTAAGTAGTATCAGCGGTCGCATAGCGTTGTGGTTCAGTTATTTAGTAATCACTTTATCTTTGCCCAAGAAAAAACTTGCGGGTTGCAGTATGTTGTCGAAAACGAAATACTGGATCAGCACGGTGTCCTTGGTGTCGAGGATGGCATAAAGGCGGTTGAGGTCGAAGAAATCGGCCATCGTCTGGTTGCCCTGCATGGTGGCGAGGGCGTCGGGGTCGGTGAATTTGATATAGGTCTTGAGACTGCGGGCGTTTCCTGCCGTGTCGGTAACTGTGAGTATGAATCCCGGCTGACGCGAGAAAGTGGTGTCGAGCTCCACCTTAGGCACAACGCCTGCAAACTGGTCGAAATTGAGGTTTACAAACGACGACAGCAGCTGTCCCACACGCATGGTGTCGAAAACGGGCATCTTCTGGCCCTCGCAGTAGAAATCGAATGCTTCGCCGTTGCGCAACACCTCGAACGACTCCTGCGGCTGGTTGGGGATTTCCACCTTTACGGACTGAATCTCGGTAACGGGCAGGTCCACAATACGGTGGCTGCGCCAGAGTTCCGGCACCGGCTCGAAACGGGGGCCGAGATAGCCGCGGAATCCGGGTATATGTACGATATACGGCTCGTCGTCGCCTTCGCGGAAAACGTAGGAACCCATATTGTCCTGCGTTTCGTGACCTATGTAGTAGGTGGCCACAAGTTTCTCGCTCTTAAACAGTTGCAGCTTGCCGCCGAACCAGTTGATAAACGGAACTATCTGATACACTTCCACTTTGGTATGACTTACCGAGATATTATCGACGATATTCTTTTTTGCGGCCTTGTTCACCCGTTGGCGGATACGCATCTGGTTGAGGGTTTCGAGCAGCATATCCATCATGCCCTCGCTGGCGGGATATTTGCCATCCACAGTCCATGTGCTGTCGGAGGTGCGTTCGAGCAGGACTTTGTTGTCGAGCTTGTCGGCCATAAAAATTTTGGTAACCGAGTTGATATCCTCGATATGATAAACCACGTCGGAAGTGGACTTGCGGGCGCCGTGACGCACCACGAAAAAGGCGCTAACTGCCAGCACAAGCACTATGGCAATTATTATCTTGTTACGTTTTTTCATTTCTTTGTCAGTGTGTTTTTGTTCGATTTTTTCACGTTCCTTCCGCGTCTTATCAGCAGAATCACCAATCCTGCAACGATAAGTACTACAACGGGTACGATGATGTTAATCAGCTGATATTTAAGACGATGCTCCTTGACGGACATCGGGTCGAGTTTGCGGAGCTTAATCTCGCGCGAGCGGAGGGTGAGAATGTCCTCGTCGCCGCAGAGGTAGTTCACAGCGTTGAGGATGAAATTCTTGTTGGCGTACATGGTGCGGGTGTAGTTGTCGTAGCCGAGCGGGAATGGATAGTTGTCCCTATAGTTGAAACGGTTGCGGATCATGTCTCCGTCGGAGATGACAATCATCTTGGTGGAGTCGCTCACGTCGCGGTAGCCCATTTCGGGGATTTCGGTGAAATAGGGCGACAGACGGTTGCGCCAAGCGGAACGGAACTGACCTTCGAGCAGCACGGCCACCGGCAGGTTCTTGTGGTTGAACAGACGCTGGTCGGGTTCCACGCGCGCCACGCCAAGGTCCACACGCACAGGTACGTTGCTCACATGCACATATTCCGAAGTGGTGAGCAACACTGTCTTCTGTATATCGTTATCAATCAAGTCGATGGAGCTAACAAACTCGCCCTTTATCAGGTCGAGGTTCTTCACGATAGGATGGTCGGAGGTGGGCACAAACTCGGGGAAATAGTACCACGGATGGAAATTGATGGTGGGTTTGCCGCCCATGGTGCCGTCCTGCATCGGTATCGGCATACAGCGGATGTCGAGCAGCAGGTTGGGATTGACGCGCACACCGTAGCAGAAAAGCATCTCGTCGAGGTTTTCGAGCGGGAAACGCACGCCGATGGCCACGTCCTTGTTCTGCAGGCTGTCGATGTCCATTGCCACGGGGTCGTAGAGCCACAAAATGCGTCCGCCGTACATCACAAACTGGTCGATGATGTAAAGGTCCTGATCGCTGAAAGGCTGAGTTGGCTTGGGGATTATCAACAGGTCGAAACGGTTTTTGAAGATGTACTGCGACGAGTCCTTGGGATTTATAGAACGCTCGGTGAGCGAGTTCACGTTGCCGTCGATGGTGACATTTTCGAGGGTGTAGTAATCGACGAGCGCCATCTGTATGTCGAAGATGTTTTCGCGCTCCAGCTCGCCGTGTCCCTGCAGGAAACCGATGCGGGTACGTTCGATTTTCGACAGTTTTCGGATGGCATCGGTGAGGTTGTATTCGAGAGCCTGCACGGCATTGTTGAGCTCCTCGGCCTGCGGCACCCATTTCTGTCCGGGCAGAAGGTTGACAATGGTGGTGCGGCCTTTGTAGGTAACCTCCACAGCGGGGATGATAATCTGGCGTTTCACCGAGCCTTCGCCCTTGTCCTCGATAATGGTGGGTACTATATCTTTTTGGGCAAGTGTTCTATAAAATTCCTGCTGTTTCTCCTTGTCGTCGAAGCAGTTGGGGTCGAAAAACTCGTACTCCACATAGTCGTTGTAGGAACGGAACTGGTTGAGCATGTCCTTGGTCTCGTTCTGCAAACGCTTGAAATCGCCAGGGAAATCGCCTTCGAGGTAAACTCGGAAAAGAATGGTCTCGTCGATGCCGCGGAGCAGCTTCTTGGTGGAATCGGAAAGGGTGTAACGTTTCTCCGAAGTGAGGTCGAAACGGGTGTAAACGTATCTGCCGATGAGGTTTACGAAAACAACGATAAGTATCGCCGCACCGAGGAACAGCAGGCTGCTGCGTTTGATGCTGCGTTTCTGCGAAGAACGTCCGTCGTTTTTATCTATCTTTTTGGTTTCCATATATTTATCGAAAGAAAAAGGTCAAACACATTTATTTTTTCCATTTGCGCGACTGCAACACCAGATAGGTGAAGGTGAGGAACAGGAAAATGACGCTGAGGAAATAAAGCACGTCGCGGGTGTCGATAACGCCGCGGCTCACGCTCTCGTAGTGGTGGTAAATCCCCAACGACTTGACTGTGAGACTGATGGGCTTGAGAACACCCAGTTGCATCTGATACAGCAGCTCGAAGCCGAAGTAGCAGAAAAAGCACAGCACTATGGCCACGATAAACGACACAATCTGGTTTTTGGTGATTGCCGACGAGAACAGTCCGATGGCTACGAACACCGCTGCCAGCATCAGAAGTCCGATGTACGAGCCGAACACCCCGCCACTATCCACGTTGCCGACAGGCTGGGCAATGCGGTAAACCGTTATGTAATAAACAATTGTGGGCAGAATGGCCAAAAACGCGAGGGTAAGTCCCGCAAGGAATTTGGCCGTGACGATGGTGGTTTCGGACAGTGGTTTGGTAAGCAGCAATTCCATGGTGCCGCTGCGTTTCTCCTCGGCGAACATGCGCATCGTTATGGCCGGGATGAGGAACAGGAACAGCATCGGCGACACGAGGAAAAAGGGACTCATATCGGCGAAACCGTAGTCGAGAATGTTGAAATCGGAGGGTATCACCCACAGCATCAAGCCGTTGAGCAACAGAAAGACAAAGATAGTGAGGTAGCCAATCAGCGACGAGAAAAAGCTGCCCAACTCTTTTTTACACAATGCGTACATATATATATTGTTTCGTTTAAACCTTATTTACAACCACATAGCAACAACCGCACGGGCATCGGCCACGCGTTGAAACAAAGTGCAAAGATACGATTTTTTTTTGTGAATTGCGTCCGGTGATTCGTGAAAAGTGAACAGCGTTTTGTGGATTGGGAGAATTTGGTTTGGTCTAAGGTCTGAGGTCTAAGGTCTGAGGTCTAAAGTCTGAGGACAAAGGTAATGATCGGGTGAATTGTACATTGTACATTGTTCATTGTTCATTGTAAATTAAATTTCAACTTTCAACCTTCAACTAAAAAACAGAGGCTCGGCGAACCGCACCTCTGTTTTGTTTCGTAAAAGGCTTTTTTCTAAAAGCCATTACCCTCCCCTCAATTTTGGACAAGGCGCACGGCTAACAAAGATAAAGCATCCCAGTAGGCTATATTCACTCTATCCGAATTGAAGTATAGGTACCAAATATAGACCGAGTCTGAATCGACAGGTGTGGACGACCATAACCATGTGAAGCCCTCCCAGGAAATTTCTGTGTTGCCATCGCAATAGTGATAGTCGTATTCCGCTAATGGCAAAAAAATTGATTTGCCATTAGGTCCAACCACTTTACAACCTTTTCTTGTATCATTCCATATCCATTGGCAATTGTCTTTCAGTTCTTCAAGTTGTTGTTTTGTTGGAAGTCCAGAACCATATTTTTCCTTTGCCTCATTATATCTATATAAATTGTTTTCATCATTGGGATTTGTCTCATTGGTAGCTTTCCACTTCGTTCCACTGGGCAAACCGAGATCAACATATCCTTCTTGTATTATGTCCGTCCCATCTGTGCTGCTTGTTTCTGTACTGTCTTTGTCGCAACTTGCAATTGCCAATACCGTCAGGCAGATTATGCTTAAAAAGAGTAACTTTTTCATTTTTCATCCCTTAATACGTGTCGGGCGCAACTTTTAGTTTGCAATGCAGCGCCAACAAAGCATCAAAAAACACAATAAAAGAAGCGTGGCGCTATATACCATTTCTTCTTGTAGAGGCCTTGAGAACGCCTTTTGGGAAAGAATGACATAAAGTCCACGCTATAAGCGTGAACAATTACACTCTCTTGCCCATTATAGAAGGTTCTCAAGTTTCTACAAACAAGAACGAGCATAACGCTTCGTGATTTCTTCTATGAAATCTGTGTGCAAAAATACGATAATTATTTGGATTGGCAAAATTTTTTTTAGCGGTAGTTTTGACAAGCTCAACTACCATTGTTCAAAATTGGTGCCAACGTTTGTAGAATGAATATAATTCCTAATTCCTAAATCCTAATTCCGAAATCCGAAATCCGAAATCCGAATTAAATTTTCCTCTCCACACAATTTTTCGGACGAAATTCGGTTTTTATGGCGACACAATAATAAAAACTGATGAAAGTAACTTTTTTGGGCACAGGGACATCGCAGGGTGTGCCGGTTATCGCCTGCGGATGCAGAGTCTGCACATCGGGCGACAGCCGCGACAAACGTCTGCGCACCTCGGCACTGGTGGAAATCGGCGGCAAGAACATACTTATTGACATGGGTCCCGACTTCCGCGAACAGATGCTGCGCACCCGCACCATGCACCTCGACGCCATTCTCATAACCCACCACCACCGCGACCACGTGGCCGGCATCGACGACATACGCTCCTTCAACTACGTGCAGCGAAAGCCGATGGACATCTACTCCGGCCCCATCACCCTCGACGTGCTGCAACGCGACTACCACTATATATTTGAAAAACACCAGTTTAGCGGTCTGCCCGAAGCCAACCTCTTCGCCGTGAGCAAAGAGCATCCTTTCGTGGTGGCCGGCGGCATAGAAGTAACGCCTATTGCAGTGATGCACAAGGACTTGCCAATTTTCGGCTACCGCATAGGCGACTTCAGCTACATCACCGACGCCAACTTTATTTCCTACGAGGAGATGAAAAAACTTCATGGCACAAAAGCACTGGTAATTAACGCCTTACGCAAAGAAAAACACTTTTCGCACTACTGTCTGCCCGAAGCCCTTGAGGTAATACGGCAGGTGAATCCCGAAAAGGCGTTCATCACCCATATCAGCCACTCGATGGGACTGCACGCCGAAGTATCGAAGGAGCTCCCCGACAATGTGCTGCTGGCTTACGACGGACTCACAATTGAAATATAACTCACTCCAGATGAATGACTTGCATCTACATATAATAAGTTTCGACATCCCCTACCCTGCCAACTACGGCGGCGTTATCGACGTGTACCACCGCATACGGATGCTGAAGGGCGCAGGCGTTAAGATTCATCTGCACTGCTTCGAATACGGCCGCAGCCACTCGCGCGAGCTGGAGAGTCTGTGCCTCGAGGTAAACTACTACAAACGAGACACTTCGGTGCGCAACCTTTTCCGGCGCACCCCTTACATAGTCTGCTCACGTCATTCCAACAAATTGATTGATAGTCTTTTGCGAGATGACTATCCCATCCTTATGGAAGGGCTTCACTGCTGCGACCTGCTGAACGACAGCCGTTTCGCCGACCGCAACACCATCGTGCGCATCCACAACATCGAACACGAATACTACAGCCTTCTGGCCGAGCAAGAGCGTAATCCGCTGCGACGGCTCTACCTGAAATCCGAGGCGCGCAAGCTGCGGAATTTCGAGAAAATACTCGCCAAAGCGAAACATCTGATAACCCTCAACCAAAAGGAGAACGACTACCTAAACGGCCTTTACGGCAACGCCACGCTGATTCCCGCCTTCCACGAGTTCGACGAGATCTGTTCGCTCGAAGGCAAAGGCGGACACATTCTATACCACGCCAACCTTTCGGTGCCCGAAAACCAGACCGCCGCCGAGTGGCTGATAACCAACGTGTTCCGCTACACAGACCTACCAGTAAAGATTGCCGGGCTGAATCCCCCGAAACATCTTAAAAAGCTGATTGCCAAATACAAGAACATCGAGCTGGAGGAAAATCCACCGGAAGAGCGCATGCAGGAGCTGATACGCAACGCACATATCACGGTGATGTACACCCTTCAGCCCACCGGACTGAAACTCAAACTGTTGCACTCGCTCTTTTCGGGACGTTTCTGCTTGGTGAACAGCACCATGGTTGCCGGCTCGGAACTCGGACAGCTCTGTAACATAGCCGACACCGCCGAGGATTTCCAGAAGGAGATACGACAACTGGCCACCGCCAAATTCGACAAGTTCGAGATAGAACGACGCAATATGATACTGAGCAATTTGTATTCCAATTTCCGGAATCGAGACAGAGCAATTAAAATAATTGAAAGTTGAAAGTTGAAAGTTGAAATGTTTAATTGTTTAGTTGTTTAATTGTTGGTCAAAGGTCAAGAGACGAATCACTAATCACTTTACAAAAAAAACGCTTTGACAAAAGTATTTTTTGAAAATATAAAAATAATGTGTATCTTCGTAAAACGCAAATAAACGTATTAACTAACATAAAACATTAAATATGAACAATATAGATTGGGGTAGCCTACCTTTCGGCTACGTAAAAACCGATTACAACGTCCGCTGCTACTTCCGCAACGGAGAATGGGGCGAGATTGAAGTTTCGTCCGACGAAAACGTAAACATCCACATGGCTGCTTCGAGCCTGCACTACGGTCAGGAAGCTTTCGAAGGTCTGAAAGCCTACCGCTGCAAAGACGGCAAAATCCGCATGTTCCGTCCCGAGGCCAACGCCGAACGTCTGCAGAGCACCTGCCGCGGCATTATGATGCCCGAGCTGAGCACAGAGAAATTCGTGGAGATGTGCAAAAAAGTCATCAAACTGAACGAACGTTTCATTCCTCCCTACGGCACCGGCGCCAGCCTGTACCTGCGTCCCCTGCTGATAGGCACCGGAATCACCGTGGGTGTGAAACCCGCCGACGAATACCTGTTCCTGATATTCGTAACCCCCGTGGGACCTTATTTCAAGGGCGGTTTCAAAGCCAACCCCTATGTCATCACCCGCAAATACGACCGTAGCGCTCCCCTAGGAACCGGCGTTTATAAAGTGGGCGGTAACTACGCCGCTTCGCTGCGCGCTCACGTGGAAGCCTGCCACGGCGGTGAATACGCTTGCGAGTTCTACCTCGACGCAAAAGAAAAGAAATATGTCGACGAAGCCGGTGCCGCCAACTTCTTCGGTATCAAGGACGGAGCTTACATCACTCCGAAATCGACCTCCATTCTGCCCTCCATCACCAACAAGAGCCTGATGCAGCTGGCCGAAGATATGGGCATGAAAGTGGAACGCCGTCCCATCGACGTTGAAGAGCTCTCCACCTTCCAAGAAGCCGGCGCCTGCGGTACTGCAGCCGTTATCAGCCCCATCGAGCGTCTCGACGACCCCGAAACCGGCAAGAGCTACGTGTTCGGCAAAGAACCCGGCCCGTGGAGCACAAAACTGTACAACGCACTGCGCGCCATACAGCTCGGCGAAGCCGAAGACAAACACAACTGGAACACGATTGTTGAGTAATTCGGAATTAGTAATGAGGAATTAGTAATTTGGAGTTAAACAATCATTCTCCCCGTTCCTCATCACAGTTCACTGTTCACAGATCACTGATATAGTTTACAGTTGATAAATGAACCAAACGAGCGACCTTGCAGTCGCTCGTTTGGTTTTTTAGGTGAATGAGGGTTGTGGTTGTCGTTTTTTTTGTTTGTGAATAGAAGCGGGGATGGTAAATAAAAGTGGCGGAAGAAGGTTGAGTAAGAAAATAAGGGATGTGGATGTGCAAAAAGCGAATAAGAAGTTTTAGTTTGTTACATACACACTTAATTATTAGATTATTTTCCAATCTTTTTTATTGTCCTCATAGTTGGGATGAGCCATAACGTAATTCTTAAACCAAAGAATCACATTGCAAAGGCTCATTGTCATAACATACACCAAATAAGCCGAATTCTTCACAGCATTCTGATAGTCTTTTACATCCGTCTTGTTGTTCTGCTTTTTGGAACTGCTAGTATGAATAAACTCTCCAGTATATTCAATGATGTTTTGAATCTGGTACTTCATTACATCTGTTATTACACGCTGGTTATATGTAAACAACTTAGTATCGGCATTCACGGTGACGCCCGAAAGAAGCAGATAAGACCAAGTAAGATTGATTTGGTCTTTCTTGCTGTTCTTGATAAACTCTACTGGCAGCATTCCCCACTCCTCAATCATGGTTCTAAAAATGCCTTCAAGCACCGTCCTCGCTTCCCACATGATAGAATTAGCCTTTATACCATCCGCATTGTTGTGAACATTAAGCAACAAATCCACCATTAAATCAATCTCCGAAGTGGCAATTTTGCAATAGCTCATCGCATCAAAAACTTCGCAATAAAGCTTCGTTTTTATCTGTGTCCTCTCCGATTGGTTAACATGGTGCTTAACTCGCATAAACAGGATTTCCATATCTTCTATAGTTTTACTATAAAATTTCTTTCCCGTCTGAATTGTCCAATCCGCATCCCATTTCATGCGTTCATCGGTAATAAGCTCGTTGATTGATTCCGCATCAGCACCTCCTTCTCCTGTAAGAACATACCAACTCAATTGTCGTCCTTTTTCCCGACATATAGCCTTAATCTCAGACAATGCTTCTCGAAGAAACTCTTTTGCTTCATCTTTGCTACCTCTATGATGTCTGCATTTAGCGTCCAAAATAATGGCATCCCATGAATCAAAATCTTTCTCCAATTCCATCTGGGCATCATCCCAACACGGAAACGGTCTTAGTGCAAGAAAATGTTTTTCTGCTCTTCTAGGAATAGACCTAGTTACCTTGGGGTCGTCTTCAACCCACAAAACCTTATAGAAATCTTTGTTCTCGCTCATATCTATATTACTTTTCGTGTATTTAAAATTTTACCATCTTAATAATCCGACACATCACCACTAACGTTGGTGTCTTTGAAGACAATCCGATAAGTCACAGTATACATGGCATCAGGGTTTGAAATCACCTCCATAGTTGCGTTATACTTTTTCAATATGGTGTCAGTTTCATACCCTCCAAAACCAGAATGCGCCGCTTTAATATTTTCTCCCATTACATTCAATTTGGTACTACTGCCATTAGTTTTGATGTAATCGCTATCAACGCCATCACTAAGTGCCTTTCCATTATTTGATATCTCCAACACGATGCAGTCAAAATTATAAGTAATGTCAAACTTGACAGCATAATCGACGATCCGATTGTCATCAAAAACAAAGCCATGGTCTCTCGCATTCGACACGATGTTGTCGAACACTTGAAGCAAAGCCTTCTTAGAAATAAGCACAACAGCGACTTTGCTTTCTTCGGAATTCATAAGGACTTTCGTCTTCAAAATTTCATTTCGTTCTGGCTCAAACTCAAACCTATATCTAGTTGTCTGGTGGCCTTTGATATATTTATTGATAAAATCCCGCAAATCTATTTCCTCTGCCTGCCCCCAATCTATATCCTCATCAGTCAGTTTATTAATCTTTTTCTCCATAATCTCGATATTTTCGGAAATAGAATCAATAATTTCGCTGATTTTTAGCGGATTCAGTATCCCGATAGTATCATCTACATCAAATTTTCCATCATTACCCAACAAGTACTCTTTCAAATCTTGCCAGTCGGCAGCCAACGACACAGAGTTTTGCATCAATGAATGTTTTCTAGCCCTAAACTGCTTTTTATTATCTGCAACTAATTCACGTATAATATTTTGAAGACCATGTGCTTTTACAATCCCTTCTACTGCTATATTTTTAGCCTCTTCAAACAAATTCTTTTGCTCTGACAGTGAAGGTATTGAAATATTGATTTTTTCATAAAGCCTATTTAAAGAATTAAACGAAACGTATTTATTTAAAAAATTTAGCCTATCATACAGTTCCACACAAAGATATCCAATATTAACAGTCGCATCTTTTATGATATATGCTGAAACATTAGGCTTTACATATATCGGCATTTCTTGTGACGCTTTGCAAAAAACAGGGAAAGAGACGTTATTAGAAGATATTAACAACACTGGTTCTGTCAGTTTTTTGGTGTGTTCCAAATTATTTGACATCGAAATTTCATCCAACAAACAATTATAATTCGAAATGTCTGCTTTAGAAAGATCACTCACTGTTATCACTCGTCCAGTCGTTTCGTCAAATCTTGTTCCACGTGCCCTCTCCAAAACATCACTAAAAGGAACCGGTACAGCACCTTCTCTATAGCTACCACTCTCATTTCGCAGATATAAATACCAGCCAACAAGCCATGATGCATCATGAGATAATATCTCCGAACGACAAACGTCTAACGAACGACTACCATCCTCAGGCTCAGACAAATAATTTAAAACCGCACTCAAATCAAGTTGTCCACAATGATTTCTCCTATCAGATTCTTTAACACAAGAAGAAGCGTCAACAAACCGAATCGGGGCATCTTTCTGTCTGTTTTTCTTTAAAACTATAATTGCTGTTGACACTCTTGTATAAGTATAAATGTCTCTAGGCAGCAAGATTACCTTATCTAGCCAATTATTCTTAGTTAAGTTTTCTCGGTAACGTCGGGTCGTATATTGGTTCAAAGCTGAGAGAGGCACAACCATAACTAGTTGTCCATTCTCATTTGTAGTGTTTTCAAAACGGGACAAAACAACTTCTTCCGCATTGCTATAGTCTTGAGTCAGAAACCATTCATCTCTCATTGTCAGCTGGGCTCTGAATGGAGGCATTGTAACAATAGCATCATATTTTTCTTTTGTCCAATTCTCTGCACTTTCGTTACTCAATCTAGTCTGGCTTATAATGCCAGCCAGGGCCAAGCGAAAGACTGCTATATTCCTTACAAATTCACTTGTTTCATAAGACACGAAATGTTTATCCGGCATAGTTGTGGCGAAATCCATAAAACCACCAAATGGATCAAAAACAGTATGAACATCCTTTTCAATCAAATGTGAGAGCAACAATGAAATTTCGTGTGGCTGACTAAACTCTCCCCTTCTAAAAGAAATCATTTCGTCAATATACCTATCCAACAAAGAAAGCAGTTCGCCTGGTTCAAACTTCTGCTCAATCAATGCGTCAACGAAAGACAAAACGTATTGAGGTTCTTGTGCTTCTTCTTGAAATGATTTCAATGAATCCAAAACCAATTTCGTCAAACACTCATCAGGTATTTCAAATAACGCTTCTTTATCGCAACATACACACCACAAGTCGTCATTTTGGTCATAACACACAACTACAAATTCATTATTTTTATCAACCTCTGAATTCTTGACAATTTTTAAAGCGCCCTCTTGCCTCAAATAATAAAGAGTAGCAATAAGCAAAGCAACTTCTTTATCATTCTTAATTAATCTACCATGAAAAGACGATGGTATTAAGCCCATCAAATCTCTATAATTATCATTAAAATTCCATGCCGACATATTGTTGTTGTTTTCCATAGTCTCAAATTTTATTTCTCTATTTCTGTTTTGCAAATATACGATTTTTTTCGTTATTAACGTTGGGTTTTAGTCAATATTCCAATATGCTTCAGGATCTCCATCAAAAGCATCGTCATACGAATCAACAATGTCTCTCATTCTATCCTGATAATCATAGTCGTAATCACGCTCATTATAATCGCACTCATTATTGTTATCTCCAATGTCGTGCCAGCCATCAAGCAAACAAAAATCAATACTAGTTCTCTCCCCATCTTTGTCGGCAGTAACCCATTTCCATTCTTTCCCAATAAAATTCCAAATATCGTCGTATTCCACAGGTACAACCTCAACTCCTTTTTCATTTATTATACCATACTTTTCCCCTGTGTCCTTACTAATTGGCGCACCCTTTCCATAAACCTTACCCAAACTGAAAATATCAATATGACCATTAATTATCACAGGTTCTGACTTGCGTTTTCCAATCCTAACTCTCGCCAAGCCATGGTCAAAACCATAAATCCAATCATATTTTCCAAAAGGCACAATTTCATTGCCTTCAAGATCTGTCACCGCCCACTTCCAATCAGAGTTTTTAACCACCTTTACGTTACCGTACTGTTTTTCAGATATTATTTTCATCGTTCAATTAAGTTTTCTGTTTATACTTGTTTTCTCGTTTTGTAAATATACGTTTTTTTTTCGAAATAATTGATAGTTTTAATCTATACTACCTCACATTTTACGCCCCACACATTTTCATTGTCTTAAAGTTGATTTTGAAATTGTGCTTTCTCAGGAAATTACATCCCAAGATACCGTGAAGCATAAACTCTCCGTTCTCCAACGTGTCGTTGTCCCATATTCTAACGCCATCGTGTATAATGAACAGCTGTTGCACCTTGCATCTGCCGCGCCTCATCTCAATAAAAACTTTGCCGCCGCCTTTTGCTTCTCCATTTGCGGTCTGTATTACATTGTCACTATCAATGCGTTTTATTACATCGAGTTTGCTAACAATCTCGCTTCGTATAAACGAGCAGTCGGAGCCGGTGTCTATAAGAAAGTTCAGCGTCATGTCGTTGTGTTCAAACGATATTACTGGCACTCTCACCTGTTCGAATCTTTCTTGGAAATACTCTTTAATCTTTTTCATTGTTCTCATTTTTGGTTTCACTTCCGTTTTACGCTGCAAAGATACGAAAACACCACGAAACCTATTTTCGCACCATCGCAAAACATTGTGTTTTAGTGCCGTACACTCGGCAAAAAGGACGTTTTTCGGTTATTTTCATTGAGTTTTTGAGGAGTTTTCGGGGGAAATTATTGCTTTATAAAGCGTTTGTCCCTCGGTGGTAAGCAGATATTTCTGGCGCGGATGGCGGGGGGTTTGGGGGTACAGCAGGCGCAAATAGCCATCCGTTATAGCAGGATTAAGATAGAGGTTCAAAACATTTTTTCTATCTTTAAGTCCAAGAACGTCCATTATTTCTTTTACGGACAATTCCTTTTTACCAACCGCTAGAATCAATTTTTTAATATTTGGATTCTCATTGTGTAACTTGTCCTGTACTTGTGGGGTGCTTGTGGGGTGCTTGTGGGGTGCTTGTGGGGTGCTTGTGGCTAGATTGGGCTGCTCTTTCCATTCTGCCGGTGGGTTGATATGCAGATAGCGGTTGCGCAGATCCCATTGTTCGCCCAAAAGCAAATTGCGGAAGAAACGTTCAAGATAAACCGGACTGTAGTCGATACCCTTTTTGACATTTTTATAGTTGGCTCTTACAAGGGCATTGCGGAAATACCACGAGTGTTTGGCAAAAAGTTCGTTCTCAACATCAAAACCCATCGACCGCAAATACTGTATGGCAAATACGGCCGTGGCACGTGTATTTCCTTCACCGAAGGCATGAATCTGCCACATGCCAGAGACAAACTTGGCTACATGAGCCACCAGCTCATCATTGCCGATACCCTTGTAACTGAAGTTACGTTCCTGCTCAATGTCGTGGTCGATGGCACGGTGCAAATCCTCCCAGTTGAGATAGCTCACCGTGTCGCCTTCCAGTACCCACTCGCGTTTTACGATGTCGTATTTACGCAATTCGCCTGCATGCTTAAGCACTCCTTCGAAAATACGACGATGTACTGAAATATAGCCTTTTGTAGAGAAATCGAATGTCTTGGACGAGAGTATCCGCTTAATGTTTTTAGATGCTTTGTCGGCTTCCTCTTTATCGTTGTCGTTGGTGTCGCGTCTAACCTTGCTTTCGTAGTAGCTGTTCAGCAGGCGGTCAACCTCGTCGATAGATATTTCGCCTTCGATATTGCGCTGTGCCAGTTGGTTAAGATAATCAGATGTTTTAAGTCCGTCCACAGCCTGCAGGCCTATGGCCGTACTCCAAGCATAGGCCGCCTCGCGCTTGGCAGGTTCGCCCTGACGTATGTACTCGTCGAAATTGATATACAACTGTTTGTCGGTCATACTGTCTTCGTTTTCGTTTTGCAAAGATACGTTTTTATTGCGATATTTTTCCCTTTGTAATTAAACAGCGGTTTAAACAAACACATCTTACGCATTTTCAACCAATTACATCTTTGTACCTTTCGCACATCTCGCCAATTTTGTCAAAAATGGCCTTTTGTATCTCTTTTGGCGAAAGTACTATCAGTTCCTTGCCGAAGGAGGATAGCTCGCGCAGCAGCTCGTAGTTCTCGCGACATTTGATACTGAAAAAGGCACCTGCCGGGAGTTGCGGATAGGCCTGCCGGAGATCTTTTTCACGCTCGCTTCGGAAATTGCATTGCGAGTCGTGCAAGGGTTTGGTGGCCACGTAATCCTTCGAGCGGTCGCTCACCCAGAAGACTATCTCCTGCACATGCTTGTCGGGATCGTAAGTAACGCCTATTATATCCTCAAAACGCTCGTCTAGGTCGCAGTCGCAGGGCACAAATTTGTGGTTGGGCAACGGCTCCACGCTGTCGATGCGGTCGAGGGCGAAGTTCATAATATTCTCCGTTTGGAATTCGGCGCCAAACAGGTACCACCGGCGGTTGTACTCCTTGAGCAGGTATGGATGGACTTTAAAGACAATATCGGTGTCGGGTGCTTGAAAGACGTGCAGATGCAGTTCCACCACCGTTTTTTGCGATATGGCGGTGAACAGCTCGCCAAACACCGTGGTGCCTTCCAACGGATTTTTGTCGAACGCCACAATCCGAGGTCTGTCCTTTATCTCCACCTTGCCGCGCAACGACTCCAGTCCCTCGAAATCTGGCAGTCCGTCGAACTGTCCCAGCAGCGACAACGCCTCGGAGAGAAGAAATTGCTCATCCTCTGTAAATTTCTTTTTAAATATGGAGAAAGTGCGGTCCACATATCGCAGACAGGTTTTCTTGTGGGGTTTCAGGTCTTTCTGACTGATTTCCTCAATCTCATAACGATCAATATCCACATAGAATGGGCCTTTATCTTCCAAATAATTGATATCCATTTCGATAGTCCGTTTGGTAACAGGTTTTATACCCATTTCTTCCAATTCCTCGTTCACCAGCTTGGTGATGTCGCCAATGGAGTAGTCCTTGTACCTGTTGGCCAGAAGTCTGTCGATTATCTGATAGCGTGTTACAGCGTTTTTGTTCGAGGGCATGATATTTTATTTAGGATTTCGGAATTCAGATTTAAGAGATTGTTTTAGCTTGTTTGTTCATAGTGTCAATGGATTAATATTCTTTTTCAATAATTTTCAGTTTGCAAAGATACGAAAATTTCACGACTTGGGCAATGGCATCAAAAAAAGAAACTCAATTTATCAAAACACCCGAATGGTTGATGAACACAATTACTACCAAAAATCAATGCGAATAATTTGCCATAAAATGACATATAACTACATCCCCTACCATAAACGATATTTTTTCACGACAGTCCGACTTGCAAATCTCCGAAAAAAATAGTACATTTGCAAAGCGTTTAATACGCGGTAATTGATGTTAAAAGCGTAAAAGTCAGATAGATATATGAATAACGCCGTTTTGATGATATATACGGGAGGCACTATCGGCATGGTGCAGAACGAGCAAGGGGTGCTGCAACCCTTTGAGCTTGACCGCATTAGCGATGCCGTGCCTCTGCTCAAGAAAGTCTCCTACCGCATCGACTCTTGCCAGTTGAAACCCATTATCGACTCGTCGAACATGTGTGCGGAAGTGTGGGTGGATATAGTGCAAATTATTGAAAGAGAATACGATAAGTACGACGGATTTGTAATCCTCCACGGCACCGACACCATGGCCTACACCGCCTCGGCATTGAGTTTCATGCTCGAAAACCTCGGCAAACCCGTGGTGCTTACTGGCTCGCAGCTGCCTCTGGGCATGCTCCGCAGCGACGGCCGTGGCAATATCGTGGGGGCCTTGGAGATAGCTTCCGCCCAGAAACTGAATGTTCCAGAAGTGTCGATTTTCTTTGAGGACAAGCTCTTCCGCGGCAACCGAAGCACCAAAATCAGCGCGCAGAATTTCGACGCTTTCTCCTCGTTCAACTACCCGCCGATGGCTATGGCCGGCATCGACATCAGCTACAACAAACATCTGGTGTTCTATCCCGAAAGCACTGATTTTAAGGTAAATAAAAACCTCAACACCAACGTTGCCATACTCACCCTGTTCCCCGGAATTACCCCTAAATTCGTCAATTCCGTTCTGGAAACGCCTGACTTGGAGGGCGTTGTGCTTTCGTCGTACGGCTCGGGCAACGCTCCCACCGAGGACTGGTTTATAGAAGCTTTGCAACGTGCCGCCGACAGGGGAATCGTGATTTACGACGTAACCCAGTGTAAATCAGGCACTGTGCGTATCGGACTCTACGCCACCAGCCTTGACTTGGGACGTATCGGCGTGGTGAGCGGCTACGACATCACCCTTGAAGCCGCCATTACAAAACTTATGTATCTGCTTGGAAACTACAAAGATAGGGATACCATCCGCAAGATGCTGACACAATCACTAAGAGGGGAGATAACTGTATGAGTATGAACGATTTTGAAAAGTTTAAGTCGCAGCTCGGCACGCAGAATGTGCTTATCGTGGGCGATGTGATGATCGACGCTTACCTCTGGGGCGGCGTGGACCGTATCTCGCCCGAGGCTCCCGTTCCCGTGGTGGCCGAAACGCGTCGCGAAAACCGTCTGGGCGGTGCCGCCAACGTGGCTCTGAACATCCGTGCCTTGGGTGCCAACCCCATCCTTTGCACCGTTTTGGGCGACGACGCCAAAAGCCACGACTTCGAGGCTATGATGGACAAAGCGGATATGTCCTCCGAAGGCATACTGACCTCCGCAACTCGCATAACCACAGTAAAATACCGCATTATCGGCAACAATACCCAGTTGCTGCGTGTTGACAAAGAGATAACCGACCCGCTGTCGGCGGAAGATGAGCAACGACTTATCGAAAAAGTCGCCAATCTGCTCGAAACCAAGACGATAAACGCCATTGTGTTTCAGGACTACGACAAAGGTTGCATCACTCCGCGAGTTATTGCCGAAATCACCGCCATGGCCAAGTCGCGCAACATACCCACCACCGTGGATCCGAAACATCGCAACTTTTTGAATTTTAAGGATGTAACACTCTTTAAACCCAACTTGAAAGAGCTCTCCGAAGGTCTTGGCGTGGATGCTAAAAACGCCGACATCGACACGCTCCGCTCCGCTGCCGAGCGTCTGCACGAAGTACAAGGAATTGACATCGTGTTTATTACCCTGTCGGAACGAGGCGCCTTTATAGCCGATTTCAGAGGCGGCAAGGCCGAGACGGTTTTGGCGCCGGCTCATCTGCGCAAAATTTCCGACGTTTCCGGTGCCGGCGATACGGTTATAAGTGTGGCAACACTCTGTTTGTCAATGGGTTTGCCGATAGAGACATTACTCAACTACTCCAACCTTGCCGGCGGCATTGTGTGCGAGACGGTGGGTGTGGTGCCTATCGACCGCCAACGTCTGTTCGACGAGATACAACGTCTTTATTGCTAATTACTTAACTCAACCCGCCGATGTCGATGATTTTTGCATATCTGCTTATAATTTTTGGCGTACTGCTCTGTGGTACACCGCTTTTCGCCAAAAAGAGCATTCCGCCCAAGGTGGTGGACTTGGTATCCACTTTCGGGGCGGCGTTCTTGTTTGCCGTTTGTTTTCTGCATTTGGTACCGCATGTGTTTGAAAACGAGCACGAAAGCCTCTTTTTCGCTCTGCGTCCCGGTATCTGGGTGCTGGCGGGTTTCCTTATCCAGCTGTTGCTCGAAATCCTTACCCGCGGCGTGGAGCACGGCCACAACCACGCACAATGCTGTGCGGAGTACGAAGAGCATCATCACCATCATGTGCACCCCATAACCGGCTTATTGATAGGACTTTCGCTGCATTCCTTTATGGAAGGTATGCCGTTGGTGACAGCTTCCGGACAGTTGCAGGCTGGCTTGCTTACGGGTATAGTGCTACACAATATCCCCATCGCCTTAGTGCTTGTAACACTGTTTCTTAACAACGGCTACAGCGTGGCAAAATCCTATCTGCTGCTGCTCGTTTTTGCAGTGATGACGCCGCTCGGCTCGTTGTTCAACCATTTCATGATTGCACCAGCAGGCAATTTCGAACAGCCCGTGATGGGACTTGTGGTGGGTATCCTGCTGCACGTCTCCATCAGCATTTTGTTCAACCACGATGTCGGCAAAAAGTCCAAACTCAAATTTTTCCTCATTGTCCTGGCCTTCGTTCTTGCTTACCTGATACCCGATTGCCATTGATAAATAGCTGACTGCCATGCGTTTGAGTGTTGTCATAGTAAACTACAACGTAAAGTTCTTTTTGGAACAGTGCCTCAACTCGGTGTTCGAGGCGGCCAAAGGGCTGGATGCCGAAGTGTGGGTGGTCGACAACAACTCCGTGGACGGCTCGGTGGCGATGCTGAAAGAGAAATTTCCGCAGGTGCGGCTTATCGCCAACACTGAAAATCTCGGTTTTGCCAAAGCTAACAATCAGGCACTCAGGCAGGTAACGGGCGATTACGTGCTTCTGCTAAATCCCGACACCCTTGTGGAGAACGACACTTTCGCGAAATGCGTGGAGTTTATGGACGCTCATCCCGACTGTGGCGGACTTGGCGTGAAGATGATAAACGGCGAAGGGGAGTATCTGCCTGAAAGCAAACGCGGTTTCCCTACGCCGAAGGTGGCTTTTTACAAGATTTCGGGACTGATAAAGCTGTTTCCGCGCTCGCCGAAATTCGCACATTACTACCTCGGCCATCTGAGTCCCGACCAAACCGCTGAAATAGAGATACTTTCGGGTGCTTTTCTGATGACACGCAAAGAGGTGCTCGACAAAATTGGCCTGCTCGACGAGACATTTTTCATGTACGGCGAGGACATCGATTTTTCGTACCGCATACTGCAAGGCGGCTACAAAAACTACTACCTGCCCGCCACGCGAATCATCCACTACAAGGGCGAAAGCACCAAAAAAGGAAGCCTCAACTACGTTTACACTTTCTACAACGCGATGGCCATTTTCACGCAGAAACATTTCTCCCAATCCGACGCCAAGATTTTCACCCTCGGAATAAAAATGGCGATCTGGGCAAGGGCGTCGCTGTCGTTCTGTAAACGCTTGGTTAGCAGTATAATAGTGCCGTTGCTCGATTTTATCTGCATCTACCTCGGTTTCTTTTTGATAAAAAACCTGTGGGCCACCTTCAAAGCCAACGACATCAGCTATTATCCGCCCGAATACACCTATCTGATAATGCCCGCCTACGTGCTTCTGTGGCTGCTGTGCGTGTTTTTGTACGGCGGTTACCGCAAGCCGGTGAATCTGCTGAAAATTGTGAAAGGCTTGGCCGTTGGAACGGCTACTTTGCTGATTTTCTATTCGTTACTCGATGAGACGCAACGCTACTCCCGTGCGCTGATACTGCTCGGCGCGGTGTGGGCGGCGGTTTCTACGCTTTCGCTGAGGGGGATACTGCATCTGCTTCGCATAAAGGGTTACATCCTTTCGGCGGACAAGAGCAAGGCATACCTTATCGTTGGCGATGGCGATGAAACACAGCGTGTTAGCGAACTGTTCGGCACGTTGGGCATAGCACCTTCGTTTATGGGCAAGGTGAGTCTGGAAAAGACTGACGACAGCCGTTTCGTGGGCGATGTGTCGCAAATTTCCGACTTGGTGCGTTTTTACAAGATAAACGAAGTGGTGTTCTGTGCCAAAAACCTTCAACCTCAGGAGATTATAACGCTGATGACCTCGTTGCAGGACAGCAACCTCGATTACAAGATTGTGCCGCAGGAGAGTCAGTTTGTGATAGGCAGCGGCGACATCTACTCTGCAGAGGACGCTTATGCGATAAGAATCAAGACGTTGGCACTTCCTCGCAAGCGTACCCAGAAACGTGTATTCGACTTTGTGTCGGCCTTTGTGGTGCTGCTTTTCTCGCCCGTGCTTTGGCTGTTCCAGCGTAACAAGAAAGGCTTCTTCGGCAAAGTGTTTTCGGTGCTTGTGGGCAAAAAAACATGGGTTGGCTACGGCAAGACCATCGAAAAACAGGTTTTGCCACAGATAAAACCCTGTGTGATACCCGTTTGCGGCATCGACGAAAGTCAGCGCATCGCCGATTGTCGTCATTTCAACAATATGTACGTGCGTAACTACCGCGTAACCACCGACTTGGTGGTGCTGTTGCGTAATATGCGAAAGGTTTGATTGAACGTGAATGAATAATATATATAATTGTTTGATTGACAGAAAGATTGTGGTTGTTCTTTTACATATAATTGCCACGAATTGACCAAAAATTAATGGCAAATTTGATGGTAATTCGTGTTGAAGTTCACAATAATATATTTGCAATTGATTCATTAATAGGTGTAAATAATAAGGACGATTATAATCAATATGTTTTACATGTAATTGCCATGAATTGACCAAAAATTAATGGCTAATTATATGGTAATTCGTGTAAAAAAATATTAGATGTTTTGAAAAGTATAGATGTCGAAAATACATATCATAAAAGGGGAGTTTGAGAAGTCGTTGGAGTTGCAGCTAGCCAATTCCATCAAGGCAGGATTTCCGTCGCCCGCCGAGGACTACCGTCACGACACGTTGGATTTCAACCGCGATTTGATAAAACACCCCGAAGCCACTTTCTACGGTCGTGTTGACGGCGACAGCATGGTGGAGGCGGGCATCAACGACGGCGACATCGCCATTATCGACCGCAGCGTGGAACCCGACGACGGCGACGTCATTGTGGCGTTTGTAAACAACGAATTTACAATAAAATACCTCGACCTTTCGCACAAAGCCGACGGATATATCGAGCTGCGTCCCGCCAACGCCAACTACAAACCCATCCGCATCCACGACACCGACAATTTCGAGGTGTGGGGCGTGGTGGTGTGGACCATTCACAACTGGAAGAAATAGTTATGTACGGCATCATCGACTGCGACAACTGCTATGTGTCGTGTGAACGGGTGTTCCGTCCAGACCTTGAAGGCAAGCCCGTGGTGGTGCTTTCCAACAACGACGGCTGCATTGTGGCGCGCAGCAACGAGGCCAAGAAACTGGGTATCAAGGCGGGACTGCCTTTTTTTCAGCTTGCACAGCAGTTCCCCGACCAGAAAATCGCCGTCTTTTCGAGCAACTACGAGCTTTATGGCGAACTCACCGCCCGTGTGGTGGAAATTGTCCGTCAGGAGGCTCCGCAGTATTTCCGCTACTCTATCGACGAGTGTTTTGTGCGTCTCGACGCGATGGGCGACGCCGACCTGAAACAGTGGGGCGAGGCACTTCACAAACGCATACGCCGCTCGGTGGGGATGCCCGTGAGCATTGGCATTGCGCCGACAAAGACTCTTGCCAAGGTGGCAAGTCATTTTGCCAAAAGGCATTCGGGGTACCGTCATTGCTGCTATATCGACAACGATGAAAAACGTCGCAAGGCGTTGAAACTCTTTCCGATAGAAGATGTGTGGGGGATAGGCGGCCGTTACACCGCAAAGCTGAAACGTTACGGCGTGAACACCGCCTACGACTTCGTTTCGAAGCCCAAGGAGTGGGTGCGGGCGGCTTTCGGCAATATCGTGGTGGAACGCACGTGGGCGGAGCTCAACGGCATCGACTGCATCGCCGATGAGGCCATGGCCGCGAAGAAAAGCATCTGCACCAGCCGCAGTTTCAACGGCATGATTACCGACCTCGACACCCTTCGCACCCACGTGAGCAACTACGCCGCGCGCTGCGCCGAGAAACTGCGTGCGCAGAACACCGTGGCGTCGGTGGTGGGGGTGTTTGTCAACACCAACTTTTTCCGCGACGACCTGCCTCAGTACCAGCACTTTGCGGAGCTCACATTGCCCATGCCCACCAGCTCGGCCATCACCATAGTAAAAGCCGCCGGCGACCTGCTGGAAAGTATCTACAAACCCGGCTACCACTACAAAAAGGCGGGGGTGATAGTGATGGGAATCGGTGCGGCCTCACCGATACAGCTTAACTTGTTCGACATCAACGCGGAGCAGTTCCAACGACTGAAAAAACTCGACGCCGTGGTGGACCGCATCAACCGCCTGCACGGCACTGAGTCGGTGATTCTCGGCTCGCAGCAGTACGCCACCCGCGACGGCAACGGCAAAGCCGATGTGTTCGCCAACGCCATCAAGCACGACTACCGCAGCAAAAACCCCACTACAAGGTGGAATGATATTATTAGACTTAAGTGATTAGACGTGTCAGTCGTCACAAATAAGACTTTCTAACTCAAATTGCCATTGGACATTTTAGGCAAAGTGTGCGTAACTCCAGCACTTTTTTGCTATGCCCTTGCCTCTCCCCCACTCTGTCGTGTGGGTTACTACGAGTTGCTGTATTTTTTCATCCACTTTTTTTTGAACTAATTTTTGCAAATTAGAAAAAAGTTGTATATTTGCAAAATCAACCCCCGTACAAAACAAAAAAAAAAAAAAAACTATGAATATCAATCACTTACAACAAAAATCAAGCAGACGATTTTTTACATCTTTCTGCATAGTGGCAACATTTCTGCTATCTTCAAATATATCATTAGCTCAAATTCCCGAGAGGCCTTTTTCAGCCGACATACACGTTGGCGCTGGACATTTGGCTTTTCCCGGACTTTGTGGAGACGTAAGCAGTTATCATACCGTGGATGTTTTTGCCGACGGCTATTTCAATTTCCGTCCGCACTGGTCATTGTTTCTGGGTGCGGGATACCAATACCGATTTGTTTACGTGAGTGACAACGCCGAATGCAAAAGCGCGAGTAGCGACAATGGGAAACACCTTGTAGACTGCCATTACGGCAACATACTTTTCGGTTTGGAATACAGCCACAAATGGTTTTTCCTGAAAGTCGGCGGCAAGGTGGACATCGCTTTCGAACCTTGGATTGCGGCCAACACCTACGAAGTTTGCGAGTTAGGCGGTTTCATCCAGCCGGGAGGCAAGATAAGACTTACCGACAACAGCTGTTTGCGTATCGGTTGGCAATTCCTCTACGGGAGAGAAAGAGTCAAACAAAATTGGAGCGATGGCGCCCCGTTGGGAGGTCCCAAATTCCATGGGAGATTTTTTAGTACAATGATCGTCGCAGGCTACGAGTATCATTTCTGACAGAGTCGCTCTCTCCGAGAGAGCAGTATATCATCTTAGGTAAAGAGCGCGTGCCTCCGGCACGCTTTTTTATTTCTGTCCGTTCTGTCCCCACACTTCCGTGTGGGGTTATTGAGAGTTGCTCTCTCCGAGAGCATATATTTTCACTGCCACATATACACCTTTGGAATTATTTAAATCTACCATATTCCCATGTGAAATCATCCGATTTCAAAAGCAATGAATCGTTATGGAATTCTATACGACCTCGAAAATAAACAAATGTATCCACAGTCATTGTTATTGTATCATTATTTATGCGATATGTACACCATAAAGATGGATCCACCCAGAAAAGAGAATCTCGGGATGTTATACATAATATACTATTACCTGTTTCTGGGTGATTGCCCCAACAACCAAAAATAGAATCATTGAATGCCGTTTTTGAGTTTGCTGTACAAAACGCAGTATCAGGCAAAGCATCATTCGTGTTTTCTTTGTTGAAGGAAACACATCCGCAAAAAACAGCGAGCACAACAAACAACAGAATGTCTTTCATATTTGGCATGATTTTCCCTGGTATTATTTAATTTGGTTCGTCCGACAATTGTCAATTGTACATTACAAATTACTAATTACTAATTACTAATTACTAATTACTAATTAGCAACTACCACTCCACTTCGTCGCGGTTTACGGGCATAGTCATACAGCGTGCTCCGCCGCAGCCTCTTGGCAGCTCACAGGCGGCGAAGGTAACCACGCAGCGACGGTGTTTGTCGGGATGGTCCTTGCCTGCCACCACATCGGCGGCGTCCACCACGTCGAAACCGGCTTTGTTCATAGCTTCGATGGTGTTCCAGTTGCGCTGGTAGCCGATGACCTTGCCTTCGCCCAGAGCGAAGAAGTTGGCTCCGCTGTGCCACTGCTCGCGCTGCTGGTTCCACGGGTCGTCGCCACCGCACGACACCGGCCGCATGTCGAAACCGAGGTCCTCCAGTCCTTGCAGGAAATTGGGTTTCTCCACATATTCGGCCTTGCCGTTGTCAATCTTGATATGGAAAGTGTGCAGTCCGCCTTTGTTCTGTTCTATGATGGGCTTGTAGGTCATGCAGCAATGTTTGTCGAGGAAGGTGAACACCATGTCGAGGTGGATGAACGACTCCGGCGTCTGCGGCAGTTCCTGCACCAGTATGTTGAAATGCGGACGCTCTTTGCTGAATTTCTCCACAAGAAAATTGATGCCATTTTTGTTGGTTCGCGAGCCAGTGCCGATGCACAGGGTGTCGTAACGTGCTATGAGGGTGTCGCCGCCTTCGGTGCCGGCGTTGGAGATAAGACGCTGCGGGTGTATGGTCTCGCACTGGAACAGGTAACGGAAAATGGAGTCGAAAATCAAGGTCTCGCGTTTGCGCACCTGATACGACATGGGGTGTATCAGCACTTGGTTGTAGATGGCCGACGAGGCGTCGCGGGTGAAGAATAGGTTATACAGCGGTTTCAGTATGTAACGCTCTGTCTCGTAGATGTCGGGGTCCTTGCCTTTGCGGTAGGCGAAGCCCGTGATAAGCTCGGAGGCGAGCTGTTCGGCGGGATGGCCCATCAGCTCGTCGATGAGGTACTCGCAACCGTCGAACTTGCACGACTTGGTCACTATCTCCTGACGGTATTTCTCGTTCTCCACCAGCTGACGCAGAAGGTCCTCCACATAGTAGGTGGTAGCGCATTTCTCGAAAACGCCGCTGAAATTGGCGTATTCGCCATCGACGATGCGTTTGTTGAGCAGGTCGCTATATAGTGCGGTGTGGATGTTCTCGGGAGTCATACGTTCTATCTCCACACCCGGACGGTGCAGTATCACCGCGTTCAGTTTTCCGATTTCTGATGTTATGTTTACCTTTGTTTCCAAAACGTTATTGGTTTTTGTTTTACTTTCGATATATATGGGGGTGCATCCGTGGCTTGCCCCAGCCGGGGGTTGCACCCCCGTTTGTATTCCATCGTGCAGGGGTTGTGCCCCCACCCGACCAGGGGTTGCACCCCCGTTTGTATTCCGCCGTCCTTTCAGGACTTTTTGGTATTAATGTTTAATTTTTAATTATTAATTGTCAATTGTTTATCTTGAATTTCTGAAACATTTTGTTGTCGTTTATCACACGGACAGCCGTTCCGTAGGCTTCGTCGTTTTCCTTGTAAGTTTCGTAGTAGTAGCGCACTCCGTATAGATTTCTGACTATCAATGATTTCACTAAAGTATTGATGTATTTGTCGGATTTTGCGACGATGGCCTTGGCTTTCTGGTCCTCGTCCTTGGCCTTTTTCATCATCTCGCTGCGGAACTTCGGGTCGTCGATGAGTTTCTTCATATAGCTGGCGTACTCGCTGTCTTTCAACGGATTGACGGTGTCGTTGACTTTCTTTTTCAGATAGTCGTTAACCCAAGCGGCGGCCCATTCGCCACGCACGGTGGTTTTCTCCACGCCATTGTCTTTCACAAATTTGTCGAATTCCTTTTCCACTCCCATGGTGGGATAAGCGGCCACAAAGTCGCTGTACTTGGGGTATTTTGCCAAAACGTTGGCGCGGTTGCGTTCGGTCCACTCGAGGGCGAAACGGTTAATAAGGCCTTTGCTGTTGAGGCTTATCCAGTAGTCGGACATGCGGGTGGTGTCCACCGGAATGAAGATGTCGGGGATGATGCCTCCGCCGCCATAGACCACACGTCGGGCCGAGGTGTAGTATTTCACCGAGTCTGGCAACGAGATGGAGTCGGTGGTTATCATCTCCTTGTGACTGTAGCGGTTGGATATGTCGCGGTAGTAGGCCTCCAGACCGTCTTTGTAAGGCTTTTGTATGCAACGTCCCGAGGGGGTGTAGTAGCGGGCTATGGTGAGACGTATCTGCGAACGGTCGTTAAGCTCGAAAATCCTCTGTACCAAGCCTTTGCCGAAACTGCGACGGCCTATCACTATGCCACGGTCCCAGTCCTGAATGGCCCCGGTGACAATCTCGCTCGCCGAGGCGGAATATTCGTCGATAAGCACCACCAGACGGCCGGTCTCGAACTCGCCACGGTCGGTGGACTTGTGGTAATGAACGTTGGTCGAGTCGCGACCTTTGGTGTAAACGATGGTCTTGTCGCGGGGCAGGAACTCGTCGGCCAGAGCCACGGCCACATCGAGAAAACCGCCGCCGTTGCCGCGCAGGTCGAAGATAAGCTGGGTCATCCCCTGCTCTTTCAGCTCATGCACAGCCTTGCGGAACTCGCTCATCGTGGTGCGGGCAAAACGGTCGAGACGTATATAGCCGGTGTTTTTGTCAATCATGAAATATGTGTCGATGCTGTTGATGGGAATCACGTCGCGCACCACATCGAAATGCAGCAGGTCCTTGTGTCCACGACGTTTTACGTCGAAGCTGACCTTTGTACCTTTGTCGCCACGGAAACGTTTCATTACCAAGCTGTTGGTAACGCTGTCGCCGACAAACATTTTGCCGTTGACTTTCACAAACACATCGCCGGCAAGCATGCCCACCTTTTCTGCGGGACCGCCACGAACCACTTCCACCACATGCACGGAGTCCTTAAGAATCTGGAACATAACGCCGATGCCGTAGAACTTGCCCTCCAGTCCTTCGTTGGTGCGCTGCACCTCCTTGGCGGTGATGAACACCGAGTGCGGGTCGAGCTCGGAAAGCATGGTGGAGATAGCTTTCTCGTTGATACGCTGCATGTCGGGCTCATCAACATAATAGTCGGCGATGCGGTTCATCGTCTGCCCCATTTTCATAAACTCGTTGGAGTTTTTGTCCTTCTGGGCAAAAGCCGCAACGGAGAAAGCAAGTAACAAAGTGAGTGTTAGTACAGTACGTTTCATTTGCGTTTTGTCAATATGTGGAACATCTAAAGACCAGAAAAAAAACGAAAGTTTTTGTTTTTTTAGTGTATTTCGATGTTGAAGTTCTATATTTATTTTCTTTTTTTGTTTGTTTCAATCGTAAGACCTGTCATTTTTTCTATCGAACGGAAAGCCTTTTCGGCCTCGCTTTGGTTGTTAGACACCGAATTTACAAAATCTTTCTTTTTCTCGCACACAAGGAAGGTCATCAAGTTGGCGTAGTCGTCATAGAGATTGGAGTAAGCCTTGTGATAATAGCCGTTTCTGTTCAAGCTTATCTTGAAAAGCAGCGAGGGGTAGTCGGATTTCTTGCCGTTGCAGTACTGGCAGAACTCGCGTTCGTCGAGTTGCACGTCGTAGCCGAGGTTTTTCATATTCTCCACCACCTTGCGGATGCTGCTCAGGTTGCCCAGCTGGTACGAGGTGGAGGGTGTCTCTTTGCCGCACACGGGACACACGTAGTTTTCCACTATGGGGGCGGCCATGGAGTAGCACATGGCAATGGGCAGCTCGGTGGTGTCGTAGCGCACCTCTTTCAGTTTCTGCAGACGTTTCACCAGCGTGACGCTGTCGGCAGGGTGCTGGACTTTAGGCTGTTGAGTGTCGCCGTCGTTGGAGGTTGTGGCCTGCTGGTTGGTCGAGCCACAGGCGCCGGTGAGCGCCGCAAGTCCCAACACAGCCATTTTTTTGCCGCTATTTTTACTCATAATCGGGTATATTTCTAATGTTCACACAAATACAAAAAACGAACAATTTTGCATTTTAGTGCAAATATACGATTTTTTTTTGTAATTGGTCAAAGGTCTTTGGTCATTGGTCGCTGGTCTTTTGACTATCAAAACTCCTAATCATTCTATTAAAAGGAATCCCCTACGGGGAAACAATAATTGTTCATTGACCATTAATCTATTAAAAGAGAACCCCCACGGGGAAACAGCAATTTTCAATTATTCATTGTCCTTTGACCTTCGACTTTTGACTTTTGACATTTGTCCTTCAACCTTCGACCAACCAATTCCTAATTCCGAATTGGCTACGCCGAGCTAAAGGTTCCGAAATCCGAATTAACCAACTATTTCGTCCAATTCCAGCCAGCGGAGCTCTTTCTCGTCGATTTCCGCCAGCACCTGCCCTATCCTCTCCGACCACTGGGCCAGCTGTTCCGCCGTGGCACCTTCTGGGGAGGCGAGGTTCGCTTCCAACTCTTTCTTCTCGGCCTCAAGGCGTTGCAACTCTTCGGTGAGCGTCTTATACTCCTGCTGTTGTTTGTAGGTGGGTTTGACGGTGGCACGCTTGCGTTCGTACTGCGGTTTTTCGCTCTTTTTCTGCAAAATCTGCTCGCGCTGTTCGCAGTTGCGTTTTTGCAGGTACTGCGTGTAGTTGCCGGGGAAGTCGCGGATTTTGCCGTCGCCCTCGAACACAAACAGATGGTCCACGATGTTGTCCATAAAACTGCGGTCGTGCGACACCACCATCAGGCAGCCCTGATAGCTGAGCAGGAAACGCTCCAGAATTTCGAGGGTGTATATGTCGAGGTCGTTGGTAGGTTCGTCGAGGATAAGGAAATTGGGATTGGCAATCAGCACTTTAAGCAGGTATAGCCTACGCCGCTCGCCGCCACTGAGGTTGCCGTAGTAGTTGTATTGCGTGGTGTCGTCGAAACCGAAATGACGCAGGAACTGCGTGGCGCTCAGCTCTTTGCCGTCCTGCAGCTTGATCACCTCCGCCACGTCGCGGATAATCTCCACCACACGGCGGTCGTCCTTTTCGGAAAGACCATCTTGAGTGTAGAAGCCGAACTGTATCGTCTGTCGGGTGATGATGCGGCCGCTGTCGGGACGCAGTTTGCCGG
>JAEEGK010000434.1_pt1 | contig 104866 bp, 115 predicted proteins | sample 8958771 | NCBI WGS metagenome assembly JAEEGK01 (sample SAMN16246547, study PRJNA631951) | gut metagenome | biome: gut microbiome; feature: rumen; material: SC-attached | host: Bos | place: Iran: Karaj | collected 2018-10 | reverse complement strand
CTTGATATTCGAGAAGAAACGCTTGGCTATGTCGATGGCCTTGGCCAGATATGGCACGCCTGCCTTGGCAGGATTCTCACCTGTGACCAGCAGGATATTCTCAAACGGCGCCAACTTTTTGATGGCACAATATTCGTCCTCAATCTGTTCGGGAGTGAGGATGGTGCGAGCCATGGGGTTTTCGCGATGGAAACCGCAGTACACACACGAGTTAGAGCAAGAGTTGGTGATGTACAGCGGGATAAACATCGACATAGTCCGTCCGAATCGCTCCTCAGTATATCGACGCGAAAGACGGGCCATCTGCTCTAGGTAAGGTTCGGCAGCAGGCGACAAGAGCGCCATAAAATCGTTCACATCGCAGCGACTCTTACTGAGTGCGCGACGCACATCGGTATCAGTCATCCGGGCAATGCGCTCGGTGGTTTCCTGCCAACTGATATTCTTTAATTCGTCTGAAAACATATCGTTATTTTGATTTACAAGGTTGAAAAGCGTATTCCTTTAGTTCATGGATAGTGGGACTGGTGCCGCAGAGGGCACAGTCGTCGCGATGAGCAAAGCCATAGCGCTGCCATTGCATCGACAGGGCATCGAAGGTGAGCAGCGAATCAGTGAGCAGATCGCCCACGCCAGCCAGATATTTTATGCACTCAGTGGCCTGCACTGTGCCCAGCATACCTGCTATTGAACCCAGCACTCCCACCATGGCACAGGTCTCTACATCGCTCTGCGCTGGAGGCTCAGGAAACAGGCAGCGATAGCACGCCGAACCTGGCACGTGGGTCATCAACTGACCACTATAGCGACTGATGCCGCCCATCGTGTAGGCCTTACCCAACATCACGCAAGCATCGTTTACCAGATACTTGGTAGCAAAGTTATCAGTGCCATCGATAACGAAGTTGTAGGGGTGAATCAGTTCGAGGGCATTGGCCTCGCTAAGGTAGGTCTCGTAGGCTATCACCTGTATGTCGGGATTGATGGCCAGCACACGTTCGCGCGCCACTTCTACCTTTGGGCGACCCACATCGGGAGTGCTGTGCAGTACCTGGCGCTGAAGATTGGTGATGCTCACAGTGTCACCATCCACCACGCCAATGGTGCCCACACCAGCTGCCGCAAGATACAGGGCCACGGGCGAGCCCAAGCCGCCTGCACCCACCATCAGCACTTTTGCTTGCAGCAGCCTGCCCTGTGCCTCAGCCCCAAACCCATCGAGTATGAGGTGGCGATTATATCGCTGCCGTTGTTCTCTCGTAAGTTCCATCAATATTTAATCTTTAATGTTTCGCTCGGCTTCGCCGCTTGGCTCTGCCAAGAATCTTTAATGTTTAATCTTTAATGTTTAATCCTCCTAAGGTCATGGGTAAGTTTGGCGGCACAGAAGTTCGGGCCGCACATGGTGCAATACTCGCCATCGGTATGACCAGCCTCAGTGAAATACTGCAGGGCCAGTTCTGGGTCAAGCGACAGATGGAACTGGTCGCGCCAACGGAACTCGAAACGGGCCTTCGACAAGGCATCATCACGGATTGTAGCTCCAGGATGTCCCTTGGCCAGATCGGCAGCATGGGCTGCTATCTTATATGCGATGATACCTGCACGCACATCATCCTTATTAGGAAGTGCCAGGTGTTCCTTGGGGGTGACGTAACACAGCATAGCGGTACCCAGCCAAGCTATCTGCGCACCACCTATGGCGCTGGTTATATGGTCGTAGCCAGGGGCGATATCTGTTACGATTGGGCCGAGGGTGTAGAACGGTGCCTCATGACATTTTTCGAGTTGTCGCTCCATGTTCTCACGTATCTTGTGCATGGGCACATGTCCGGGGCCTTCGATAAATGCCTGTACATTCTTATCCCACGCGCGTGTGACGAGTTCGCCCATGGTGTCGAGTTCGGCAAACTGGGCTGCATCGTTGGCATCGGCTGTACATCCAGGTCGCAGTCCGTCGCCCAGCGACAAGGCCACATCATACTTAGCCACAATGTCGCAGATATCATCGAAGTGCTCATAAAGGAAACTCTCCTTATCGTGCAGCAGGCACCACTTACTCATGATGCTGCCACCACGACTCACGATGCCACACAGGCGACTATCGGCCAGATGAACATTGTGGCGACGTATGCCGGCATGGATAGTAAAATAGTCCACACCCTGTTCGCACTGCTCGATGAGCGTGTCGCGATACACCTCCCACGAGAGGTCTTCTACCTTGCCGTCAACTTTTTCCAAGGCCTGATAGATGGGCACAGTACCCACTGGGACGGGACAATTGCGAAGAATCCACTCGCGTGTTTCTGAGATATTGTTACCTGTTGACAGGTCCATCAGCGTGTCGCCTCCCCACTTGCACGACCATACAGCCTTGTCCACCTCCTCATCTATAGATGAAGATGTGGCAGAGTTACCGATGTTGGTATTGATCTTAACTGCAAAATTTCGGCCTATGATCATAGGCTCGCTCTCGGGGTGATTAATGTTGGCCGGGATTACGGCACGTCCACGTGCCACCTCCTGGCGCACATATTCGGGGGTGATGTGACTATGGATACCAAGTGCCTCACAGTTCATGTTTTCGCGAATGGCCACATACTCCATCTCTGGTGTGATGACGCCTGCCTTGGCACAAGCCAGTTGGGTAATGCCCTGCCCTTTTTTAGCGCGATCGGCAATCCACTTGGCACGCATGTGTGGCAGTCCTTTCTTCAAGTCAACCTTATAACTAGGGTCGGAATATGGTCCGCTGGTGTCGTAGATAAGTACTGGTGCGTTGGGCTGCATGTGGGTCTTACCGTCCTCATCGCGGGTTACGGTAGGGGTAAGGTTTACCTTAATCATTCCAACACGCACATCGGGAAACATCTGTCCCTGCATATAGTATTTCTCACGCTGAGCGTAAGCTTTGTGATCGTTTATCATATTCTTCTTTTATCTTGCCTACGGATTATACGGATTTTACTGATTTTTTCCGTCAGAAATATAATCTGTATAATTCGTAAAATCCGTAGGCCATATTATTATTCATTAAGGAACGCGGTCAATGGACTCGAGGCCTCGGCGCAATCGGCGATGGCTCCTAGGCCGGCTTCGTAGGCCTGTCGACCAGCGATGACGGCCTGTCGGAAGGCATCGGCCATAGCTACTGGGTCGCCTGCCACAGCGATGGCGGTGTTTACCAACACGCAGTCGGCACCCATCTCCATAGCCTCGGCAGCATGACTAGGTGCACCTATACCGGCATCTACCACTACTGGCACTGTGGCCTGATCGATAATTATCTGCAGAAAATCCTTCATACGCAGACCTTTGTTGGTGCCGATGGGTGCGGCCAGAGGCATCACAGTAGCAGCTCCAGCCTCTTCCAGGTGCTTACACAGCGTAGGGTCGGCTTGGCAATATGGCAGTACCACAAAACCAAGTTTCACCAGTTGTTCTGTGGCCTTCAGTGTCTCTACCGAGTCGGGCAACAGATAGCGCGGATCGGGGTGAATCTCCAGTTTCAGCCAGTTGGTACCGAATGCCTCGCGAGCCATCTGCGCAGCAAACACAGCCTCTTCGGCATTGCGCACGCCCGATGTATTGGGCAACAACTGTATCTTGTGATTCTGGGTGATGTGGGTCAACAGGTCGTCGTTGGCATCGTCTAGTTCTACGCGCTTCATGGCTACGGTAACCATCTCAGTGCCAGACACTTCGATGGCTTGCGCCATCAGGGCGTTATTGTTAAACTTGCCTGTACCCAAAAATAGGCGGGAGCTAAACTCTCGCCCTGCAATTACTAATTTACTCATGATTGACTATATTTATTATTTCTTTCATTTTCTCTACTGGATTGTCGGCACGCAGCACTGTGCCGCTGAGCGCAATGCCATCTATGCCTGTGTTAAGTATGTGGTGGATATCGTCCTGAGTGATGCCGCCAATTGCCACGATGGGGATATCGATATGGGCCGCACGCATCTCGATCACTATGCGGCGATAGCCATCCAGCCCCAACACAGGCGAAAGGTTCTTCTTGGTGGTGGTGAATCGGAACGGACCACAGCCGATATAATCTGCACCAGCCGCGTAGTGAGCCCTTACATCCCAGATGGTGTTGGCTGTGCCGCCGATGATAAAATCGGAGCCCAGTATGCGTCGTGCCTCGGCGATGGGCATATCGTTCTTGCCCAGATGCACACCATCGGCACCTAGTTCGCGCACCAACTCTACCCTATCATCGATGATAAACGTGGCACCATAATCACGACACAACTGCAGAGCCTGGATGGCCACAGGGCGCACCTCGTCGTCAGTAGCGTCCTTCATACGCAACTGTATCCATCGGCATCCGCCCTCAAGAGCCATGCGGATGCTATCCAAGTAGCTATACTTATCAGAATAGTGAGATATAAACTGTAACATCGCCCTTACCCCCCGCATGCTGCTTTGATAATAGTGATAATTGCGCCCTCCTGGATGGCAACATCGCCCCAGGAGCCACGTGGTTTCAACTGATTATCTACGGCTATTGCCACACCTTTGGCGGGCAACTGCAATTGGGTGGCAAGCTCACTCAGTGTGACAGCTTGCGTCTCGTGCTGTTTGTTGTTGATCGTTACTTTCATATTTCTTTCCTCCGACGGCATTACCCGTGTCAGGTTCTATGGGTATTTTCTCAGCTTCGGCAAACGCCTCAGCACCCCGAATATTTTAATTTTGCGCTGCAAAAGTAAGTAAAATCTCCGAAACAGGCAAACTTTTATAAGATTTTTTGCTCAGAAACTAGCAAAAAGTCATCAGAATCGCCCAAAACGGGGAACTTCTGACGGAATCGGCACAGTTCATCCATATCCAGCAAGGCAGCAGCAGTATCCACCTTGCCTGGTGCACACTCGGCTATGGTGCGGCCATAGGCATTCAGTATCACCGAGTCGCCCATGTACTCGCATGCGCTGTCGCTGCCCACACGGTTCACACCTATCACAAAGCACTGATTCTCGAGTGCACGGGCCTTGAGCAGTGTCTGCCACACATCGCGGCGAGGTTCGGGCCAGTTGGCCACATAGATGATAGCGTCGTAGTCGCCACGCGAACGCGAAAAGACCGGGAAACGAAGGTCATAACATACCTGCAGTAGGAAACTTACCCCGCGCCACATCACCACCACTCGGCAATCGCCAGCCACGTAGTCCTTGGTCTCACCGGCAAAACTAAACAGGTGGCGCTTGTCGTAGTGGTCGTAGCATCCATCAGGTCGCACAAAGTACAGACGATTGCGCAGCTTGCCATCGTCATCCTTAGCGGCCACGCTGCCTGCTATCGCTGCATTCAGCCTGCTGGCCTGACGCTGCATCCAACTTAGTATCTTGCGTCCCTGCACTCCAGCCTTAGCTGCCGAACCTTCGGCCAGAAAGCCTGTGGCAAAGGTCTCGGAGAGCACAAACAGGTCGGCCCCTGCTTGCTTGTCCATCAACTCGGAAATGTGCTGCAGATTCCAGTCGATATCGTCCTGGCGGATTACGTGTTGAATAATAGCTACCTTCATTTCTACACCTTATTATATATAGAGTTCGGGGCAAATTTACAAAAATATTCAGAAACTCGCACTTGTTTCGAAGTTTTTTTGTATCTTTGCGCCCAAAATAACGTTTTTCAATTAATTATTCATTATGAACGACAACAAAGTTATGAACATGGCAGCGGATAACATCCGTATCCTCGCTGCTTCGATGGTTGAAAAGGCAAAGTCGGGTCACCCCGGCGGTGCTATGGGTGGTGCTGACTTCATCAACACCCTGTACAGTGAGTTCCTGGTTTACGATCCTGAGAATCCCACATGGGAGGGTCGCGACCGTTTCTTCCTCGATCCTGGTCACATGGCTCCAATGCTGTACAGCCAGCTCTGCCTTATCGGCAAGTACACACTCGAGGACCTGAAGAACCTGCGTCAGTGGGGTTCAGTAACTCCTGGTCACCCCGAGCGCGAGATTGAGCGCGGCATAGAGAACACCTCTGGTCCTCTTGGTCAGGGTCACTGCTTCGCTGTAGGTGCTGCCATCGCCGCAAAGTTCCTGAAGGCTCGTCTGGGCAACGTGATGAATCAGACTATCTATGCATACATCTCTGACGGTGGTGTGCAGGAGGAGATCTCGCAGGGTGCTGGCCGTATCGCTGGTAACCTGGGTCTCGACAACCTCATCATGTTCTACGACGCTAACGATATCCAGCTCTCTACCAAGACTGAGGTTGTAACCTGCGAGGATACAGCCAAGAAGTACGAGGCTTGGGGATGGTATGTACAGAAGATAGACGGTAACAACGTAGATCAGATCCGCGAGGCTATCAAGAAGGCTCAGGCTGAGAAGGAGCGTCCATCACTCATCATCGGACACTGCGTGATGGGTAAGGGTGCACGTAAGGCCGACAACACATCATACGAGAGCAACTGCGCTACTCACGGTGCTCCTCTTGGTGGCGATGCTTACATCAACACCATGAAGAACCTGGGTGCCGATCCTGAGAATCCATTCCAGATCTTCCCTGAGGTTAAGGAGATGTACGCTAAGCGTGCTGAGGAGCTGAAGAAGATCGTGGCTGAGCGCTACGCCGAGAAGGCTGAGTGGGCTAAGGGTCATCCCGTACAGGCCAAGCAGCTTGAGGAGTGGTTCAGCGGCAAGGCTCCAAAGATCGACTGGAGCAAGGTAGAGCAGAAGCCAGGTTGCGCTACACGTAACGCCAGCGCTACTGTTCTGGGTCAGCTGGCCGAGCAGGTTCCTAACATGATCTGCGCATCTGCCGACCTGAGCAACTCTGATAATACAAACGGATTCCTGAAGAAGACTAAGGATATGGTTAAGGGCGACTTCAGCGGCGCATTCTTCGAGGCTGGTGTAGCCGAGCTCACCATGGCTTGCTGCTGTATCGGTATGGCTCTGCACGGTGGTGTTATCCCCGCTTGCGGTACCTTCTTTGTATTCTCTGACTACATGAAGCCAGCCGTACGTATGGCTGCCCTGATGGAGCTGCCTGTTAAGTTCATCTGGACTCACGATGCATTCCGCGTAGGTGAGGATGGTCCTACCCACGAGCCAGTTGAGCAGGAGGCACAGATCCGCCTGATGGAGAAGCTTAAGAACCACCACGGCAAGAACTCTGTATTGGTAGTTCGTCCTGCCGATGCTGAGGAGACCACCGTTTGCTGGCGCATGGCTATGGAGAATGTTGATACTCCTACAGCCCTGATCTTCTCTCGTCAGAACATCGAGATGCTGCCCGAGGGCAACGACTACAACCAGGCTACCAAGGGTGCTTACGTTGTAGCTGGAAGCGACGAGAAGTTCGACGTTATCCTGCTGGCTTCAGGTTCTGAGGTTTCTACTCTCGAGGCTGGTGCCAAGCTGCTCCGCGAGGACGGTGTTAAGGTTCGCATCGTGAGCGTACCTTCTGAGGGTCTGTTCCGCAGCCAGAGCAAGGAGTATCAGCAGAGCATCCTGCCTGCTGGTGTTAAGAAGTTCGGTCTCACCGCTGGTCTGCCAGTAAACCTCGAGGGTCTGGTAGGTGCCGACGGTACTGTATGGGGTCTTGAGAGCTTCGGATTCTCAGCTCCTTACAAGGTGCTCGACGAGAAGCTGGGCTTCACCGGAGAGAATGTTTACAAGCAGGTTAAAGCCCTGTTAGCATAATTAACAAGGCACGGATTTCAGGTCCGTGCCTTTAAAATTTTTACGCCTATGGAAGTAAAGACAGTTGGAGTGGCTTGCGATCACGCAGGCTTCGCTTTGAAACAGTTTGTTCTCCAGTACCTTGAGGAGAAGGGTTACCCCGTAAAAGACTATGGTACATGGAGTGATGCGAGTGTAGATTATCCCGACTTTGGTCATGCTCTGGCCGAGGGTATCGAGAGTGGTGAGGTTTATCCTGGTATCGCTATCTGCGGTTCGGGCGAGGGTATCTCTATCACCCTGAACAAGCACCAGCAGGTGCGCGCAGGATTGTGCTGGATACCTGAGATTGCACATCTCATCCGTCAGCACAACGATGCCAACGTACTGGTTATGCCAGGTCGATTCATCGACAACAATATGGCTCGCAAGATTATGGACGAGTTCTTCACAGCAACCTTCGAAGGTGGTCGCCACCAGAAGCGTGTGGATAAAATACCCGTACAGAAGTAAGAATAAAAGCCCTCGGCAATTGCCGAGGGTTTATTCTTTAATATCGTACTTATTCTTTCGCTTATCAGCTTTGCGAGGTGTGCCCGTGCCGTGGAATCCCATGTGCGGTGTTTTCACACCCTGATAACCAGCGTGGCGCTGACGTATGCGCTGCACGTAGTCCACCGTCTCCGATCCACGCATATATCCATACTTCACGATAGGATCATTGTAGTACTGAGGCTGACTGAGTTTCAGCACGTAAGGTGCCACATCGCTCCAGCGGTGAGGGTTCTTGCCGTCGCGCTTGGCCAGATTCATAGCATCGCGTATGTGGTGCGCGCCACCATTATAACTGGCCAGCACAAAGTTGGTACGCTCGTAGTTATCACGTATATCGCGGAACGTGTTCTGCAGCTGGCCGATATACTTCACTGCGGCCTGGATGTTAGCCTCAGGCTCGTATAGCTTGCTGCGCGACACACCCAGATGGTCGGCTGTGCCAGGCATAATCTGCATCAATCCTTTGGCACCGGCAAACGATACTGCACGCGGGTCGAACGTCGACTCCTGATAGCACTGCGCAGCCAGCAGTCGCCAGTCCCAACGTATGTCGCGGGCATAGGCCATAAAGTACTGGTCGTAGTGCGATATCACACCACCCTTGGCATCGAGCATGGGCGAGAAAATTCGGCGACTCACCTTGCGAACGGTAAGCAGGTCGTTCTCCTCCTTCTGCACCGCAGCTATCAGTCCGGGGTGATACCATCCCTGCAACTCCTTGGCCAGATCGCTCTTGGCCGTATCGGCATCCAGGTGTCCTGGTGTGGGCCACGCCACTATGTCCACCTCGCCCTCAGCCTGTCGCTTAAGCAGTTCCAAGCTGTCGCGATACACCTCTACACGCAGTCGCACGCCAAGCGAATCGGCAAAACGCTGACAGATTAGGAACTGCGTGCCCAGATACTTTCCGTGATACTCGTAGTATGTCTGCGGACCGCTCACGGTGGCCATTATCAGCTCGCCGCTGGTCTGTATGTCGTGCAGGTCAAACTCGTCGGTGGCAGGTATCGAGTCCTCTACCACACCCCAGGGCGCCACCATCACCTCGTGCTTCTTTTCGAAACACGACACAAGCGACAGCAAAATCGCCCCAAATCCGACATATTTATACCATTTTTGCATCAATCTGCAGCATTTTGTTAGTAAAAACGGTGCAAAGGTACTACTTTTTGGTCAGTAATGACACTTATTTCGCGAAAAAGTTGTAATTTTGCACCCGATATTTTTTAGATTTAACAATATGTTAAGAATTGCAGTACAATCAAAAGGACGTCTGTTCGAGGACACCATGAACCTGCTGTCAGAAGCTGACATCAAGGTTAGCGCCTCAAAACGCACCTTACTGGTGCAGTCGTCCAACTTTCCGCTGGAGGTGCTTTACCTCCGCGATGATGACATCCCACAGAGTGTAGCCAGTGGAGTGGCTGACATAGGCGTAGTGGGCGAAAACGAGTTTGTTGAGCGTGGCGAAGATGCTGATATCATCTCACGTCTCGGCTTCTCTAAGTGTCGCCTCTCGCTGGCCATCCCCAAAGAGATCGACTACAAGGGTGTAGAGTGGTTCAACGGCAAGAAGATTGCCACCAGCTACCCCGGAATCCTCCGACATTTCCTCGAACAGCATCATATCCATGCAGAAATCCATGTTATCACAGGTAGCGTAGAAATCAGCCCGGGCATTGGTCTGGCCGATGCTATCTTCGATATCGTGTCATCAGGCTCTACCCTGGTGAGCAACAATCTGCGCGAGGTTGAGGTTGTAATGCAGAGCGAGGCTCTGCTCATCGGCAACAAGCAGATGAGCGACGATAAGAAGGCTATCCTTGAGCAGATGCTGTTCCGCTTCAAGGCCGTTAAGGATGCTGAGGATAAGAAGTACGTGCGCATGAATGCTCCTAAGGCTCGTCTGCAGGAGATTATCAATGTGCTGCCCGGACTTAAGAGTCCCACCATCATCCCTCTGGCCGACGAGGAGTGGTGCTCTGTTCACACCGTTCTTGACCAGAAGCAGTTCTGGGAGATTATTGGCAAGCTGAAGGAAATGGGAGCCCAGGGCATCCTGGTTACTCCAATCGAAAAGATGATTCTTTGAGATTAAACATTAAAGATTAAACATTAAATTTCAGTTTAATGATTGTTATAAGAAACCCTCAAAGAAGCGAATGGGCAAAGATAGTTGAGCGTCCGCACCTTGATGTGTCGAAGCTCAACGACACCGTGGCATCTGTTCTGGCCGACGTTAAGAAGCGCGGCGACGATGCCGTGAAGGGCTACGAGCTGAAGTTCGACCACGTAGACCTGCCCCAGCTGGCTGTTACCGAGGCCGAGATGAACGAGGCCGAGGGATTGGTTAGTGCTGAGTTGAAGGCAGCCATCCAGGTGGCTCACTACAACATCCGTACTTTCCACGAGTCGCAGCAGTTCAAGGGCAAGAAGATCGAGACTCAGCCCGGCGTGGTTTGCTGGCAGAAGAGTGTAGCGATAGAAAAAGTAGGTCTCTACATTCCTGGCGGCACTGCCCCACTCTTCTCTACCGTGCTCATGCTGGCCACACCAGCCAAGATAGCTGGTTGTCAGGAGATAGTGCTCTGCACACCTCCGGGCCGCGATGGCAAGGTTAACCCTGCCATACTGGTAGCAGCCCGCATCGCTGGTGTAAGCAAGATATTCAAGGCTGGTGGCGTACAGGCCATCGGCGCTATGGCCTACGGTACCCAGAGTGTGCCCAAGGTATACAAGATTTTCGGTCCTGGCAACCAGTATGTGATGGCCGCCAAGCAGCAGGTTAGCCTGCACGATGTGGCTATCGACATGCCCGCTGGTCCATCAGAGGTATGTGTGATTGCCGACAAGCATGCCAACATCGAGTTTGTAGCAGCCGATCTGCTGTCGCAGGCCGAGCATGGCATCGACTCGCAGGTGTTCCTCATCACCACATCCGAGCAGGTTATCCTCGACGTTCAGGCCGAGGTGAACCGTCAGCTGGACTTGTTGCCCCGCAAGGAGATGGCAGCCAAGGCGCTCGACAACAGCCGACTGGTACTTGTCAGCAGCATGCAAGAGGCTATCGACCTCTCGAATGCCTATGCTCCTGAGCATCTCATCCTGCAGGTTAAGGATTATAACAAGGTGGCCAGCAAGGTGGTTAATGCAGGTAGCGTGTTCCTGGGTCAGTATGCTTGCGAGAGTGCAGGCGACTATGCCAGCGGCACCAACCACACTCTGCCCACTCACGGCTATGCCACAGCCTACAGCGGTGTAAATCTGGACAGCTATTGTCGCAAGATCACTTTCCAGCACCTCACCGAGGATGGCATCCGCAGCATAGGTCGCGCCGTAGAGCTCATGGCCGAAGCCGAGCAGCTGGAAGCGCATGCCAACGCTATGCGCGTACGCATGCGTTCAATTGATAATTGATAATTGCAATTATGAAGTCATTAGAACAACTTACAAGACCTAACATCTGGAGCTTGGCACCTTACAGCAGCGCTCGCAATGAGTACGCTGGGCGCGAGGCGCGAGTGTTTCTCGATGCTAACGAGAATCCTTACAATGCGCCATTCAACCGCTACCCCGACCCACTGCAGCTGGAGCTTAAGGCAGCCATCTCTAAGGTAAAGGGTGTGCCCGCCGAGTGCATATTCCTGGGCAACGGTAGCGACGAGGCCATCGACCTGCCCTACCGCTGTTTCTGCGAGCCCGGCGTGGATAACGTAGTGGCCATCGAGCCCACCTACGGCATGTACAAGGTGTGTGCCGATATCAACAATGTAGAGTATCGCACAGTGCTGCTCGACGAGCAGTATCAGACCACAGCCGACAAGCTACTGGCCGCCACCGATGCTCACACCAAGATCATCTGGCTCTGCACACCTAACAATCCCACGGGCAACTGTCTGGTGCGCGAAGAGGTCATCAAGGTAATCGAGCAGTTCGAAGGTCTGGTCATCGTCGACGAGGCCTACAGCGACTTCTCATCGCAGAAAACTCTGCGCAGCGAACTCTCTAAGTATCCCAACCTGATAGTACTCAACACCATGTCGAAGGCGTGGGGCTGTGCAGCCATCCGCCTGGGTATGGCATTTGCGTCGCAGGATATCATCGGTATATTTAATAAGGTGAAGTATCCCTACAACGTAAACCAGCTCACCCAGCAGCAGGCTCTCGAAGCACTTAAGGATCCATACGAGGTAGACCAGTGGGTAAAGATACTGTTGCAGGAGCGCAGCCGCATGATCGAGGCTTTCCGCGAACTGCCCATCTGCGAAAAGGTATACCCTACCGATGCCAACTTCTTCCTGGCCAAGATGACCGATGCTGCCAAGATTTACAACTATCTGGTAGACCACGCCATCATCGTGCGCAATCGTAATCGCGTGCAACTCTGTCAGAACTGCCTGCGCATCACCATAGGCACCAAGACCGAGAACAACGAACTGGTAGCTGCCCTGCGGCAGTACTAATCCATACACTATGTCAATACTCACTCGCACATATCCGTTCAAGCAGAGTAGGCATTGGCTTAAAGACAGTATCGCCTATGGTGTGCTCATCTGGGCGATACTGTTTTTGTTGCAACCCTTCGGGTTCAGCATGTATCAGGGCAACAAGTGCCTGGTAGCCGCCGTGTTCGGACTCATCACCACCTGTTGCTACGCCCTGTACTGGTGGGGCGTCATCTCACCACTGGTAAAACGCGTAAAACCCTGGCGGATATGGCACAACGGGTGCTGCACACTGGGACTGATAGCATTTATCGCCATCTGCAATTTCCTCACCTTCGCCGCCCTCTTCCACTATCCCGTCACGGCCGGCGTGTTTCTCATGTTTCTGCAGTGGACTCTCATTATCGGCCTCATTATGACCGTGCTGTCCATCTTCATCGACTACAATCGCAGCCTGCGCGAGCGAATGCAAGACCTGCTCAACAACACCACTGAAGAGCAACGCGACATCACCATCACCATCCACGACACCAACGTGCGCGGCAACGACCTTACCATCCCTATCAATCATCTGCTGTATATCGAGGCGCAGAAGAACAATGTTTCGGCGTGCTACCTGCGCGACGGCATTCCCACCAGCGTCGAGATTCACACCACACTCTCGGCCGTGGTCGATGAGCTCAGAGAGTACCAGAATATCTTCCAGTGCCATCGCTCGTTTGTGGTCAATGTCAACAATATCACCCAGGCCAAGGGCAACTCAAACGGCTACCAGCTCCGTCTGGGCACATGCACCACTATCATCCCCGTTTCACGCTCGTACGTGCCCCAGCTCAAGTCGTTTATCGCTTAGTTATTCGTCATTTTTTCTAGTCATTCGCCTCGCTGCTTAGCTTTCCGTCAGCAGTTCTAGCTGTCTGTCAGCAATATTTGGAGGCTACCATTTCTTGCCGTATCTTTGCGGCATGAAACATAAGTTCGCACATATCATCATTTGTCTGCTGGCAGCCCTCAACTCGGCCGCACAGACCACCGTAACAGGTACAGTTACCGACGGACGCGCACCCCTGCCCGCCGCCAATGTTTTTATCATGGGTACTATCGACGGATGCCTTACCGACACCCTGGGCCGATTCAGATTCGTGACCACCCAGACGGGCGATGTTACACTGAAGGTTACCTACATGGGATTCGACGACTACACCCGCACAGCACCCGTGAGCACGCTCACCGATATAGATGTACGCATGCACGAACGTGCCACAGCCATCAGCGAGGTGGTGGTTACGGCCAGCACCTTCAGCTTTGGCAAGAGCGAGGGTTTTAAGACTATGGACGCCCTCGACGTGGTGATGTCGGGCAATTCGTGTGGCGACGTAGTAGCCGCACTGCAGTCGCTGCCCGGCACCCAGAAGGTGGGCGAAGACGGCAAGCTGTACGTACGTGGCGGCGAGAGCGACGAGTGCCAAACGTTTGTGAACGGCATGCACGTGCTGGTGCCTTACACCACCAACACCGAGAACACCGCCGTGCGTGGCCGCTTCTCGCCGTTCCTCTTCAAGGGCATCAACTTCACCCTGGGCGGCTATAGCGGCGAATACGGTCAGGCCCTCTCGGCCGTGCTGCCCATGGAGACTACCGACGTGGCCACCAGCGACAAGTTCGGCGTCAGCGCATCGCTGGTAGACTGGAACATCGGTGGCACCAAGGCTTTCGCCAGTAGCGCTCTGTCGTTCAATGCCGCTTACACCAGCATGGGCCTCTACGACCGACTTTTCACCCAGCGCCAGGACTTCAGCCGCCCCTACCGCAAGCTGTCGGGCGAGGCACAGTACAAGCGTGAGTTCGCACGTGGCGGCGTGCTCAAGTCCTACGCAGGCTACGACCTCACATCCGTAGGTCTGCACCAGGCCGATCGCCACATCAGTCTGGCCGAGCACAATGTCTATGCCAACATCACCTACAAGGCCCCCATCGCTCGCGGCACCACCCTGTTTGCCGGTATAGCCCACTCCAGCGTGTGGAACCATATCGACGACGCCGTTAGCCCTGGCGACCACTATCGCAACTACCGCAACGAGCTGCACCTTAAGAGTGAACTGCGCCGTGTGGTAAACAATAGCTTAAAACTGTCAGTCGGCATCGAAGACTACCTACGCCACAGCACACTCGATTTCGCACCTTATCAGTACACACTCGATTACAATATCCTGGCCGCCCATGCCGACGCCCAGTTGCGCGTGGTGCCTAAGGTGTTCCTCAACCTCTCTGCCCGTACCGAGCTGATGCGCACCCGATGGCAGCTCATGCCTCGCGCCACGCTGAGCTATATCCCCAGCAAGCAGTGTCAGGTGTCGCTGGTGGCAGGCCGATACAGTCAGACGCCCACCGACGACCAGTTGGCCCAGAGCGCCTGCGCCCTCAGTCAGAGCGCAGCCTGGCATCTCATACTCAGCATGCAGTATCGCTCGGCCTCATCGCTGCTGCGCATCGAGCCTTATTACAAGCGCTACAGCCAGCTGCCACTGATGCAGCAAGGCCAGTGGCTATCCGACGGCTACGGCACCAGCCGCGGTGTAGATGTGTATGCCGAAGATCACTCCCTCTCGCCCCGCCTCACCACTAGCCTGGCCTACTCCTACTGCGATGCCGAGCGCCTGTATCAGGACTATACAGAGCTCTCCACGCCAAGCTTCGCCTCGCGCCACAATCTGCGCCTCTCGCTTAAATACAGCCTCGGCAAGTGCATCGTCGGCGTGGCCGAATCCTTCGCCTCAGGTCGACAGTTCGCAGCCGGCACCACACCGCATTACAGCAGCCTCGACCTTAACCTTACATACCTGCTCAGTCCCAAGGTCATCGTCTACACGTCGCTCAACAATGTGCTTGGTCGCACCAACATCCATCGCTACCAGGCCGACGGCAGCGCCGTAATGTCCAGCCGCGACAGGTTCTTTTATATCGGAATTTTTGTTTCACTTAAAAATAATAAAGCTTATGACATCTCAAACTTTTAGGGTAAGCGAGAGCAAAGTAAGCTCGCTTACTTTGCCGAGTGCGATAAAAGTCGCACATCGTGCAACTTTTAAGCACTTTGTTGCTATCGTAGTGTTAGTTTTCTCATGCGTATCTAACCTCTATGCCCAGCAGGCACAGCAGCCGTCGGCTGACGACATGCTCAACCAGATTGGCATGCTAAAGCGCCTCGAGGCCATGCAGCCCGACAGCGTGGGCCCCAAGTACCAGTTGGCCCTGGCCAGTCTTAACTACGCCGTTACCAACCCGCACGCCCCGCAGACAGAGCCAGTGCTGGCCCAGGTCGAACAGACCATCGAGCAGCTGGCCCAGATGAAGAGCGCCGACCAGTCCGACCTCTGCACCCTTCGCGGATTCTTCTACATGGTCCGCATAGTGCAGAACCCCGCCCAGAACGGCCAGCGCTACTACATCCAGGTGCTGCAGAACTTCGAAAAAGCCCTGAAACTTAACCCCAACAACCACCTGGCCCAAGACCTCCAAGCCAAGTTCCTAGAGGGCATGAAGCAAGCCACCAAGCAGTGATGCCCGCCGTTAGGCGTTAATAAAGCAGACCTTGCGTCTATTCGAGAATGGGCGCACCGCGAAGTGCAACCATATCGCCCCGTAGCGGTTTCTCTCAATCAGCAGTTCATCGAACTGCTGATTTGTTTCGTCTGCGTAATCAAGCAGGATTGTAGCATAGCGAATCAGCTGCTCCATACCCAGCACGCGGATATCCACCGCGCATCCAGTAAGGTGATTGCTACCAGCCACACCACCTATCTTTTTATTCAGTTGCGGCGAGCGATACCCCGAGTTAATACGTATAGGCTCATCGCCCACTCCATACTTCTCATTATATCGCTTGCGCAATACCTCCAGCCACTCACAAACCCGCTTAAGGTTTGCGATAGCCTCGTGGGTAGGGATATTATACACTTCAGGATGACTGTTGCTTCTTGTGAACTCTCCGAGCACGAAATGCTCAGAGAGTTTTGCTTGACTGTTTAATTGTATTATTGGTTCCATTTTAATCTTTCCTATATTTGTTACTCTTTTCAAAACTGTGCTCTGTGCGCTGTGCGCAGTAGCCGCGATTGGTCCATGTCCTAATCATGTGCATTGTATCACGCCTACTGGCGCTCTTACCTTGTTGCTGACGTATGCGCATAGCATCTGACAGCGTAAATACATCGGGCAGTAGTTCCAGCATGTTTTGTGGTCCACGGGCACCTATGCGCTCGCCTACTCGATTCGCAGCCTCGATGTCAGCACCAAAGAACTGCATCTTGCACCAGAGATCGTACTGCAAACTCCAGCGGATAAAATCCTCTATCGCCTTTTCCCACTGATTGCCGTTGGCAACGTACAGAACGCATGCCTTTAGCCAGGCGATTACTATGGCGCGATGCGACAGATTCCAGTACGTCTCGTCCTGAGATAAGCGCGCGAACTCAGCACACTCCTCTTGCAGTTTCTTGGCTAGCTTGAATGCCTGAGGGCAATCCACGCGCCCGCGAGCGGCCACCAGATTATTGATATAAGGCTTTAGCTCCTCATCAAACTTCTCGTCGTATTTGCCGTAGATAGGCTGCTCGGCGCCTATCTCCATTTCAGGGATGGTGCAGAAGTTGATACGACTGATTGGTCCGTCGGTCAATACCTTATTAAAGAAGCGACGACCTTTCTGGATGGTGGTACAAGCGTTCCAATTAAATCTACACTTTGGGCGAGCCGTCACGCTCTGCGTGCCAACGCGAGTCTGTCCGAATTCTGCACCTGGGTCGAAGGCCAAACACATCAGTTGGAAGTGCTGTTTACCAGTCTGACCTTTCAGCTGTTCAAACAGGTCTATCTCATTCAGCTTCACGTATACAAAGTGTCCCTCAGCTTCATCCATACGGGTCACCAACGCAGGCTTAGTCATATCAGGGTCAATCTCCTGTATCACCAGTCCCTCTGGGCGCACCTGTTTGTCCTTATTAGCACCCTTCTTCTGGCAGTCGCGCTTCCACGCTTCCTCGCGGCGACTATTCTCCTTATCACGCTCCTTTATGTCCGCCATTATGTGCTTTATCGGCTCATCGATACAGCCCTTACCAGCACCCGTATGCGCCATCAGGCAGTTCATCAGCGTGGCCTCGTGAGGCACATAATCCGTATACTCGAAACTCACTTCCTTTAAATGTGTACCCAATGGTGGAAATACCGCATGCGCCACTGCCGCTTTGTATTGGTTGGGGGTATTGCGTGTCAAAAGTCTAATCAGCTTCGGCAGTTTCTTTTCGCTAGGCATCTCCGGCATCTGCTCTGGCAACGCATTTTGCTCCGCAGGCTCTGATTCTTCAGCCGCTTTCGTTTTACGTCCTTCCAGCGCATCCAGCACGTCCTTCAATCTACCAGGCATTCCTTCATAACTAGATTTCAGCGCATTGGCAATCTTCTGCCGTTTCTCCTCTATCGGGAACCCATCATAGCAAGGAATCACCTGATCAAGCCATTCAGCATTCCTAGCGCAGATATGCCTCAAATCACTAGCCAGTTGATACGTCAACGTATCCCTATCCCCAATATTAGGCTCAAACCCACCATTATTCAACTCCCAATATTTCTCTAGTATTTTGTCAAACGGTATCCCATGATAATTATCCGGATACTTCGCTGCTGTGACCGGGGACTGGTACCTGTCACAAGAAGTTGTGACTGGTCCCTGTCCCCTGTCACAGCCCCCTCGCGCGCGGACGTCAGCAAGCTTATCAGCAAGCCCACCAGCAAGCCCATCAGCCATCTCTTCCCACGGCCGATAATGCTTATTCGCCTTCTTAGCCCCAGGCGGCAACTGTTCTTCCCCACGCCTCTCGCGCTCCTTCAGCCGCGAATACTCCTCTTCACACTCCTCCGCCGTCATCGGCTCATCAAACAGCTCATCATCCAGATAAATCAGATCTTCAGCCGATCCACTAGTTCCGAACACCACCCTCTGCAAATCGCGAGCATTATTGTCCATGTCACCTACTTTCAACGCACAAGCCACCCTAACCTGCGACTCTAAAATCGTAGTTCCAGGCACTCGTCTGCACACCAAATGCCACCCGCCGCTAGCGCTCTTCTCCAGCATCATCAGCCCTATCTCATCCTTCTTATCGAGAATCTGCTGGCATATAGCCTCGCTCTGCTCCTTATCATAGCAGTCAATATCATGGAAAAAGTAGCTACCAATGCTTTTGCATCCCGCTATTAGTCCGTCTACATGCCCTAGATTGTATGCGAATTGCTCCAAATCGGCCTTCGCTTTTGCATCGCCTTGTCTGGCCTTAGCCAAATTATAAAGATTCGCACGGCTATTGCGGATAGCCAGGAACTCCTCGCGATCCTTTACGGCCGTAGCGTATTTTCGTTTGTTCTTATAAGTTATTCTATAAATCATTTTGAGTCTATTTTAGCGAGAAGAGATTTCGGATTCTTTGGCCATTTACTCGAGAACATCCTCCTCACCTCAACTCAAAAATGTTTAATCTTTAATGTTTCGCTTGGCTCTGCCAAGAATGTTTAATGTTTAATCTTTCGCTCGGCTTTGCCGCTTGACTTGTTCAAGAATGTTTAATCTTGCAAATCTCATTTGCAACAATGTCCATAAACACCTGTCCGTTGTACTCGCGAGTCTGGAATCGAAGATTAGCTATTACCAATTCACCCTCAGCAAACTCGATGGTAGCAAGATTACCCAGCGCAGTCACTGCATAACTGTTCTCATATTTTCCTCCCAGCTCCTGCAGCACCAGCACTCGCTTGTTCAGCACCCCATTCTCACTTTTCTCACTCTGTACGGTTGTCATCTGTCCGCACTTCTTAACTCTCAAAATCATTGTCTCCATAATGTTTAATGTTTCGCTCGGCTTTGCCGCTTGGCTCTGCCAAGAATGTTTAATGTTTAATGTAGAAAATCGAGCCGAATTTCGATTCGAATTCGGCGCGAATTTCGCCGATGCTCTTATGCACCACCTGATATCCAGCGTCCTTCATCCTGAACTCGCGGTCGCGAGTATCAGCCAGGTACTGCAGATACTCTTTTCGTTTTATTCCGCTCATCGTCCATATCTTACCAGGTCCATAATAAAGTCGCGGCCTTTCTCGGTCCACACCAGATAGGTGTTGTACTTCAGCTTGCCTTTCAGCGAGTAGCCTATGCTCAGTCGGTCGGCAGCCAGACCAAGTTCGGCGTACTGCGGTGTCAGTCGGTACTGACCGCCAGCCCATCGCTGTATGTTCATATCCACCAGGAATGAGTTCAGATCGTGAGCATTCATGTTAAACACCTCGGCGATTTCCGTTGCCGTGAAGCAGCCGTCCGATTCCTCGTTAGCGATATCAAGCTGTCCGCCTACGATTTCTTCTGACTCGTGCAGCACCTCCTGCGCCGTTGCCAGCAGTCGCAGTTCTTTAGGTTTCTGCAAGCGGCCCTGTTCAAGTCGCTCACGCTCCAACTCCTCCCATCGCAGTACCAGCTTGGCTCGCATCTCATCCTTAAACTTGGTAGCGATGTAGAGAGTCTCTGTTTTGGTGAGTTCGTAACAAGGATATTCACGAACGCCACCATTTGGCTGAATCATCTTTCGGGATGACTGGGAAAATTTTCCCAGCGATACTTTTTCCCACGCAGGCTCCATCTTTCGGATGGCTTTCAAGATGTCGTTGTGGGGTTTCCCGCAGAGCTCAGCAATGTCCAGCGAAGTCATTCGCAGCTCCTCCTGCTCGTTATAATGAGCAGCCTTACGGGTTGATAAACTTGTAGTTGTTGAAATAACTGTTGTTGTAATCATAATGTTATTGTTTTTTAGAAAGTTAATAATTAAATTTTTAATAATGTACGCGCGCCTAAGCACGCATGCGTATACATGCACATACATACGCATATACGCAGAAATATCGCCTCCCGCCGTTCGGAAGGTGATTTTGGTAGCAGCATGTCAAAGATCACGCTGCAAAAGTACAACAGCTATTCCAGTGAAAAAAAGAAAGAAAGTTGCGGTCAACTTTCATTCTTGCGTAACTATCTGATACAAAATAAGTTGAGTCCCCTTTTACAGGAACTCAACTTTCAGGATTCTTTCAGAAAAGACAACACTTAAACGTACTTTTCCATACATTTATCTATCTCTTTCTTGATTACATTCTCAGGTATCTCGCCCAGCTTCTGTCTCACGGCATGGCTAGCACCCTTTTCGGGCTCCAGATACTCTGCAAGCACTGTCGGTTTGGCTTCCCGCAGATAGACCTTGGGCGAGATTTGGTGAATAATCTGCGCCACAAGATTACGATTAAACGACGTGTCCTGTTGCTTACCCTTGTTGTAAATCACTTGCTTTACCATGTTGTTTGCCAGTATCTCTTGCCATATCATGATGTACTTGTCGGCAACCTCCTCGCGTACCACCGGCATCAGGCGGCCTACGTATTCCATTATAACATCGTTTACATGATGGTGTTTATGGGTTGTTTCCTCGGCTTTAGGTTCATTGTTGGTATAGCTAACGTTATTGCCCGACTCGAGCACAAACACTACTTGAGTGCGGTCCATATTCACGCCCTGCATGATGCCTTTTATAAAATTAAACTTCTCCTCCTTATTCATTTGCCCTCTGTTTTAGTAAATGATACATTATTGTTCTTCTCCAAAATAGCATTGAGTTGCTTCACCACATCGCCATTCAGTACGATATAAATTTTGGTACTACCAATATGGATTGACAATCCTTTATTAACCTTCTTTCGGTTCGCCAGCAAACGTCTTAGTCGTTTCTTCACCACAACTTCCAGTCTCGCTTGCTGGCAGCCCAATAACTGGAAAACTCGTGCTACACGAAGTAGCTTAAAATTAAATCTTTGCATAATTCTTAATTATTAAATGTTAAACACATTCCGCATTTTTTAAGCGAAAACGGCTGCAAAGGTAGAAACTTTTTTTCGAAATAAAGTCAAAAAACAAATCTTTTTTTAGCCTCCAAAATCCAAGAAAATCGCCCAAAAACTTGCATGTTTCAATAGATTTTATATATTACAAAAAGCAGTTGCTGCCAGGGCAGCAACCAACGCAGCAACTCAAAATATTGTAAACAATCTACACCTCGATTTCTCCCTCAAAAAAATTTTCGCCTCCAAGTCCCAATCTCACAAAAACACCGCCTAAACCGCGAAAAACTGCATTTATAGTACCCTAACAAATTCGCCTACAACTTGGAATTCGTCACCATCATCTGGTGTTAAGATAATGCTATTATAATCGTGGTTCAATGGTTTAAGTTCGATCTTCTCATTTTGCCAGGAACCAAATTCATCGTAACTCTTCACGCTCGAATACTCCTTGATAGAATAAGCTCCTGCATAATCGTCATCATAAAAATTATGGTGTTTTACCAAGACTATTTTACCTTGACGACTGCCAGCAGGGTTAGCTCTAAACACGCAATAGTCGCCATCTTTAATTCGTGGTTCCATTGAGTTTCCTTTCGCCTGAACAACATACATATTGTGATTCAGTTTTCCAATCCCTTCTGTGCGAATCCAACCTGATTCCTCGACCAGCTCACCTTCGCCAAAATAACCGCAGGCAGCTTTAATAGAATAAAGCGGTAAGAATTCGACAAACTTAGCCTTATCATCAACCTCGATTTCTATACGGTTTTCATAAGTCAACTCTGGTTTCTCAGCCAACATCTGACAAATGTATTCAGACAAAGCCTTATCCTCACAATACACATAACAGCCTTTCTGTCCTCTTGTCAAAAGCGTTTTATACGTATTAAGAATCAAGCGACGTGCCTCGTTATTGTCTCTTAGACCTCGTATTCCAGAGGATTTATCATCAGGCGAAATAGCCGTCTTATCTGTTTCCACTCGTTGAGTAGAAGTATTATATGTCAAATCACGGCCAATAAATACACCCACATAGTCAAATTCTAATCCTTGAGCAGTGTGGATGCAGCCAACCTCCTCAAACGATTTTGGATTAATAGCCCATATCTTATCATTTTCAAGATTCCACTTTGCTTTAAAGCCGTTAGGAAGAATTATATCATAATCTCCACGTCCCTTTTTTACATTCCAATCATAGCAATAGCCTGCAACCATACGCGACTTGTTGTTAATTTCATTTTTCTTTCGAAGCTCGTCCCGCATCTTATTAGGATCGTCAAACACCCTAAAATCATAATTTAGTTCCGAGAAATCGATATCAACCGTCTCCTCGCTACGTTGCAGAAGTTTGTCTAAGAACTGAATATACGCCCCCGACCCGTTGCATCTAAACTGGGATGTCAAACGTGTATCCTCGTTCATTATAAGCCTACTGTTTAATTGGCTACACCAGTACTTTATCTCATCAACAGAACCAATATCCTTAGTTGTCACAGCTTGATCCTCGTCGAGCATAAAAACCGTGAATAAAGAAGCGTTTATACTCTCTTTCACCTGGTTTTCTCCATTCCAATCTCCATACATCTTCTTTACAAGTCGATGTGCCTCATCTACAATCAAGCAATCATAGACATTGGATGGGCATGAAGAGAGGTTAAATGGTGAGCGAAAAAGCTGCTTGATGTCCACAGCCTTCTTAACGTCTGAATGAGACAATATATTTAGGAATGCCTCACGAGGTGCACTATTCTTGGTGACATAGCTAACATTCAGTCCTCTAAGTATGTATTCCATGAGTAAATTAACTGCCAACACAGACTTACCGGTACCTGGGCCACCTTGTATTACCATGGTCCGCTTTCTGCCATCAGACAAGCACTTCGACATCGTTTTCAGGCACATATCATATATTACAATCTGCTCGTCAAGCAACACAAACTCTTTATTGCCCTTCACCATCGATACTAGTGTATCTTGAAGTGCTTTAGTTGGTCTAATTCGCCCATTGTCAATGAGATAAAGGATATCTCCTCTTGAAGACCGCTTAGTTACAAACGACTTAACATACGCATTAAATTCTTTTACCTGATTCTTTATGAAAAATGGAGCCTCATCTGTCCATTCCTTATAAATAGACGAATCGAGAACATATCTTTTCTCTGGATTATAATTATGCAAATAGGCGCAAGGGAAAATACCAATATCCTTATCAGCTATCGTCTGGCAATAATTACTTAAAATACGAGCATATGAATAAGCCTGATACGAGGGATGTGCTACAATATTACCACGTTTTCCAACATCCGTTCTCACGCAATAATGCATATCGTCATCCACAATTTCAGCATCCGTCCATTGTTTTAATTCCACAATTACAACATGATCATTTCCTTTCGCATCAGAACCACATATTATAAAATCGACACGTTTTGACGTTAGGGGGATGTTGTACTCAATAGCAACCCTAACGTCGTCATCAATTTCCTGATCATCAACGATATTACGCATAAACTGCATGGAATTATGCCATGATTTATACTCTTTATCGCGTCCAGCATTCACCCCTTTTCGACGTATACATGCTAGTATTTTGTCTTCGATGTCCCCTTCTTTTACATCAGAAACGAACTGACTTTTCGTGTCGTTATAAACTATCATAGGCTTATCATAGTTCGTTATATTTCTTTGCACTTCCGTAGGCTTTTTCTACGGGGTATTTCTCAGCATTTCGTCTTAGTTTATCCAAGACAATCTGCTTGATATCGAGATTATATTTGTCGGCGATAAGAATAGCATAGTTCACGATATCAGCTAGTTCCTCCTTCACCTTATCCACGTTCACGTCCTTAGCATTTTTCCAAAGGAATGCCTCGTTCAGTTCTGAGGCCTCGATAGACAGAGCCAAGGCGAGATCCTTACCATTATGAAACTGGTCCCAATCACGCTCCCGGGTGAATTCTACTATTGCCTTACGCAGTTCTTCCAAATCACTCATGTCATTTTTGATGCTTAATGTTATACATCTGTCATTCTGTCTAAGTTTTTAGAATATTGCAAAGATACAAATAAAATTGGAAATAAAGAAGAACTTAGCAAGAAAAATCGTCTTGCAATAAAAAAAGTCCACACAGTGCGTGGAAAATGTTATAGACTATATTCTTACTTTACAAATTTCACAATGCAGTCTATGCAAATTGGCTTCTTTGTTATTACATCAATAAACACATTTGCAGGATGCATATCTTCGAGCGCGAGGCGGTCGGATATATAGTTTACACCTTGCTCATTCCAGTTGTCACGAAAACCTTTGGCTGCTACCATGTCGTCAATCTCATCCTTTGTAGCCAGTCGCTCACAATTCACATATGGTTGTGTAAGTACTATACGCATCAGGCCGTCACTATCGCGAGTAAAACCAATAACCGTCATAAATGTTTCGGGGAAAAGGCAATTATGCAATACTATCGCATCAAGAGCCTTCTGCCATGTGGAATATATCGATGTACGCTCCTTTACCACCGATACATTACCTTCGGCATAGTAAACCTTTGCCTCAGCACCTTGCGCAATCTTAGGACCGAACTCTGTCGTTAGGATCTGTTCAGAGTCTTCCTCCCAAAGATTAGCAGCTCGGGCCCATTGCTCAATCAGTTTCTCCTGGCATTCGTCTATTTGCCAGTTTGCTGGGCCTCCTTCGCAGCCTTCAGCATTGCAACTTGCTGTAATGCTTGCTGTCGCGTAGCTCGCGATGATGGACGCCCCAATGAGAGGCGCACCTGCCGTGCAGAATCCTGCATGCTCTGATAGATTGAATCTAGGAAAATCTTCTGCCCCATCTTGTATCTCCTTTATGTAGTTATCAATAGTCTGCAATGTTAGAGCGGTGAAGCCCTCCTTGGCAACAAGCTCGTAGATATGCTCTATCTTCATTTCTTTATTTATTTTGATTGCAAAGTTACAAATAAAATTGGAATTAAAAAAGAACTTAGCAATAAAAATCGTCTTGCAACAAAAAAAGTCCCAAAATATTTGGAACTTTCAGGATTACTTCTTGCTAAGGCAAGCGGCAAAAGCCGAGCGCGTATCTTTGCTATTTATCATCATTTTGAATAAAACCTATTCTGCGTCTTGGTTTTGCTTTGAATACCAATATTAACCTGAATAGCTAATGGTGAGCGTAGAACACTGCTAAGCATAGCTACTCCATTCTCCATGCGCTTCTTATCGAGCACGTAGCCACGAATGGCAAACTGGCGGAGTACAGCCGTTGCCCATTGACGGAATTGGGTGGCGCGTGTTGAATTAACGCGATAACCAACAGAGATAACGGCATCAAGATTATAGTATTTCGTCATGTATTTCTTGCCGTCTGCGGCAGTTGTTTCCATTTTGGAAATAACTGAATCCTCACTCAGTTCTCCATCCTCAAAGATATTCTTCAGATGTTTGCTAATTGCGGGTATTCCTACATCAAACAAGGTAGACATAGCCTTTTGAGTCAACCATAGTGTTTCGTCATTATAAAACACCTCTACTCCGTCAGCTTGACTTTGTGCTTGGAATATAAGGAACTCTGCAGTGCTATTACGTATAGCCAGACTGTGTGTCTTAGGAGGCTCATCGTCAGCCAGTCTCCACTCACAGCCACAGTCTGCGCAATGGTAAACTCCTCTTATCTTCCTTACGTTTTGCGACTTGCACTTAGGGCAAGATATTATATCTTTCTTTTCTTCTGACATATTCTTATTGTTTTAAGTTTCCCATCTTGGCTAATAAGAGGGATTGGAGTTCAGAGAGTTTGGAGTTTTCGCTCTTTCTAAGCTCAATAGCCAAACGCATAGGCCGAGCATAGAATTTGGAGCTGTCAGGGGACAGTCCCTAGCTGTCAGGGGACAGTCCCTTGACAGGACAGTCCCTTGACAGGCAGGCTGATTCAGCTGCTCATAGTATTCGTCCTTATCATCCAGAATGCTTATTCTTGAATCAGGCACTTGCCTGTCATCTCCTCGGGTTGTTGCAGCCCCATAATGTGGAGGATGCTGGGAGCCACGTCGGCTAAGACGCCGTTTTGCACCTTCGCGTTCTTGTTAGATGTTACATAAATGAAAGGAACTGGATTGACGGAGTGTGTAGTGTTGGGCGTGCCGTCGTCATTGAGGGCATGATCGGCATTACCATGGTCGGCAGTGATGATGGTTTCGTAGCCCATCTTCGTGGCTGTTTCCACCACTTCGTTCAAACACTTGTCAATTGTCTTCACAGAAGTTTCGATGGCGGTATAAACACCTGTATGACCCACCATGTCGCTGTTGGCAAAGTTCACCACTATCCATTCGTACTTGCCAGTCTTGAGCGCCTCTACCAGTTTGTCCTTCACTTCGAGGGCCGACATCTCGGGTTTCAAATCGTAGGTAGCCACCTGGGGTGAGTTCACCAAGATGCGATCCTCGCCCTCGAACGGCTCTTCACGCCCGCCATTGATGAACGAGGTGACGTGGGCATATTTCTCAGTCTCGGCAATGTGTAACTGTTTCAGACCCTTGCTGGAGATATATTCGCCGAGAGTGTTATGCAGATTATCTTTTGGGAAAAGGATGTGTACACCAGTAAAAGTATCGTCGTAGGGCGTCATGCAGTAGTATTGCAGATTTGGGATGGTCTGCATGCCCTGCTCCTTCATATCCTCCTGTGTGAGCACGATGGTTAACTCCTTGGCGCGGTCGCTGCGGAAGTTGAAGAAAATGACCACGTCGCCCTCCTTGATGCAGCCGTTGACGTTGCTGTTTACAAGCGGTTCCATAAACTCATCGGTGTTCTTGTGCTCCTCCGTATGGGAGTCGTAGCACGACTGAACACCCTCCACAATGTCGGCCACCTGACGACCTTTACCATGTACAAGCAGATCGTAAGCCAGTTTTATGCGATCCCAGTGCTTGTCGCGATCCATTGCGTAGTATCGGCCAATGATAGAGGCGATAGCTCCTACCCCAACCTCATCCATGTACTGTTGCAAGTCGGCGATAAAGCCCTTGCCCGACCTTGGGTCGGTGTCGCGACCATCCATAAAGCAATGTACATAGCAGTTTTCAATATCATAGGTTTTGGCGATGTCGATGAGCTTCAGCAGATGGGCGAATGATGAGTGTATGCCGCCAGTGGAGGTCAAGCCCATCAGATGAACGCTCTTGCCGTTAGCCTTTGCATAGCCGAAAGCCGACTTGACCTCGGGGTTCTCTACAATGGAGTTGTCGGCACAGGCGTGGTTAATCTTCACAAGGTCCTGATAGACTACGCGTCCAGCACCAATATTAAGGTGTCCTGTCTCCGAGTTTCCCATCTGTCCGTCGGGAAGCCCCACGTACTCACCAGAAGCCTGCAACTCGGTGTGCGGATAATTGGCTGTCAAATAGTCGATGTATGGCGTGGGGGTGTGATAAATAACGTCACCCTCGCTCTTATCGCCGATGCCCCATCCGTCGAGAATGACCAGGAGTGCCTTTTGGGCCTGACCATCATCATTAGCGGCAGGATTATCGGCAATAGCTGACGTACATGCTATGAACATGCTTGCGACGCAAATGAGGGTGGCGGCGAGCATCCAATTAATTAGTCTTTTCATAATTAAACAGTTATCTAATGTATCTTATTGAACATCCGTATTTTCTCCAATTTGTTTTTAGTCATCGTAATCTTCGTCGAACATAAGCCAATCCTCCTATTTAATAATGTTTGGCAAAGATAGCAATTTTCAGCGATTCCTGCAAGTTTTTAACGCAAAATCAGTGCAAAACAGCTAATCAAAGTAGATTGTTGTGCCTTCGATTGCACCATGTTGAGTGGTTGTTCGGAATTTCCGAACAACTACTTCTTTGTCTAGCTCATTATCATTAAAGATGTTTCTTAGGTGTTCACTGATAACAGCTTTTGGGTAGTGGAAAGCGGGCTTTGGGGTAGTGCGCACAGCGCACAGAGCACAGTTTTTTAGGCGAGGTGGTATTGAATGACGAGAAATCCGTGTATAATAATTTTACTATATATATAATATATATATTATATATATAGTACTTTTAGTACTGCCAGATGCGAGGGCTCATTATAAAACTGTGCACTGTGCGCTGTGCGCACCTGAATAGGGCCCTCGCACGTGGAAAAAATATTTTCTACGTGTAGGAGAAAATTTGCTTAGGTGCAGGCCGAAAATCATAGGTCTGCGGTTAACAATTCGTTAACACTCAATACTTGCATATCTCGCGGAAAAGTAGTACCTTTGCATTGTCAAAATAAATAATAACAACCAACACAAAAACTAAACAAAAAACAATTATGGCACTAAAAGTTAAAGCACAGGAAAAGTTGCAGAAGATTGGCACTCACGCAGGTAAGTATCGCTATGTGATGATGCCGGAGATTTACACCTCGCTCTCGCAGGAGAAGGTGATCAAGGAGGCTGCTCTGCGCAGCGGAGTGAGCAAGGGTATCATGCAGGCATGCTGGGATGCTGCAGGCGAGGTAATCAAGGCGTGGGCCACAGAGGGTCACTCGGTAGCGCTGCCAGGTCTGGGAACCATGCGATTCGGTCTGCGAGCCAAGAGCGTAGCGACAGCCGATGAGGTAAAGGCTGGACTGATCAGCACCCGCCGCATAGTGTTCACCCCAACGGTTGACCTGAAGGACGAGCTGGCTAATACCGCCATCCAGATTACATGCTTCGACCGCAGCGGCAAGGAAGTGAAGCGAGTAACGAGTTCTGACCCAGGTACTATCGAGGATCCTGAGAATCAGGGTGGAAATCAGGGCGGAAATAGCGGTGGCAATACCCGAGTAGATGACGACAACAGCGGCATGGATCAGAACTGATGTAGCGACTAGCCACTAGGGGCATGGGGCCTCTGAGCCCCACCCCATTTCATTTTCCGTACACGAAGTAATTAACCTAATAACCTAACGAAACCATGACAAAGAAGGAAACGTTTAAGTTTATTGTACAGATCATAGCATCTGTTGCTACGGCCATAGTAACGGCCCTCGGGGCTACAAGCTGTGTAGGAGCGTAGAAAAGAGAAGAAACCGTCAACAAAAGTTTGGCGGTTTCGTTTTTATTTGTACCTTTGCAGCCAATACAATAAACCACCGGGACAGATACTGTTTTAAAACACCTCACTTTTCATCCAAAAAGTTTGGTTTTTTAAAACAGTATCTGTCCCTCCGTTCCTTTAAATGTACGAATGATACCTTCTTTAAGAGAAGTCTGAGGTTTCCATCCCAGATGCTCAATGGCAGTTGTATCTAATGCAGTGCGGCGATAGGCGCAATAACCTTTCTGGTCGACTTCATTGATTACCACTTGGATAGTCTTATCATTTCTGGAAGAGGCCAATAGTTGTGCCAAATCCCTGATACTGATAGGCTCTGTTTCATTCGCCAGGTTATAAGCTTCGCCAGCCTTTCCTTTAAAAAGTACAGTAAACATACCCAATACGGCATCCGTAATATAAAGGAACGCACGAATGGCCTCACCACTGCTTTTCAGTACGATATCCCTACCAGCTACCACGTCGCCCATCAGGTCGGCCATCACCCTGCCGTCATTCTCCAACTGCATGGTGGGGCCATACGAATGGGCTATACGAATAGTATTAAAGTTCACACCATATTGCAGGTAATAGCTCTTCAGAAGCGATTCTGCAGCCCGTTTGCTCTCAGGATAGCACGATCTGTCGTCCAAAGGGTCTAGTGTGCCAAAGGCTTGTTCATCCAAGCGTTCTGCCTCCTCGTTTTTGCCATAGACCTCACGTGTAGAGGCAAAAATCACCTTCTTCGTCTGACAATCGCGAGCATACTCCAGCACACTCATCGTGCCCTGCAGATTACACTTCATAATACCCACTGGATCCGTATTGATAAAATAAGGACTGGCATTCCCTGCCAGATGGAATACATAGTCCACCTTTCCCTCATAGGCGATTGGATCGCATACATCCTGAATCAGCAGACGGAAATAAGACTTCCCTACATACGAGCCAAAATATTGTTCTGCCTTCTGGCGATTCCTGCAAAGCGCTACAACGGATACATTGATGCCAGCATGCTCATGCAGATAGAGCAACAGCCAAGTGACATACGAGGCCAACATGCCTGTAGCTCCAGTAACGAGGACGGTCTTTCCGTCAAGTTCTCGCCAAGGTAGATTGGCCTCACTCATCCTCTGTAAATCCTCTTGGATAATATCTTTATTCACAGCTGTAGCAAATTTTTCACTATTCACTTCTTAAAATCCAAATACCGCACTTTCTTCCCTTGCTTCGATGATTGCCTTGAACATAAAGTAGTCAGCAGGTGTCGTAATTTTGATATTCTCAGCCGTTCCTATTACCGTATGCAATTCATATCCATAATGGTTCATCATTGAGCAGGTATCTACGAAATCATGCCTCCCCTCCGCTAATGCCTTCTGATGGGCCTCCATAACATCTTTCAGCACAAAACATTGTGGAGCTCTGACCATCAGAACTGAGTCTCGGTCTGGCACCTCCAACGAACCGTCAGCTTTCTTCATGACGATAGTCTCCATCGCTGGTACACAAACGATACTGTTTCCCTTCTCCTTGGCAACTTCAATACACTCTATAATGGTCTTCTCCATCGCCAGAGGGCGCACACCGTCGTGTATCAGCACCAATGAATCCTCTGGGAAATGTTGCTTGGCGCATACCAGTCCATTGTAGATGGAGTCCTGTCCTTTCCTGCCACCAGGTACGATATCTATGACTTTATTCAAGTCATATTTCTCCACCTGACGACGCAGATAAGGTATCCAGTCTTCGAGACAAGCCACCACGATGGCGTCAACTTCCTGAATATGCTGAAACACCTCGATGGTATAGACCACGATAGGCTTCCCTCGAAACTCAAAAAACTGCTTGGGCCGACTATGGTGACTAAGTCTGTTCCCCTGCCCTCCTGCAAAAATCACTGCTATGTTCATATCTCCTTCGTTATTTCCTTTGGATAATCATTTTGCCATTCCACCTTCTTGCCATTCAAGTAGTCTGCCATCTTCTCTGCGATGTCCTTGGCAGCATGGCCCGTTTCGTTAAGTCCCATTCTCACGGTAAAGGCATCCCACTTCTTCAGATAGTCCTCCATATCGAAAGCCTTCACGTTCTGCTCAAGTTCATCATTGTTCTTAGCATATGGGAACGGTAGTTCCTCCATCTCATAGTACACACCACGCTCTTCATATTTATACTGATCGAAGTCTGTAGCATACGTAAAACAAGGAATGCGCCTTAAAGCCGCATCGAAGATACAACTTGAATAGTCGCTGATCATGACGTCAGTCGCCATCAGCAGCCGCTGCATATCCTGATAGTCTGTCACATCCATCACCTCCGGATGCGTCTCTTGATAGCCTTTGGCATAGAGCCGTAGCGATGGGTGGAATCTGATCAGCATCGTCCACTCGCCACCAAATTTACTCGTCAGCATCTTCTTCAGATGCTGTATATCCAAATCATATACATTCATGTCGATGTGCTGTTCCTGAGTAAAACGAAGTCGCCATGTAGGCGCATAGAGCAACACTTTATGATCATAAGGAATGCCTAAGTCCTTACGAGCCTTCATACCCTCCTTAGGATTGTTCTGCACCAGCATATCGTTCTTCGGATAGCCGCATTTCCAGATAGGCCCATGATATTTGAACGCCCTGCGATAGATAATCGATAGATGGTCAGAATTCGAGACAAATACATCTGCCATATCCGAAGCATTCTTCAGGAAGAGTGTCCTTGTTATGCCTGCAGCATATTCGCCTATGATATCGCCAGACACCTTCTTGATGCCCAGTCCCCCATGCCATGTTTCCACGTATAACTGTCCCTTTCGCTTCACAAAGTAATCAGGTTCGCAGCAGTTGTTTGTCCAGATCTTAGCCGTCGCATACTCATACAGCCATTGCCAGCTGCGCCACTTAACAGGTCGCATCCATGCTGGCAGTTCGTATTCATATTTGGGATCCTTAACCCAGACGATATCCAAATCAGGAATAAGTTTATGCAATTCCTCCATGATGAACTTCTGATTATCGTCATAGCGCCTACCATTTGACACACAAGCCAAAACTTTGTTTTTCTTAATAGGCAATATACGCAACAGGTAGAACAGTACAACAATTACTACTGCTCCCAACGGCCTGACCACAGGCCTCACTATTTTCCATAACTTCTGCTTCATATTCCTAATATAATCAAGGTGGTGCAAAAACACAAAGATTTCCCCTTACTAACAAGAAGTTTCTTAAATACTTTACCCAAACCTTTAACTTCGTATACTATAAATTGTTCTGAAATGACTAATCCTTAATAGCACGTTTTTGATTCTTCCAATGAAGGATTTATTGCGTGTGAAGATCCTATCTAAGAGGTCTAATGTATTTACTTGAGTGTAAGTAAGATTGTTCACTCTTTCACGAATTGTTCTTATCATTGCTTTTCTATCATTAGGAGAATCAAACAATACACTCAGACAGAAATGTTTTACTCTTGATTTCGGCTTTACACGATGCCCAGTGACATTGTGGTCATGCATGCGATAATTTGTAACAACACGAAATGTATAACTTAAGTTTCCATAGAAGCAACTGAGACACGAAAACCATGCGTCATGATAATTTACATCGTCAGGAATAGGCAATGCGATGGAAAGGAAATCACGCCTAATAATCATAGAAGCTCCTTGAATGGGATTTCTGAAAAGGAAAAAAGACAAGGCTCTCGAATTTGAGTTGTCGGAGAGAACTGCAAGAGATTCCATTTCATTGAGCTTTAGTCCAATCTTATCTCCTCTGCCGTCTACTAACTCAGAATTCCCTGCAGACAACATAGAATCTCCCATGTTGTTTAGTAATATCTCAAGATGGTCAGGAAACCATATATCATCCTGATCGCTTAATGCAATATAATCTCCACCACATAACGACATCGCCTTCTCAAAATTTCTCTTGAATCCCATATTTGATTCATTGCGAAACACCTTTATACGCTTATCTGCATCAGAATATTGTTTAAGAATGTCCCAAGTATCATCTGAAGAACAATCGTCACATACTACAAGCTCAAAATCCTGTATGGTCTGAGCCAGAATTGAGTCTATTTGTTCCCGTAAATACTTAGCTCCGTTATAGGTCGCCATTGCAATTGATATCATACGCATTTAGCCTTACGTCTACTTCATTCCACCTACCTGCTGCAAAACTACCATATAGTCTTGACAAACATATATATTTCAGATATGATTCTATAAAAGAACAAACATATCCTCCATATTCGATATCTATCCCATACATTCAAAGCTTTCCTTTTTAGTGTTTTACTTTCGAATTTATCACGATTTCTTATTATAGAAATGAATCTCAGCCTTTCCTTCCAAACATTCTGAGACAAAATATGGTTCTTTTTCACAAGATAATCAAACACTATCTTGTGTTCCATGTAGCCCACACCTTTTAGCTTTAACAGCTTTGTTGTATTTTGATTGTGAAAGCGAAAGAAATTCAATTCTTGACTAACAAATAACACATTTCCATGCTCCATGATTTCTATCCAAAACAACCAATCGCCCTCACCTCGCATTGTCATATACTGCTTATCAATAGCTAAGGCAACTCTACGATCGAATATAGCAGCACTCGCATTGGCCACTACATTACGATTAACCATATAACGTGATATAAAATCACCGCCCTTCATGACGACATCTTCTTCCAACACATCCTGATGAGAATAGCCTATTTTTCTTCCTTTGTGATCATATTTACATGACCTGCAAAATGCGATAACACAATTATTGTCAACATAGCCGTTAACCAAAGTCTCCAATAAAGAAACGTCGCATGCATCATCACTTTCCGCAATCCAAACCAACTCGCCCTTAGCTAACTCAAACCCTTTATGCCATTGTTTAAAAGTTGAGCCACTGTTTACCTCATTATAAATGATTTGACTAACATGGGGATTATTTCGATATTTCTCAATAACCGCCTTACTTGCTCCATTGTCAGGTGAACAGTCATCAAGGATAATCACCTCAAAATTCTGATATGTCTGATTCAGCACACTCTGAATGCGCTCATCCAAAAATTGTGAGTGATTATAATTGGGAATTATTACTGATACTAACAATTGATTCTCCATACAACAATAGTTTGTTAAATTTAGATACGACTATATTTTCACAATTCTGCAATATAATTATCCATCCAATCAATTCTATCCGCAAAGAAAGTTTTAACGTAGTTCACTTCTTCCTCCCAACTATCAAAAGCTACTAATGCCACACCACAGTACTTTCCCAAAGTCGGCCATTTTTCAAAGTTGTCTTTTTGTGCCAAAGAAATCTCTGATTCTACCCTATTAATAGCATCATAAACAGAAGGAAGACGCGATTTCATTAAGCTCCATTCATTCTTCAGAATGGCAATAAAGACTGGATCTTTAAACAGCCATGGGAAATATTGGCGGGTTTTCCATATCGCCAAGTTATTGTCAGGTTGTACTGGTGGTTTAAACCAATCTCCTCCATTAATTGGTTTTCCCATTTTTGCAAGCCCCATGGACCATTCTGCATCCCAGGCCGGGAGCATTTTAAGTTTTGATGTTCTAGATTCCAAAACGTAATAACGATTAGGATCCCAGTTACCAATCAACTCTTGAATTAAGAACCATTTAGCAAAGTATGGGGCACAGAACGAAACGTTTATAAGGGTTGGATAGGCAAAAACGCCTGAAAGTCCTTTGTTTATTAGGGTTTCGGGAGATTGAGAGAGTGAAAAGCACGAAAAACGAAATGCTCAAAAACTTGGATTAGGCTTGAATTTGCTTTGATTTTATAGCCAAAACGTGTGCGCAGGGTGTGGGAAACCTTGATTGTGCGCGTGAAAACGGTCTTTCCAGTTCTTTCAAATTCTGCACGCACTGGAAAGAAAATGTAGTCAATTTCAAAAATAGAAATAACAAAAACCTTGTATATAATAATTATTTAGTAACTTTGCAGGCGTTAAAAGGAAAGATCCAGATATGGCAAAGGTGGTACACGTACATTTGATAGGGAAGCGTAAAGACTACTATTTCAGTAGTATTTCAGCGGTGTTTACGGTTTTAGGCCGTGAGGACATCGGAGTTAGTAAACATTGGCTGCTTAATGCAGGGCTTGGAAAGGGGCATGTTGTACACAACGAAAAGGCTGTAATTAAGGCATCTACGCTGATTTCATGCCATCGCAAGGCTGATGACTTAAGCGACGAATAAAAGGGCTTGGAAGGGCGTTTATAGGCCATTGTGACACGTTGGTCACAAGGCATTCAATTCGAGGGGCAATGAGCCCCTTTTTTCGTGCCTGGAAATGGCGTTTTTGGGGGTTGGGGTTACGCTTGGGGTTACAATTAGGGGTTACATTTATAGGAGTTAGGGGTTACAAATCACCCTTAAAAACAGTGTTAAACAGGGGGGGCTTTCGATACAATAAACGTTAAACTCGGTTTAAAACGGCTTTATTGTACCCCCCATAATTAAGGTTATTTTCTGCTTACACCTTATTATATTGCCTATAAATCAGCGATTTAACAATTTTAGGACGGTTTAAAGAGGGGGGTGAGGGTATCAAGGGGTAGCCCTGAGGGTAGTCAAGGCAGAACCCCTTCGTCTATGACTCCATCCCCATTCAGGTCAAGTATGCCGTTAAACTCATTAAAGGTCATCCTATCAGGCATCTTAAATGGCTTGTATGTCCAGATTGTAGCCAAATTATTATCTTTGACTATAGCTGAGAAAGAGGATGCACCAGCAAACTGGCAGGTCATAGAGAACTGGTAGCGCCCCATTTCGTAACTGTCAAATTCGACAGTTGGATATATACCGGAATAAGTGCAGTTTCTCAGATCCGAAAAACAAATAGATCGGCGGTTAAACACTTGCAAGGACGCATGATTGCCTTTGTCGAATGATACGGAGGCAATCAGTGTGTCATTCTTGAACACATATTGTTTGCCAGTAATAGTTGGCATATCTTCTTTATCGTCATTGCTGCCAGAACATGATACGACTGCGAAAACAGCCATCAGCATAGAGAGCACAAAACAGTTTCTTTTCATTGTTTAAACGAGATTAAAAGAACTTTGCTATTGATCCGATGACCTCAAAGACGTTGATGATGCGAGAAATAGGAAACTCTTGATCATCGAAAGTTGGATTAATGGGGACATACCTGAGAACATCAGGCGTGGAACCGCGACGGAGGATCTTGATCGTGCGGAATGTGTCAAGCACCACGGCATAGATCTCGCCATACTGGATATCGTCGATGGTACACTGACGCAGGGCAATAATATCACCGTGATTTATCTTTGGCTCCATTGAGTGGCCAGTGACATTGCACCAGAGGGTGGCTTTCTCAAAGCCTGGAGCGACGATGTTGCAGGCTGGGACTAAGGTCTGATCGTTGAAAATCTCGCTAAACCCGCCAAAGAAATCGACATCGTAATATGGCACTCCAATGGACGGATCCAGGCTCAGAGAAGAAGTATTTTTAGGTTTTTCTGGAAAAAAATCGGATTTTGTTTGGTTATTACTCTCAAACATATCACCTTCTCCTGTTAAAAGCCATTGGGCGGATATACCTTCGCATTTTGAGAATACCAATTCAATATCAAATGACTCCCGCTTTATCCAAGTGCTTAATCCTTGTGGAGTAATTCCCAAAAGACTTGCAAACTGAGCTTTATTGCCATTTGAATAATGCTCAATCAATGCCAAAACCATATCTTTTTTACCCATAATTCGCAAAATTTTAATTATTTAGCGAAAATAATTCGCATTTTGTTTGGTTGTTATTCTCAAAATGTTTATCTTTGCAGCGGGTTTCACTCAAAACTGCGCGGCAAAGATACAAAAAAGGCCGCAGAAAAAAGAATATTAACGGTAAAAAATAGGAATTATGTTACAAAATGAATTTGAAGAAAGGACAAAGCTCAGCGTGACTGTGGATGAGTTCAACGGCATCAATGCGCTTTATATGGCGTGTGGTGATGACATCAACAAAGATGTGTTCTGCAAGTTGTATATGGATTTTGAAGGCCGTTTGGATCTGCTGCATAGGGTTGAGCGTGAACACCAACGGTTGAAGGATGCGCTGGATGAACACAAGACCCTGCTTAAAGAGGCTGGCGAGATCAGAAGTGACGTGGCCACAGAAATACTGGAGATTAGCAGCATGGAAGATTGCTGTAGCCACATTCGCAAGGAACTGGAGAGAACCGCTTTTTGGCTTGTTGGAACTGTGGAAGTTATTAAGCGGAAGGTTAAAAGAGGCATAGCCCTGACTCCCAACGAAATAAGCTATATTACAGAGAATTTGAAATAATCATCAAAATAGTTACAGTTATGGATAAGAGAATCAAGGTTAGTGACGACTTGCGCAGGAAGATTGCCAAGACGTTTGGAGTGACAGAAACAACAGTGCGCAACGCCCTGAGGTATGATGCCAAGAAAGGGCAGACTGAGACTGCTGTTAAGATCAGGATGATGGCTATTCAGAACGGCGGTGTGCCGACTGTCAGCCTGCCTGAGTGTGAGACAATCCACGACGAGAAGAACGGCACTATGGTGCAGACGTTTGGCAATGGTGCCGTGCTGACCATCGATAAGAGTACAGGCAATGCAAGAGTGGACTACAAGGGTAAGACCCGTATGCGGCAGGAGAATATCCTGGTGACCCAGATTTACGTGCTGCAAGAGTATGCGGCTGCATTTTAATCAATAATCAGACTGGAGGTAGGTATGTTAGAGTATTACGGCAGCGTGGCTTGTGTATCAGCCAGGGAACTTGTGGAGAGCGGCATTATGTCGCAGAGCAATTACAAGCAGATGGCCAGCCGTGGCCGTCTGGAGGTAGTGCGCAAGGCACATGGCCAAGGCAATTACGCCTTGGTTGCCGTTGACTCCCTGCCTGACAAGTATAGAGCTCAGTTGAAAGCCATGTACCCGGACGGGAACCGCACACGCCTGATGGAGTGGGTTAAGAAGAACTATGAGCGCGACGCGGCAGCCTATTCGTTTTTCTTCGACAAGCGGAACACGGGCGTTGACCTGCCAGCAGACAAGGTGAAGGAATACACCATCAATGCCTCTGTATTAAACTGCTGCATCAAGCTCTATGACAGAGCTTCAATGTGCCAGAAGATGTTTGGCAACCGCTACAACTGGGATGAAATGACAGCCGTGATCGACTGCCTGCGTGACCTCTACGGTCATACCCTCCCAGCTTCAACGATGCGTTTCAGGAAGAAGGTGGCTGAGTATAAGCGTGATGGCTATATCTGCCTTGTCAGCGGCAAGTTCGGCAACCAGTGCGCCCGCAAGGTGGATCACAGGACAGAGCGCCTTATTCTGGGCATTGCCGTACTGCCTAACAAGCCTTTCAATTCGACTGTTGCCGAAATGTATAATCAGTTTGTGTGTGGCGAGTTAGACGTATACGATCCTGAGACTGGCGAAATGTTCAATCCTGATGACTTTACCACCAAGGATGGTGAGCCGATGGTATTGAGCGAGACCACCATCAATAACTACCTGAATATGCCTAAGAACCGGGTGCTGGTTGACCATCTGCAAATGTCGTGGACCACCTACATGCACGAAGTGATGCCACACGTACACCGCCACGCCCCGGAGTTCAGTTTCTCCAAGATCTCATTTGATGACCGCGATTTGCCTCGCAAGTTGAAGGACACCAAGCAGCGCCCCAAGGCCTACTATGCCTACGACGTGGCCAGCCAGTGTGTTGTGGGCTATGCCTATAACCGCCAGAAGAATACAGACCTGGTCATTGACTGTTTCCGTTCCTTGTTCCACCTGATAGAGCGTAACGGATGGGGCTGCCCGGCACAAGTGGAGGTAGAAAACCACCTCATGAGCCAGTGGCGAGACTCATTCCTGAAGGCAGGCATCATGTTCCCGTTTGTACGTTTCTGTGCCCCTCAGAACTCCCAGGAGAAATATGCAGAGCAGATGAACGGTGCCAAGAAGCGGAGTGTGGAGCACAGGAACCATCTGGGCATTGGCCGTTTCTATGCCAAGGATCGTCACTACCGCACTGAGGCTAAGAAAGTGTTTGATGAACTGAATGACACCTATGAGGATCAGGAATACTACACCTGGGACCAACTCATTGCTGAGGACATGAAGGATATTGAGCAGTTCAATAACACCCTCCATCCGAACCAGAAGAAATACAAGGGTATGACCCGTTGGCAAGTGCTTGTACAGAATATGAATCCGACGCTGCAACCTCTTGACCGTGCGCTGTGGGCAAGATACATCGGGGAACACGTCAGCACATCGATCCGCAGAAACTCTTATTGCAGGGTAAACGGGAGTGACTGGTGGCTGAGCCAGACGGAGGTGATCGAGAAACTGGAGCCTAACAATGTGAAGGTGGAAGCCTACTATCTGACAAATGAGCAAGGCGAGGCGGTGGACGTTTGGATTTATCAGAACGACATGATGATTGACAAACTCCAGGACGTCGGCACCTTCAACACGGCAGATGCTGAGCAGACCGATGAAGACCGTGCCGTGTTTGTCGAGCAGCAAAAGAAGATAGCCCATTTCGGGGCTTACGTCAAACGTAACGGCATCGCGCCGTTACAGGTGATGGATAAGGGGCTGACCGATTTTGATCAGCCCACAGAAGAAATAACGGACTATGCGGCTGAGCCCGAAAAGAAACAGCCGGAACCAATGCCAGAAGTCATCTGTGAGGACTATGAGGCAAACGCTATAAACGACTTATAATAATCATTTAAATACAGTTACAATGGAGATTACAAAAGACATGAAGAAGCGGATCCTGGCAGCCATCGACGCCAACCGCCCCAATTATCCAAGCGACAGCAAACATGCAGCCAGTCTGGGCATCAGTCCCGCAATCTATTCACAGTTAAAGTCTGGGCAGACCGATAAAGTTCTGAGTGAGGCCAGTTGGATTTCAATGGCCCGCCGCTTGGGTGTGGAACTTCGCCCTGGTATGGAGTGGAAGGCAGCCAAGACAGCTACCTTCAAGTATATCTGGGCACAGTTGACTGCCTGCCAGAACTCCAGCCTGAGTGCCATCATGTGCGATATGCCTAATATCGGCAAAACCTTTACAGCCCGCGAGTATGTGAAGGGTCACAAGAATGCTATCTATGTAGATTGTAGCCAGGTGAAGACAAAACGCGCATTGGTGCGTAAGATTGCCCGTGAGTTTGGTGTGGGAGCCAATGGTAAGTTTGCTGACATCTACGATGATCTTGTTTTCTACATCAGAACTGTTGAAACTCCTATCATTGTCCTGGATGAAGCTGGTGATCTGGCTTATGAGGCCTTCTTGGAACTGAAAGCCCTCTGGAATGCCACTGAGCGCTGTTGCGCCTGGTATATGATGGGGGCCGACGGTCTGAGAGCCAAGATCGAGCGTAGCGTGGAAGGTGAGAAGGTTGGCTATGCCGAAATGCTCAGCCGCTATGGTGACCGCTTCTGCAAGGTGACTCCAGAGGACGGCAAGGAGCGTACTGCATTCCTCATTGAGCAAGCCCGTATCGTTGCAGAGGCAAATGCCCCGAAGGGCGTGGATGCTGGGGCGCTGGCACGTAAGACTGGAGGCGCATTGCGCAGAGTATATACAGAGATCGAGAAGGTGAAGGCAGTATGACGGAATTAACAAAACCATATCCGAAGGGCACCATGTTCCAACTGTTGCTGAGCGGTCATGCGGTGGCATCGGTCACCAATGAGTGGTGGGAGGCCAGCATTCAGGCCGATGCCCGCATCCGTAAGGCCAAGACAAAGGGCTGTTTTGTGCTGGAGACAGAGGACACTGTATTTGCGGCCCACATCATCAAACTGTGGCCAGAAACTAAAGTTAACGTAAAGGAGCCGATTAAATGAGCAAACGAGCATATACCATTGAGAATATCGAGGCAATGAAATATGAATGCCTTAATTGGGATGATTATTGGCGCAATCCCTTTGGCAATCCAGCCATTGATAGCTCCTGGTTTATCCTTGGCCCATCGGCCAGTGGTAAGAGCTCGTTTGTGATGCAATTGGGGCGGGAACTGTGCCGAAAAGGCAAGGTGCTCTATGTGAGTTATGAGGAAGGTGTCAGAATGGAGTTTCAGAGGCGTTTAAAGTATCTCCACATGGACACGGTAAAAGGGCGCTTTACTGTAGTTACCGATGATACCATCGATGACTTGACAGAGCGTTTAAGCCGTCCCCAGTCTGCCAAATTCATCATCATTGACTCATTCCAGTATAGCGGATGGACCTATGAGCAGGCAAAAGGGCTTGTAGATCGTTTCCCTAAAAAGGGCTTTATTTTTGTCAGTCAGGAATACAAGGGGCAACCATTAGGCAAGGCAGCTGTCAGACTTCGCTACATGGCCGATATGAAGATCAGAGTGGCAGGATATAAGGCCTATTGTCAGGGACGCGCAACTGGCGAACCAGGCAGTTATTTCCCCGTGTGGGATGAAGGTATATTGAAGACATCAAACAATTTGTAAATATGAGTAGAGTAAGACAAATGATAGAACTGTTTGCGCCCTCAGTAATGAGAGAGCACAGGCCAGAGAAATTAACCGTCAAGGGCTTTACCTGCCCGGAGTGCCACGGCAACGGATGGGGATGGCGTCAAGGCTTTGACGATGCTGATGTAGAAACGCGGGGATGGGAACACCAGACATGTCCTGTCTGTGGTGGTACTGGAGAAATTGATGCGGAGGTCACGGTAAACTGGAGAAAGCAGGAGGTTGGGAAATGAAGGTGTATATCAGTGGAAAGATAGGCGAGGAAATCTTAAGTGAGGCTACACGCCAGAAATTTGCCAAAGCGGAATCCTACTTGCGTGACTGGGGCTTTGAGGTGTTCAATCCCACCACAAGCGGCCTTGGTGAACTTGCCGAGAGAATGGCAAAGGAGAAAGGGACAGATTTCTATACGGAGATTATGGAACTTGATCTTGAACAGTTAAGGGGGTGTGATGCCATTTATATGCTTACTGACTGGCAGGACAGCCCGGGAGCAATTAGGGAGCATTCAGAGGCAGATCGTATACAGATTGCAGTTTGGTATGAATCAATAAACAATTAGATACTTATGGCACAGGAGATAACGAACTTTGCGCGTTTCTACGGCGTTTTTAACAAGCTCAGCCACAAGGGCGACAAAGAGGAACTCAAAAGTGACTTGGTACGCCAGGCCACCGGGGGCAGAACCGACAGCCTCAGGGAGGTGACACGCAGGGAGTATGAGGATCTTTGCTCTTCATTGGAGCGTACAGCGCCAGGTGCAGCCGTACAGAGTGCTATCATAGCCGAATTGAAACGGCAGCGCAGCATTGCCCTCCACCAGATGCAGAAGATGGGTGTTGACACTACGGACTGGAACCGCATCAATGCGCTGTGCAAGGATGTGCGGATTGCCGGTAAGCTGTTTGCACAGATGACCGCTGAGGAACTGGCGGCAATGACAGTAAAACTGCGTACCATTGAGCGCAAGGGTGGTTTCAGAAATCTCGATGACATTGAGCCGAAAGCGACTATTATTAACATCAATAATCACTAAAATTGAATGGATATGGACTATAAGATTCGTAATGTGAATGGATTATTGGGCGGTACCGTTATCAGTACACAACCGCCAAAGTGTGAAACGTGCCAAAACGACGCGGTAGGAACCAACTGCGTTAAGTTGCTCCTTCATGGTGGCCGCCTTGTTTGTTTGGCGAAGAAATAATAACCCTTAAACCCAAAAGAAATGAAAGTAACAGAAGAAGAAATGGATGCAGTCATCAACGAATGTGTTGAGAGCGAGGAAGAAGGCGCAAGCCGCTGGCCGGGCATGACCTATGAGCAGGGCGTAAAGGCCGCTCTGGAGTGGGTGCAAGGCTATGGTGAGCATCCGCTAACAGATTAACCCTTAAAATAATTACAGTTATGTCAGAAATCAATGTTAAGAATTTGACCGCTGAGGAAAAGGCGGCACTGTTGGCAGAGCTTCAGGCCGATGCCAGCAACAGCAGGATCCAGAAGCGCGAAGCCTACGAGGCTCTACGCTCACAGTTTATTCATGAAGTTCAGGAAAAGGTCACTCTGCTTGTGGCTGACGTGAAAGGTTTCCACTCCTGGATTGAGAAAGAGACCAAGGCTTTCAGCGAGACGATGAAAGAGTATGGCCAGGTGAAGAGCACGGATCAGATGAACTTCACTATCACAGACGGCAATTTCAAACTGGAGGTGAAGGCCTCTAAGGTGAAAGCCTTTGACGAGCGTGCAGACTTGGCGGCTGAGCGTCTGATTGACTACTTGAAGCGTTACATGCAGCAGAGCGAGAAAGGCGCAGACGATCCGATGTACCAGATGGCCATGACGCTGCTGGAGCGTAATAAGATGGGCGACCTGGATTATAAGAGCATCAGCAAACTCTACGAGCTGGAGGATAAATTTGATCAGGAATATGCCGACATTATGACCCTCTTTAAGGAAAGCAACCAAGTGCAGAAGACCGCCATCAACTACTATTTCAATGAGCGAGGTGAGGATGGCATTTGGCGGAGAGTGGAGCCCAGTTTTTGCAGAATGTAATAAATGGCAGGTCTATGATACATAACGTGAAGAAAGAACCGAAAGTGACCATTTGCCGACGTTGTGGCGGCAATGGTCACATCTTGGGTAAGAACGGGCAGAAAGAAATATGCCCTCAGTGTGAAGGTAGCGGGCGCTGTGTCGTCAGTTGCGACATGCGCGTAAATATCGAGCCATTTAAACCCGAGAAAGCATGAAGAAACGCGGATGCGGGTTGTCATATAACAAGCGTGTAGCCGACATCGTTAAGGAATTTGACTCACATAGCAGGTCAGGTCTCTCTAACCGGGAGATCTGGCGCCGTTATATCTACCCGGTTTATTTCATCAGTGAAAGGACGCTCTATAATATGATTAACGCATCCGCACATATTGAGGAGCCCAAGGCCCCCAATGCTATTGAGCAACTATTAAAGTTTGAAGACTGATGGCAACTGCAGGCCTGAATACCCTGATTAAGCACGTGCTCGACGATATACGCGTAGAGTATAAGGATGAGTTTGACCAGAACTTTGCCCGCCAGGCATTCTTTAATGAGGCATGGCAGCGGCGCAAGAGCCCTTTGCGCCCTGGCGGTGCCATTCTGATAGATTCCGGAGCATTACGCCGTAGTTTTACGGTAAACACGACAGCCAACGCTATAGAGTTTTCATATACTAAGGAATATGCAGCCATCCACAATGAAGGTGGTACCATTAAGGTAACAGCCAGGATGAAGGCATATTTTTGGCACAAGTATTACGAGGCTCAGGGTGGTTTTGGCCGTAAGAAAAACGGTGAACGGCGAAACGACAAACGTACTGTCAGACTGTCAACCGAAGCGGAGTTCTGGAAGTATATGGCTCTTAAGAAAGTTGGCTCAGAGGCCAGGATTCCGCGCCGCCAGTTTGTTGGCTACAGCCCCATCGTGGAGCAGACTGTCAGGCAGATTATTGAGGACAGCTTGGGAGAATATTTTAATAACGTTGACATTTTAATGAAATGAGAAAAGAACTTTATAAAGCAATCGCTGACAGGCTGTTTCTGATAGCATCTGACGGCAGCATGATAGACCCGGAGGCTGAGGAACAGCCAGAGAGACTGATCAAGTATGTCGATCTCTGGAACCACAACGTGGAGTTCCTGGACGAGGAACAACCCTGGGCGCGTCCTGCTGTGTTCGTGGAGTTTACCCCTATCGTCTGGGACGTTATCAAACCTGGCAGGGAGTACCGTAGCAAACCTGTGGTGAACCTCCATATCGTAACGGATTGGGCTGGTGATGCCTCTGCTGGCTCAGAACTGCAAGATGATGCCCTGAAGGTCCTGGACTATTCAGGGATTATCCATAAGGCGCTACAGGGGCTTAAAGGCGAACACTTCAACCGTTTCGACCTGGCTGAGACACACACGAATCATAACCATGAAGAAATTGTAGAATCGGTTGAAATTTACAAGTGTGTAGCAGAACGTATTTTGCCGTCTTTTAACCAGAGTTGAGTAAATTTGATAAGAAAATGATAAAAAATCCGCTACTTTATTTGGAAGTTGCGGATTTTTTTGTATTTTTGCAGCATGAATGTACCAAATGCAGTAGAAAAAGCAGCCAACCATTTGACAGGCCAATTTGATTGTGGTGTCAAGTGCATGGGTAAATACGACGGGAAAGACGCTTATATAGCTGACCTTCCGGACGGTGTTTCTATTGGCTTTCCTGAGGTCTATCTTTACAAGGACGGTCAGGTTGAAGTCATAGGTGCACCCATGTCATTTGGTATTATTGACGCCCTTGTCGAAGATGCTGGCGAACTTGATGTTGAATAGTTTATTGTCAACCCTCATTACGCCCCTACAGTCATGTGATCTTGCAGCCCCGTGTTTGCATAAGAAATCGAAATCATCCCATTGACATTTGGAGCCTTTGGAATTGTCACGCTGTGGCTCTATTCTTATCAGTTTCCCGTCCGCTGTACGCTCCAGAATCGTAGCGTGGCCACCGCCTCCCTTCCATCCAATAGAGACTTCATATATACCGGTCTCTTTGCATGATTCCTCAAAGAACTGCTGGTATCTCTTCGGTGTCATCTGCAAAAAGTTATTCTTTCTTAGCCAGTCGTTTATTCTGGTGTGAGTGGCTTGTGTGCCGTTCTGGTTCTTCCAGATTTCCCAGCAGTGCATCCCACGGCTAAGGTAGTCAAGTTGGGAGCCGGAAGTGTTTTCTTTTGCCGTTACATCAAGCCCGGACCGGCGCAGCGCATACGCAGGGGCGCATGTTTGGCAGTTGATTCCATAACCTCTCGATTTCCCGTAATTGGGATTTGCGTTCTGCTTGTCAGCCTTTTCGATACTCATTGCTTTGCCAGCTGATACGTTGAGAGCCTTTTCTATTTCATAGATATTGGCTGCCTTTGCTTTTTTCTCTTCATCAGTCAGGTTCCCTTCCAACTGCTTAATTATCGCCTTTATCCGTTTCTCCCTTATCTTTTCGTCAGTGAGTTTTCTGATTTTCTCCTTGTCTTTTTGGGGAACTTTGTAATAGGGGTGTTTGGGCGGGAATACTTCAAGTGTTTTCCCACTGTTAAAACGGAACATTTTCTTTTTGGGGGTGTCCGTGCTATTGTTGCCAAGGCGCATTGCTTCTTTAGGGTCTGATTCCGGGAACTTGCCTTTTAATACCTGGACGGCATTACACCTGCAATTCCAGTCATTAGGCGGATAATAGAAATTCCAGAAGGGGTCAGATACAGGCAAAGTGATTCCATCAAGTACTGCATGTTCAGGTCTTACCCTGCTATCATTCGCAGTTCTGTACTGTAGGTCATATCTGTCCCCATCTTGCTCAACCTTCTGCCATTGTGCGGCCATCATCGATGAACCTACAGCATGGTTATACTCTGCCCTGAGGTAGTTCCTGTTGTATCTCTCATCGACTGTATGAACGTCTTTTAAAAAGCGTTCAAACGGTTTTATATTACCAGCATCATCGGTAATCGAAAGCCCGACTTCACGAAGCATGTGATAAGTCTTAAATCCGGAAAAAACAAAAGCATTGTTTTCCAGGGCATAACGGATTACTGGAGACACTTTGTAACCGGCATGCTCACTATCCCTGAGCCCTTTTTCTATCGCTTTCTGAAAATGCTCGAACGTCGCTCCGGTCATTTCCATTGCCTCAGCTTCTGCCATCATGTCAATATCGAAGTCACCGGCATCATATACTTTTCTGGCCATGTTGTTGAGGGCATTGCTTAAAGCGGCGTCGTTTAGATCATCTTGCCCCAGCTGCATAGTTGCGCCATTGTACAATGTAGCCACGGCATCGTTAAATGCGACATAGGCTAATCGGAGCCCCCGAGAATAAAGGGGGCTTATCCGAAAAAATCAAAACGGTGGGCGTTCTGGGTCTTCTTAGGGTCTTTTGGGGCCTTAGGGTTATTAGGGCCATTGTCGGGGTCATTCGGCTGCCATTGGCTGCGTCTCTCGCCCACCGGTATGCCGTATTTATCTTCAAAGTACGAGCCATCCACCTCGAAGTTGTTGAGGATCATTTCTTCGTAGGCCTTCTGTTGTTCTGGCGTGTAGTCGATAGAATAATCCCAGTCGAAAGTCAGATCCTTGACAGGAAAGCCAAATTTCACCATCCTGGGCAACAGTTGACCGTTGATGATGTCACGCAGTTTGTCGGCATCTTCCTCGATCAAGTTCTGGAATATCTGGAGGTGTGTCTGTGACTGGCTGAGTGAACTGCCATCCTCAATGGTCATGGTCTGAAGGATCACGAGCTTGGAGAGCTCTGAGTTTGCCCGGTCAATACGCTTATCAAATACGTTGTAGGCATCCCCGCGTGTGGTTTCCTTGATTTCCACCTCTGTACCTTCGGGGAAAATACCCCATCCGGCAGAGCCCATTGTTTCCATCATCTTCTCAATCTCGTCGATGTCCTTGTCATCGCGACTGGTAGACTTGGCCACGCGGAAGGGAATACCGAACATTTCACCGAACTGATCCCAGAAAGCGAAGGTATTCTTTTTGGGTATCGTCTGGAGTGCTGCTTTCAAGTAGAGTCCGAGATCTTCTTTTCTCCCGGCCTCAATCAGATAGTCGCAGAAAGGCGGCTGGTGATAGTCGATCCCTGAATCCCATGTCTCTCCGGCATGGCGCACAACACGCCCCTTTTCCGGAATGACATGTTTACGAGGAATGAGTGTCACCCCGTCAAACATCATAACCCCAGCGGCATTGGTGGTGACCTCCCCCAGCTCTATGAGTGAGTGGCCCCAGGCATTGGCATCGAGGCAGTAGTCCATGAGATCCTTGAACCATGTGTTATCAAAGATCTTCTTTGCCTCTTCGTCATCGGATCCGTCTGACTTGGTCAGCTTGAACGAACGGGCCTTTACGAATCCCTTGCGCTGTGACAGGCAGCCTGTCAGGTGCAGGTCTGCGTCCACATCACGGTAAATGTCATAAAGACGATTGCGATTAGGGAAGTTCACATCGATGGCCATCTGCCATGCAGCCCTCCAGTCACCCAGGTCCTTACGGGTGAGGGCATCGGTTGTACGCATCAGCTCTACAATGAGTTTCTGCGCTTTCTTGTGATCCTGAGGACGTGCCAGATTTAGATTCCCAAACTTGGTATGCAGGACGCGCGGTTTGCCCGTACCGGCTTTTCTCTTATTGCTGCTCATAGTTTACCACTCATGTTTTAATTTCTTGTTAGATTTGAAAATAACGGTGCCTACGGCAATAGTATCGCCATTCTCGTCAACCGGCAGGGGAAGATCTGGCACAACAATGCCTGCCTGTACGTCCTTCAGCCACTTGATGGCACGGTCATAGCGTTCTTTGCGAATCTCACTTCCCATCTTCTGCGGCAATGATGCGGAAAGGTGATACAGTGTCATGTCACAAAGATACATTACAATGGTAGAATTCCGTTGGTCGCCCTCTGCGGCGAAGATGGCCTTAACGTCGTATTTCGGTCTGAGGTAGCCGGCCATTTCCTCCTGTGCCTCACGCTCTGCGGTATGCACATTTTCCTGGCTGACCTGTGAGATCGCCTTATAGCCATTTTCCCCAATAACAACCTTGTAATCGCTTTCTGTCAAAGTCATAGCCGTAAGTTATTTGGTGATATACAATGCACGTTTCTCAATATCCTCGATGCGGGTACCCTTCTTGAAGTATCGCTGCCGGATAAGACGGCGACAGTCCTGTTTTGCCACCACCTGTAGTTTTCCGTTCAGGAGAATCACAAGGAATTTCATACGCTGTAGCCTGTGCATGTTGTCAGCCTTGCGGACGGCACGTTTGAAGCGCCAAGCGAAAAGAAGTCTCTTAATCAGTTCTTTCATCTTACCAGTTGTTTTTAGAACGCCTACGACGGCCAATGCGGGGCTTGAAAGCCTTCTGACGTACTGAGCGCTGGAATTTCCAGATGGCTCCTTCGTCGGCATCAGGCGCATCGTCGTGCGCAGCCGATCCGTGCTCGAGTGCCAAGGTCTGCTCAATGCCAGTCTCAAAGTCCTGGTCGTTCTGTTTGTCGATATTATAGAAAATAAAACCACGTTCCCATAGTGGAGATACCGCCTCGATGCGCGACACCTTTTCCGGTTTGTCGCGTTTGTCTGGCAGCAGAGGCAGCTGATAGCCCCTGATATTGCCCTCCAGCGTAAAGTCATCGAGCAAGGTGTCCTGCATGAAATTTGCCTCCATATAGAATTGCACTGCCACATTCTCAGGCAGTCGCTCGTAGAGGTCATAGAGCCATGTCACCATTGCGCGTACTGTGTCCTGACGAACCCAGCAGTCAATCAAATGGTACTCTGTGCCGATGCGCCCCCAGAACCGGCAAGCCTTATAGTCATTCTTGCGTGAGGACTTAAAAGACGGGTCAGTATAGCAAATCAGTTGGTCGTATTTTTTTAGCGGCAGGATCTTTTTGTACTTGATCCATTCCCGTTTGAAAATACCACCCTCGGTAATAGGGTTGTGCATCATTTCCTTCTCCCAAAGGCGATAGCCCATGAATGCCTTCATCTGTTCTGCCTCCTGGCGGGTCCATTTCTCTTTCCAGACCGGATTTCCGTCTTCATCGACGGCCTTGATCTTCGAGAGGGTCACGCCCTCGGTCTCAGAGATCTCTTGCAATACAGAATTCTTGCTAATGAGGTTTCCCACCATGATAAAGCGGCCACGTCCAACGTCAAGCGCCCCGAATAGTGCTGACTTGACCCATTCCGTCATTTCGCGCACACGGCGCTCATTGCGGCAGAGTTCGTCATCATCGAGGTCGTCAATAACGATATAGTCCGGGCGTGCCTCACGGTTGCGGAGTCCACGCGGTGACTGTCCGCGACCCTTGGCTATGAACGCTATGCCCATCTTGCTGATGAACTCCCCATCCTGCCAGTCACCTTCTGACTTCTGCGGCCCGAAATCGGCAATGAGGCGCTGGTTAAACTCCAGTTCTGCCTGAATGTCGCCCAGCAGGCCCTTTGCAGCATCCTCAGACTTTGAAACCACCACCATGAAATGGATCAAGGGGCGTTCCTGGAATATGAGCCAGAGCGGTGTAAAGACATCGCAATGCGTGGATTTCGCATGTCCGCGCGGCCACATATATACCGCTTTGAGGTTTGGAGTCCGCTTGATCTGGTTGGCAGCCGCATTGTGGAACGGGGCATTATGTACGATGCGGGCTGGACGGCCCTCTGCGTCATACTGAGTAAGGTAATGGGGGAAATAAAACTCGCAGAAATCTGCATAGTTAGTTCTGAGCCGGCGCAGGCGCTGTGTGCGCTCTGCGTCAGTCTCGGCAGGTCGGAGCGACGTTATTTTCTGTATGCGTTCACATTCCTCCTGCCATTTCTCACGTGCGAGTCTCTCTTCCTGAGTCATGTGTTAGAGCGGAGATCCTGGAGCCATTTTCTCCATTAGGAACTTATTTTGGTACTTATTGATGGCCTTGATGAGTTCCGGGGTGATTTCTGGGTCGTAGGAGGCATTGAACTGTAGCCACTTGTTGAAAGCCATAAAGACCTCGATGGCGTCAACCACGTTAGCCTTCTTGTCAAGTTTCTCGATGACAGCCGAGAACTTTGCCAGTTTGTCGGCCAGACCTGCAATCAGGGCAGGGTCATTGGAACTGTTGACCTGAGTAATCAAGGTGTCTATTGTGGCCAGCAGTTTGTTGACCAGCTCCGGACGTGTAACATGGGTGGCGGCACGCTGCTCTTTCCAACTCTCTGTGGTACTCCACTTGGAAATGGTATTGCGTGACACCTCCAATTTGTCTGCAATCTCGTTCTGGTCCATTCCGGCGAGATAGAGGGAACGGGCAACGGATTTCTTTCTTTCGATTTCTGCTTTTGTCATATTGCGCAATTTTAAAAATTGATGCTGCAAAATTGCATAAAAAAAGGCACACGTACAAAAAAGTGTGCAACCCTTTCATGCTTGTGTGCAACCCTTGCACACTTTTTTTGAGGTAACAAAAAAAGTTCCTAATATTGCACCAAAATTTCGAGACAATGGCAAGAGTTAGAATTTCAAACAGCAGCATAAACAGCTACGGCACAAGGGTACTGACTGAGGGACTTGACACCACCCAGTATGAGAAGAATCCTGTGCTGCTATATATGCACCAACGCGGCACCGTGATTGGCTACGTTAAGGACATCAAGCGCGAGGGCGATGACCTGACAGGTGAACTGGTTTTTGATGAGGTAACGGATCTCAGCAGACAGTGTAAGGCCCAGTTTGAAAAAGGGAGCCTCCGGATGGTAAGTATGGGTGCCGACATTTTGGAATTGAGCGAAGCCCCTGAGCATATCGCCCCAGGGCAGACACGCCCGACAGTCAGCAAGAGCAAACTGCGCGAGGTCAGCGTGGTTGACATCGGCAGCAACGACGATGCGCTGCGCCTCACCTATGAGGGCAAGGCCCTGGAACTTGGCGCAGATATGGAATGTGGCTTGCCGGTTTTGAAGATCAATAATGTTGAACCAAATAAAAGTGACACAACAATGGAAGTAAAGACTTTATTGCTCGCACTTGGTCTGGCAGAGACCGCAGGCGAGGCGGAGGTGACCGCGAAAATCACAGAGTTGAAAAACGGCGAATCCAAGGCCATTAACCTGGCAGCTGAGATCAAGACGCTTAAGGATGAGAACAATGCGCTGAAGCTGGCGGCTATCACGCAGCTGGTGGACGCTGCCATTGCCGACAAGAAGATTGGTGCCGACAAAAAGGACCACTTCATTGAATTGGGAAAGAAGGTTGGTTGCGAGGAACTGAAAGCCCTCTTTGCCGAAATGCAGCCTGCCGTGAAGCTCTCGACAGTTATCGACCATCAGGGCGGTGCCCCACATGTACAGCAGCCTACTGACGCCAAGAAACTGAGCGACCTGACCCCAGAGCAGCGCGTGGAGCTTAAGGCCAGCGACATCAAGAAATACCGCTCGCTCTACAAGGAAGAGTACGGCGTGGATTGCCCGGTATAAACGTATAACCCTTTAATAACAAACAAGCGAAATGAAACATTCCTTTTCAATGATGCTGCTTGCTGTGGCTTTCAATGCCATCGTAGGCATGTTGTTTGCCCCTATGTTGGGCGTTAGTGCCGCCTATGGTGCCGTTGGTGCCAATGTCGTGGCGGCTTGTGTAGGACAGATGGCACCTAATAGTGCATTGCGTGAAGGTGTCCTGGTTGAGATCTGGACTGGTGAGATGATCAAGCGTCTGCGTGCCGGTCTTGAAGCCACCTGGCTGGAGGGTGTTCCCGACAACAGCGCTGTTGTCAAGGCTGATTGCATCCATCTGGTAGATGTAGGCATCGATCCTGACGTATTGATCAACAATACGACGTACCCGATTGACTTGCAGGACCTGGACGATCAGGACAAGACCATCAGCCTTGACAAGTTCCAGACAAAGGTCACTCCAATTACAGACGATGAACTGCACGCCATCAGTTACGATAAGATGGGCCGCGTAGAGGAAAGTCACCGCAATGCAATTAAGGATGCGGAGTTCCTGAAGGCTGCCCATGCTATGTGCCCGAACAAGAACACGGCATCTACACCCGTGCTGGTTACTACTGGCCAGGATGACGGTACAGGTCGTAAGATTATGACCCCTTCTGATATTGTACGCCTGAAGGCTGCCCTTGATAAGGCCAAGGTGCCAATGGAAGGCCGTCGCCTTGTGCTCTGCCCAGATCACGTGAATGACCTGCTTATGCAGGATCAGAAGTTTGCCAACCAGTTCTACAACTATGAGAGTGGCAAGCCCGTGAACGCATACGGTTTTGAGATCTACCAGTTTGCCAACAATCCTTACTACGGATCAAACGGCATTAAGAAGGCCGTAGGCGCTGAGATTGGCGCCACCGACCGCCAGGCGTCGTTTGCATTCTGGAAGGGCCGCGTATTCAAGGCATCAGGTAGTCTTAAGATGTACTATCGCGACGCCCAGACCAATCCGCAGTATCAGCGTAACGAGATCAACTTCCGCCACTACTTCATTGCCCTGCCTAAGAAGGAAGATGCCAATGTGGCCATCTACAGTGGAACCGTTGGAGCAGCAGCCCCGGCACCAACCCCCACTATCAGCGGTGCCGATACGCTAGAAGTTCCCGCCACCCAAGGCAGTAATAATCGCACTTATGCCACCAGTAACGGTGCCGGTGTAACTGCGCAGACAGATGCAGAGTGGCTGACTGTGGCAGCTGACGGAAACAAGGTGACCTTTACACGTGAGGCATACGCCTACAGTGCCGAGGGCGACAATCCCCGTGTCGCCACCGTAACCATCGGCATTGCCGGTACTGAGGTAACGAAGACCGTAACTGTCAGCCAGGCAATGGCAGAGAACGTTTAAATCTGAGCTATGGCAAGGTTGAAAAGACTGGTAATCCATTGCACCGATACACCTGAGGGCCGTGAGGTGTCCAGTGCTGATATTCGGCTCTGGCACTGCGGCTCGAAGAGTAAGGGCTATCGTGGCTGGAAGCAGGTTGGCTATACTGACATGATACACCTCAATGGCGGTGTGGAACGTCTTGTAAAGAACAACGAGGACGAGAATGTGGATCCCTGGGAGATTACCAATGGTGCAGCAGGTTACAACTCAACCAGCAGGCATATTGTCTATGTCGGCGGACGCACCAGGGATAACAAGCGTACTGCGGACACGCGCACGGCAGATCAGAAGCGCGCGATGGCCAAGTATGTGAAGGACTTTCACAGGAAGCACCCTACCATCCCCATTGTCGGCCATCGTGACCTTCCAGGCGTCAGCAAGGAATGCCCGTGTTTCGACGTTGCCAGATGGCTTAAGGAAATAGGTATTAAGTAACACCGATTCCGGAAATGGACTGGAGCAATATTCTCAATTTGGTACTTGGTACCGGACTCGTAGCCACGATTGTTGGCCTTTTCAGCATCCGCAGCCAGCTTAAGAAGGCCAAAGCGGAGGCCGAGAAGGCTATGGCAGAGGCCGATACAGTGAAGATTACTAATACGGAGAGTGCCACCAGGATCTTGCTTCAGAATATCGTAGAACCTCTAAGGGAAGAATTAGATGCAACAAGAAAAGATCTTAACGCAACCAAACGCGAAATTTCCCGTTTCCGTAAGGCTGTCGAGGCTATTCCTCTTTGCCCTTATCATGCTGGCTGTCCTGTGCTTGGAGAGTTGCAAGACGGCTCGGGTACTGACGGTGCCGGAAAGGACAGACAGCCTCAGGGCCACGGCAATGGCGGAAATAAGCCAACGAAGCGAAATAGAGCCAGCCCGTCTGGACACGCCCGCGTCAAAGAAGCTGACACAGGCGGGGTTGGATTCCCTGCCAACGGGGGCGGGGTACAGCGTACAGACCCCCCAGGCGAGGGCATCGCTGACGAAACAGCCTGACGGTAGTTTGACATTGAGTGCCCAGGGCATCAGCCCGGCAAAAGTGACGGCTACTACAAAGACGGGATCTGAGGCTAGTGCAAAGAATGTCGAGGATCACAAGCCTTATGAAGTCTGTTTAAAAGACGATGAAAAGGAATTTAAATTGTGGCCAGACGGCGTGATATTAGGCAGCATATTGTTTGCCATCCTCTCAATCAGTTGCCTCTTCTTGACGACAATGCAGAATCGTAAACAGTGATAATCAATAAAAAAGAAACAAGAATATGGGAAATTACAGAGACGGTACAGACCTTATCCTGAGCATTAATACCCATGCGTTAGGCCATTCGACGGAGTGTAAAATCAGCTACAAGGCTGAAACTGGAACACGTAAGACAAAGGAGCAGGCCGCAGGCAAATGGAGTGAAAAGTACGTGAAGAGCCTTGGGTGCACTATCACGGCAAGCGGCTTCGTGCATGAAGATGATGACAATAACAGCATCGATACGCTCCGCACAGCCTTCAAGAACGCTACGCCCGTAGATGCGTCATGGGGTTATCGAGACGGCAGCGGTATTGATAGCGGCAAGTTTATCATTACCTCTCTTGACCATGAGGGCAAGGCCGGTGACGACGAGACCTATTCAATCACGTTAGAAAACTCCGGTGCTGTAGGTGCCGCACAAGCGCAAGGTTAAGGTATGAAGAACGTATCAATCACTATTACCTCGAGCAATGGCAAGACATATCCTTGCCGTGTGACACTGGGGGCCATGCGCCGTTTCAAGCAGGAAACAGGCAAGGATGCTGAGAACATTGCCGGTGTGGAAGACTTGGCCGTTTTCATCTGGTGCTGCTGTATGTCTGCCTGTAAGGCTGATGGCGTGGAGTTCGGTGTGTCGTTGGATGATTTCTGCGACCTCGTAGACATCTCAACACTTGGAGCCTTCACTGAGGCCATTGCACCTGACGAAAAAAAAACGGCGAAATAGGTGAGCGTGTCAGTATTGACGAACTCTTAGGTATTGCGGTGGGGCGCATGGGGATGAGCCTACAGGACTTTGACCAATGCACCCCACTTGAATTTGAAAAGATCTTTGAAATGTGGCACGAGTCCCAGGAAATGACTTTCAGAAATGGCTGGGAACAAATACGTCAGTTGGCAGTCCGCATACTTATGCCTTATACTGACAAGGAACTTGAACCTCGTGACGTGATGGAGTTCACATGGGACAAGGACGCGGACAAGAAACCTGAGTCCAGAAAGAAAAGCAGGAAGGAAAGGGAGACCGACAGACGACACTATGAGGAAGTGAAGAAAGAAAGGGGGCTAAGTTAGCTTTTTCCTGTTTTATGGGGGTTCGGCAGGACACTGACAACCATAAATGACAGAGAAGTGATAATGCCCCAGAAATACATGGCATGATAGCTCTCTTTGAAATAGCTGAAGGCCATTCCAACAAAGCTGACAAACAGCAGAACCAGTGCCCCAGAAATGATTCTTTCTCTTAATTTCATAATGATGAGCATCATATTTTCGGTGCAAAGATAATAAAAAAATGGCAAACCAGGTAACTTTTCAGATAAAAATTGAGACTATCGGCGGGGAAAACGTGAAAAATGTCACAATGGACGCCGAGGAACTGGGCAGGGTTGTCAAGGAAGTAACCGATGAGCAGGAAAAGCTCAATACCAAGTTGCTTGACATCAACCAGGCCCAGCAGGCCATCGAGAATGTCACATCAGGTATCAGCCAGATAGCCTCAGAGGTGTCGAAATATACGGCTGTCTATTCCGTCCAGGAGACAGCCGAAAGGAAAGTTGCCCAGGTGATGCGTAACACGATGGATGCCACAGAGGCAGAAATCGAAAGCATCAGGAAACTTTGTGCGGTCCAGCAGGAACTTGGTGTCATCGGCGACGAGGTGCAGATGGCAGGAGCTCAGGAACTTGCAACCTACCTGGAGAAGAAGTCCAGTCTCGAGAAACTGATTCCTGTAATGAATGATATGCTTGCCCAGCAGTACGGACTGGAGGCAAGCCAGGAGAGTGCTGCCACTATTGCCACTATGCTTGGCAAGGTGATGGAGGGGCAGACTCAGGCTCTGAGCCGATACGGCTACTCTTTCGACGAGACCCAGGAGAAAATACTTAAGTTCGGTACTGAGGAAGAGCGTGCCGCCGTTTTGGCGGAAGTCGTAAGCCAGAGTGTGGGCGGTATGAACGCTGCACTGGCGCAGACGGATGCAGGAAAAGCCAAGAAGGTTGCCGATACGGTTGACGACATCAAAGAGGTAGTAGGTGCCTGTATGGTACGCTTGCAGCCGTTTATATCGACTATAGACGAAATCGGCATGAGCGTACAGGGCATTATGAGCGTCTATCAAGGTGTAAGGGGTTTGACCGTCGGCATTACTTCGCTTACAATTGTACAGCGGGGCTGGAATACGGTAACTGTCACATCTACCGCCGTCGTGCGTACCCTTACCACCGTTATGCGAGGTGGCACGGTAGCGGCTACAACTCTGAGAGTAGCCATCCGAGGGCTTATGATTGCTACCGGTGTAGGTGCAGCCATAACGGTGCTGACTATGGCCATCGAGGCATTTGCGTCATCAAGTGACAAGGCCACGACAGCATCAGAGGATTTTTCCAAGGCACAAAACGATGAGACGGCTCTGCTCCAGCAGACACGGGCAGCCCTCGAAATCAACATAGCAAAACTAAAGGACTTCCACGGATCCAAAGAGCAAGAAAAGAAGATCGTGGAGGAAATGAACAATACCTACGGCGAGACAATGGGGTATTTCTCCAGTGTTGCCGAATGGTATAACGCACTAATCAAGAATAGTGATGCCTATTGCCGCCAGATGGTCATTGAGGCCCGCACAAGGATGCTGGCTAACCAGATAGCGGAAAAGGAACAAAATATACACAACCTCAAGTACGATGAAACAGGCAAGGCCCGCCAATATAGTACGAAAAGGGAATATAAGCAGGAAGAGGTCAGCATCCAATCATACCACATGGGGATGCAGGGCGGTACTCGACCAACGAGTATAGAAATTCCTGGTACGAGTGATCTGGATAAGGCAACGGCAAAAGTAAAAGAAGAGCGCGATGCCGTGAAAAGTCTGCAAAAGCAGCTACGCGATCTTTTCAAAGAGTCCGCATCAATCAAAATGCCAATAATCGGCTCGGCAATTCGCCCGACGGGCGGAACCGGAGGAAAAGGCGGCTCCACTTCCGCGAGCGGTGATGACCAAAAGACACCGGCTGCCGAAGGTAGCATTAACAGATACAAGGAACTACTGGCAGATCTCCGCAAGCAGATTGAGGAAACCGGGGATGCTGACCTGGCCACTAATTTACAGAAACAGTATGAAACCCTTGAAGCAGAGTTCAAGGCCCATAAGATAAAGATTGGGCTTGAAAAGCCGGAGTCCCAAGAGACCAAGACCTATATGGACTCTCTCAGGGAGCAGCTGGCGGCAGCCCAAAAGAAACTCGACAATGCCACCACCGTAGAGGCAAGAGTGGAGGCTGTTACGGAAATCGGCAAGATACAGGCCGAGATAGATGAAGCAACACATGGTAAGGTGACTATCCAAGCTGTGACGGAAACGAGTTTTGTTGCTCAGGGCAGTGATGCCGACAAACGCCAAAGTGCACAGAATGCTCGGGCAAATGCCAGCCGCATACAGCAGGATTTCGAGATAGGTCTTATAGGCAAGGAACAGGCTGAGGCAGGTATTGCCGATATTAACAGTAAACTCAAAGGATTAGGCCTTAAGCCCATAGAAATCGAGTTCAAAACCAAGGGTGAAGAGAAAGCCGGCAAGGCATTAACTAAAGCCTATGGGAATATCAAGAACATAGGTAACAGCATCAAGTCCTTTACCCAGACGCTCAAGGGGAATGGCGATGCCTGGGATATCGTTACGGGAGCTATTGACGCGGCCATGCAGATGTATGCAAGCATATCGCAGATTATTGAGGCGGTAACAGCCACGAGCACAGCGGCCACGGCTACAGAGGTGAGCAACAGTGCGCAGAAAAGTGAGGCTAACACTACGGAAGCAACAACAAGCGTAATGGCTGCTGCCGGTGAGACATTCAAAGCACATTCAAGTATTCCCTTTGCTGGTATTGCAATAGCTGCTGCTGCCGTTGCTGCCATGATAGCCATGATGATGAGCCTGCCGAAGTTCGCAGACGGTGCAGTAGCCTTTGGCCCTACGCTTGGCCTTTTCGGTGAATATGCCAATGCTTCAACGAACCCTGAGATTGTCGCTCCACTTGACAGGTTGCGCAGTATCTTAGGTGTTGACGGCGGTTCTGGAGAAAAGGTTAAGATCCAGCTTAAGGTCAGGGGCCGTGACCTCGTAGGCGTGTCAAACAAGCGAACCAGATTATTGAGACGGTCATGATGTACGATATATATACAGGGGACTTTGTAAGCCGTGACGATATACGGTGGACGGTGACCATCCTGAAGGATTTGGAGGTCGCCCCTGAATCCGTTGGGATGCTTGACTTCTCTGGAGAGGAACCGCTTATTATCGAGTGGGCAGAGACTTCAAAGGAGGATGTGATCTGCGGCAGCACGGCTACATTAAAGATCATCAGCCCGGGAGATCGCACCTACTCAGATCTGTACACTATCAAGGCGGGATATATCGGCATTCGGATTGAGCGTGAAGGCTTGTTATATTGGACGGGAACGCTTGATCCTGAGTTCTATGAGGAACCCTATACGGATAATGAGGATTATGAAGTGGAACTTACCTTCAGCGACTTTGGTATTTTTGAACGCTTACAATATAATCTTGTCGGCATGCAGACTCTGTGGGCTATTCTTTCAGACGCTCTGGGAAGAGCCCGGATCATTGAGCCGGTGGATCAGCATTGGATCAGTATACAGATCACGCCCAACAGCGGCAATATGACCCTTGGGGACTTGTCTGTACGGAGTGAGAATTTTACCGATGAAGACGGGGAGGTTAGCAATATGAAAGAGGTTATTGAAGGCATTATGCAACCCCTTGGGCTACGTATTGTGCAACGTAATGGCAAGGTCTACGTATATGATCTCAATGGTATCTTCCAAGGCTCTGAGACGGAAAAGATTGAATGGCATGACGATGACCAGGTTATGGGTGTTGATAAAGTGGCCAATAATGCCAAGATAACATTCTCACCATACGCATCCTCTGAGCTGTTGGACGGAAAGGTTGAATTTGGCGGCGAATACTCTGTTGAGGACGTAAACCTTGTGGCCGCCCCAGGAGCCGACTATTATTCTTATTACCCAGATTATAGCGATGAGCACAAACAGGGCAGCAACTGGGATTATAATCTTATCAATTTTACCATTTTTCTCAGCAGCAAAGGGAAAGGCCTTGCCACTGTCAGCAGCAGTGTCCGGTTTTTCCACATCCTGCCCGTCGTTGGCGGCCCGTCGGAATGTGACGGTATCGCCTGGGGATTTTATTCCGGCGGGCACGGTCCCATTGACGAATATCACCATTGGCCGAAGCAGATTCTTAATCCGATCGGGAAAATTGCCAATCACGAGGTCATGCGCACTAACCGCATATATCTGCCGCGACTATCAACAGAGGCGATGAACAACTACCGTGTTCGCCTGACTCTGGAAATGCTGCTTGATCCTCGTTACAATCCCTTTTCGTCAGCAGGTGAAGGCAACGAGGAAGACAATTATAATGATGCAAAGGTGTGGACAGGCTGGGCTTTTGTCCCCTTTTCCGCCACTACCTATGATGAGCATAATAATCCCCTGTGCCATTATACCAACCGTGCTACGGCCAGGAATGCAGCCCCTGGATATCTTGGCTATGTCACAGGCAGTTGGGAGCCGGGGGCTGGTCAGTTCGGGGATGCCTTTCTCGAATATTATAATGCCGATGACCTTGAAGAGGACACGGGAATATTTGGTTGGAAGGCAAACCGTCACTGTATCGGCAGGCCTGATCACAGTTCCCGTGCAGGAAACGGATATGTGAGTATAAACCAATTATTTGGATTCGGGCGCCCCATAATCTACGACAGTTTCAAGCAGATGGATGACGGGGAATACATGCCTTACCCTCCGGATGGCGGCTATCTCGAGGTTTCCGTGTATGCCGGTGTGAACTGCTACGACTATGGGGAGGACACGGGATTCGATACTACCCAGCAGTGGGACAAAAAAGATCTGTACAGTAAAATGAGATGGCTTCTCTACAAAGCACCGAAAGTTGAACTTGTGAGGAACAACCTGAAATTCGAGTCTGAGGAAGTTGAGGATATGGAATACACTGGCTATATCAATAAGGATGCCAAAGACGAAATATCCATAGATACAATCTGCGGAACAATAGCGAAATCTGCACCGACGGCACGGGGCACGTACTTCCGCACTTCAGACCGTGCCCAGATTACAGAACTGACACGTGAGGGCCGCACAAACCAAGTAGAAAAACTGTTGATAGGCACTCTTTACAGTCAGTTCGCGGATCGTCATACGAGGCTCAGCGGTACGGCTTTCCTTCTTGACGGTGACCTGAAGCTCTATGTAGATGGCGTACAAGGGCAGAAGAAATTCCTTATGCTGTCTGATGTCCAGGATATCGACGCGGGAACCAGTGAAACTGTCATCGTTGAATTGAGCCCGGACGAATATGAGAGCATAGAATATAAAGACGCAGTAGGACAATGAAACATTACATATCAAACGAAAAGGGACTAAGCCCTATACCGCGCTCAAAGAGACGTGGTGGGGCCGGGGGAGCTGGGGGAAGCAGCACAACTGTATTCCAGATGGGCGAAGGCATGTTCCTTTCCCGCCTTTACAGGGATATCGCAGCTGGTCAGATTACGTTTGAGCAGGGTTTAAAGTCCCTTGCGGCTATATATCTGGGAATGTACGAATATGGCCTAAAGGGTGGCAAACTCACCCCAGAGGGCCGAGCCGAGCTTGAAAGCCTCTGGGTACGTTCCTTTGCCAGGATCGGTGACGGTACAAGCCATCAGGACGAAGAAGGAAGGGATGTGCCAGCCTTGCAGGTTAAAGGGGACTCCACATTTACAGGTAGCCTTTCTTCTCCTGATTATTCAAGCGGTTTTCTTGGAGGAAACGGCTGGTGCATCAAGCGGACAGAGTATGTCAATGCCGCAGGTGTCACGGAATACAAGTACACGCTCGAGGTTGACAATGCGATATTCCGCAATACGATTCGCGTCTATGAAATGATTGTCTCGCAGCTTCTTGGCGAGAATGACAACCGTGTGTTCTCTGGCTGTATGGAGGTTGACCACTACGATCCGGAGACTGGTAAATTATGGTTGAAGACCGGTGAAGGGAAACTATACAATACGTTCCGGCCTGGTGACTTGGTTGAAGTGCAGCAGTTTAACGGCCTGCCTGACACGACCAACGATTACTACGTAACCAAGGCTTACGAGTTCCGTATTAGGGAAGTCGGGCTCGGTAATCTTGCTGACGGCGAAAACCGTAAGGACTGGGTTTCGATAGAGAACTTTGCCTCACAGGTTGAAGGCCTCACCCCCGAGACCGCTTTCAAGGCAGGAGATACCATCGTCCGTATGGACTCCGATACAGACCCGAACAGAAAGGGCGTTGTCACCATTATGACGGTTGGCGAGAACACGCCGTATATAGACATTCTCTATGGGCAGAAGACGGACCCGGCACACGCCCTGAAGGGGCGTATAGGTAATCTGGAGGGCATCCGTACAGACGATTTCGGGAACTTGAAAGGCTTTGGTGTCTATACTAATAACTTCTACGGCACGGGCGAGATGCACGACTCACAGACTGGCGAGCGTTATACGGCCCGAGTCAGTGCCATGAAGTCCATGCTCACCTCCATGTATAAGGAGACAACTTTCGACATCAGTGAGGAAGACAACCTCATCGCCAACGGATTCTTTGAAAACGGGATGGACAAGTGGGCAGCCCGGAATATTGACGGCAGCACCCCTGAGACGCAGGGCATGTCTGATATCCTTGGCAGTGATGGTACCCCCATTCTGATCAACGGTCAGCTGGTGACAGTAAAGAATGTGCAGCAGGCAGCGGTCATTGAATATGACTCATTGCCAATGCTTAAGCTGAATGGCATGGGTGTTGCCCAAAACTTTTCAGACATGGGCGAGGTAACCACTCACAAGGAACTGACAAGCAGCGCGGGCAGTACGACACAGGATGTTAATGACACGCTCTATATGGGTGTTAGGATCCTTCCAATAACCACAGGCGAATTAAGGGTTTCATTTGTGAAGTCAGGTAAAACTACAGGCTGGAGCAAGATGCTCGATGCCTCACTGGAATGGATGCTTGTGCAGGAGCAGGATTCAACGCTCTCACCGTGGGATTTCTCTGGTAGTGGCCAGTTTGTCATCAGCTATAGCGGTGAGTGTCTTATCCGTTTTGTCGCACTCACCACTGATGCCGTGTCCAGTTCCCAGGTTGACTACAGGACCAGGATTACCCAGACTGCAAGGATCATCAAGGCTGAGGCGGATGCCACTTATTCAACACGTGCAATGCACTCAGAGCTTTCCCTGCAAGTTGGCAGAATCGCGACAGAGGTGACGAACAATAAGGATGCGAGTGATCGGGCCTTGGCAACCCTGAGCGGACGCATCGGCTCAATAGAGACGTGGGAGAATAGTACGGCGACGTGGATTACGCAGACGGACAGCACCATCAACCTGTGGGCAGCCCAATTTGATGCCAATGGAGATATCAAGAGATTCAGCGGCATCGAGACGGATATCGCCAATATTCGTACTACCGTCACCAGCAATTATAATGCGTCGGAGGCTGCTTTCACGGCACTCAAGAGCAGGACCACTGCCTTGGAGACTTGGGAGAATGGTACGGCGACGTGGATTACACAGACGGACTCACGTATGAACCTATGGGCTACGAGTTTCAACAACGACGGAAGCATCAAGGACCTGTCGCAGCTGAGGGTAGATGTGAATGGGCTTCTGGGCACTGTAGGCACCCTGGCAACTACGGAAGCCATGGAAGACTATATTGATCAGCTGGAGCATGATATCGACAGTGTGGAGACTGATGCCAATAACAACGCGTCGGCCATCCGGCAGATTAACAGCAGTATTAGGTTTATCGTGAACCAGTTTAATGATGACGGGTCTGTGAAAACCTCCAGCAAGATCGCCGTGGCCATTGACAACATCAAACAAGAAATCGTGAACAGCCTGGGAACCGTAGGCATCTATCTTGACGGGAATAATATGGGCATCAGGATGCAGGCAGACGATTTTTCACTTTGGGACTCTTCTGGGACGGAAAAACTCTTCGGGGTAGATTCCCAAGGTGTCCCGTATTTCAGAGGGAATTTCGATGGTGGCAATATCACCAATACTATAGGAGTAGGAAACGGTAATAAAAGGTTATATATCGAGCCAACCCAGACTGGCGCAAGGCTTGTAGGAAAGGACGGCAACACGGAAATGCTGTCACTTGGATTCTCATACTATAACGGAGATTGGGTGCCGAGACTATACCTGAGTACTCCTGCCCCCAGAGGATCTTATCAAGACAGTGTTTTTTGGGCTTTGACATGTGAAGATGTAGTGCAGGTTGTACTGGAGTCTGCCGGTACGACTGGAGCATACAAAACGCTTGAGCTTGTTGCTTCTGCAAGAGGCGGGTATTCGTCGCTGCATAGCTATTACTGGCCAAAGAAGAGCGACACAAGCATCTACAACTCTCTCAGTAACGGTACGCTGTACGTTGAAGGCGGATATGTCAAAGTTAAAGGTTATTGATTATGGAACTGAAGAAGATATATACGAAGCATTTCCCGAAGAAGGGGTATACGGCACTGACGGTCTGTCCGTACATCTTTGTTCGTGAGAACGAACGCAACCGATTCACGAAGAAGGTGGAACGTCACGAGACCACCCATGCGCTCCAGCAGATCGAGATGCTGGTTGTCGGCGTGGTGCTGGCGGTAACCCTTCTCTGCTGTGGCTACGGATGGTATTCTCTGATTCCGATACCGCTGTTCTTTGAGCTGTACTTTGCCGAGTGGCTTATCAAGATACCGTTCTGCAGGTTCGATACTGACAGGGCCTACATGAGCATCAGCACGGAACAGGAGGCTTATGGGCATCAAGATGACTCCATCTATAATAGCACACGCCGCCATTTCGCTTGGATAAAATATATATTCACTATAAAAAATTGAGATATGAAAAGGAATTTAAAGAAGTCTCTCCTTTATTTCGATGGGAAGACATTGACAGAGAACAAGAACGGCAAAGACACGCCAATCCTTATTTGTGATGTGTTGGCCAAAGCCATGTTTGAAGTTTCAACCTCAGTTGGGCTTTCGCCAGATGAGAAATATCAAGCATTCAAGATAAGCCGGCGCATTGTTGCTAACCCTGAGGCCGTAGATCTGGAATCTGCTGACGTTGTACTGATCCGCAAGATTATTACCCCGTCTTTCTCCGCAGGCATTTATGGCCAAATTGTCGATCTACTGGAGGATAATCAATAATTAACATAGTATTAACCCTTTAAAAATTTAGAAGTTATGAAAGAGGTATCAAATTATGGAAGAAAGACCTGGGAACCCGAGTTCGTGTGCCAAGGTGTAAGCATTAAGTTCACCCGCATTGTTGAGGCGAGCGGAGTTACAAAGGTCAATGGTGATATTACTGACGGGAATGGGCAGTATATGGGCCATGTTGAGGTGAATGACATTAATGGAAAATCGTATGTGGACATCCAGCGTATTGGCAATCTGAAGCGCAAAACACTTGTCGCCCTCTACGCCAAGATCCATGAATGTCTTGCCTTTATACTGAAAGAACAGATTGATGCGGAAGATGAAGGTAGTAACAATCAACAGGAATCATCTGAGGGTGCGGGCGAAGCTGCTACCGAAGAAGAGCCTGGATAGACAGGCTAATGACAGTGCTCGTACTTCACATTTTACCCCAGTTGCGATATGAATGATTTTACAATACAGAACATCATTAACAATTACATCGATACGCATATCGATGAGGTTGTAGGGCGGCTCCGGCTCCACATGAAGGATCCTGCCAATTTGGAGCTGGTGCCTTATGACCCAGCCCGTCACAGGGGGCTTCTCATGCTCTTCATTCACGAAGGAGTCCACAAGATTGTGGATGTGCAGCCAGAATCACTTCTGGAATCCATTCTGATTAGGGAGCAGGAAGTGATGGACCGTGCAAACGCCGCAGTCCAGGCGGCTGAAGACCTGACACAACTGGTAACCACCCAAGAGGATTCGCGAGCCTTGGCAGAAAGCCGCCGCCGTATTGCCGAAGAGGAACGCGCAGCTGCTGAACTGCTTCGTGCCGCTGAGGAAGGCCGCCGCGTCACGGCAGAGAATGGCCGACAGTCACAAGAGCAGACAAGGCAGGATCAAGAGACCGCACGCCAGACCGCTGAACAATCACGATCTTCGTGGTATAGCACTTTCCGATCTGCTGTCGAAAGATGGTATAGCAGTCCCAATGACGGCACTGGTATCAAGGAACGTTGGGAAACGTTCAAGAGCTCCGCAGACTCATGGGATAGCCTTAAGAGGGCGGCATGGGACACTTTCTTTGGGGCCACTCCTGACTCTGAGGGAGGTGTACGCAAACTGTGGAGCACATTCTATTCCAGTGCGGTGTCGTTATGGAACCAGTTGTCGCAGAATGCTTCGGCAGCCACCCAGACCGCCCTTGATGCCGCTGCCGTTGCCGAACAAAAAGGTAATACTGCGGAAAGTCAGGGCAATGCCGCCGAGATCCAGGGGAATGTTGCGGAGTCTAAGGGTAATACTGCTGAAGAGCAGGGAGAGATTGCAGAGGGGCGTGGTAATGCCGCGATGGCTCAGGGCAACATCGCCGAGCAGAAAGGGCAGACAGCCTTTAACCAGGCATCAGAGGCTGCTGCGGCAGAACAACAGCGCCAGGCGAACTATGCGACACTGATACAGAATATGCAGGCTCTCTACCAGCAGATGCTGATCCGGGCGAATCATCCTGCCCAGTTCGGTGCCGATGGCTACATCTATGAGTATGACCTGACAACAGAGCAATACGTCAAGACACAACACTTCTGGCAAAAACTTGAGCGTTTCCGTATCTCGAAAGAGTTTGCATCGATAGCTGCTATGGAAGCCTACGACCCTGCCGACCTCCCGCAAGGCGAGGAACCTCTTGAGATATTCGACTTTGTGCTGATTAAGTCAACCGTGGATGATCCCGACAACTCGAAGCTCTATTCCTACATGGGAGAGAATGAGGATAATGATCCTGACTTTGAGCGATGGCACTACCTGGGCGATTTCTCGGGTGCCATGGGATTCGAGGGCAAGACCCCACAGTTCTCCATCGGTACTGTGGTCCCTGGGGGTCCCGGTACCCAGCCTTCGGTGTCGATCACAGCCAATGGTACGGATGCCAACGGTAACCCGTGTTTCCTGCTTAATTTCTCGATCCCGCGTGGTGATCCTGGAAGGGGAATTGCAAGCCTCGAGCAAACCAGACGCTCTTCGGAATCAGAAGGTGAGAATATATGGAAAGCCATACTGACGGACGGGACAGAGAAAACCTTTGTGGTACTCAATGGCCAGCGTGGCCATCAGGGAAGAGCGTTGACCTACGATGATCTGACTGGAGCGCAGAAGATGGAACTGGCGGGGCTTGCACGTGATTACCGACTTGACTCTGAGCCGAAGACTACTACCATCGTCACAGGGGCCGTAACGCCCGTTTCGATGGTTTTGAAGGTCCCTGGATCCATTAGTCTGAGGAACAAAGTAAGACAGTTCATCAGGCCACACCTCTATCCCTCCACAGTGCCGCAGGATGTCATTTACCAGCCTGTTTCCGGCACATCGGCCGTGGTCAACCCGTCGGGTGAGATTTTCGCCCTCGAAGTTGGCGAAAGTGTGCTCTGGGTGGTTCCTGTGCAGAATACGGGTCTGTGGCGTCAGGTGAGTATCAATGTGAGGGGCCCACGCATACGCCTGACAAGTTCAGGAAAGATGCGCAGGAATAATAGTAGAATACGAATTGTATAACGTTTAAACAGTATTAATATGGCATTTACAGAATCAGAAGAAAACACTTTGCGGCAGATGATGACCGCATACAGTGAAGGTGAGCAGATTGATGATCTGCCACAGAGTGACAGCGACATGAACGGCAAACTGATCGAGGTGCTCAACACCACGACGGGACAGAGCGAGATGATGCCGCTTAAAGAGGTTATTGAGATGTCAACCACCCCATATTTTGAGAGAGTCTGGAATATGTCGCTAAGCACGCCCAAGGCAGCATCATGGGGCGGCAGCCTGTCGATGGGGCAGAACCTGCCGACCATCCTGAGGCTGGGTTGTTATATCGTGAGGAACCACCACGGGCGGCGTAAGTTAAACCCGTCAAACCACTATCAGTTCGAGGACGGCACTGTAGCCAGCCTTGACGGCTCGATGGGACATTATCAGTGGGGTTGGGGCGTAAAATGGTACTATTCAAGATGCGTCGCAGGCGGGCTGAGACATGAGGCCATTGGACTCAGGCCTATTCCCGGATATGAGAACTATGTCATTCCCGTGGGGTCGCTTTCGGCTCACGGCTTTGCCTCCCTGGACCGTGAAACCCAGACCCTCGTCAGTTATGTCAACAATGCCGCGAGATATCGTGGAGGTGACAACACGGACGGCTGGGACGGCACATACAGGACGCTTTGCGGCAAGGCTGTTACCAACATGACCTGTGAGGCAATGCGCGCGGCAGCCAGGAAGAACGGCAAGGGATGGATGTGCGGCTCCATGCGTCATGCGGCAGCCGTCAAGATTCTCTTTGAAGTAATATTTGGAACCACGAATATCCAGGATGATTTTAATCCTGCGCGTGACAGTGACGGTCTCTATCAGGGCGGGCTTGGGGCCGGTGTATCAACGTGGGATGGTAACTGGAATACTTATAACGGCTATCGTCCTTTCCTGCCTACGAGTGTTGGTATTGAACTTGGCGACAGCTGTGGTGTCGTAAATTACGAGGTGAAGGATGCTAACGGCGATACCGTCTATACAGCTCCCGTGCCCGTGTTCTTCGGCCTGAAGAATGCCTTTGCCTATCTTTGGCGTCATCAGGATGATGAGTTTGCCAAAGCAAACGCAGACGGCTCAATGACCCATCTTGTCGCTCCATCAATTTACGGGACATGGACTATCGGCGACGAGACAGGAATGGTTTCATTCTCGACAATGCCGGCTGGCAGCGGATATATAAAGACGCTTTCATACGACCATCTGGAGATGTTTCCGACAGAATTTGGCGCGACAGCTTCAACTTGGCAATGTGATTACGGATGGAATACCAGTGGTGCTACTTCTGGCTTCCGGCTGGTGCTTCGTGGTTGTAATGCGAGCCACGGGGCCGATGCGGGGTCTGGTGGTGTCAGCGTGCGCTATGCCGTCACGCTCTCCGATGTGAACATCGGGTCGCCTCTCTGCGAAGCAGAAGAGGAGTGGCCAATAGAGCCAATGTATGCAGCAGTGGCCTAAAGGGGACAAAAGTGGCCTTTGGTGGTCATGGGAAACAAAAGAACCCGTGGCCGTCAGGCCACCCCCTTAGAATAACCGCGAAGCGGTTTTTTTATATGGCGATCTTTGACTTTTTTCCATATTTTATCTAATAATCGGTAGAAATTCAGTACCTTTGCACCCTGATAAGGCTGCCGTGCCTCTGATTCGGTGTTCTGGCTTCCGGCTGGTGCTTCGTGGTTGTAATGCGAACAACGGGGCCAATGCGGGGTCTGGTGATGTCAACGTGAACAATGCCGTCACGAACTCCAATGTGAACATCGGGTCGCCTCTCAACTTTTCAATGGTATGAGGCGCGGGGCCTCGCCCCATGGCGAAAAACAAACTCAGGTGGAGGTTTTAGTAGATTGGCATTGGCCAAGCCGAAAATTCCGAAGCCAAACAAAAAAGCAGACCAAGACACTGCACATGACACCGATTAGACACCGAAATGAAACGAAGAGGTTTTATCTCGCCTCGGATTGAGACGAAAGAGAACTTTGAAGCAGCCTTCGAAGGTTTTGCGGACGGCAAGCATAAACGTGCGGCCGTCCGTAAATTTGAAGCCGAACTTGATGCTAACCTTGACAGGCTATTGAAGGCTTATGCGTCAGGAACCTGGATTTCCTCTGAGTACACAGACGACATCATCCATGAGCACAAGACGAGAACCATCAGCAAAGTCCCTGTTGATGACCATGTAATCCAGTGGGCCGCCTGTATGCACGTGGAGCCACTTCTTTGCGGCACATACATCCGGCGTAGTTGCTCATGCGTCAAGGGACGTGGCACCCACGACTTCATGAAATTGCTGAGTAATGATCTTGGAAGCAACTATCTTGGTACTTATTATTTTGTCCAGCTTGATGCGCACCATTATTTCCAGCATATTTCCCACCAGTTGATGAAGGATCGCATCAGGACAAAGATTAAAGACCCTAAACTGCTGGCGTTTCTGGATGAGTTTATAGGCAGTTACTACCAAGGGTTGCCCCTTGGTGTCAAACTATCCCAGATTCTTGCAAATTTCTTTCTGTCCAAGTTCGATCATGAGGTGACTCATATATTCAACATAGCCAAGGATTCTGAGAAGATGGCCTATTGGCGTAGCCGGTATGTGACCGACTGTTTCCTGACGTGTAGGACAGAGGCACAAGCCGCAGAACTGGCTAAAGGGGTGGAATATCTTAATCGGAAATTCGACAGGTATGTTGCAGAAGGCCTTAATGACCGCTACCAGAGATTTGCCGACAATATGGTGACTGAGCACGAGGATAAATGCTTTCTACACCTTGTAACCGAAATACAGATTATGATACTGGCTCGTGACTATTACATCGAGGTTAATAAAAACTGGAACGTCAGGCCTGTCTATGATGGCGGTATCGATGTTTGTGGCTATGTCTTCTTTCACGATACCCTACAACTCAGGAAACGCAACAAGCAAGCCCTGTGCAGGGAAGTGGCCAAGTGCAAGAAAAAGGGACTCAGCCCAGAAGAAACACGTCTGAAATGTGCAAGCCGTATCGGCTTTGCCTCACATGCTGACACTAATAATTTATTACGTAAATTAGATATTAATATGGAGAAAAGACTTGGAACGGTCATTAAGAACCGTAAGGTGAACATTCCCTTTAAGGGGATGCGCTACGATCAGAAACGCACGTTTTCTGAAATCGTATGCAAAGACGGGCAGGACGAAACGCCCTACAAGATTCTGCTGGTGGACTTCATCGAGGATGATAGCACCATCGAGAAGGAAACAGTGTTAGTGCAAGTTCCAGACGGTAACGGCGGAACAAAGACGGAACAGCAGACACGCCCAAAGAAACGCCTCGCCATCCGCTACAAGCGAATCGTCAAGACAACTACGGTCATCAATGACGAAGGTGAGGAAGTGGAGAATTACGAGTTTGAGCCGGAGATTGACAAGAAGACTGGCCAGCCGACAGGCAGGGACGCAGAATGGTACTCTTATTCCGGTAGCTCGGTACTGCTCGATCAGGCAGGCAACGACTTTTCAAAAGAAGATTTGCCATGTCCTACGGTAATAACGGAATACACCAACAAACAAGGGAAGAAATTCCTAAAATTCACTTAAGAAATGGAGAAAACAATTAATCGAGTTGTCTATACAGAACGCAAAACTTATGAGAAGTATGATAGGAATCATGTGATTGCCTACCTTAATGAAGAAATCATCCCTGAATATGTTCCAGAGGTTATTGAGGGACAGCCACAGCCAGAGCCCACTACTGGCTATGCCTATGAAGGCCCGATGAAGGATGGCGGAACATTGATAGAGGTTGTCAATACAGATCGTGGCAGTCTTGTAAACGGTATCATCAGAACCCAATATAGCCAGTCAGAAGAGGACGCAATCAAAACACATCGGCTGTTGGTAATAGGAAGGGAAATCTCAGATACAGACAAAAAGGCTGAGTATAAACAAGAATGGAATACCTTTAAAGATGTGCGCTCGACGGCTATCTCATACGTGGATCGCTGGCTCTCTCAATAACCTGACATAGGGCGAAAATAGCCCCCTGCCGGATTAATAGTCATCTCACCTACATATTAATACCTAAATGCGATCAAACGCACGACAGGGGGCCAAGACCCTCGTCGCGTTTGATCGCTTGTTTTTAGAAATGTAGGTGAGATGGGTGCAAAGGTACGAAAAATTTTGGATATGAAGGTAATTGAAGCATTAAAATTTAACTCTGGGCTATTAAAAAACTTGCAAATCGTCGGCATCAGGCTCGATGATGCACAATATATTGCCCTTTATGATGAATTTGTCAAGATGCAGACCGAAGGATCCAAAGTGTCTTATATTGTGGCGCTGCTTGCCAATAAATATGGCATCAGTGAGCGCAAAGTTTACAGCCTTATCAAAAAGTTTGGAAGTGACTGCAAACTATTTGCAGCAGGATAGCCCAGAAATGCCCCGTATCGTACAGAAAGTTTGCTACCTTTGCAGTATCAGCAAACAAAAAAAACAATGGCACAGAACAAGTATTATCAGATTTTGGCTGACATTCTTGCCAAGGGTAAGATGCAGCACAACAAAAAGGGGAATATCAAGTACCTGTTGAACGAGCAACTAAGCCTTACACCGGCTGATCTGCTCGACATCTTTGAAAGTCACGGCATTGCCCGTAAGAAACTCAAAAACGAGCTCCAACTGTTTATGCAAGGTGAGCGCCAGGTGGAAAAGTATCGAGACGTTGGCATTAACTGGTGGGATTATTGCGGCTCAATCCTGGTTAACAGTTATCCTACTTATTTTGAGAAGTTGCCAAAACTGATCGATAAGATTAACTATGAGAAGCGAAACAGTAAGAACTATGTGCTTTTCCTCGGTGAGACTGGTGCAGAAAGTAACCAAGCTCCTTGCCTAAGCCTTGTACAGTTCCAGATTGATGACGGCGAACTGGTTTTGTCGGCATACCAAAGAAGTAGTGATGCCAATTTAGGATTGCCAGCAGACATTTATCATTTGTATCTGATGGCTCGACAGATTGATTTACCGCTAAAGTCGATAACTCTCAACCTCGGAAATGTACACATCTACGAGAATAACATTGGCCGAACTCAGCAGTTACTCAACGGCGAAGACGTCAAGTTTGAACTGAACGTGTAAAATGAGACGGCCAATGATCTTAAATGCTTTCAGATGCATTTTACACCTTCATGAGAGGGAAACCGTCTCACGGCAACTCCATAATAAGTAATTTTCTGGGTACAAAGTTACTCAAAATATACAAGAAAACGCCTCAAAATAAGTTAATATTTCGAGGCGTTTTAGTTAATGTTTAAACGACGTTCAAATGAGAGACTGAGAGGACTTTTCGTTTTGCGGAAAAGTACATTTCGTTCCAAAACTCGCGAACATTTCGTTTTGCGGATTATAAAAGTTAGAATAATCAACTTTAGCATACACTAATTCTGGATTCTGAGATATATCCGATAAAGCATTCTCTAATTCTGAAAAATAGTTAGTAATAAAAATAAAGTTTTCATCACCTGATACTATTGCGCCATCATCAGCATCTGGATATTTAAAAGAAAAATTGAAACCATTTGGCGTTGAAAACCACAAAGGTTCTTTATCATAGTACCAATCTTCTTCTATCAAGAAGCCATCCCCTTCCACGTTTACTCGATTCTTACCCACCTTAACTTGATCTGTTAAGATGTAAAGACCTTGATACTCACCATTTAAATATAAATTGACATGCTGATAGTTGACTGTGTACTGAAGTCCCACAGCTTTGGAAACTTCGCACATAAATGGTAAGCGCAAGAAAGATTTATCGTTATATTCTGCCAATAATACCCAATCTTTATTTTCAGGGAATCCAAAAGGTGATTCTTTTGAAGTGAACTTAATGCGATAAGGCTTTTTGGGATAACTCCTCCAAGCTTCATTACCTCGTCCCCGTATTTTTCCATCGGACACCATTGTTGTATCAAAATAGTTTTCTCCTATCCTAACTTTGCAATTCAGCCATACATCTTTTGACTCTATAGGGGCATTATATGCTACCGAAACTTCAACAACAGGAACACCGTTGGATAAATATTTTCCACCGTAATTATCGCAAGAAACCACCATAAAGACAGTTATTGCACTAGACAAAACAAGCAACACATTAAGACAATACTGGGAGATTCTCATCTTCATGATTATTTTGAGAAAATGCAAGCAAATCTTCATATTCACCAAATGACTGTTGAGTGTCTTTTTTATCTTCATTTAATATGCTCTCTGCATACAATAGTTTCTCCTCCGTTTTTTTATTGAATGCGAAAAAGAAATCTAAAGTAAGAAGTTCTTTACATCGTTCGGCTGTCCTATTTCCTGTTCCACGTTTCATTTTATTCTTCACCCACTCACCTATTGTTTTTGTGCTATAATGGCGAATATATGCAACACTAAAATCATAATTCTGGAAGGGAGAGCTGGTGTTAACCGATTCTCCTAAAGGGTTACAGCAATGATAGCTATCACTAAACGGTGTATGAGGATTCTCCCATTTAATATATGATAGTCCGCCACGGATGAGACTTTTTATGTGCCTATTTACAGGATTGTCATCAGGGAGTGGATCAACAAATCTTTCAACCACATTTCTTCCGTCATTATCTAACAAATCACTATCACCATATAATCTCCAATTGATATGCATTAACTGGTAAGGCAGGAACTTCTTTTGATTAAGGAAATCGTGTATATCATCACTCCCATCAGAGAAAGTCAGGAACTCATCAACATCAAAAAAAGCTATCCAGTCATACTGATTATTAAATCTATAATAACAATCTTGATAAGCAGGCAGTTGAACCAGCTCCCTGCCTCTAAAATCTATAATGTCTACAAAGCCGCTTTGAATATAGTCATTTATTACATCTTCAAATTTCTCTCCGTCTGGATCGTTATTATCATAAATAAAAATTTTATCAAAATGTAGATTCTTATAATATTCAACAAAGAATCTAATATAGTCATTCTCCATTTTGGCAATACAGCATAAGGCAATCTTCCCAGTTTTAGTGTACTGTGTCCATCGTCTATTATAAAAACCTATTATAGGTGTGCAACACGTTTTAATCATCCACACTATTATGGGCTTCAGAAAGCTCAAATAGGTATTAAGTATTTTTTTTAGATATTTCATATACAGTTCATAAGAAAAGGAGCGGAACTATTTTTTTTATAAAGACAGGGGTGTTTCTTCTAAGAAGCCTCCTGTATAACGAGTTGGCGAAACGCTTTCCAGACGTACTGCTTTTATGCATAGCATGTGTCCATACAAATTTTTTCTGAAGTAACCTTTCGTAATCATTAAGCCTGTGAAATAATTGTTTATGTTTCCTATATATATAGCGGTATGACTGCTTCCAGTTAGAATAATTTGAAGAAACGCAGATCCTATCATTAGCAACAATTCTATAATATATTAGTGGCTCCCTTACGAAATAGATCGAGGTTTCTTGAGCGATCCTTAGCACTAATTCATAATCCTGCCATGCGGTTAAATTTTCATCAAACATCCCGATGTGGTTTAGGAGTTCTTTATTTACCATCATACATGAAGTCGATGCAAAAGCACTATAAAGGACTATAGTGCTTAAATCGCCATCAAAGCCGCGAACTATGTCTTTATATTGCACATCATCTCCATTATATTGTTCGTATGTCACGCCACTATACACCATCCCGCATCCCTTTTCCTCAATTAATCCAACCATTTTCTCCAAATAGGACTCTTTCCACCGGTCATCATCATCAAGAAATGCGCAATACTTTCCTTTTGCAGACTTTATACCAATATTCCGGGCATGATTTCCTCCTTTACTTTCTTCTTGCGGGATATAGATATAATCGAAATCCTGACCTTCACAATACTCTTTCGTACCATCTATTGAAGCATCATCAACGACAATCAGTTCAAAGTTCTTGTAACTCTGATTCCGCACGCTGTCAATAGCTTTCTTTAGCAAATTGAGCCGATTATGCGTTGTAATAATTGCAGACACAAGTGGGCCGTTATCACTTAAATTGTTTACAAACATATTACCTGCCATGCTTATCTAGGGAAAACAGAAAATATTTCATCTTTCTTCTTTTCGACAACAGATGGGTCTATGCAATAATCTTCAATAATAGACTGAATAGTTGGCCAATTGGATGTTGTTACATCTAAAGGGGTGTCATTCAATCCATATGATGAATAATAGTCAGCAAACTTAAATCCGTCACCCAGCATTCTCTCTCCATAAGGATACAGGAGTATATGTTTATTGGGGATATGAAAGCTATCTGCTACTATCAATCCATGCAAACTACTTGACAATATGGTTTCACAAGAAGCTATTTCCTTAACCACATCTATTGGCTTCTTTCCTAAATCAATAATTACTGAATCAGAATACTTTTTCTTCATTTCTCCAACAATTGGAGAATCCTTTTCTTTAAAATGAGGAATAATACCTATACGATATTTCTTTGGCTGTTTTTCACCAATCCATCTGTCAACTAGTAATCCTCCATCACCTGTTGGAATATTAAGTTTTTTTCCTAAAATTTTCTCAACTCTATTTTTTGAAAGATTACCTCTTAATGATAAGAATTTAATATTTCTAAATTGAATAATACTTTCTTCTTGAGTGTTATAATCCATGAAGCCAGTTCCCCAAATATAAAAAGGATCAATATTGAATATTTTTATTATTCCTTGTTTTATTCGCCTTTTAAAATTGAGAGAATACAGTGCATGTGATCTAAGTGCAAGTGATAGAGAACTACCAATCGCGCTAATATTGCTTTCTTCATAATTTACTCTTTTAACCTTAATATGAAATAAAGGCTCAAGCATGTCTTTATTAAGCAAATCACCCATATTAGGTATTTGAGGATACCAAATTCTATATTCCATCACTAGTGTCTATTAAATTAATAATGATACTGACTCCAGACCAATAAAACCATCCCTTGAAAGGTTGATGGGGTGCGCAAATTGGTCATAAAGACCTTCGATATGGATAGTCTGGCAATTGGGAGCTTTAAAAAATACCTGACAATTTGGCTCGTATAAAGCCATGTCTATGGTATAAATACCATCAGCCAGATATTGAGGCAGACGAATATGCCGATTAATGGTAAACTCACCAGATTGTATATCATAAAGATTGCCTTTATAACGACCTTCCATATAACATGCCATTGGAGTTCCATCTAACTTCTTTATGACTAACTTGATGTCACACTTCATAGGTTCACTGGTATTACCCTTGATAAACGCATCAAGTACTTCTTGACCATGAACGAGTGAGGTTGAGTTATATGGCGTGTTGTTAATCTGTATCTCGCTAATTTTCAAGAAGCTTTTGCATTCTTGGATATATTCTGTCATCAGTTTCTGTTCCTCTGCTTGAGCAGCAGATGATTCCAGATAGTGGTTGACTGCATCATCGACTGTGCCGATGAAATCTGTCATACCATCGCGAAGCACAACACCCTTATGACAGAGGCTACGAACAGCAGCCATATTGTGGCTCACAAATAGAACAGTCCTTCCTTCTCCCTTCGATACATCCTGCATCTTTCCGATGGCTTTCTTCTGGAATTCGGCATCGCCCACAGCCAGTACCTCATCGACAACCAGAATCTCTGGCTCCAGATGAGCGGCTACAGCAAAACCTAGTCGCACCTTCATTCCCGATGAATAGCGTTTTACAGGCGTATCGATATAGCGTTCACAACCAGAGAAATCGATGATTTCGTCGAGTTTGCGGGTGATTTCTGCCTTGGTCATGCCCATGATGGCACCATTCATATAGATATTTTCACGACCAGTCATTTCAGGGTGGAAACCTGTGCCTACCTCAAGCAATGAGGCGATGCGCCCGCAAACATTAATCTCGCCAACACTGGGAGCCGTCACTCGCGAAAGTAGCTTCAGCAAAGTGCTCTTACCTGCGCCGTTCTTACCAATAATACCCACCACATCGCCTTGCTCCACACTGAAATTGATATCCTTCAATGCCCATACGAAATCACTATTGCCTTTACTGGAACGCACATTGGTATCGCCAATCTTCAGGAACGGATCTTCCTTGCCCAAGACATTCATAGCCCACCAACGATTCAAGTCATGGCTGAAGGTACCAGTGGATACCAGTCCCAAGCGATATTGCTTGCCTACATGGTTGAATTCTATAGCTTTCATATTATACGGTATCCATAAAATTACGCTGCACCTTATTAAATATCACTACGCTAAAGAGCAGCAACACACTCATAAACACAAAACTATAGCCCAAGGCCAGCCAAGAGAAGAAGCCCTGTCCCAATGTGGCATATTTGAAAGCCTCGATGATAGAGGTCATGGGATTAGCCAGAATCAGCATACGTAGTTTTCCCTCTGGTACCATACTAAGGGGATAGACAATAGGCGTGGCGTACATCCAGAGTTGGACGATAAAGGTAAAGAGAATCGTAAAGTCGCGATACTTGGTGGTCATCGAGGAGATCAGAATGCCAAAGCCAAGACCAAGACCTGCCAGCATCACGACCAAAAGGGGCGTAAGCAGAATAGCCCAATTGGGGGCAATCGGAGAACCTGCCATAAAGAAATAGAGATAGAGCACCACAAAGAGTCCTACCTGAATGACAAATCGTAACAGATTGGATATCACCACAGCGATGGGCACCACCAAACGTGGAAAATAGACTTTTCCAAACATATTCTGATTGGCTGTAAACGTGTTTGACGACTGGTTCAGACAGTTTGAAAAGTAGAACCAACAAATGTTGCCAGCCATATAAAACAGGGCCTGGGGCATGCCATCGGTACTCATCTTGGCGATACTACCAAACACCACCATATTCATGATGACGGTCAAAATGGGCTGTATTAGATACCAAAGCGGACCAAGGACAGTCTGCTTATACTGCACCAAGATATTACGCCTCACGAACAGTTCTATCAGGTCGCGATAGCGCCAGATTTCTCCCAGATCGATGTGCCACAATTTCTCATGTGGCCTGATCTTCATTGTCCAATACTGGCTCTCCATATTATTCTATTCATCGTTAATACATTTTACTTCCGTTCTCAGCCTTTCTTGGCCATCGAAACAAAGAGTCTCATAGTATTGTGCTATACTCTACTTTTCATAAGTGCAAATTCTTCCTTTCTACACCACAACCCATAAACCCCTTGGATTCAGTATGATGCTCGCATTAGCTCTGCCGAGTCGCGTCGGAGGTCGACGACCGTCAACGCAATGAAATGTATTTCAATTGCTGAGGTGCAACCTGACTTCGCCATATTTTTGGCAAAGATACAACTTTTATCCGAAATACCGGGCGAAAATATTATATTTTCTTCCAAAATACCACCCAAAACCGACGAACGAAGCAAGAACAGAGGCCAAACGACATGTTTGGACTATGTCTTGCAAGGAGGAGGATGACAGGGGACAGTCCCTTGGCAGCTAGGTTCAGCATAGCCAAATCTAAGGTCAAGGTTTTATGTTCTTCACCATATTATTTCGGTAATATTTACAAAGGCGGATAAAAGATTGAATTCGGGATAGCAACATCGTGTGCTAGTTGGGCGAGTTTTCGTGGCGGGAGCCCATCTTTAGGAATGCGGCCCAGCAGAGCGAGCCTGGTGAGTTTAGATTCATAACTGTTTTTACTTTGTAAAGGTGGTGTCGTTTACAGCCTCGTTAATCAAATCGTCGATATTATCGAACTCAAGGGTATTAAACGATAGTTTCTTTTTGTAATTCACGCTGTGTAGGTGGAGCAAATTCTTGAGGTAGTGAATGTAGTAGTACTGACCTCGGATAGCCGTCTTGTAATCAGCATACAGACCACTCGAGGTAATACCTGCAGCTTTAAGCAACTTATTACGGCGTTTGAGCTCAGTTCTAAGTTGGCGATTCTTCAATTTAAGTTCGAATTCACCAAACTCAGGCTCGTTGATAACCTGCACGTAGGTGTTGAGCCGAACATTATCGGCCTTTAATTCGTCATTTTCTTGCTGCAGCTGGTAATAAGCGGCTTCCAGACTCTTGGTGTAATCGGTAAGCATCTCCAGTTGGCTGCAATTTCTACGATACGACTCGATGAAGCGTTTAAGCCACCTCTCTCTTGGAATCTCGCGTTGCGGGAAAGATTCCCGTTCTTCTGGCGGTTCGCAAACAGGCTGCGAACGCCCTAAAAATTTACAGTTCATAATTCAATCTTTATACCTTAAATAATTAATAGTACCCATCAACATGGGCGAAAACGGGTGCAAAGATAGTAAAAATTATGCAAAGATGCGTACTTTCTTGCCGTATTAAAGAAAATTTGCAAAATATACTTGCAAAAAGGCTATTGAAAGGTGTATATTTGCAGGCGATTGATAATAAGTAATGAATAATTAATGAATTGATTAATTCATTTTGACAGATTTTGAGTGAGGTGCCAGCAGCGATGCTCGCACCTCGATTTTTGTCGCGCAGGCTGCGCGACAATTCGACTACTCTTAAATTATATTAATTTTCGAGAATAATATTCATACATTGGGGCAAATATATTATTTTTGCAGACAGAATATATGTGTTTAAGTAAAAAACTTTATGACTGGGAACTTATATAATACTACTAGACTATCCGTAACTAGAACTATAGTGATAGTGCTGATGGCGCTATGCGGCACTGCTGTGTGGGCTGCCGACGGCGTGAGCGCTGCTACACAAAAAACAGATAGCGTAAAGCAACTGGAGAAATGGCAAGTGGTGTTTAACTGGGTGGGCGAACATCTGGATTCGCTGGCCGATTCGTATCTGGCCAAGAGCGGCAACATACTTGACCCGGACATAGTGCGCGAAGAACTAAAGAGCATTGGCTACAACGGCCTAAACGTAACCGACTATATATTGGGCAGCCGACAGATAGATAGTCTGGTACTGATAAAACTGTTGGACCGTGCCGAGGTCGAGAACAACAAGACGATATTCTTTATGATGGGATCGACCGGCGCTGGCAAGTCGACGGCTCTGCGAAACAATCCCGACCTGAAACAGATGGTGAACAATGTGGGACTAGTATATGATGGTGCGTTCATAAGTATACCATCATTCGAGACGCGACTGAAGATGGTGCAGGAGCGCGGATTTAAGGCCAGCATAATATTTGTGCACAACGACCCTGAGACGGGATTTACCAACACGATAAAACGAATGATAAAGACCAACCGATCGATGAGTCTGTACTACTACGCCTACAGCTATCCGCGATTCCACGGACGCATAGCATATCTGCTACGCGAGCACCCAGACGTGGATCTGTATTGTCTGGACAACAGCCAGAACAAGGGCGGAGAGCGCGTGAGCCATGACGAGGCGCTGACGTGGGACTACACCATAAGCAAGAGACTAATGAGCAAGCTGTATAAAATAAAGAACAGGTTTGTAAAGTCGGGCCTGCTGACGCCCGAGCAAATAGAAGCCCTGGAAGCAAAATAAAAACCGTAGGGAAAACTATTACTGCTAAATATTTATACCATAATTCTGCTTAACCTCGCTCATCACGAAGGTGCTCTCGATGGCGCCTACGGTGTCGATGTCGCCCAGCTTGTTGAGCACAAACTCCTGATATTGTTTCATATCGCGCGCGCGTACCTTTAAAAGGTAATCGTAGGCACCGCTGGTGTTGTAGCACTCGGTTACCTCGGGGATGCGCATGATGCGACGTGTGAACGAGTCGGCCAACTCGTGGTTGATCTGCGTGAGCTTAACCTTGCAGAACACCAGCAGGCCCTGGTCCAACTTCTCGGGATCGAGCACGGCCATATACTTCTTGATGTATCCCTGACGCTCAAGGCGCTTTTGGCGCTCGAAAACGGGCGTTGGGGTGAGATGAACGGCATCGGCCAGCTCTTTTGTGGTCAATTTGGCGTTTTTTTGCAGCGTTTTCAGTATCTGCAGGTCGGTTTCGTCTAATTCCATCGGCAATTTTACATTAAAAATTAAACATGAAACATTAAATTTCAGAAATATATTCTGTTTGGGGGCTTTGAGACGGCCCGAATTGGAACTTTATTCTTTATCGGCTGCAAATTTAGGTATATTTTCTGAATTACACAAGAAATTTGGTAGATTTTTCTAATATTCGTACCTTTGCAGCGTGATTAAGAAATAAAAGTAATAACAATTAAAAATAGAAAGGAAACAAATTATGAGTACAAGTAAGAATTATCGTTTCGAGACACTTCAACTGCATGTAGGCCAAGAACAGGCTGACCCCGCTACCGACGCCCGCGCCGTGCCCATCTATCAGACCACAAGCTATGTGTTCCACAACTCGCAGCACGCTGCCGACCGTTTCGGACTGCGCGATGCCGGTAACATCTACGGCCGACTGACCAACTCTACACAGGGTGTGTTTGAGGACCGCGTGGCAGCACTCGAGGGTGGTGTGGCAGGACTTGCAGTGGCCAGTGGTGCAGCAGCTATCACCTACGCTCTGCAGAACATACTGCAGAATGGCGACCATATCGTGGCAGCCGACAATCTGTATGGCGGTAGCTACAACCTGATTACCCACACGCTGGCCACTCAGGGCATTAGCAACACTATCATCAATGTGAACGATCTGGACGCTCTTGAGGCTGCTATCAAGCCTAACACCAAGGTGGTGTATGCCGAGACATTCGGCAATCCTAACAGCGACGTGCTCGACCTGGAGGGTGTGGCTGCTGTGGCTCATAAGCACGGTATACCATTCATAGTAGACAACACATTCGGAACTCCATACCTTATCCGTCCGCTTGAGCACGGTGCCGACATCGTGGTACACTCGGCCACTAAGTTCCTGGGCGGTCACGGTAGCTCGCTGGGCGGTGTGATAGTAGACGGCGGTAAGTTTGACTGGAAGCAGAACGACAAGTTCCCCACCCTGTCGAAGCCCGATCCATCATACCACGGCATAGTATTTGCCGACGCTGTAGGCGCAGCAGCTTACGTGACACGTATACGTGCCGTCATACTGCGCGATACCGGTGCAGCCATCTCGCCATTCAATGCATTTATACTGCTGCAGGGCGTTGAGACACTGAGTCTGCGTGTGGAGCGCCACGTGGAGAATGCGCTGAAGGTGGTAGACTTCCTGGCCAAGCACCCCAAGGTGGCCAAGGTGAACCATCCTGCACTGGAGAGCCATCACGACCATAAACTGTATCAGAAATACTTCCCCAACGGTGGTGGCTCTATCTTCACCTTCGAGATTAAGGGCGGACAGGAAGAGGCTTGGAAGTTTATAGATGCACTGCAGATATTCTCGCTGCTGGCCAACGTGGCCGACGTGAAGAGTCTGGTGATTCACCCCTACACCACCACCCACTCGCAGCTGAGCCCAGAGGAACTGGCCGAGCAGCACATCACGCCCTCAACCATCCGACTAAGCATTGGTACAGAACACATCGACGACATCATCGAAGACCTCTCGCAGGCATTCGACAAGATTTAATAAAAACATAGGCTCGCTAACTAGCGAGCCTATATTTTATTGTCCTGATGCCTGGCGGTATTCCAGCAGTTTGTTTTGGTAATCGGCAAAGGCATCGGTATGTTTATCGCGCGACTGTTGATAGAGCAACTGAGCCTCGAGCAGATCGCTCATACGGGATGTGCCGGCGCGATAGTAGTTGCGGTTAAGGCGCAGATTCTCTTCGGCCTGTTCGATGCTGCGCTGGGCCAACAGCAGTTGCTGGCGACTCTCCTCTACCCCATTCCACGCGTTCTGCATGCGTATCTGTAGCAGTTGCGAGTTATCGGCCAACTGCTCTTGTGCCTTCTGGTGCTCTATCTTGCGGCGCTTGATGGCGTGACTGCCGCCCCACCAGTCGGTGATGGGCACGCTGACGGTGGCAAACACCATACCAAACGAGTGATTGTTCTCCATCATATTGTGATAGGTATAGCCAGCGCCCACGGCCAGGTTGGGCAGATTCTCGCCCACAGCCATACGGTGCTGTAATCGGGTGGCCTCAACCTGCTTTTGCAGCAGCTGATACTCGGGGAGGCCGTTTACATTCCCCCCCGATAGCGCAACATTTTCCGGCAAAGACGTTTGGAAGGTGATGGCGAATGAGGTGTCGCGCAGACCGCAGTATTGCGAAAGCAAGAGACGCACGATGGTGATGCCGTTCTGCAGCTTAAGCTTCTGACTGGCGATGTCGTTCTGGCGCAGTTGCACCTGCAGCAGGTCGTTGCGCATGGCCACACCTGCACGCACAGCCACATCTACATCCTTATATATATCGGCCAGCAGGGTGTCGACAGCGGCGATGGTACGCATCTTCTCTTGCAGCGAGGCCAGCTGCCAGAAGTATTGTTCGGCAGTCTTTTCTACTTCGTTGGCCGACAGTTGCAGTTGCAGGCGGCTTACGTCCTCGCCCACCTTGGCCAGCTTGTTGCCATTCACGATACGTCCGCCGGCAAACACGGGTTGCACGGCCATAATAGACCCCAGCGTGCCGTTTTTCATCATCGAGATGCTGATGGGGTTGGCCAGTGCAGCCAGCGCCTCGGCAGGAAACGCCTGTGCCAGAGCGGGGCCTAGTTCGGCAGGGATAACCTCAGAAGGGTTGACAGTGGTTTGCGCCATACCCTTGTTGGCATTAAACCACAGGCCGGTGCCGCTCACGTTGGGGAAATACTTGGTGAATGCCTCCTTGCGCTGCTGCTGTGCGGCCTCGATGCCGTGCTGAGCCGAGCGGATGGCGATATTATTCTGCAGCGCAGAGTCCTTGATCTGCTGCAGGGTGTAGGTCTGTGCCGAGGCCGACATTGCGCAGCCCAAGGCTATAAGCGAAAATAACTTTCTCATTTCAATACTTCAATCTTTCAATTCTTCAATCTTTCAATTCTTCAATCCTACTTAGTCGAAACCTTCCAATATATTACAGGCAGCATGGTGACTACCATGATGAGCGAGCCGATGCCACCGGCAAAGATGGTTACACCCACCGGCATCCAGAACGAGCTCTGGGCGATAATCATAGGCACCACACCTACGGCAGTAGTGGCCGTGGTAAGGAATATGGGCACCATGCGGCGCTTGCCGGCATCGTAGGCAGCCTGGCGCACAGCTGCGTTGTAAGCCTGGCGATCCACCTTCCAGTCGCCATGCTGGGCCACGTGCTGCTTTATCAGGTCGATGGCGTGCTCGAAGATTAGTATCTCGTTACGCATAATCATACCCATGAGGGTGATGAGTCCGAAGATGGAGGTAAGACCGAGTGCACGGTTCATCAGTCCCAGACCGATGAGTGCACCAGGAATCATGAGCGCCAAAGCAACCATGCACACGGTGGTAACACCATACTTCTTGAAGTTGAACAGCAGGAAGAAGAACACGATGACCTCGGCAATGGCTATTCCGCCAAAGATCTGCGGCAGGGCCTCGTCGCCGTATTCTATCTCGCCGCCCACCTCGGTGCGTACACCCTGTGGCAGGAGAATCTCCTCATTCATGATACGGGCAATCTCCTTCTCGATAGGAGCAGTAAACACGCCCTGGGCGAACTGAGCAGTGACGGTGATGCAGCGCTCGCCACCACGATGCACTATGCGGCTCTCGCTCCACTTGGGTTGCACCTTGGCTATCTGGCGCAGCGGAACGGTGCTGTTGACGCTATGAACGCCACCCGACAGCATCGACATGGGCGATGTGATGCCCAAATTCTGGATGTCGCCAAACGTCATGTCGGTATCATCCTTTACCACGATGGGCAGTTCGTAGTTGCCCTCCCAAATCTGACCTACACGCAGGTCGGAAGATGTGGCGCTGAGGGCCAGCTGGGCCGTGGTGCGGGTGATGCCAAGCTGAGCTGATGTGACGGGATCGAGCTCGACATTGATGACGGGATAAGGCTGCAGATAGTCGGTGTGTACCCACTCCAGTTCGGGCATCAGGCGCATGCGGTCCATCAGTCGTTCGGCTGCCACATGCAGCGAGTCGATGTTGTCGGCATAGAACCGGTATTCGAGCTCGCTCACCTCGAGATAGTCAAGACGCTTAAACTTGACATAGGCATTGGGGAACGCCTCGCTGAGCTGTGGCTGATACTGCGCCAGGAGGTCGAGTGTAGCCTTGTCGCTCTTGGTGTTGACGATGAACTGCGCATAGTTGGCGCCAGCCATCTGGGGTGCGTAGGCATCCATGAATCGTGGCGACGAGCAGCCCAGGAATCCGGTGATGCTGGTGATGCGATCGTCCTTCTGGAGCACGTGCTGTACAGAGTCGGCTATCACCTCGGTCTCGGCCAGTCCCTTACCCTCAGGCAGGAATATCTCGACAGCAAACTGGTCGCGGTCGGCGTAAGGAAACAGACGTATCTTGAGCGTGGGAGCGATGAGACACGACAGCAGGATGACGCCTATGCCGCCATAGATAGTGAGGCGTGGATGGGCAAAGGTCCAGTCGAGCACCTTATCGTATGTGCGCTGCACCCACTTGGTGATCGCGTTACCATCGGTGCTAACCTTATCGGGCTTGATGATACGTGTTTCGAGGAATGGTATGACGGTGACAGCCAGGAATAGCGACACCATGAGATTGATGGTAATGGTGACGGGGAAGTCCTGAAGACAGTCGCGAAACATGCCCTTCATAGTGATGAGGAACGGATAGAAAATAGCACAGATACAGATGGTGGCCAGCAGCATGGGCATGAAGTACTGACGGGCCGACTCGATGGCTGCATCGTGCGGCTTGAAGCCCTTGCCCAGATACTCCAGATAGCCGTCGATGACTACTATCGAATTGTCGACAATCATACCCAGCACCACTATCAGTGCCGCCAGCGTAACGATGTTGAGTTCGATGCCCATCATATACATGATAGCCACGCTGACAAACGTGCTGAGCGGGATGGTGATGGCTGCCACAACGGCCGAACGGATGGGGAACAGCACCATCATGACCAGAATGATGATGGCCATCGATATGAGCAGGTCGCGCAGAAAATCGCTTACGCTCATGGCCACCACTTTGGGCTTATCGGCTATGCGGGTAACCTTGACGTCGGCAGGCAGCTCGTTCTGGCGGAAGTCGTTGAGCACGCGGTCAACCTGCTCACCATACTGCACCACATTGTTGCCTGGTGTCATCTCCATCGACAGCAGCACGCAGGGGTGTCCGTCTTGCTCTATACGGCTGGCCATGGGTTCGTATTCGCGCTTTACGGTTGCCACATCGCGCACACGTGCCACCTTGCCCGTCACGGGGTCGCTGAAGATTATCTGATTGGCTATCTCCTCCTCAGAGTTCTCCTGAGCCTCAACGTGGATGGGTATCTGCTGGTCGTCGTCGCTTATCGAGCCGCTCATGGTGGTGATGCCCTGAGCCTGCAGTCGTGAGAAGAGCATCTGCTGACCGATGCCGTAGGCCTGCAGTCGCTGGCGATCGACGTAGAGACTGATCTGCTCCTTCTGTTCGCCGAAGAGTTTTACATTAGCTACACTTGGGATGCGGCGCAGACGATCGGAGAGGTCGTCGCTATACTGCTTAAGTTCGCGATAGCTGCGCTGGTCGCTCTCGATAGCGATGAGCAGAGCCGAGGTGTTGCCGAAGTCATCATTTACCACGATGGCCAGCACACCGCTGGGCAACTGGGCCTTGAACCCGTTGAGTCCGTGCTTGATCTTCGACCAGACCTCGTCCTTATTATTCACATCGTCGTTGAGTTTGACCATCATGATACACATGCCATTTTGCGACTGTGTAGTGGTCTTCTTACGATTTACCTCGCCATAGGTGAAGAGGTAGCGCTCAAGCGGACGGGCCACCTGCTGTTCGACCTCCTCGCTGGTGGCACCAGGATATACAGCCACTACCACACCCTGACGGATGGTGGCATGCGGAAACTCATCCTTGGGCATGATGTACATGCCGTAGATGCCCATCACAAACAGTATGCCGATGATGAGCAGTGTTATAGAGTAATGCTCCAACGGCCATCGGAGCCAGTTTGTATTCTTCATATTAGAAAACCACTTTTGTTCCTTCACTCAGTTTCTGATATCCCTCGGTGACTATGCGGCCGCCATCGCTGATGCCATCGGTGATGGCTATGCGGTTGCCCATAGTCTCGCCAGTACGTACTGTGGTGCGGTGAGCAGTGCTGTCGGCACTGACGGTCCACACAAACAGACTTCCATCGGCCTTGCGCTGAACTGCCGTAACGGGCAGACTGAGCCCCTTGCTGGGCTGCTCTATATTGCCGAACTGCACGCTGGCCACCATACCGGGTAGCAACTTGCGTCCGGCATTGGCCACACTGATGCGGATATCGTAGGTGTGCGTGAGTGCATCGGCCTGCACACCTTTCTCTATACGTCCGCCCGTGAAACTGCTGTTGATGGCATCGACCTTAATAACGGAAGAGGTGTGGCCACCTATGCCGCTGATTTCGGCCTCGGGGATAGATACTTTTACCTTTACGGTAGAGATGTCGAGGATGCTGACTACAGCCTGCGACGGCATAGCAGTCTCGCCTGTGCCCACAAGTTTGCGGCCGATGATGCCGCTAACGGGGGCTATGAGTCGGCAGTCGGCCAGATTCTTACGGGCCACCTCGTACTGCGACTTGGCCTGAGCCACCTTGCTCTGTATCTCTACCCACTGCACCTCGGGCAGCGAACCATTGTCGTGCAACATCTTGTAGCGCTCAAGTGCATCGTTGGCCTGGGCCATCTGAGCCTCAGCGCCGCTAAGCAGGTTGCGGGCCTGGGTGTCGTCCATCTCGGCTATCAGCTGTCCTCGGGCCACGGCCTGTCCCTCGTTTACCAGCATACGCTTAACCACGCCCATGCCGGTAAAGCTAACTGCAGTAGCCTCACTCTCTTCGACAATGCCTACATACGTTTGTCCGTTGGTACTCGTGGTAGTCTGTGCTACCTCTGTCTTAACTCTAATAGGAGCCTTAGTTTCTTGTTCCTTTTTACCAGTACAGCTGCATATCAGCATCGCGCCGAGCAGCATCATAATACTCTTGTTCATGTATAACTATGTTTTGATTTTCTCGCAAATTTTTGTGCAAAGGTAGTGTAAAATCAGACACAATCGATGTCCTATTTCACTTATTTTATTACTTATTTGACATTATAGGGCGAAATTAAACATAAAAAGCACCAAATAAAACATCATTTTTTCAGAATTTTGACTACTTTTGCAACATGAAACAGCAGGAAGAGATTACATTTCAGACATTGGCCAACAATGATGATATCCAACTGGGCTATCTTGACAACGATATAGCCATAGTGGATAGCATACAGCAGTTTACGCAGATAAGCACGGCCCACGTAACGATGAACGCCATAGTGATTTGCACTAAGGGTAAAGTGCAGGCGCAGATGAATGGCATACACATGGAGTTGCACCAGAACCAGGTGGCAGTGGTGCCGCAAAACGTGATGGTGACCGATGTGATGGTGAGTCCCGACTTCGACTTGAAGGGACTGTTCCTCTCCAATCGCATACTGCGCAGTTTCTTGCGCGAAAAAATAAACATCTGGAACGACATGATGTACATACAGCGCCAGCACATAGTGACGATGGACGAAGACGAGATACTGTTCTACACCCACTTCTACGACATGCTTACGCTGGCTATCGAACGTGGCACAGACAACCCCTATCACACAGAGATAATCGAGGCATTGCTACGTTCGGCCGTTCTGGGACTATGCGGCGCGATGAAGACGATGCTGCCCGCAGTGGATCATGACATCAGTTCGACTGACGGACACTTCCAGCGGTTCCTCGACCTGCTGCACTCTACCAAGGTGAAGCATCGCCCGGTAGAGGCCTACGCCAACGACCTGTGCATATCGCCCAAATATCTGACAGCTATTTGCAAGAAGAACTCTGGAAAAACGGCCAACGAGTGGATAACAGAACACGTGCTGGAGGACATACGCTACTATCTGAAGCATACCGACCTGAGCATCAAGCAGATTTGCGACGAGCTAGGTTTCCCCAACCCGTCCTTCTTCGGCAAATACGTAAAAGACCACTTCGGCCTGACCCCGCTGGAGTTCAGAATGAAATAAAAACAAAACGAGGCTCGCTAACTAGCGGGCCTCGATTTGTTTTTATTTCACATGTATGCACATCATCGTGAGGTCGTCGTTAGGCTCGGCGCCATTGCGATGGTGTTCTACTTCGTGCTCCATGCGTTCTATCACCTGGCGCGAACTCTCGTAGTCGGTGGTGCGCAGAATGTCTATCAACTTCTGTTCGCCCAGTTGCTCCTTCTGCTCGTTCTCGGCCTCGTTCAGTCCGTCGCTGTACACAAAGAGTGCTCTGCCCTTTACACTTTCCATCTGTTCGCCTTCATACTTCAGGTCGGGCCACAGGCCGATAGGTGCATTCGACTTAACATCGAGGAACGAACCCTGATGATCGCCTCCGCCAAGCACTGGAGGATTATGTCCAGCATTACAGAAATCAAGATGGCCAGTCTGCAAGTCGAGCAGGCCGATAAACATGGTTACAAACATTCCGCTCTCGTTGCCCTCAGTCAGTTCTGCGTTCAGGCGGGTGGCTATCACGTCGGGCATCATTCGCTGTTTGGCAAATGTGCGCAGCAGTCGTATGGTCTGAGCCATAAACAATGCAGCAGGCACACCTTTTCCCGACACATCGCCCACGCAGAAGTACAATCGATCGCCGTCCATGATATAGTCGTAGAGGTCGCCACCCACCTCGCGGGCGGGAGTCATCGATGCGTACAGGTCAAGTTCCTTGCGCTCGGGGAATACGTGCGGAACCATCGACTGCTGTATGTCCTTAGCAATACGCAGTTCGCTCTCTATTCGTTCCTTGGCAGCTTTTACTTCGGCCAGTCGACGTGCTGCGCGACGGCGATACCAGCTGTATACTACAAAGAATATAGCCACCAGTCCGAAAGCTATCAATGTGGCCACCAACTGCTGTCGAGCTATGCTGGCCTCCTGTTCGGCTATCTTGGCCTCCTTCTTCTGTGTCTCATAAATCACAGCCAACTGACTTGCATCTTCGCTCTTGTTAAGCGAGTCTACTGCCCCCAGATTGTCGATTATGCGTGTGGCAGTCTTCAGTGCCAGGTCGCTGCGTCCATTCTCAAGCTCTGCGTGATACTTCATGCTAAGCATCTGCTGATAGTCGGTGTTGATGGGATAGGCGTTGGCTATACACATTGAGTCCCAACGATTGTAGATGGCCAGCAGTTTATCCCAGCGACGTGCATTCTCGTAGTACAACTGTGGAGAAATCCAGTCCTCACCGCTCTTGGCTATCTCCGTCTGCTGATATGCGTTAAAGTGGCGTTCGGCCTCCTTCTTGTCGTCAGCCTTCATATACACCTCGGCCTTGGTCAGTTCCAGTTTCGACAGGCAATAGTCGGCCATACCGTCTGGCATGTCGGGGGCAGCGATAGCTTTCTTGTACGTTTGCTCCATGCGTGGCAACCACTCCAGCGCGGTATTGATGTCGCAGATGGCAAAGTGCTGCACGGCCTCGCCCGTAGAGCGATACCACATATAGCACAGCTCCCACTTGGGGTTATCGCCTATCAGCGTCTCAAACTTGCGATATGCATCGTCGCAGCTCTTTATGCCCTCGTGCACACGCGACAGACGCATCTGTCCCATACCCATCTGGGCCAGAAATCGGGCTTCGTATGCTTTAAGTTCTGGATCTTCCTCCTGAGCCGACTTGTCGAGTGCGGCTGTAATAAGGTCGAGACCTTTCTTATACTCGCCATTATCAAATGCTGTCGATATCAGGTATTGCCACGTTTGGTAGTACAGTTTCGGATTGTGTTCGTATAGTCGTTTTTCGGCCAGCGCCTTGTTGCCGTAGTACTCCACCATACGGTATTGCTTGGTCTCGAAACTCTCCACAGCTCTCCGCGCATTTGCAACGGCTATGCTGTCCAGTCCGTCGTCAGTACGTTCCATCCCTGGTCCGTCGAGCGGGCGAAAGTAGTCGCACCCTACAAATGTAAGTACAGATGTCAATAGTAATACCAGTCGTTTCATATGCTTGATAGATTAATTTGCCGCAAAGATACAAAAAAACAATGAGAATTGCCGAAAAACAACAAAAAAGTGCTATCTTTGCCGAAAAATAAATGTTATGAGCAACAACGATACAAAATGGGTGGCCTGCTGGGGCAATGCCACATCGATAACAAACCGCAGCGAGGCTATCTATGCCAAGAACCTGACACTGCGATATCCGGTAAGAATGCCTTTCAGCGGCAGTAAATTGAGATTCCGTTTCTCTAACCTTACCGGTACCGAACCTGTTACGCTAAACAAGGTGCTGGTGGGCCACACGCCTATCACTTTCGAAGGTAATGCCAGAGTTACGCTGATGCCTGGCAAGGAGACAGAGAGCGACGCTATCAGTCACGCAGTGAATCGCGGCGACACGATAGAGGTGAGCATGTACATGGCCGACTACACACAGATGAACAGCGGCACACTCATCACGGGGCCGCTGTCGAAGGGATTCTATGCGTATGGCGACTTTGCCGAGGCCGACGAGTTGCCTCTGGACCTGACACGCCACACCAACTGGTTCTACTTCCTTAACACCATTGATGTCCTGACATCGGCCGACAATCGCGCGATAGTATGCTATGGCGACTCGATAACAGCCCAGTCGTGGCCCGACTATATGGCGCAACTGGCATTCGGATCAAACGCTGCCATCATACGTAGAGCCGTGAGCGGTACCCGAATACTGCGTCAGTACGACTGCATAACATATCAGGCGTACGGACTGAAAGGTGCCACACGATTCCCCATCGAGATGAATGTGGCTGGCGCAACAGACGTGATTATCCAGCACGGCATCAACGACATAATCCACCCCGTGGGCGAGGATGTAAACCCCTTCCGCCCGTGGAGCGACCTGCCTACGGTAGAGGAGATGGAACGTGGCGTGGAGGACATATACGTGAAACCCGCCAAAGCCATGGGGCTGAAGGTGTGGAGCGGCACCCTACTCCCTATCTACGGATGGCGCACATATAATGAGGATCGCGACCGCATGCGACAGGAGTTTAACGAGTGGCTACGCACATCGCCCATATTCGACGGATGCATAGACTTCGACGCAGCCGTACGCAGCAATACCAATCCCAAGGCCTTTGCCGAGGGATACGACAGCGGCGACCATCTGCACCCCAGCGAGCGAGCCTATGAGGCTATGGCTCAGGCTGCTGTGCACAGAATGACGATACGCCACATGCCCCGATACGATCACGAGGAACAGTACTAAGCGTTGCTATTATTCTATTACCGAAATTCTCATTTCGATATCATCTACAGGACGGTCGGCACGGCCTGTGGCTGTGTTCTGAATCATCTCAACCACATCAAGCCCCTCCTCTACTTCGCCAAACACAGTGTATTGGCCATCGAGATGGGGTGTGCCACCGATAGTAGAGTAAATCTTGAGTTGCTCGTCAGTAAGTCCTGATTTACCCTCCTTACTCTCGGCTTCGGCAGCCAGTTTGTCCTGCAGTTCCTGCAGACCTGCGCGATTACGGTCGCGACGCATCTGCATGATTTCGGCACGATGCTCGGCAGCAAGCGCATTAAAAGCATCCTGAACCTTCTGCATACGCAGTTGCTTGGAGAACTGACGAAGCTGACCCTCGTTGTACACATCGCCCCAAACAATATAGAACTGTGAACCACTACTGCGGCGCTCAGGATTGACCTCGTCGCCCTGACGTGCTGCAGCCAATGCACCACGCTTATGGAAGATGCCATCCAGGATCTCTGCCTGCAGGGTATAATCAGGTCCACCCACACCCAGCATTTTGCCAGCAGGTGCACCTTTTGAGTCAGGATCGCCACCCTGAATCATAAAGTTCTTGATTACTCGATGGAACAGTGTGCCATCATAATACCCCTCCTTTGCCAACTTTACGAAGTTGTCGCGATGGATGGGAGTCTCGTCGTAAAGGCGAACAACAATGTCGCCCAACATGGTTTGAATCTTTACCTTCATATATCTTATTCGTAATGTCTTATTCTTACATCGATACCATCAGCTTTGAGTATGCCAGGAAGGCTACTTACATCAGTCTGTCCGTAGTGATATGGGAAGAGCACCTTGGGCTTGATGATTCTAGCTGCCTTAATCAGCTGCTCAGGTGTCATTGTATAGGGCTGGTTACAAGGCAGGAAAGCTACGTCGATATCCTTGATGGCTGACATTTCCGGGATGTCCTCAGTGTCGCCAGCGATGTATATTCTCAACCCGTCGATGTTAAGGATGTAGCCGTTGTCGCGACCTTTGGGGTGGAACTGCGTGTGCCCCTCGGTGTAGTTATAGGCAGGGACGGCCTCGATCGTGAAGTCATCAGAGATCTGCAGCTTATCGCCATTCTTCATCACCTGGCCAGAGCCATACATGTCAGCACAACGCTTGTTGGTAATAAAGCGAGTGTTTCCGCCAGAAAGCAACTTGATGGCCTCCTGGTTGAAGTGATCGAAATGCTCGTGAGTAACCAAGAGGTAATCGGCCTTTGGCATAGCGGCATAATCAATAGTTTTGTTACCCAACTTTGTAACAGGGTCAATCTCAATCTCTTTGCCGTCATACTGAATGCGGATGCTGGCATGAGTCAGGGCATGGAACGTCACGGTCTTACCGCTTTTAGTCTTGAAATCATCGGTCTCAAAACTCTGTTGGCCACAAGCTGTAGTAAGCCCTAGTGCGGCGAATAAGCAAGTCAAAATCTTTTTCATATCACTCTTCTTTCTTAAAGTATTATAATCTTGGGGGCAAAAATACAAAAAAAACTGGAGAATTATGTATCTTTGCACGAAATTAACATGAAAGCCAATGGCTTGGACTTTTGAACGTGATTTGACTATCTCAAGAAATAATATATTTTGAATATGAAGAATTTAAACGAAAACTTAACGAACAGATCGGCTGAGGAAGCCAAGGAGTCATCAAAGTCTACCAAAGAGATATACTTTGCCGGAGGTTGTTTCTGGGGAACAGAGCATTTCTTTAAGCAAATTGAGGGTGTGGCCATAACAGAAGTGGGATTCGCCAACGGACATACGGAAAATCCAACATATAAAGAGGTATATACTGACCAGACGGGATTTGCAGAGACTGTCTTTGTGCGATTCTATCCCGATGTGGTTAGTCTTGAATTCCTGTTGAAGATGTTCTTCAAGGCCATCGACCCGACTAGCCTCAACAAACAGGGACATGATGAGGGTACACGCTATCGCACAGGTGTATATTATACTGACCCAGCGGATTTGGCCGTCATCGAGAAAGTGTTTGCCGAAGAACAGAAGAACTATGAGCAGCCCCTAGCCGTAGAGAAACTGCCTCTGCAGAACTTCTACACAGCCGAGGAGTATCACCAGGACTATCTCGACAAGAATCCTGATGGATACTGTCATCTGCCTCTGGAGCTATTTAAATTTGCGAGACAAGCTAAAGAGAAAAAATGAGCAGGATTATCAGGGAAGCTGATTTGGCGGAAGTGACTGAAATTATGCATATTATGGATGCTGCAAAAGGGATTATGCGGCAATCTGGCAATATGCACCAATGGGGTGATGGCTATCCGTCGGAGACTGTTATTACCGCAGATATAGAAAGGAATAGCGGTTTTGTCATCGAGGACAATAACGAAATAGTCGGCTACTTTGCTTTTTTACAATCCCCCGAACCTACTTATGCCAAGATATATGAAGGCGAGTGGATAGATGATTTACAGCCATATCATGTAGTCCATCGAATAGCCAGTTATCCTGATGTTCATGGTATATTTAGCAGCATCATGGATTTCTGCTTCTCTCACGACACGAACATCCGCATAGATACACATCGCGACAACAAAATCATGCAGCACAACATTTTGAAGCATGGTTTTACCTATTGCGGCATCATCTATCTGCAATCAGGCGACGCAAGACTTGCATACCAAAAGATATATAATGGCTTGGAAACTGAAATATCGCTGTAAGCAATGCGGCTACGAGGCCGAGGTGTACGAGGGGCGTGGACTCTTTCGGCAGGAGATTACGGCCGTATCATGCCCCGACTGCCACACTATCCAGAACCTGGTGGTGGGTGGCATCATTGCCGACGTGGCACCATCGTACCGGAGCGAGGTGGGGCGCCTGTGTTTGCAATGTGGCAGCGATAAAATCAAGGTGTGGGATAAGCATACCTGCCCACGATGCCAGGGCGAGATGGAACCAACTAACGAAAAAGAGTTTTGGACGTAATATGAGAAAAGCAAGTAGACAGATGGATGCCGCCTTCGCATTGGAGGTGTTGGATAAGGCTCCATACGTAACAGTAAGTATGACGCGACCCGATGGGACACCTTACGGATTGCCCCTGTCGTTGGCTCGCACAGACGATAGAACATTCTATTTCCATTGTGCTTTAGAGGGCGAGAAACTGGACTGCATAGCACACTGCCCGACGGTATTCCTGTCGGCAGTAACTAAATGTGCGCCTACCGTTGGCCCTAAAGATGGCAGCTTCACGCTACAATACAAATCGGCCACTGCTGTAGGTAAGGCAGTACTGGTGACAGACAACGAGGAAAAGATAGCGGCATTGCGAGCCATTTGTCAGCGTTTCCTCCCCCACCACATGGATGCTTTTGACGATGCCATCGCGCGCAGTCTTGAAAGAACGGCTGTAGTAAAGATCACCCTCATAGAACCTCCAATGGGGAAGCGCAAACAGTACGATAAACAGGGCGAGGAGATGAAGTATGGAAGAATGGAATAAGGATTAGCATGTTTTGTGAAATAAAGAGTTAAGTTATGACACCACAAAAACAAAGAAATGAGCAACTGGCTCAGACGATTATTAAGAATCTGAAGCGTCGCCATATAGAGGGTTTCTATTGTGCGACGGCAGAAGAGGCCGTAAAGAAAGTCTCGGAACTTATCGCCGACGGAAGCAGTGTGACATGGGGCGGTACGATGACCGTACGCGACTTGGGTATCCCGCAATATCTTAAAGATCGTGGTACATTGAAGGTTTTGGACCGCGACCTGGCAGAAACGCCCGAAGACAAGCAAGCCATCTATCTCAAGGCGTTCTCGGCCGATGTGTATCTGTCGAGTGCCAACGCTATCTCGGAAGATGGCGTTATAGTGAATATCGATGGCAACGGAAACCGTGTGGCAGCCATCACCTGGGGACCTAAAAAGGTTATCTTCGTTATCGGTCTGAACAAAGTGGCTCAGAACGTAGAGGCTGCACTCGCAAGGGCACGTAGCACGGCATCACCCATCAACGCAGCCCGATTCAATATTAAAACGCCTTGCCATACGGATGGCGTGTGCCATAACTGCAACTCGCCGGAGTGTATCTGCAACTACGTTCACTTTCTCCGTAACTCGCCCCAAGGTCGTCATGTAGTAGTGTTGGTAGGCGAAAACCTCGGATATTAATGTGGTATGTGAATATAAGTGGCCAGATGAAATGAACATTAAACCAAAACTGTATAAGAAAACTTTCCAGGAACTAACCACGGACGAACTGTACGAACTACTTAGAGTGCGTAGCGAGGTGTTCGTGGTTGAGCAGAACTGCGTCTATCAGGATATGGACGGCGATGACCAGCAATCCATTCACTTATGGCTTACTGTCGCAGACAGAATTGTAGCCTTGGCTCGTGTATGTCCTGCCGGAACTCACATGAAGGAAATTTCCATTGGCAGAGTCATCACCACAGAACGAGGTAAAGGGTATGGCAAACAGATTATGCTCCACGCCATTGATGCTGCCATAGAGAATTTCGGCGCAACACTCATAGACATTGAGGCTCAGGAGTATGCCAAGGGATTCTATGAAAGCGTGGGATTCAAGCAGTCGTCCGACACATTTATGCTTGATGGCATCCCTCACATCAAAATGACTTGGACTAATAATAATTAGTATTATGTGAAAAATATCATATTTTTTGCTTGCTCTTGCGCCTCAATAACCTTATCGCACCACTGGTCGAACTCCGGGTCTTCTACTTGCAGTTCTGGATGCGCGAGGATATAATCTACGCAACGGCGCACACCCTCGTCGAAGCGAGTCGTAGCCTGGAATCCCGGGACGGCACGCTTCAGCTTTGTGCAGTCGAAGATGACTGTTGCCGCCTTGTCGCCAATAAGGTTGCCCTCCAAATCGTATTCCTTCGGACAGACAGCAGCCAGGAAGTCAGATGCGACGTGATAAAGTTTTGGTGTTACGTTCAATGCTTGGCCGACACACTCATAAATCTGATTCCAAGTCAGCTGCTCGTCGCTCATAATCTGGAAAGCCTCACCAATGACCTTCGGATTTCCCAGCAGACCGATGAAGCCGCGTGCAAAATCCTCGTTCCACGTCAGCGTCCACAGCGAAGAACCATCGCCATGCACCAACACGGGCTTGCCCTCCAGCATACGCTTCAACACCGCCCAACTGCCTTTAGGACCGTGAATGCTTACGGGTACACTCCGCTCGCAGTAGGTATGAGATGGTCGCACAATGGTAACGGGAAATCCGTTCTCGCGATACTCCCGCATCAGCAACTCCTCGCAGGCAATCTTGTTGCGCGAGTATTGCCAATAAGGATTAGCTAGCGCGGTACCCTCGGTGATGTACGCACTGCGCGCTGGTTTAGCATACGCCGAGGCCGACGAGATATAGACGTACTGCCGCGTCCGACCACGGAACAGCCGGATGTCGCGCTCAACCTGCTCCGGCACAAAGCCAATGAACTCGCAAACGGCATCAAACTGCGCATCGCCCAGACCGGCAAGCACAGCTTCCGTGTCGTCGATATCAGCAATCACCTGTTTCACATTTCCTGGTACATCCTGCTTTCGCGTACCTCGGTTCAGCAGCCACAATTCGTGGCCGCTCTCTGCCAATTGTCGGGTGATGGCACTGCTAATCGTGCCCGTACCACCAATCATGAGTATCTTCATCATAAACTATCCTAAATATCGTTGCAAATATAGTAAAAGTTCTCAAGTTTTTCGTAAATTTGCCATTAGTTTTAAATGTATTTAGGTTTTATGAGTATGATTGACCAGATTATCAACTTTAGGAAGAAAATGAAACTGACATATATATTCCATAGTGGCTTTGTGCTCGAAACGGAACATACCATCTTGGTATTCGACTATTGGTTGGATCCAAGTGGCGTGATGGAAGATGTGCTGCGGAAGCAAAAGCCTATATATGTTTTCTCCAGCCATTTCCACGAAGATCACTTTACAAGGGATATTTTTGATTGGAAAAGACAAAAGTCGGATATCACCTACATATTAAGCAAGGATATTCTTAAACACAGAAGAGCCAATAAGGATGATGCTGATGTATGGTTAGCAAAAGGTGGTTCGTGGTCTGATGAGATAGTTTCCGTCAATGCATTAGGCAGTACAGACAGCGGTGTATCATGGATTGTAGAGACAGAGGGTAAACGCATCTTCCACGCAGGCGACTTGAACAACTGGTATGCAAGATTCCTGCCAGATGTGGTACCAGGAGAGACTATTTACAGCGAAGAATTCGACGAGGAGATTGATCCTATAGCCCACGAAAAGCAATATTTGGGCGAGTTGAAAGACATACGTAAGGTTGCGGATGGTTTCGACCTTGTGATGTTCCCAATAGACGGACGCATAGGCAATGGTTATACCCTTGGAGGCCGACAATTCATCGATCGTTTCAAGGTAGGCATGTTCGTTCCTATGCACTTTGTCGCCAGCGGCTTCGAATCTTCCTGGCGCATGAAGGAGTTTACGGACGAAAAACAGATTCCATTCTGGGAGATAAAAAAAGAAGGTGAAACAATACTGCTATGATAAGGGGCATGCAACTATTTCTGCTTGCAAAACGTCTAACAGATAAAGAATTGAAAGAGAAACGAGTATGAAAACATTAGGGAACATCATATGGATATTATTTGGTGGCTTGCATATTGCCATTGAATACTTCATCGCAGGGCTGATACTGATGATAACTATCATCGGAATCCCGTTCGGATTGCAGAGTATAAAACTGGGTGTGTTAGCTATCTGGCCATTTGGCTCTAAAGTCAAATGGAAAGAATCTCAGCCAGGTTGTCTCAGCGTATTTATGAATGTTCTATGGTTTTTTGTTGGTGGTATATGGATTTTCCTAACACATGTCTTCTATGGCTTACTTCTTTGTATCACCATTGTTGGTATTCCCTTCGGGAAAATGCATTTCCGACTGGCAAAGTTGGCCCTTTCACCATTTGGCATGGAGGTTGTATAATCAATGGATAAAGACGAAAAGAGACTGCTACAAAGGGAACGTTTGATGGACAATAAAGTCTATCAGACAATGAACGATATCACTCGCTATATGGATCGCTACTATCTTGACGCCATCATTGGAATCATTCCAGGATGGGGCGATATGATAACATTATTCTGCGTAGTACCTTTCATCTACTTCTCAACGCGCGTCATCAAAAGTATACCGCTGACTCTCGCTATCATTAACAATGCACTTCGTGATGTACTATTGGGTATGATACCATTCTTTGTTGGCGACATTATTGATGTATTCCATCGTGCCAACACAAAGAACATGGCGATGATTCAGGGATTTGTAGACGGAAACGAAATAGTCATCAAAGAAGTAAACCGAAAAGCCATACAATCAACCGTAGTACTCATCATCCTACTTTTACTCATTGCTCTTTTGATATGGGCTTTAGTTAGTTTCGGTAGTTACCTATACTCATTAATTGCTTCTTTATTTTAAAAATTATCAAGCCTATAATCACCTAACAATCAAGCACTTAATAATACATCTAAAATTTTACTCAGTGCAAAAAAAATTCGATAATACGTGGAAAATTTTCCCAAGAACGAATTGGGCTTCTGATTATATTTAGCCCTCAATTTGCACTTCTCACAATTATCTGCCATATTGATAAATCCTAAAGTATTGTAAAGTTGGATGCAAATGTACAAATAATCAATTAGAAATCAGTACCTTTGCAGTGAAAATAATATGTTTTGTGAAATTATGATGAAGAAAATAATAAACCCTTGGCGTAACCACGAAGGTTATAACTGTTTCGGTTGCAGTCCAGACAATCCTATTGGACTCCACATGGAGTTCTACGAGGATGGTGACTATATCGTGAAGGGTGAACTCTGCAACGAGGGCGAGGCTATCTACTTCCTGATGAACGAGGAAAAGGCCAAGGAAATGGGATTTCTGCATTGTGAGGTAGAAGAATAAATATGAGTATTCATCCGGCTTACAGATCCCGTGAAACCAAAGTTGGAAATAGAATAACAAAAATAGAAGTAAATAGAACGTTATGTTAGAACATATTGCAGATTTTACCGCTTGGCCAATACTCACAGGTATCTTCATCGGCTACATTGCCAACCGCATTATGAGCGGTGAGGGCAAAGGATGCTGCATGAACTTCGTCATAGGCATCGTTGGCAGTTATGTAGGAACATTCATCAGCCATCTGCTGAACATAGAACTACTTGGCAAAGGTTATCTCACCAACTTCGTATTCTGTGTTGTTGGCGCCGTAACATTTTTGTGGATTTGGAAGAAACTGTTTGATTGAGTATGATAACCATCGACACAACAAATATGTGTTCACACCTGCAGCGCAAGCTATTCGAAAAGGAGGGCCAATACCATTCTATATGGATAGCTATGCAGGATGATCCAGAACTGACTGTCGTAGTCCGTTCTCGCCAGCTACATATTTATCGCAATGGAAAAAAAGCGCTGATACTGGCAGGTAAGTCCACGCCAAAGATTATCAGAGAGGACCCGATTTGTGAGTTGTTACAAGTTGAGAGAATCAAGTGGATGGAGCAACGTTTCAACAAAGCCCTGGCTGCCATCAAGGATGGATCTGCTGATTCACTGAAGGCTATCAAAGAGGATGTTGCCGAACTCAGCAAATACTATGGTAGTGAGTTGTGGAAACTAGACTTTGCTGCTGATGAAACAGGGAATCTTCCCACAGACCTCAAACGCGGAGTTCTATCAGAAGATGGCATTTGGAACCTGCTTGAAGACTATCGTAAAATTCAAAAGAAAAAGCAATGATCCGAGATTTTATTGCTATCGATTTCGAGACAGCCAATCGGGAGCCATCAAGTGTCTGCTCAGTAGGCGTAGTGATGGTACGTGGCGGGCAAGTGGTTGACAGTTTTTATAGTTTAATCCAGCCCGAGCCAAACTACTATAATTATTGGTGCCAACGAGTTCATGGGCTGAGCCAGCAAGATACTGACGATGCACCCGTATTCTCAAAAGTATGGCAACAATTGGAGGAGCTATTGAGGACGAACAGAGCAGTGCCGACCGCCTGCGGAGGATGCTGGAAGGCGAGCACGAAATTGTTGGCACGTGTGCCAGTAATGCTTAGGTAAAGGATTTCTTTGCTGATAGTAGTATTGAAGTCGACTTGATTCTCAGCGATATTCAGTTAGGCGATGGCCTCAGTTTCGAGTCGCTACGCACGGTGCCGTCTGCCATCCCCGTCATCTTCACTACCGCCTACGACCACTATGCCGTGCAGGCCTTTCGCTTCAACAGCATCGACTACCTGTTGAAACCCATCGATAGCGAGGAACTTCATGCGGCACTTGAGAAAGTGAAACCAATTGTCAATTCTCCCTCCACCACCGACGCCATTGCCCAACTGCTGCAATCGGTGAAGAGCCAGTCCATCCGTTATCGCGAACGCTTCCTCATACCCCATCGTGCCGATGAGTTCCTGATTATCCTCGTCAGCGACGTGAGCCATATAACCATCCGCGACGGTATGGTGCGCCTTTGCACTTTGGAAGGCAAGTATCATACGTTGAACATGACGCTCGAAGAAGTAGAAAGCCAACTCGACCCGCAACGCTTCATGCGTGTGAACCGTCAATTCATCATCAACGCCGTCGCCGTCCAGAAACTCTCCACCTTTTTCTTAGGTAAGATGCGCATCCACATGACAGCTTCCCCTGACGATGAAATCATCGTCAGCAAAGACAAAGTCGCCACCGTCAAGCGCTGGCTCGACTCATAACGGTTCCCACGGGTGATTGATGACAGGACATTATTTAGTTATACCTACTTCAAGTCAAATGAAGCAAAAAAAATGAGTTTTTTTTTGTACTTTGATCGTTTATTTGTATTTTTGCAAACGTAACATTAAAATTATTGGTTATGAGAAACAGATTCTTTTGGTTGCTTGCCACCATCATGATGTGTGGAGCAATGGTATCAGGGCTGACATCGTGCAGCAACATTGACAACAACGACGGCAATAACTATGTTCAGAAGAGAGCGGCCCTGCTGCTCCCCGACGCTTCCCGTATTGACCGTTGGGCCATAGACTTGGCAAACCTGGAGGACGCTATGGCTAAGTACGGTATTAAGACCACTTCCTACGTTGCTCCCGAGACCGTAGAGGGCGCCATGCAACAGGTCGAGCAGCTTAAAACTGCCATCAACGACGGCGTGAAATACATCGTGCTGACGACTATCGACTATCAGAAAATCAATGAGTCCGGTCTGCTCAAGCAGCACCCCGATGTCAAGGTAATATGCCATGACCGCTTTATCTTTGACAACCCCTACATCGCTTTTTTCTCTTCAACCGATACAAAGGAGGTAGGGCGTACTCAGGCTTCGTTCCTGATCGACTATTTCAACGCTTCGGGAAAGGCTTCCATGACCCTCGAAATCCTTCAAGGTCCCGAAACCGATTGCAATGCCAAGGATTATTATGACGGAGCCATGGAACTCCTCCAGGAATACATCGACAATGGAAAGCTGGTAGTAAAGAGTGGCAAGACGGCATACAACGACGTGATAGCTGACAGTTGGAATGTTGAAGATGAGAAGGAAGCCATGAAAGACCGTCTGAGCAGCTACGCAGAAGGTGAGTGCCCGGACATGGTTCTTGCGGCAACCGACAATGCGGCTCAGGGTGCCATTGAGGCACTGGAGGAAGCCGGTATTACAGACATGCCGATCATTACCGGGCAGGACAATTCCGCCATATCACAGGCTTATATCAAGAGCGGCAAGCAGACCATGACCATCGACAAGAACCTGAAGGACATGGCAAACAACACGGCGATGATTGTCAATAGCCTGATGACCAATACTCCGATTCATACCAGCCAAAGCGTCGAAGGCATTCCGACCATCTACTCCAAGATTACCGTTGTGACACAAGACAGTTATGAGTGATGTCTCCGCACAATCACCACACCTCTGATGCAGCCCATCGTTCACCGTTCAACAACCTCTACCTTGCTGTAGGTGGTGTCTATAACATGGGGCGTAATATCACATTCAAGGTTGTGGTACCAATCATTCTGTAGTCAGCTATTCTTTTTATAGCTCTGCACAGCCCAACAGCCCATCAGTGTGCCGATGCCCGCAAGGGCTAAGACCTGGTGGGCTGTTTCGTGCAGTCCACCTCCACGGATAAAGACGGTGCGGATGGCATCGATGAAATAGT